>TARA_B110000503_G_scaffold44810_1_pt1 | contig 28312 bp, 37 predicted proteins | sample TARA_B110000503 | Tara Oceans TARA_B110000503 (sample SAMEA4397472) | marine metagenome | biome: Polar Biome; feature: [SRF] surface water layer (ENVO:00010504); material: water (ENVO:00002006), including particulate matter (ENVO:01000060) such as... | depth 5 m | reverse complement strand
TTTGGATCACCAATTATTGGAGTAATAGATCTTGAACCTTCTGTTCCTGCAGCAACTTGGTTACCATTAGCATCGATAGACATATTGTCTTCGACATTATAGTTACCAGAAGCATTTACAACGTATTGTCCTAAATCATTTCTTTCAATTCTTGTTCCAACAATAACACCTAATTGCTGTCCTTCAATAGCAGCATTACCACCTAAAAAGGCTTCTTGTCTACCAGCAAAGATAATTTGATCATCATCTTGCTCCGTTACAATTGAATTACTAGTAGTAAAGTTTACTCTAGCATTCCAATTTAAACCATCGTTAGATTCCATAACATCAAAATCTAAATCTAATTCAACTCCATCACCTTCAACTTTACCAATGTTATCTTGTGTATTAGTAAATCCAGTAGATGTTGGTAAAGGTTTGAATACAATTAAATCAGTACTTGTTCTTTCAAAGTAAGAAGCATTAATACCAAGTCTGTTGTTAAACATTCTAGCATCAAATCCAAATTCTAATTCACCAAGTAATTCTGGCTTTAAATCTGGGTTAGCTTGAAAATCACTAACTGTGTTAGTAGTTATCCCGCCATTAAGACCTCCATTTTGGTTTGTAAATTGTCCAACACTATTTACTGTAGGATAACCACTAGGGAAACCTGCAGATGTACCGTAACCAGCTCTAACTTTTAAATAACTTAAGTTATCAGACTTCATGTCTGGGTTAGAAGCTGTTGGTAAAAATGCAACACTTGCACTTGGATAGAACATATTGTTATTCTCCGTTGGTAAGTTAGAAACCCAATCGTTTCTAGCAGATAACGTTACGAATAAATAGTCGTTATAATCTAAATCAGCACTTGCAAATACACCAACTGTGTTTTTGCTAGCATGATAAGATATTGGCGTTTGATTTTCAAAGTTAAAGTGTTGTAAAACACCAAACACTATCTGACCATTACTTCCAACACCATCTCTGTCATAACTTCTGTTTGTTGATTCAGCACCAACAATAAAGTTAAGTCCAACTTCATCAGATAATTCAAAACTACCGTTTATACCAACATAGTGAGTGTTTACGCTAACATTGTTATCCCATGTATCTAAATAACCATAAACAGCTTGAGAGAAATTCACCCCATTTTTATTAGAGTATGCTCTATTGTGCTCATTATACCAATCCATTCCGTAACGGTATGTAAGGGTTAAATTGTCATTTACTTCATAGTTAAGTTGAGCAGTACCAAATATTCTGTTAGTAGTTTGACCACCTTGAGAATTTTTTACTGACCATCTTGGGTTGATAATATCGTTACCATTTCTGTAGTAGATACTACCTCCTGTTTCAGGAATTTCAAATGGTAAGCCCATTAAATCAACGTTTCTTGGCGTAAAGAATACGTTACCGAATGTTGACCATCCTAAAGTACCGTTACCTCTACTTGATGCAACTGGAGGAGAAATCACACTGTTATTTGTGTAATTTAAAGATCCTGAAGCAGTAAATTTATTTGAAAGTTTAGCTCTACCACCTATAGATAAAGTATTTCTTCTTATTCCATTACCTGGTGTAAATCCTTTTTCATCTAAGTGACCGTAATTTACATTGTAAGATACAGTACCATCATCTGATTGACCAGCAATGTTTAATGAAGTATTACTTACTCCACCAGATCTAAAGAAATTTTCAACACTTTCGTAAGGTTGCCAAGCGTATCTTTGACCAGTATACTCGTTATTTAAAACGTTGTTACCACCTAAGAAGTTATTAAGAAATGCAGAAGATCCATAAGGATGCTCTACAGTACCAATACCATCTGTGTCAACTATAGTTCCAGCAGGATCATTTGCCCATCCGTCTACACCATCTCTAGCGAAAGCAGGTCCCCAGTTACTGAAGAACCAACCGAACGATTGATCAAATCCACCACCATATTTGTTTTGATAATCAGGCATTGAAGCGATTTCATTAACAAAATAAGATTGGTTAACAGTGATTTCTGTTTTCTTAGCACCTTTTGGAGCAGCAGAACCAGATTTTGTAGTAATTACAATTACACCATTTTTACCAGCAGTACCATATAATGTAGCTGCTGCTAATCCTTTAAGTACGTTTACACTAGCGATGTTATTTGGATCTAAATCCAAAAATCTACTTGATCCAATGTTACCACCTAAAAAACCACCTTGTGCGTTAGTATCACTACTAAAAGGAACACCATCGACAACAAATAAGGCTTGGTTACTACCGTTAATAGAAGTATAACCTCTAATAACTACATTGGTAGCAGATCCAGATGTACCACTAGCAGATGTTATTGCAACACCTGAAGCTTTACCAGATAATACTCTGGCAACATCTCCTTCTGTTCTCTGTGACATTTCTTCACCAGATACTTCACTAACTGCATAACCAAGAGATTTTTTCTCTCTAGATATACCTTGAGCAGTTACAACAACTTCATCAAGTTCTGCAACATTTTCGCTCATAGTTACATTAACTGTCCCAGCTGATCCTACAGTTTCAGAAACTGCATTATAACCTAGATAAGTAAATGTAAGTACAGCTCCCTCGTCAGTCATGATGCTATAATTACCATCAAAATCTGATTGAGTACCGTTAGTTGTACCTTGTACAATAATGTTTACTCCAGCAACGGGCATTCCAGAATCATCTGAAATATTACCTGAGACTGCTTTTCCTTGTGCAAAGGTCATTTGCACAATCAACGCTAGTAAAAGCGTTAGAATTCCACTAAACTTTGTTTTCATTTTCTATTATTTATTTGAATTAGTCTAAAGACAAAAATCATAAATAAATGTTAAATAAACAACATTATTGCAATAAATTTTGCCCTCTATAGCCGGTTTTAACCATATGAATTTCTTTTTATTCTCAATTTATTTTAGTTAAAATCTGTTAATTTTCCCCTAAATACACCCTTAAATCACAAGAAAGTTCTTCAATTTTAATGAAAATAGATGATTTTATTGGGTAGAAAGCAGTTCTTTTATAGGTTCGAAATCGTTTTCGTTATTGAATAAATTGCCTTTAGCATATGAAATAATCGAATATTGCCCCGTTATTTGCCCTAATAACAGAGGTCTTTAGAACATATTAGAGAAGCTGACATGAATTTTGGACAATTTCAAGTCTATTTTCCCCCCTTTTTTTAATCCGTTGGCATAATTTATTCTAAAGATACCTGAATTGGTGTTTATGTTAAGCCCTAGGCCAATACCATATATATGTTCTTTTAACTCGTTTAACGCATCTTCATAATATGCGGTATCAAATATGGTATTAATATATATGTTGCTGTCTAACTTTAATCTATACTCTGTATTGATTAAAATAAGTTTATTTGTAGCTATGCTATTTTCTTCAAAACCCCTTATTGAATTTATCCCTCCAAATAACATCATCTCATTTAAATAATAATTGTCGGAGATTAACCCGTATGTTTCTATATTTAGATAAATACTGCTACTTTTTGATATATTAAAGTTGTTGAATGTTCTAGTGTTGTATACAATTTGATCTTTAGATTCGGTATTGTCCTTTCTTGTACCTACGGATAATTCAACCCTATTTAAAAACTTAACCGGAGTTAGTTTATCATTGTAGTTGTATCTATAGAACTCATATTTAATTTTCTTAAAACTAGAGTTAAAGTCTTTTATTGACTCATTACCTTCATTTAAATTACTCACAGAGTTTAATGAACTTATATACAAGCTTACAGTGTGTTTGTTTTTGGTTATGTAGTTTATTCCAATGGATTGCTCATCTTTGGTGTATGAGGTGTCTTTTTTTGTTAAATTTAAATTCAACTCTAAACCTACAGGTGAGCTGAAAACAAAAGGTGCTTTAATTTCGGTTTGTAAAAACCTGTCCTTATTATTTGTACTTCTGTAATTTATATTTAGTTCTTCTCCGTAATTTAATGTATTGTGGAGTCTTAAATTTAAATAGCCGTTTAATTCTAGTTTATTGGATTCTTCATTTGTTGCAAAGCCAATAAAACCGTCAAAACTGTTGTTCTTTGTTTTTTCTAAATATAAATATGTTATAGTGGAATCCTTTTTAAATAATACTTCTGGATCTTTGGTTTGTCTTACAAATCCAAGATTATTAATCTGCTTACTTTTCTCTACTATCTTTTCCAGATTAAAAGATTCACTATTTGAATATTTCAGATATTGTTTTAAAAAGGATTTAGGGAAATTTTCATATCCCTTTATTTCAATTTTATCGATACTTCTTTTGGGATTTAAGTTAATCTTAAGGTCAGCATATAAATTCACACTGTCATACTTTTTAATGTTGATTAATTTAATTTTACTGAAAGGATACCCCTCTTTCACTATATTTAGACTAGAAGCAGAAAGAAAATTTTCAATTTCATTGATACTAACAATGAAATATGGTCTTTGTTGAATTATTTTTACTTTTTTGCCTTTAAAATCTATCATCTCATTTAGACTATATATATATAGGTTGTCATATTTATCATTTAATACTAGCCTAGCATTGTAATTGAGGCTGTCCCTTTTATAGATTTTTTCAATTTTAACATTGAAGAACCCTTGTTTTTTTAAGCTATCTATTGATTTGTCTATAGTTTTTGTTAATTCAGATAATTCAATTGAATTATTTGTCGATTCATAATGAATTGTTCTTTCTTTGTTATCATTAATAGATTCAATCTGTAAATTTATTTTTTGAGCAAATAAACTGTGACAACCAACTAATAGGAGAATAAAGTATAGGATTTTTATTTGGCTATTCATGTTTTATTTATGATATATGTTGAAACGATTATATTCTTAATATAGTGTGTTTTTAAACTATTTAAAAAATAATTTTAAAATTTAATAATTAAGATTTGAATAATTCATTTTAATTTCTACCTTTGCACGCTCCTTATGAATAGGGGAAATTAAAAAATATTAGAATATAATATGCCAACAATATCACAGTTAGTAAAAAAAGGAAGAGCCAAAATAACCAAGAAGAGTAAATCGGCTGCTTTAAATTCTTGTCCTCAAAGACGTGGAGTTTGTACTCGTGTATATACTACAACACCTAAAAAACCTAACTCTGCTATGCGTAAAGTAGCAAGAGTAAGATTAACAAATGGTAATGAAGTAAACGCGTACATTCCAGGTGAAGGTCATAATTTACAAGAGCACTCGATAGTATTGGTTAGAGGTGGAAGGGTAAAAGATTTGCCAGGAGTTAGATATCATATTGTTCGTGGTGCTTTAGATACCGCAGGTGTCGAAGGTAGAACTCAAAGAAGATCTAAGTACGGTGCAAAACGCCCAAAGAAGTAATTAAAAAGTTTTAATTAGAAGAAATGAGAAAAAAACAGGCAAAGAAAAGACCATTATTACCAGATCCAAAGTTTAATGACCAGTTAGTAACTAGGTTTGTAAACATGATGATGTGGTCAGGAAAGAAGTCAACAGCATTTAAAATATTTTATGATGCTATAGATGTAGTTGAATCTAAAAACACAGATGAAGAAAAAACTGCATTAGAAATTTGGAAAGAAGCATTGACAAATGTTATGCCCCATGTTGAAGTGAGAAGTAGAAGAATAGGTGGAGCAACATTTCAAATACCTAACCCAATTAGAGCAGACAGAAAGATTTCTACTGCTATGAAATGGTTAATAGGGTATTCAAGAAAAAGAAATGAAAAATCTATGGCTCAAAAATTAGCTGCAGAAATACTTGCTGCTTCAAAAGAAGAGGGAAGTGCGGTTAAAAAGAAAGTAGATACCCATAAAATGGCTGAAGCTAACAAAGCATTTTCACACTTTAGATTTTAATCAAAAATGGCAAGAGATTTAACATATACAAGAAATATAGGTATTGCTGCGCACATTGATGCTGGTAAAACTACTACTACTGAAAGAATTCTTTACTATACAGGTGTGTCTCACAAAATTGGAGAAGTTCATGATGGAGCTGCTACAATGGATTGGATGGAGCAAGAGCAAGAAAGAGGTATTACAATTACTTCTGCTGCGACAACTTGTAAATGGGAATTCCCAACTGAAAATAATAAGCCAGTTGACGAAACTAACGAATATCACTTTAATATTATAGATACTCCTGGTCACGTTGATTTCACTGTCGAAGTTAATAGATCATTAAGAGTATTAGATGGTTTAGTTTTCTTATTTAGTGCAGTTGATGGTGTTGAGCCTCAATCTGAAACTAACTGGAGGTTAGCAGATAATTATAAAGTTCCAAGAATTGGATTTGTCAACAAAATGGACAGACAAGGTTCTAACTTTATGGGTGTTTGCCAACAAGTAAAAGATATGTTAGGTTCAAATGCAGTTCCGATTGTATTAAACATTGGTGATGAAGATGATTTTAAAGGAATTGTAGATTTAATAAAAAATAGAGCAATAATCTGGCATGATGACACTCAAGGGGCTACTTTTGATGTTATAGAAATTCCTGATGAGCTTAAAGAAGAATCTAGAAAATATAGAGCTTTATTAATTGAAGAAGTTGCTGGATATGATGAAAATCTTCTAGAAAAATTCATGGAAGATGAAGATTCTATTACGGAAGACGAAGTACATGCAGCTTTAAGAGCAGCAGTTATGGATATGTCAATCATTCCAATGGTTTGTGGCTCTGCTTTCAAAAATAAAGGTGTACAGTTCTTACTAGATGCTGTATGTAGATATTTACCTGCTCCTACTGATAAAGAAGCGATTATAGGTATAGATCCTAAAACGGATTTAGAAACTAAGAGAAAACCAGATGTTAAAGAGCCTTTTGCTGCTTTAGCATTTAAAATTGCAACGGATCCTTTTGTAGGCCGTTTAGCATTTTTCCGTGTTTACTCTGGTAGATTAGAAGCTGGATCTTATATTTTAAATAATAGATCTGGTAAAAAAGAAAGGATATCGCGTATTTATCAAATGCACTCTAATAAGCAAAATGCGATTGATTATATCGAAGCTGGAGATATTGGTGCTGCTGTAGGTTTTAAAGATATTAAAACTGGAGATACGATGTCTAATGAGAAAAACCCTGTGGTATTAGAATCTATGGATTTTCCTGATCCTGTAATAGGTATTGCTGTAGAGCCTAAAACTAAAGCAGATGTTGATAAATTAGGTATGGCACTTTCAAAACTTGCCGAAGAAGATCCGACTTTTACAGTTCGATCTGATGAAGCATCTGGACAGACTATTATATCTGGTATGGGTGAGCTTCACTTAGATATTATTTGTGATAGATTAAGAAGAGAATTTAAAGTTGAGGTTAATCAAGGTCAACCTCAAGTTGAGTATAAAGAAGCTATAACTAGAGCTGCTGATCATAGAGAAGTTTACAAAAAACAATCTGGAGGTAGAGGTAAATTTGCAGATATCGTATTTACACTTGAGCCTGCTGAGGATGGTAAACAAGGTTTAGAGTTTGTATCTGCTATAAAAGGTGGTAATGTTCCTAAAGAATTTGTACCATCTGTTGAGAAAGGATTTAGACAAGCAATGGTTAACGGCCCACTGGCTGGTTATGAAGTTGATGCGATGAAAGTAACATTAAAAGATGGTTCTTATCATGATGTCGATTCTGATCAATTATCTTTTGAGTTAGCTGCAAAGTTAGGTTTCAAGAATGCTGCAAAAGCTGCAAAAGCAGTTATTATGGAGCCTATTATGAAATTAGAAGTTATTACACCTGAAGCAAATATGGGTGATATAGTTGGTGATTTAAATAGAAGAAGAGGTCAAGTAAGTGACATGGGAGATAGAGCTGGAGCAAAAACTGTTAAAGCTACGGTTCCACTTTCTGAAATGTTTGGTTATGTTACCACATTAAGAACTCTTTCATCTGGTAGAGCAACATCTACAATGGAATTCTCACATTACGCTGAGACACCATCAAGTATTTCTGAACAAGTTATTAAAGAAGCTAGGGGAACTAGTGAAGCATAATATATAAGCTATGAGTCAAAAAATAAGAATAAAATTAAAATCTTACGATCACAATTTAGTAGATAATTCTGCTGAAAAGATTGTTAAAACAGTAAAAAGTACTGGAGCAATAGTAACGGGACCAATTCCATTACCTACTCACAAAAAATTATTTACTGTATTGCGTTCTCCGCACGTTAATAAAAAAGCTAGAGAACAATTTCAGTTAAGTTCTTATAAAAGATTACTTGATATTTATAGTTCTTCATCAAAAACTATTGATGCATTGATGAAGCTAGAATTACCAAGTGGAGTAGAAGTAGAGATTAAAGTATAATAAACATTAATCGAAATTTATTTCGATCACATGTCTGGAGCGTTTCGCGAAGGAAAAACGGAAAAAAATACATTCAAGGGTTGAATTTATTTTGGCCCTTAATTTTTAATAATAAATAAATAAATAAATAAAATATGTCTGGGTTAATTGGAAAAAAAATAGGTATGACCAGTATTTTTGACGACAACGGAAAAAACATTCCTTGTACTGTCATTGAGGTTGGACCTTGTATTGTTACCCAAGTCAGAACTAAAGAAGTAGATGGCTATGAAGCCCTTCAACTTGGTTTCGATGACAAGACTGAAAAAAATTCTACGAAAGCTCAAATTGGGCATTCAAAGAAGGCTGGTTCATCTGTCAAAAGAAAAGTTGTTGAATTTCAAGGTTTTGATGAGGAGTACAAATTAGGTGATAGTATTAACGTTGATCACTTTGTTGAAGGTGAATTTGTTGATGTTTCTGGAACTTCAAAAGGTAAAGGATTTCAAGGTGTTGTAAAAAGGCACGGATTTGCTGGAGTAGGTCAAGCTACACACGGTCAACATAATAGATTAAGAGCGCCAGGTTCTATTGGAGCAGCTTCATATCCCGCTAGAGTATTCAAGGGGATGAAAATGGCAGGTAGAATGGGTGGTGAAACAATTAAGGTTCAAAATTTAAGAGTTTATAAAGTAGTTTCAGAAAAAAATCTTTTAGTAGTAAAAGGTTGTGTTCCTGGACATAATAACTCTTACGTAACAATTCAGAAATAATGAAAATAGCTGTATTAGATTATAAAGGAAAAGACACAGGTAGAAAGGTAGACCTTTCTAAAGATGTTTATGAAATTGAACCTAACAATCACTCTTTATACTTAGATGTTAAGCAATATTTAGCTAATCAACGTCAAGGTACGCACAAAGCAAAAGAAAGAGCAGATATTACAGGTTCTACTAGAAAAATTAAAAAACAAAAAGGTACTGGTACTGCAAGAGCAGGTAGTATTAAATCAGGTGTTTTTAGAGGTGGTGGTAGAATGTTTGGACCAAGACCTAGAGATTATAGATTTAAACTTAATAAAAATTTAAAGCGTCTGGCTAGAAAGACTGCCCTATCATTAAAGGCAAGTAGTAAAGCAATTACAGTAGTGGAAGATTTTGATTTTGAGACGATTAAAACAAAAAACTTTACATCTGTTTTAAAGGCTCTTAATTTAGAGAGTAAAAAATCTTTATTTGTCTTTGGTGCTTCGAATAAAAATGTATATTTGTCATCGCGTAATTTAAAAGGCTCTGAAGTTATAACATACTCAGAATTAAGTACTTACAAATTATTAAACGCTGATCAATTAATATTGGCTGAAAGTGCATTAGAAGGAATTGAATTAAATTTAAGTAAATAATAAGATATGAATATCTTGATTAAACCAATAATAACTGAAAAAGCTACTAACGATAGTGAATTAAACAATCGTTATACTTTTCAAGTTAACGTTAAGTCGAACAAAGTAGAAATCAAAAAAGCTATTGAAAAAGCTTATGGCGTTTCTGTAGAAAAAGTTCGTACTATAAATGTCCGTCCAGACAGGAATACTCGTCATACAAAAGCAGGTATCCAACATGGTAAAACAAATGCTGTTAAGAAGGCAATTGTACAACTGGCGGAAGGTGAGTCTATAGATTTGTATGCTAACATGTAATTAAAAAGAAATGTCAGTAAGAAAATTAAAACCAATAACACCTGGACAGCGATTTAGAGTAGTCAATGGATATGATGCCATTACTACTGATAAGCCTGAGAAAAGTTTACTTGTTCCGAAAAAACGAACTGGTGGAAGAAATAGTCAAGGTAAAATGACCATGCGATATAAAGGTGGTGGTCATAAAAAAAGATATAGAATAATTGACTTTAAAAGAGACAGATCTGGTATTCCAGGTGAAGTAATGTCGATTGAATACGATCCTAATAGAACTGCTTTTATTGCTCTTTTAAACTATCAAGATGGTGAGAAAAGATACATGATTGCACAAAATGGATTAAAAGTAGGTCAAAATGTTGTCTCTGGGGAAGATGTTGATCCTGAAATTGGAAACTGTATGCCATTGGCTAAAATTCCACTAGGAACAATAATCTCATGTATAGAGCTTAGACCAGGTCAAGGTGCTGTTATGGCTAGAAGCGCTGGTGCTTTTGCTCAATTAATGGCTAGAGATGGGAAATTTGCAACTATTAAGTTACCGTCTGGAGAAACAAGATTGATTCTTGAAACGTGTGCTGCAACAATTGGAGTAGTTTCTAATTCAGATCATCAATTATTAGTTTCTGGTAAAGCAGGTAGATCTAGATGGCTTGGTATTAGACCAAGAACTAGACCAGTAGTTATGAATCCTGTAGATCACCCGATGGGTGGTGGAGAAGGAAAATCATCTGGTGGTCATCCAAGATCAAGAAATGGTATTCCAGCTAAAGGGTTTAGAACTAGATCTAAAACTAAAGCAAGTAATAAATACATCATTGAACGTAGAAAGAAATAATTAAGATATGTCAAGATCATTAAAAAAAGGACCATTCGTTCATTATAAACTGGATAAAAAGGTCGCTAAAAATGTAGAAAGTAATAAGAAAACTGTAATCAAAACATGGTCTAGAGCTAGTATGATTACTCCAGATTTTGTTGGACAAACAATTGCAGTACATAATGGACGTCAATTTATCCCTGTTTATGTAACTGAAAATATGGTTGGTCACAAATTAGGTGAATTTTCTCCTACTAGATCTTTTAGAGGTCATATAGGTGCTAAAAATAAAGGAAAAAAATAAAGTTATGGGAAGTCGTAAAACTAAAATGGCGGAGACTATCAAGTCTGAGAAAAAGAAAGTTGCTTTTGCAAAGCTGAACAACTGTCCTACTTCACCTAGAAAAATGCGTTTAGTTGCTGATCTTATAAGAGGTAAAATGGCAGATAGAGCATTATACATATTAAAGTTTAGTCAAAAGGAAGCTTCTAATAGGTTAGAAAAGTTACTTTTATCAGCTATTTCTAACTGGGAAGCTAAAAATGAAGGTTCAAATCTTGAAGAGGCAGAACTTTATGTTTCTAGAATTACAGTTGATAGTGGTTCAATGCTAAAAAGATTAAGACCAGCTCCTCAAGGTAGAGCTCATAGAATTAGAAAGAGATCAAATCACGTTACAATAGTGCTTGATTCTAAAAATAACACTCAAAGCAGTTAATAAATGGGACAAAAGACAAATCCAATAGGAAATAGATTAGGTATTATTAGAGGCTGGGAATCTATGTGGTACGGTGGAAATGATTATGGTGATAGGCTAGCTGAAGATGATAAAATCAGAAAATACATTTATATAAGACTTGCTAAAGCAAGTGTTTCAAGAGTAATAATTGAGAGAACTCTTAAAATTGTTACTGTTACAATTACTACTGCTAGACCAGGTATTATTATTGGTAAAGGTGGTCAAGAAGTTGATAAGTTAAAAGAAGAATTAAAAAAGATTACAAGTAAAGAGGTTCAATTGAACATTTACGAAATTAAAAGACCTGAAGTTGATGCTTATTTAGTTGCGTCAAGTGTTGCTAGACAAATTGAAAATAGAATCTCATATAAGAGAGCTATAAAAATGTCTATTGCGGCTGCAATGAGAATGAATGCAGAAGGAATTAAAATTCAAATTAGTGGTCGTTTAAATGGTGCTGAAATGGCTAGAAATGAACATTATAAGGATGGAAGAATTCCTTTATCTACTTTTAGAGCAGATATTGACTATGCGTTAGTAGAAGCTCATACTACTTATGGTAGACTAGGAATAAAAGTATGGATCATGAAAGGTGAAGTATATGGTAAAAGAGAATTATCTCCTTTAGTTGGATTATCTAAAAGCCAGGGTAAATCTGGTGGTAGAAATGCAGGGAATAAATCAAGAAGAAGAAATTAATTATAATAAAAAGCAATGTTACAACCTAAGAGAACAAAATATCGTAAAGTCCAAAAGGGAAGAATGAAAGGTAACTCTGGAAGAGGAACTATTCTTTCTAATGGAATGTTTGGAATAAAGTCGTTAGATTCTAACTTCTTGACTTCTAGGCAAATTGAAGCTGCTAGAATTGCAGCTACAAGGTATATGAAAAGAGAAGGTCAATTGTGGATAAAAATATTCCCAGACAAGCCTATTACTAAGAAGCCTCTTGAGGTGCGTATGGGTAAGGGTAAAGGTGCTGTAGAGTATTGGGCTGCAGTTGTAAAACCAGGTAGAATTTTATTCGAAGTTGGTGGTGTGCCATTAGATATTGCTAAGGAAGCATTAAGGCTAGCCGCACAAAAATTACCAGTAAAAACTAGGTTTGTAATCGCAAGAGATCACGAAGCTTAATATTTATTAAAATGAAACAAATAGAAGTATCAAAATTATCAAACGAAGAGCTAAGTGAAAAACTTGGAGAATCTAAAAAGAGCTATAGCGAGTTAAAAATGACTCATGCTATATCACCTTTAGAAAACCCAATACAGCTTCGAGCATTAAGAAGAACTGTAGCTAGAATAGCGACGGAGATAACGAAAAGAGAAATACAATAAACTTATTCTATTGAAAATGGAAAAAAGAAATTTAAGAAAAGAACGTGTAGGAGTTGTTACTAGTAACAAAATGGAGAAATCTATTGTTGTTTCTGAGGTCAAAAAAATTAAACACCCTATGTATGGTAAGTTCGTGCTAAAGACTAAAAAGTATGTAGCGCACGATGAAACAAACGATTGCAATATTGGAGACACAGTAAAGATCATGGAGACAAGACCTTTAAGTAAATCTAAATGTTGGAGATTAGTACAAATAATTGAAAGAGCTAAGTAATTATGTTACAACAAGAATCAAGATTAAAAGTAGCCGATAATACTGGAGCAAAGGAAGTTTTAACTATCCGAGTCCTAGGAGGTACAAAGAGAAGATATGCTTCAGTTGGAGATAAAATTGTAGTTGCAATTAAAAGTGTAAGCCCTAACGGAACAGTAAAAAAAGGTGAAGTTTCAACGGCAGTTGTTATAAGAACATTAAAAGAAGTTAGAAGAGCTGATGGAACGTATATCAGATTTGATGATAACGCTTGTGTTCTATTAGACGCAGCTGGAGAAATGAAAGGAACAAGAGTTTTTGGTCCTGTTGCACGTGAACTTAGAGATAAACAATTTATGAAAATTGTTTCTTTAGCACCAGAAGTATTATAATAAATTATTATGAAAAAGATTAAAATAAAAACAGGAGATAATGTTAAGGTAATTACTGGTAACCATAAAGGTTCAGAAGGTAAAGTACTTAAGATAGTATCTGAAAAAAATAGGTTAATTGTAGAGGGTGTTAATATGGTTAAAAAACATATGAAGCCTAATGCTCAAAACCCACAAGGTGGAATAATTGAAAAAGAAGCTTTTCTTCACATTTCTAACGTTTCTTTGTTGACATCAACTGGTGAAACAACAAAGGTTGGATATAGAATGGATGAAAACAAAAAAGTGAGATTTTCAAAAAAATCTAATGAAGTAATATAATTATGAGTTACGTACCAAGATTAAAACAAGAATATAATAATAAGGTTATCAATAACCTTAAAGAAGAGTTTGGATACAAAAATGTTATGCAAGTTCCTAAGCTAAAGAAAATAGTTATTTCTAAAGGTGTAGGCGCTGCAGTATCTGATAAAAAGTTAATTGACTACGCTCTTGAAGAAGTTACTAATATCTCTGGCCAAAAAGCTATTGCAACTATATCCAAAAAGGATGTCGCTACTTTTAAATTAAGAAAAGGTATGCCGATTGGAGTTAAAGTTACATTACGAGGAGAGAAAATGTATGAGTTCTTAGATCGCTTAGTTACATCTGCACTCCCTAGAGTTAGAGATTTCAATGGTATTAAAGCTACAGGCTTTGATGGTAGAGGGAATTATAGCTTAGGTGTTTTAGAGCAAATTATATTTCCAGAAATAAATATTGATAAAGTAAATAAAATTTCTGGTATGGATATAACTTTTGTTACTAGTGCTGACACAGACAAAGAAGCAAAATCATTATTAACTGAACTAGGTTTACCATTTAAAAAAAATTAAACTATGGCTAAAGAATCAATGAAAGCCCGTGAGGTAAAAAGAGCAAAAACAGTAGCAAAGTATGCTGAGAGAAGAAAAGCTTTAAAAGAAGCTGGAGATTTCGAAGGATTACAGAAGTTGCCAAAAAACGCATCTCCTGTTAGAATGCACAATAGATGTAAATTAACTGGAAGACCAAAAGGTTACATGAGAACATTTGGACTTTCTAGAGTTATGTTTAGAGAAATGGCAAATAAAGGATTAATTCCAGGTGTAAGAAAAGCAAGCTGGTAAAAATATTAACTGATTAAAGGTTTAACAAATAAGTTAAAAACCATAATCATAAAATTAAAAATTATGTATACAGATCCAATAGCGGATTATTTAACTAGAATTAGAAATGCAGTAGCTGCTAAGCATAGAGTAGTTGAAATACCTGCATCTAATCTGAAAAAAGAAATTACTAAAATATTATTCGATCAAGGATATATTTTAAGTTACAAATTTGAAGACTCTTCGGTTCAAGGTACAATTAAAATTGCCCTTAAATACAACAAGATTAGCCAAGAATCTGTAATCAAAAAAATACAAAGATTAAGTAAACCAGGTTTACGTAAATATTCAAATTCTAACGGCTTACCTAGAATTTTAAATGGTCTTGGTATTGCTATAGTGTCTACTTCAAGAGGAGTTATGACTGCTAAGCAAGCAAAAAGACACAATGTTGGTGGTGAGGTAATTTGTTACGTATACTAATTTAAAGATAATAGAATGTCAAGAATAGGAAATAACCCAGTACAGATACCCGAAGGTGTTACAATTAATATAGAAAATAATGTTGTAACTGTTAAAGGTAAGTTAGGAGAATTAAGTCAAGAGTTTTCTGATATTACGATTAAAATCGAAGATAATTTAGTTAGATTATCTAGATCATCTGAGCATAAAGATCATAAAGCTAAACATGGTTTATATAGAGCATTAATTAGCAATATGGTTGACGGTGTTACAACAGGTTGGACTAAAGAATTAGAGCTAGTTGGAGTTGGTTACAGAGCAACTAATCAAGGTCAGAAACTTGATTTAGCTTTAGGTTTTTCTCATAATATAGTTTTAGACATAGTTCCTGAGGTTAAATTAGAAACTATTTCTGAAAAAGGAAAAAATCCAATTGTTAAGTTAACGTCTAATGACAAACAATTAATTGGTCAAGTAGCAGCTAAAATTAGAAGTTTCAGAAGTCCTGAACCTTATAAAGGAAAAGGTGTTAGATTTGTAGGTGAACAAGTTAGAAGAAAAGCAGGTAAATCAGCTTAAAAATATATTATAATTATGGCATTAACAAAACAAGGTAGAAGACAAAGAATTAGAAACAGAATCAGAAAGATAATTTCTGGTACTGCAGGTAATCCTAGATTGTCAGTATATAGAAGTAATAAAGAAATATATGCTCAATTAATTGACGATGTTTCTGGAAAAACTTTATGTGCTAGTTCATCTAGAGAAAAAGAAATCATTACTGCAGAAGTATCTAAAAAAGACATTGCTACTTTAGTAGGAAAGACAATAGCAGAAAAAGCTGTAAAATTAGGTGTTAGTAAAGTATCATTTGATAGATCAGGTTATTTATATCATGGACGTGTGAAATCTTTAGCTGACGGAGCTAGAGAAGGAGGACTTAAATTTTAATTATATGTATAAGAACGTAGAAATAGTAAAACCAAGTGGATTAGATCTTAAAGATCGTTTAGTTGGAGTTCAAAGAGTTACTAAAGTGACAAAAGGAGGTAGAGCATTCGGTTTTTCTGCAATAGTTGTTGTTGGAGATGAAAATGGTGTTGTAGGGCATGGATTAGGAAAATCTAAAGATGTTGCTAGTGCTATTGCAAAAGCAGTTGAAGATGCTAAAAAGAATTTAGTCAGAATACCTTTAATTAAAGGTACTTTGCCCCATGAGCAAAAAGGTAAATTTGGAGGTGCTAGAGTTAATATTATTCCAGCAGCACCTGGTACAGGTGTTATTGCAGGAGGTGCATTAAGAATTGTTCTTGAAGCAGTTGGAGTACATGATGTGTTATCAAAATCTCAAGGTTCTTCAAATCCTCATAATGTTGTTAAAGCTACTTTTGATGCTTTATTAAAATTAAGAGATGCACACACTATAGCAAAAAATAGAGGTATATCTCTACAAAAAGTTTTTAATGGATAATAACATGAAAAAGATAATAGTAACACAAGAAAGAAGTGCAATAAACCGTACTCAAAGACAGAAAAGAACTTTAGTAGCTCTTGGTCTAAAAAGAATTGGCCAAAGTATTGAACATGATGCTACTGCTAATATTCTTGGTATGATAAAAAAAGTTAATCATTTAGTTTCTTTTAAAGAAGCTTAATAAAAAAAACACTTAGAATGGATTTAAGTAATTTAAAACCTGCTGAAGGATCAGTTAACAACAATAGTAAAAGAATTGGTAGAGGACAAGGTTCTGGTAAAGGTGGAACTGCAACTAGAGGTCATAAAGGAGCTAAGTCTAGATCTGGTTATTCTAGAAAAATAGGATTTGAGGGTGGACAGATGCCGCTTCAAAGACGTGTGCCTAAATTTGGTTTTACTAATATTAACAGAAAAGAATATCAAGGTATTAATCTTGATGTAATTCAAGAGTTAGTTGAAAGTAAAAAAATAAAAGATACATTAAATTTTGATTCTATTATAGAGTTAAGATTGGCTAGAAAAAACGAACTAGTTAAAATTCTTGGAAGAGGAGAGTTAAAAGTAAAAATTAAAGTATCTGCACATAAATTCACTGCTACTGCAAAAAATGCAATTGAAGCAGCTGGAGGTGAAGCAGTAATATTATAATTATATATGAAATTTATAGATACAATAAAAAATGTTTGGAAAATAACAGAGTTGAAAGATAGAATTCTTTTTACTTTGGCAATGTTATTGGTTTACCGTTTTGGTGCTCAAATAACTATACCAGGCATTGATGCAGAATTACTTGTTGGTAGTGGTTTAGATTCACAAACATCTGAAGGTATTTTAGGATTGTTAAATGCATTTACAGGTGGAGCTTTTGCTAATGCATCTGTATTCGCTCTTGGTATAATGCCATATATATCTGCATCAATTGTTGTACAGTTGATGGGTATCGCAATTCCTTACCTTCAAAAACTTCAAAAAGAAGGAGCTAGTGGTCAGAAAAAAATTACTCAGATTACAAGATGGCTTACAATAGCAATATGTATGGTTCAAGCCCCAGGTTATTTAGCTAGTTTAGATTTAATGTTTGGTATTCCTCAAGAAGCATTCCTTCTTGGTCAAGGTCCATTATTTTTCTTCACTGGAACTATAGTCTTAGTTACAGGGTGTATTTTTGCTATGTGGTTAGGCGAAAAAATTACAGATAAGGGTATTGGTAATGGTATTTCATTGTTAATTACTGTAGGTATTATTGCTACACTTCCTCAATCTTTTATACAAGAATTTGCAGCAAGAGTAACTGGATCTAATGGTGGTCTTATGATGATTCTGATTGAATTAGTTATTTGGTGGTTAATAATTCTTGCTTCTGTTTATTTAGTTATGGCAGTTAGAAGAATAGCTGTTCAATATGCAAGAAGAACTGCATCTGGAAGTTATGAGAAAAACATTTCTGGCTCTAGACAATTTCTTCCATTAAAATTAAATGCATCTGGTGTGATGCCTATTATCTTTGCACAAGCGCTAATGTTTGTTCCTGGATTAATTGGAGGTTCAAGTTTTTTGAAAGATTCTTCTTTTGGTCAATGGGTGATGACTAATTTCAGTGATATCTTTGGGTTATGGTATAATGTTGTGTTTGGTTTAATGATTATAATCTTTACATACTTCTATACAGCTATCACAGTTCCAACTAATAAAATGGCTGATGATCTGAAAAGAAGTGGTGGCTTTATTCCTGGCATTCGACCTGGATCTGAAACTTCAGAATTTTTAGATAAAGTTATGTCTAACATAACGCTTCCTGGTTCTGTGTTTTTGGCACTAATTGCAGTATTCCCTGCTTTTGTAGTTCAGTTTATGGACGTTCAGCAAGGATGGGCATTGTTCTTTGGTGGTACATCTTTATTAATTATGGTTGGTGTTGCTATAGATACCATGTCACAAGTTAATTCATACTTGTTAAACAGAGAATATGATGGTTTGATGAAGGCAGGTAAAAATAGAAAAACAGGAATCTAATGGCAAAGCAAGCAGCAATAGAGCAAGATGGCTCAATAATAGAAGCATTGTCAAATGCAATGTTTAGAGTAGAATTAGAAAATGGTCATATTGTGACTGCACATATATCTGGTAAAATGCGTATGCATTACATTAAATTATTACCAGGGGATAAAGTTAAATTAGAAATGAGCCCTTACGATTTATCGAAGGCTCGCATAACATATAGATATTAATAAATCATGAAAGTAAGAGCTTCAGTAAAAAAGAGAAGTGCAGATTGTAAAATCGTACGTAGAAAAGGTAGACTTTATGTGATAAACAAAAAGAATCCAAGGTTTAAACAAAGACAAGGTTAATTATGGCAAGAATAGCAGGTGTAGATATACCAAAACAAAAGAGAGGAGTTATTTCCCTTACCTATATATTCGGTATAGGTAGAACTCGTGCAAAAGAAATTTTGATGTCATCAGGTGTTGATGGCAACGTTAAAGTTAATGAATGGTCAGACTCAGATATAAGTAAAATTCGTGAGGCTGTCAGTACTTTCACTATTGAAGGTGAGCTTAGATCAGAAACTCAATTAAACATTAAAAGATTAATGGATATTGGGTGTTATAGAGGTGTCAGACACAGATCTGGGTTACCTTTAAGAGGTCAAAGAACCAAAAACAACTCTAGAACTAGAAAAGGAAGAAGAAAAACAGTTGCTAACAAGAAAAAAGTAACTAAATAATAATTAGTAATATGGCAAAGTCAAGTACTAAAAAGCGTAAAGTAATAGTTGATTCTATAGGTGAGGCACATATTGTTGCGTCATTTAACAACATTATAATATCATTAACTAATAAAAAAGGAGATGTTATCTCATGGTCATCTGCAGGTAAGATGGGCTTTAGAGGTTCAAAGAAAAACACTCCTTATGCTGCTCAATTAGCCGCTGAAGATGCAGCAGGTGTTGCAAAAGATGCAGGTTTGAGAAAAGTTAAGGTATATGTGAAGGGACCTGGAAATGGTAGAGAATCAGCAATTAGATCTATTCATAATGCAGGTATTGAAGTATCAGAAATAATTGATGTTACTCCTACTCCTCATAATGGTTGTAGACCTCCTAAGCGTAGAAGAGTTTAATTAAACAATATTAATAAGTATAAACCAGAGACAAAATACTATCGAAGGATTAGATTAAGACCTTAATTCATAGTTACTCTAAAAAACAAAAAAAAATGGCAAGATATACTGGTCCAAAAACTAAAATAGCAAGAAAATTTGGAGAGGCTATTTTCGGAGATGATAAATCTTTTGAAAAAAGAAACTATCCACCTGGTCAACACGGAAATACCCGTAGACGAGGAAAAAAATCTGAATACTCCATACAGCTTATGGAAAAGCAAAAAGCTAAATACTCTTATGGTATTTTAGAAAAACAATTTAGAAATATGTTTAAAAAAGCAACTGCTTCTCCTGGAATTACAGGGGAGGTTTTGTTACAGCTTTGTGAATCTAGATTAGATAATGTCGTATTTAGAATGGGATTATCAAATTCAAGAAGTGGTGCAAGACAGCTTGTTTCACATAGACATATTACAGTAAATGGAGGAATTGTTAATATCCCATCTTACAGTTTAAAACCTGGTGATATAGTAGCTGTTAGAGAAAAGTCTAAATCTTTAGAGACTATTGAAAGATCTCTTTCTAACTCTTCAAGCGTATATGAATGGATTACATGGAATAGTGATTTGATGCAAGGAACTTATGTTTCAATACCTGCAAGAATTCAAATTCCTGAAAATATTAACGAACAGTTCATTGTTGAATTGTACTCAAAATAATAATTAATATATAAAGTATTATGGCAATATTAAATTTTCAAAAACCGGATAAAGTAATAATGATTAATTCAACTGATTTCGATGGAAAATTCGAATTCAGACCTCTTGAACCTGGTTATGGGTTAACAGTTGGTAATGCTCTTAGAAGAGTTTTATTATCATCTCTTGAAGGATTTGCAATTACATCAGTAAAAATAGAAGGAGTTGATCATGAATTTTCAACAATTTCAGGTGTTGTAGAAGATGTTACAGAAATCATTTTAAATTTAAAACAAGTTCGTTTTAAAAGACAAATTGATGAAGTTGATAACGAGACCGTTTCAATATCACTTTCTGGACAAGATAAAATTACAGCTGGTGACTTCCAAAAATTTATTTCTGGATTTCAGGTTTTAAATTCTGACCAAGTTATATGTAATCTTGATTCAAAAGTTAAAATCCATATGGAATTATCCATAGAAAAAGGTAGAGGTTATGTTCCTGCAGAAGAGAACAAAAAAGCTACAGCTTCAATTGGCACAATTTTTACGGACTCTATTTTCACTCCCATTAAGAATGTGAAATATGCTGTTGAAAATTTCAGAGTTGAGCAAAAAACAGATTACGAAAAGTTAGTTTTTGAAATAATGACTGATGGTTCAATTACACCTCAAGATGCATTAACGGATGCGGCTAGAATTTTGATACATCACTTTATGCTATTCTCTGATGAAAGAATCACTCTTGAAGCAGATGAAATTGCCAAAACGGAGACTTATGATGAAGAATCATTACATATGCGTCAACTTCTTAAAACTAAATTAATTGACATGGACCTTTCTGTTCGTGCATTAAATTGTTTAAAAGCAGCAGAGGTAGATACTTTAGGAGATCTAGTTTCTTTTAATAAAAATGATTTAATGAAATTTAGAAATTTTGGAAAAAAATCTCTAACTGAATTAGAAGAATTAGTGATTGTTAAAGGGTTAAATTTTGGAATGGATTTAACAAAATATAAATTAGATAAAGATTAATTTTATTAGACTCTAAATAAATTTAATAATGAGACACGGAAAAAAAATAAACCATTTAGGAAGAAAAACTGCCCATAGAAAATCTATGTTAGCTAACATGGCTTGTTCATTAATTGAACACAAGCGTATAAATACTACTACTGCTAAAGCAAAAGCTCTTAAGCAATTTGTAGAACCTTTAATTACTAAGTCCAAAACTGATACTACTCAAAATAGAAGAATTGTTTTCGCTAGATTAAGACAAAAAGAAGCTGTTGCTGAATTGTTTCGAGACGTTTCTGCTAAAATTGCAGATAGACCAGGAGGATACACTAGAATTATTAAATTAGGTAATAGACTTGGAGATAATGCAGACATGGCGATGATAGAACTTGTAGATTATAATGAAACATATGATACTGGTAAAAAGAAGAAGTCCAACACAAGAAGAGGTAAAAAAAGTACTGTTAGTAGTACTGTAGCTACTCCTCAAGTTGAAACTCCGGTTGTTGAATCACCAGAACAAGAATAAAATTTTAAGATTTATTTAATAAATCATTAACACTTTATGTTGTTCATAGTATTATCTTAATATATAAAAAATATCTTTATGAGAAATATCATCTTCTTTATTGCATTTATATTTGCCGCTTCAACTCTTACAGCTCAAAATAACCAAGTAGAGACCGGCAATGCTTTAAGTAATCTAAATGATAAGCTAATCTCTGGAAACAGTTTTGGTTCTTCTATGATGTTTTATAATCCAAAAAGACAAATAGATGGTAAATTTCATCTTTATGAAAATTGGAATAATACAGCGGTTATACATACCCTATCTGATGATAAATTTTTAGTTAAGAGAGTTAATCTTAATTTACAAAGAAATTCTTTTGAGTCTAAAATGAATAATTCGGATTCTATTTTTTCATTTACTTTTAACAACATTAAAAAAATAGTTATCGGTCAAGCAGTATACAAAAACTTTTATTATAACGACAATAATAGAGTTTATCAAATGCTGTATGAATCAGAGAAATATAAATTGATGAAAGGATTTGAAGTGAAGTTGATTTCCGGATCTGCAAACCCAATGGTTAACAGACCTAATGACAAGTATGTTCGTGGAGAAGATTATTTCATTATGATTGAAGGTGTTATTAACCCTATTAAATTAAAAAAGAAATCTTTATATAAAACATTAGAATTAGATAAATCAAATACTTCTAAATTAAATATGTTCGTGGACTCAAATTCACTTTCTTTAAAGAAAGAAGAAGATATAGTTAAGCTTCTGGAGTATTTTAATACGATATAGTATTATGTTTTCTATATAGCGTTAATTATTACGTGATTTCAGAATTGTTAATAAAGAGGTTAAAATTTAACCTCTTTTTTTATGCGAAAATATATCTTTTTTGATTTTTATAAATTATTTTTGATCTAGTTATAATTTTTATGGAATACAAGAATAGAAAAAAAGCAATTTTATTATTATCAGACGGTACGATTTTTTATGGCAAGTCTGTTTATGGTGACGGAACTGCTTTTGGCGAAGTTTGTTTTAATACTGGAATGACTGGTTACCAAGAGATATACACGGACCCTTCTTACTTTGGTCAATTAATGATTATGACTAACCCTCATATTGGTAATTATGGTATTAATGCTGATGAGTCAGAATCAGATTCTATAAAAATATCAGGCTTGATATGTAAAAACTTTAGTTATAATTACTCTAGAGATCTAGCTGATAGTTCGTTGGAAGATTTTTTATCTAAAAACAATCTCTTCGCTATTTCAGATGTCGACACTAGAGCGTTAGTTAGCTATATAAGAGAAAATGGGGCAATGAATGCTGTTATCACTACTCAAGTTGATGACATCGATGGTTTGTCTAAGAAACTACAAAGTGTTCCATCCATGAAAGGTCTTGAGTTAGCTTCAAAAGTATCCACGAAATCCTCTTATTTCTATGGTGATGAGAATTCTGATTTGAAAGTTGCAGCTTTAGATTTAGGAATTAAAAAAAATATATTGAGAAACCTTTCCAAAAGAGGTGTTTACATTAAAGTTTTTCCATTTGACACATCATTTGAAGAAATGAGTCAATGGAATCCTGACGGTTATTTTTTGTCTAATGGCCCTGGAGATCCTGAACCTTTAAAAAGTGCACAATTAGTTGCAAAAAAAATTATCGAAAACAACTTGCCTTTATTTGGCATCTGTTTAGGACATCAAATTATTGCCTTGGCTAATGGTATATCAACCTACAAGATGCATAATGGTCATAGAGGTATTAATCATCCAGTTAAAAACTTAATTACTGGTAAAGGAGAGGTTACATCTCAGAACCATGGATTTGCGGTTAATAAAGAAGAGGCTGAACAAAATGAAAATGTAGAAATTACACATGTCCACCTAAATGACGACACTCTAGCTGGGTTAAAACTAAAAAACAGTAATTGTTTTTCTGTACAGTTTCATCCGGAGGCTAGCCCAGGTCCACATGATTCATCATACTTGTTTGATGAATTTGTTGAAAACATGAAAAAATAACAACTTCCATCCTGTGTTTACTATTTCGTTATCGTTAATTATCAGGGTTTTATTCACGAATATCTATATATAATTGATATTTTTGCAATTAAACCATTTTATTAAACTTATGTCAAAAATTAAAAAAATTCACGCTCGACAAATTTTCGATTCAAGAGGTAATCCAACTATAGAGGTTGATGTAATTACTGAAAATGGTACACTAGGTAGAGCAGCTGTTCCATCTGGTGCTTCTACTGGTGAACACGAGGCAGTTGAGTTAAGAGATGGTGGATCTGATTATATGGGTAAAGGTGTCTCAAAGGCAGTAAGTAATGCAAATAATATACTTGCTCCGGCGATCATAGGTATTTCAGTTTTTAATCAAACTGAAATTGATCATAAAATGATTGATTTAGACGGAACTCCAAATAAGTCAAATTTAGGTGCTAATTCAATTTTAGGGATTTCATTAGCTGTTGCTAAAGCTGCTGCAGCTGAAAAACAAATACCATTATACAGGTATATTGGAGGTGATGATGTTTGCACACTGCCAGTTCCTATGATGAATATCATTAATGGAGGGTCACACAGTGACTCCCCCATAGCTTTTCAAGAATTTATGATTGTACCAGTACTTGCTGAGTCATTCACACATGCAATGCAAATGGGAAGTGAAATATTTCATCACCTTAAATTAGTCTTAAAAAACAGAAAATTAAGTACTGCTGTTGGAGATGAAGGTGGTTTTGCTCCTGTTTTAGATGGGACTGAAGACGCTTTAGATACAATAGCATTTGCTGTAAAAAATGCAGGATATACTTTTGGAAAAGACATAATGATAGCCTTAGATTGTGCTGCGGCAGAATTCTATGAAAATGATGAATATAACTACAAGAAATTTGAAGGCGACCAAGGAAAAGTTAGATCAAGTAAAGAACAAGCCGACTATTTAGCAAGCTTAGCTTCTAAATATCCAATTATTTCTATTGAAGATGGTATGGATGAGAACGATTGGGATGGTTGGAAATACTTAACAGAACTTATTGGTGATAAAGTTCAATTAGTTGGAGATGATTTATTTGTTACTAATGTTGAAAGATTGTCTAAGGGGATAAATGAATCTATAGCTAATTCAATTTTAATTAAAGTTAACCAAATAGGTAGTTTGACAGAAACAATAAAAGCTGTAGAAATGGCTCATAATGCTGGTTTTACATCAGTCATGTCACACAGGTCTGGTGAAACCGAAGATAATACGATTGCTGACTTAGCTGTAGCGCTTACTACTTGTCAAATTAAAACTGGTTCTGCATCACGTAGTGATCGTATGGCTAAATATAATCAACTACTTAGAATTGAAGAAGAATTAGGTTCTAGAGCTGTATACCCAAAAGCTAGTGCGTTTAAGTTCTAAGTATTATTATTTTTTAATAATTCATTGATATTTCGTACTTTTGCATTCCTTAACATAAAACTTAATGTCAAAAAAAGCTACCCTTATTATAAACAATCAGAAATTTGATTTCCCTCTTGTTTTAGGTTCTGAAAATGAACTATCGATAGATATTAAAAACTTACGATCTCTTACGGGTGGTGTTACCACTATTGATCCAGGTTTTAAGAACACCTCATCATGTGAAAGTAAAATCACATATTTAGATGGCGAGAAAGGTATTTTAAGATATAGAGGTTATGCTATTGAAGATTTAGCAAACAACGCTAGTTTTTTAGAAGTTGCTTATTTACTTATTTTCGGAAACCTTCCGACAAAAGACGAATACATAAAATTCCATGATGATATTAAAAAGGAAAGTATTGTAGATGATGATGTAAAGAAAATACTAGATGCTTTTCCAAAGTCGGCTCATCCAATGGGTATTTTGTCCTCATTAACTAGTGCTTTAACTGCCTTTAATCCAAGTGCAAATAATATTGATTATAACAGAAGTAAAACTGAACTTTACAATACAATTGTTAAAGTCTTAGGAAAAATACCAGTATTAGTAGCTTGGACTTTTAGAAAAAAGAATGGATTACCGTTAGATTATGGTGACTCCTCTCTAGGTTATGTAGAGAACATTTTGAAAATGATGTTTAATAAGCCTAATGAACAGTATGTTCAAAATCCTATTCTTGTAACTGCTTTGAATAAACTTTTAATACTTCATGCTGATCATGAGCAGAACTGTTCTACTTCAACGGTTAGAACTGTAGGTTCATCTCACGCTGGTTTATTTGCTTCAATCTCTGCTGGGATTTCTGCTTTATGGGGCCCTCTTCATGGTGGAGCAAACCAAGCAGTTTTAGAAATGCTAGAATCTATTAATGAAGATGGAGGAGATACAAACAAGTACATGCAAAAAGCCAAGGACAAAGATGATCCATTTAGATTAATGGGTTTTGGTCACAGGGTTTATAAGAGTTTTGATCCAAGAGCAAAAATAATTAAAGTTACTACTGATGAAGTGTTAAATGATCTAGGAGTAATTGATCCAATTTTAGATATTGCAAAAGGACTAGAAAAAGAAGCTTTGAGTGATAAATATTTTGTTGATAGAAGTTTATATCCAAATGTTGATTTTTATTCAGGTATAATTTATAGAGCGATGGGAATTCCGTCTGATATGTTTACTGTAATGTTTGCTCTAGGTAGATTACCTGGATGGATTGCTCAATGGAGAGAAATGAGACTCCGAAACGAACCAATTGGTAGACCGAGACAAGTTTATACAGGAGAGAATCACAGAGTGTATTCCTCAATGTCTAACAGATAGATATAGATAACTTTCTTAGTATATTTACATATGTTAAAAATTAATATTAGCAATGAGACCTCTAAATTAGAATCTGTAATTTTAGGTTCTGCTATTTCCAACGGCCCAACTCCAAATATTGAAGACTGCTATGACCCAAAGAGTAAAGAGCATATATTAAATGGTACTTACCCATTAGAGAAGGAAATGATTGCTGAATTAAGCTCTTTTGAAAATATTCTTAAAAAACATAATGTAAAGGTGTACAGACCTAGAGAAATAATTGATTATAATCAGATATTTACTCGAGATATTTCATTTGTTATCGACGATAAAATAATTTTATCTAACGTGATAGATAACCGAAATTTAGAATTAGCTGCCATTAATTATATAATCGATCAAGTACCTGCAGAAAATGTAGTTAGACTTAGTGATGATTGTCATATAGAGGGTGGTGATGTGATATTGTGTAATGATCATGTTTTTATTGGAATTTATAGCGGTGAAGATTATTCTAATTACATAACGGCTAGGACAAATATTAATGCTGTTATTGCATTGAAAGAAATTTTCCCTAATAAAACTATTAAAACCTTTGAATTAAGAAAATCAAATACTTCACCAAAGGAAAACGCTCTTCATTTAGATTGTTGTTTTCAGCCTGTTGGCAACAATAAAGCTATTTTATATCCAGGTGGTTTTTTGATTAAAGATGAGTGTGATTGGCTGATTAATTATTTTGGAAAAGACAACATTTTTGAAACCACAAAGGAAGAAATGTATAACATGAATTGCAACGTGTTTTCAATTTCTGAAAATGTAGTTGTTTCAGAAAAAAAATTTTCCAGACTTAACAAATGGTTTAATTCAAATGGGTTTAAAGTGGAAGAAATTAAATATTCAGAAATTGCGAAGCAAGAAGGGTTGTTGAGATGTTCAACGATGCCGTTAAAAAGAAACTAATTTAACTGTGAATAAACAAAGTACAAATACAATTATGATGATTAGGCCTGTCGCATTTAATTACAATGCGCAAACAGCAGTTAATAATCATTATCAAAAGATTGTTGACTCCAACAATAATTCAGATCAAATTAATTTAAATGCTCAAGCAGAATTTGATAATTTAGTTTTAAAACTAAGATCTATAGGGATTAATGTCATTGTCTTTCAAGATGATAATAAGTTTGACACTCCAGATTCTGTATTTCCAAATAACTGGATCTCATTTCATTCAAATGGTGATTTAGCCCTATTCCCTATGTTTGCTGTTAATAGAAGACAAGAGAGAAGAGAGGACGTGATTGGTTGGGTTGAAAAAAACGATTATTTAATTAATAATGTTATTGACTATTCTTCTGCGGAAGAATCAAGTATTTTTTTGGAAGGTACTGGTAGTGTTGTTTTAGATAGGGTGAATAGAAAAGCTTACTGCGCAGTTTCTGAAAGATCTAACGAAGATTTGTTAATTGAATTTTGCGAAGACTTTGAGTATTCTCCAGTGATTTTCAACGCCTATCAGACAGTTGAAAACAAGAGGAAGTTGATTTACCACACAAACGTTATGATGTGTGTTGCGGATGATTTTGTTGTTATATGTTTAGATTGTATTGATGATAAAAAAGAGAGAAAAA
>TARA_B110000503_G_scaffold109957_1_pt1 | contig 28323 bp, 27 predicted proteins | sample TARA_B110000503 | Tara Oceans TARA_B110000503 (sample SAMEA4397472) | marine metagenome | biome: Polar Biome; feature: [SRF] surface water layer (ENVO:00010504); material: water (ENVO:00002006), including particulate matter (ENVO:01000060) such as... | depth 5 m | reverse complement strand
AACATAAAATAGCACACTAGGTTCCCAACTAAGGGGATAGTCCACATGGGAATGATTAACTGCCTTATTAAGACAGGGTCCAGGTCCTCCATACTGCAGACTTTGCGCGTGAGCGCCAACGCGGGGAGGAGCCAAACAATCACTATCGCAAATATGACAACCAGTAATATTTTCTCTCCCGTCATTTACAGTCTCCTTTTATCTTAGCCTAGTTGATTGGCGGCCATACTATCGAAATCTTATACTACCTCTATCTCTTTGAGTTTTTCAGCTATTAGCCCTTATGCCTAGTTAGGGCTCTGACACCTGTGGCTAGTAAGACCCCGCAGACTACGCCTGTGATATTCGCCAACATGTCTAGCCACTCTCCATAACGATTGACATAGGGCTGGACCAATTCGATCAAACCACTACATAGGATAAAGAATATAACGACTAAGATCCATCGGCGGGGTTGCCTCAATGCTGCCGGAAAAACTAAAGCCGAATAGGCAATAAAATGATGAAGCTTATCACTGCCAGGGACAGATAAAGGTAAAATATCAAGCGGCCACAGTGACAGTGTCGTGATTATCAATAATAGACCTAGGCTCAGCACAAGCCAATAGGTTTCAATTATTTGGAACAGTCTTCGCATTTTTCATCTCTATTCTACAGCCTCAGTGGGAGGTGAACTATTCACCCCATCTTTTTGGACATCTTGATTTTACCTATTTTACATTTGGCTAGTTAACTCCAAGCCGACAGGTCCGAAAAACGGATGCTCACCTTTAGGTTTTATCTGAGATCTCGTGGACTGCCTAGGGCGACAGTCGGGCAATATTCCAGCCAGCCTTATCACGCTTAAAGCAAAACCGATCATGCAAGCGATTCTCGCCGCCCTGCCAAAACTCAATCTCGTCAGGCACTATACGAAAGCCACCCCAAAACTCAGGCAGTGGAATGTCGCTCTCAGCAAACTGCGCCTTGACCTGGTTAAACTGTATTTCGAGAGCTTGCCGAGAGCTAATAGGGCTACTTTGTTTCGATGCCCAGGCGGCCAATTGGCTGTCTTTAGGTCGACTGATAAAGTATTTTTCCACCTGCGCTACTGGCAGTCGCTCAGCACGCCCACCCACTATGACCTGACGATCCAGCTGCAACCAGGGAAAATGTAAACTGACCTGCGCATTACCCTCAATATCCTGCGCCTTACGACTGCCCAGATTGGTATAAAAAATAAATCCGCCCTCGTCAAAATCTTTAAGTAACACCATCCGCTGCCAAGGTTTGCCCTCTGCAGAAACTGTCGCAACAGACATTGCCGTCGGGTCCTGCATATTCGCGTCAATGGCCTGCTGCATCCACAGGCTGAATTGTTCGAATGGACTAGCCGACAGCGTGTCTCCGTTCAATTTTCCGTAGTCATATTGCCGGCGGTTATCTTCAAGACTCATTGATATTTCCTGTTCATGACCTTACATATTTCCGACACTGTGGGCGCCGTCTACGGGTAAAGCGACACCATTAACATAGGCGCCCGCATCGCTGGCGAGCAGTAAAAATGGTGCGGTTATCTCATGCATTTCACCCATTCTCTGAGCCGTGGACGCATTCATAAGCGTCTGACCCTCAGTCTCAGAAAAATAGTCTGAGTTGATCTCGGTGAAAAAATAGCCGGGGCATAGGGCATTGACTCGAATAGCCTTGCGCGCCCATTCCAATGCCAGACCCTTGGTCATATGAATAACACCGGCCTTTGATGTGCAATAACTGGCCTGCGCAAAAGCGTTGCGCAAACCCATAATCGATGCGGTATTGACAATACTGCCTCCGACACCTGCCGCGACCATTCGCCGGGCCGCCTCATTCGCCACGATCCAAACTCCTTTTAGATTGGTATCCATCACCCTATCCCAGCTGGCTTCATCGGTCTTTAATGCCGATTTGGTCTCCGCAATGCCGGCATTATTTGAGACCACTGTTACAGTGCCAAAAGCCGCCTCAGCCTGGTTAAAGCCTGCAACAATGGAGTCCGCATTGGTCACATCCATTGCCACGGCAAGAGCCTCTCCACCACCGGCCTGAATTTCAGTTACTAGAGCCTCAAGTCGGTCAACACGGCGGGCAGCGACAACGACCTTGGCACCACGCTCAGCCAAAATCTTTGCGAAATGCACACCAAAACCACTAGAAGCGCCGGTTACTAAGGCAACTTTACCGCTCATATCAAATTCTGTGTTCATTCTATCTTCCTTTAGCCGTTGTGTGCCTGTGGGCAATTAAAATTCTGGAGATCAGTTTACCTTGGATGCCACACAGCAGCTACCCAGAATACCCAACATTTCCCTGAATAATATCTCAAAAATAAGCACAGCATTAGCACCGTTTTTCGACTATATTTAACAAGCTTCTGTTTACATCTACTCATTATAGTCCGCCAAGGAGACCCAGCTTATGTCAAACGCAGGTTATCATGAACCTATTAGCGAACTCAGCGACGCAACAAGGGATATGCACAGAGCGATTAGCTCTTTAATGGAGGAACTAGAGGCAGTCGACTGGTACAATCAGCGCGTCGATGCCTGCAAAGACGCTGAGCTAAAAGCTATACTGGCCCACAACCGCGACGAAGAGAAAGAGCATGCTGCAATGGTGCTCGAATGGATTCGTCGCAATGACCCCGTGTTTGATCATGAATTAAAGGACATCATGTTTACTGACAAGACCATTGCTCATGCGTAACACACGGCGAAAATACTGGTGAGAATGCAGCAGAACACTAGCCATAGGTGACATACTGCTGCATCTCATTGCTATCCAAATGGGGAATGGCATTAAAACCCGTCAGATTCATCTTTTTGCTATTAAAAAAGAAGTGACTTATGGCCGTATTTTTATACTGCAAGTTTAAATCAAACACATTCTCATCGGGAATCCCCAGCACCAGTCCAATAAGCGTGCTTACCGAGCCACCAGAGGCTATTGCCAAGATACTGTTGCCGTTATCCGCCATGGCCTGTAGCTGCTGCTGTGCGTCGGATACTCGGGCCTTAAAATCAATCCATGTTTCGGGCACGCCAGGTATCTCACCTCGAGTCCAAATGGTCAGCACCTTTCGTAGCAGCCGAAAATAGTTGCGCTTGTCGTCCGGATTCTCGGTAATCAGCTGATATATCGAGTCATCGCCATGACTTTTGCCGTAGGCCTCGATCATGCCAGTAAAGTTGTATTCATTGAGTCCTGGCAAAACCAAACGATCAGTGCCATCAATACCCATGCCTGAACAGATACCATCCAACGTTTCATGATGGCGCACCATATCGCCGACAACCAGTGTATCGAAGCTGACGCCCCGTGCACCAAGATGATCGCCCAGCCAGCGCGATTGGCGATGGCCAAGCTCTGATAACTGGTCGTAGTTTTCGGCGCCGAAAGAGGCCTGCGCATGGCGCACCAAATAAAGTTCACTCATTAATTAGTCCTAATAAAAGCGGGAGAGTTAATTTCAAGTGTGCATTTAACCTTAATTAGTAGCCTACAGGTAGTCGAATACACCACCGGCTGCGGCGACAAAGTAGCTAATTACTATAGCCTCCTGCACGCTATGCTTAGTGATTTTCAGGCTCACTTGATAGCTAATTTACCCCTGCCGCGGCGCCGCATCCTTTAACACCTCAGCACCCAATTTTTGATTTGTTCGTATTTCTGATCTGTGTTGACCCAATTTACGATTGATCAGCGCGCGTATAAATTGTACTTCCTCCGGGCGGTAGGGCCTGCCATCAGCATGCAAAAGATCATGGTGCCAAGGGTTTGGCCGGTCGGCAAATAGTCTGTCCCAGAAACGTATAATCGATACCCACGATCGCCAGGGGTAGATGGTCTGACTTTTACCTGACACGAAACCCCAGTGCATAGCACCGATGTTCTTTTCAGCGAACAACGGCAAGAGCGCCTCAAATGTACTGTCATATCCTCGGGCCATATATTCGGTACAGAGCATGGGTCGACCCTTTGCATCCAGCGCCATAATTGCTTTAGCTGTATTCGCAGCATTTTCGTAGGAGTGAAACGAAAGGATGTCCGAATGTTGCAGCATAAAGTCAAACAGCGCGGCACCCGGATCATTTGTTTGCTGCCCACGCCAGCGGCCTTCATTCAATCGCCAAACACCGGCCGTTAGCGGCTGATTCGGATGCTCACTCCGCGCCCAGGCGAAAACTTTTTTTAACAGGCTTAAGGAATAGCCCTGTTTATCCTGCAACTCGCTGTAGCCGTAAGAAATCCCATTGAGATTACCCGGCTCGTTATACAGATCCCAAACGGCAACGCGCCTGTCGTCTCTGTAGGCTGATAGAATTCCTTTAACATAGGATTCGAGTTCGTCGTGTCGTTTGAGGTCCCCAAGAATTGCGGCGCCTGGCGACTGCACCCAGCCAGAGTTATGGACGCCTGTTCTCGGCTCCGGCTGCCGACCCAACTGTGGCATTGGGTTCCAAACATCGTCGAACAGTACGAACATCACATCGATACTATGACTGTCGGCAATGGCTAGAAATTCATCAATTCGTTGCAAGAAGCCCGCAGCATCCTGCTGCCACAGTAGATGGTGTAAAAATACCCGCACGCTATTAAAACCAATCTCGGCAGCCCATCCGAGTTCTTGATCAATAATCTCTGCGTCAAACGTGGTCTGCTGCCACATTTCTAACTGATTGATGGCGTAGCGCGGCACGTAATTAAACCCTAGGCCCCAGGGCTTTTGACTCGCCCAAGTTGAGGCTCGGTCCAAACTCCATTGCTGATTTTCATCCGATTGAGAGGCTCGGCTGATCACTGGGTTAAGGAGCAACATTAACAGCATGACCCCCAGGATGGCCCTTAACGCCCGTATCACTCCCCATAAAATGGAAGGGTGCATTGCAGCGAACCCTAGGCTGTCGGAGGCCTGTATGATAGATTCGTCTCCCCAAAAAGGCCATTTTAGTTTCATGTAATGACCATAGCACATAATCTCGGCAGCCGCCCATCGCGGCGGGCCCAGAGGTTACAAGGGCCCATGGGAATTTAACCTATCTCAGCCGTTGCAAAACTATGCGAAAAAGGCATTAAATCTTGTATAAAAATTAATCACTTAGGCGTATACTCCGGCCTCATTTTTTCGGGCCTGTAAGGCCCCAAGCCACAGGTAAATTAATGTCATCCGTTGACTTCGAATCACTGGGTCTCTCTGCCCCCGTTCTCAAGGCGGTCCAACAAGCCGGTTATGAGCAGCCCTCTCCAGTTCAGGCTCAGAGTATCCCTATTCTGTTAGCGGGCAAGAACCTGCTTGGCACCGCACAGACTGGCACTGGCAAGACTGCAGCCTTTGCACTGCCATTCTTAAGCATGCTAGACGAGAAACAAAAGACACCTCAAATTCTGGTGCTAACACCTACTCGCGAACTTGCGATTCAGGTTGCTGAAGCGTTTCAGAGCTACGCAAAACATATCAAAGGGTTCCATGTCCTGCCTATTTACGGCGGTGCAGACATCGCTGGCCAGCTTCGTGGCTTGAAACGCGGTGCGCAGGTTGTCGTTGGCACCCCTGGTCGCATGCTTGACCATTTGCGTCGCCGCAGCCTCGATCTCAGTCAAGTTCGCGGACTAGTGCTCGATGAAGCCGACGAAATGCTGCGCATGGGCTTTATTGACGACGTTGAAACCATTCTCGCGCAAACGCCAGCTACCTGTCAGCGCGCCCTGTTCTCGGCCACTATGCCGCCTGCAATCCGTCGCGTAACAACCAAGTACCTAGGGGATGCCGAAACCGTCAGTATTGAAGCCAAGACTAAAACTGTTGAGCGCATTGATCAGCAGTATGTCACGGTAAAGAGTCATCAAAAGATGGATGCCCTAACTCGCTTTCTTGAAGTGGAAACCTTTGATGGCATGATAATTTTTGTTCGCACCAAATCTTCCACGGTCGATATTGCTGAACGACTGGAAGCTCGAGGCTTTCGTTCTTCGCCACTAAATGGTGATCTCAGCCAGGTACTGCGTGAACGGACAATTAACCGCTTAAAGAAAGGTCAGGTTGATATTGTGGTGGCCACTGACGTTGCCGCTCGTGGACTGGATGTTGAGCGTATTAGTCATGTCATCAACTTTGATATTCCCTATGACAACGAATCCTACGTTCACCGTATTGGCCGCACCGGTCGAGCTGGGCGCGATGGCAAGGCAATTTTGTTTATTACGCCCAAAGAGATTCGTTTGTTACGGTCGATTGAAAAATCAACACGCCAGTCGATTACTCCACTGACCATGCCCAGCAATGACGAAGTGAGCAGCCTACGCATTCAGCAGTTCACAACTCAGTTAATTAAGACGATGGAAAATCCTAAGCTGGATAAATTTCGTTCGCTGATTGAGAAACTAGTTGCCGACAATGAGCTAGATATTACTGATGTTGCAACGGCCCTCGCCTTTGAAAACCAAAAAGAGCGCCCTCTTTTCCCACGTTTAGAAACTATTGCCACGCCTGATATGTCACGCACTGAGCGCGGAGAACGCGGTCCCCGCGACAGAGACTCGGGTCGCGATACCCGAGGACGTCCTGATCGCAATGACCGAGGTTCACGCAGTGAAGGCAGTCGAGAGCGTCCTGATCGCCCGAAACGAGAATCTGCTGGTCGTCCTGACAGTGGGCCTGAAGTTGGCATGGTGACTTATCGCTTGGAAGTGGGCAACAACGATGGCATTTCACCGAGCAATATTGTTGGTGCGATAGCTAACGAAGCCGATATCAGTAGCCAGTATATTGGCTCTATTAAACTGTTTGATGATTACAGTACGGTCGATTTACCGGAAGGTATGCCCTCAGAACTGCTTACGCACCTTCAAAAAGTACGCGTCTGCGCCAAACCGATGCGTATCAGTGTTTATAACGGTGATGCCGGTGGTGGTGCCTACGCTAAGCAACAGGCCTCTTCATCTGATAGAAAGTCCTCAGCCGACAGAAAGCCCAGCAAAGACTTTGGCAACAAGAAAACCTTGACGCGCAATGTCGACAACAAGCGCACTGCCGATAGCCAGCAGCCGCCAAAGAAGTCCTTTGGCAACAAGAAGGCCGGCGGTAGTTATGCCAAAGATTCGCCGGCGCGCAAGCCAATAGCTGACGGTAAGAGCTTTAGCGAGAGAAAGGAAGCGGCCCAAAAGCCGCCCTACTCAGGCAAACCGCCGAATGATGGCTCCAGTCCTGTAACCAAGAAAAAGACCTACACAAAGAAGCCGAAGAAGAGCTAGATCGTATTCGCGTCCCTTGAAATCATAGGCGTCAATAACCCGCAGTGATCAATCGATCAATCGCGGCCAGTTTTAAAATAATGGTCGCGGCTTCTCGCTGCTCCACTTTAAAAAACTCCTCTGCCATGGGCGCGATGCTGCAGCTATTGGGCAGTGGAGCCGATGTTTCTATAATCTCGTATATGCGTGGCAAAAATAAAAACTGAAGCCATTGGCTGAACGATAGATGGTCCAATGCAAAGGGCGCAACGCTTGCCAAGGCTTCTGGCGGTGGGCTTTGCAATTCCCACAGTTGCATGACTCTCAGCTCTTGTTCCACTGATATAAGTAAATCCGTCAGCCGCCGATATTGATCAACCATAAGGCCCCCCGAGTCAACCCAGCTCTCGCCTAAAAGGTGGCAGTGCATCAAGTAACTGAGCGCCATATCGCTTAGTAATTAGGCGTTTATCCAAAATCGAGACTCTGCCAGTATCCGACTCGGTTCTGAGCAGTCGACCACAGGCTTGTATTAAACGCAACGACGCAATAGGTAGCGAAATATCAAAGAATGAATTACCGCCACGCGCCTCAATCCACTCAGAAAGTGCTTCGTGCAACGGGTCATCGGGTACGGCAAAAGGTAGCTTCGCAATCACCACATGCTTGCAGTAATCGCCTGGCAGATCGACGCCCTCAGCAAAGCTAGCCAACCCGAGTAGCACGCTAGTTTTACCCTGATCTATGCGCTCTTTGTGTAAACGAACCATCTCCCGATTGGAGTACTGACCCTGAATCAAAATAATCTTAGCCAGAGAGTTCGGGAGTTCATCGTACACCTGCTCCATTTGCCGTTTAGATGAGAATAACACCAATGTCCCAGCCCTGTCTTCGACCATGGACTCGAGATTGTCAATAATGTATCGGCTGTGCTCTTCTATACTATTACCCTCAACCGCGCCTAGCGGTACGCACAGCGCCGCAGCCTCTCGGTAATTAAAAGCTCCCTCGACAGAAAGGAAATGCGCTGAGTTGGGTACCCCAGTCTCCCGCTGCAGGGTATTAAAATTACCTAGAGACTTTAACGTTGCCGAGGTGAGTACGGCCGCGTAACAACTGCCCCAGAGGCGATCTTTTAATATTTCAGCCGCTTGAATGGGGCTCGCGTTAATGGAAATATCAATATTGCCGCCAGCGTTATCATCCAGTTTCACCCAACAGGCCATCGGCATATCGCCCTGCTTTAGCTCTTTGTGTAACCTATCCCACAGAGATACTAGCCTTTCTGCACCGGACAGCCAATTACCCACCTGCTGGTAGAAGAGCTCGATATCAGGGATGGGCACTGAGTACTGTTTATCGCTCAGAGCTTCGCTCAGTGTCTCCTCAAGCACTTCGAGACGCCCCTGCCAACCGCTGGCATGCACAGTGATTTGTTTGGCTAGATCACGAATGGTTGCGCCGACATCTCCGTGGGAGAAACGATAGCGTCCTTCAGAATGTTCAGACTGATCAAGATGTTCCTGTAACAATGGGTAAGCGCTTGATAGCAATTCGGCTATCTTACCGGCTTCTCGCTCAATACGCGGCAGCTGTTCTGTCAGAGCCGTATCTTTACTGAAAAGAGGCGCCTGACCTTTGATCTGCTTAGGTAATCGCTCCAGCCAACTCAGGGTACTATTGATCTTACACTCGGCCCCAAAGTGACGGATGGCGGTATCACCCAGTCGATGCCCCTCGTCAAAAATATAGATACAGTCTTCTGGCGGCGGCAATATAACGCCGCCCCCCAACGCTAAATCTGCCATCACCAAATCATGATTGGCGACAATACATTCACTTTCTTCAAGGTCACTACGCGCTTTAAAGAATGGACATTGATTAACAAAACGGCAGCGCCTGCCAGTACATTGCCGACGATCAACAGTGAGTGCCCGCCACTCAATATCTTGAATACGCGTTTCCCAAGAATCTCTATCGCCGTCCCAGCTACCCTCATCTAGGGCTGTCGACATCTCCTTAAAAAGGCTTTCAGTGGCTGCATTGGGATTAAATTGCTGTTCGTCTTCAAATAAAAACAATCCAGCTTCTTTGGATTTTACGGAATCAAGGCACTGTTCTAGTCGTAGATTGCAGGCATAGCGTCCGCGACCTTTAACCAATGCGCAGCTGAAGTCCCAGCCACAGGATTCAAGTAGTTCCGGCAGGTCTTTATGGATTAGCTGTTCCTGTAATGCGATGGTCCCTGTCGCCACAACCACAGTCTTCTTTAGCGCTCGTGCAATGGGTAGCGCCGCGATCAGGTAACCCACTGTCTTTCCGGTGCCAGTGCCAGCTTCAATGACCGATAACCGTTTGGTAGGATCGTCATCGGTTAAACTGTTGGCTATTGCCGCAACCATTTGTTTTTGCCCCATTCGAGGACTCAACTCACGGGATTTTAAAAATTGGCGGTAGCCCTGCTGGATCGTTTCCCTGACGTCTGGATCTAACAAAGATAGTCTTCCGTAGTTAAATTAATGAGCAAGCTGACTGCCAATAGGCGCGGCATAGGCCGCCAGTAGTATTGGTCGATGAGCAGCGGGGATTAGGTCAAGACGCGCTTGGAAAGCTATTTCCGCCTGCGACCAGTCTTCTTTTGGCCATTGCGCTTTTAGCGCGTCTAAGCCCTGGCTATTGCCCAGCATCTCCCAGGCCATGATGTTGGTCGGGAAAATTCGGTACCCTCTAAGTATCTGTCTATCAACTTCTTCTGCCAAGGTGGTGGCACAGTCAAATTTGTCGCCAACCGGATCGCCAAAACTCACATGCACACGACCCTTGTAGCCCAACAAGCCTTTTTGAATCGTATCCAGATCTTCGAACTCCGTCTTAACATACGCAATACCCTGTTGCCCGGCATGTAGTTCCATCGCCTTGTCCGCATCACAGGGGTCATATTCATAGGAGATAGATACGGGTATCAGGTTTAACTCACCGGTGGCAGTAGCAAAGTCCTGCCCCTCACCTTTTGACAACGAAAGCATTTTCAACAATGCAGTATCGGTACGATCACAGCCATCCTTAGCCCGACCTTCTGCCTGAGCGATCCATATAGAAACCCGCTCGGCATTGATGCTATATCGAATATAGCGAGATAACACTTTTAATGCCTCCAATTTTTCACGTCGCGAAGAAGCGGATCGCTTAACAATAAAACTGCGGTTGACACGCATAAGGTCAGACGCAAAGGATTTACTCAGCAGGTTGTCGCCAATCGCTAACCGCGCGGTCTGGTGCTCAGCCATCGCCAGGCCCAGGCACACCAACGCTGGATCAAGGCTTATATCACGGTGGTTACTCATAAAAAGATAAGCTTTACTCGGATCCAATTTATCTAAACCAGAGAAGCTATAACCATCTGTCGTTGCGGCTAAAAGCGTCTTTAAGGCCACAGTCATATGACCTTGAACATGGGCGACTGTGAGCATGTCTCTAGTGAGTCTTCGCAGGCTTCGCCTAATAAAGGGTCGAGCCAAGCAGGGACAAATCTTAGCCAGTAATGGCGCCCTCCGACTGAGTAAGAGATCGATAAATTCGGGATCGACGATCAGCCGCGCAATAACCGCCGGAACTTCTCCGTCGTCATAGGGGCGGATATCATCAAATTCATTCATGGTTTATTTACCTTCTTTTTGAGGCCTTAAACCTGTCGAGAGTTGTACCAACGGACGTCATAGGAAAACTCATGGATCTTGTCGGCCACATCTAGCACCAAGGCAAAAAGAGCCATGCGCACCACCACGCCGTTATCGGCCTGACGAAAGATCGCCAGATTAGGATTATCGTCCAGGTCACTGTCCAACTCATTGGCATCTGCGCGGGAATCCCTCGGCAGTGGATGCATGATAACGGTATTAGGCTGGCAAAATTCAGTATAGATAGCTTGGTTAAGACGAAACTTACCACGGTATAAATCCGCATCCTCTTTACTCGTAAATCGCTCTTCCTGGATACGTGTGGAATACACTATGTCGACATCACGAATACTATTAGTCAGTTCATGGGAGATACTAACCTTGGCGCCAGCGCTGCGCATATGTTCAATGATTGATGGAGGTAAGGTCAGCTCTTCGGGTGAAATAAGCACAACCTCTATATTATCGTAAAGCGACAGTAGTCTACCCAAAGAATGAACGGTGCGGCCATGACGCAGATCGCCGATCATGGCTATTTTAAGTCCGTCTATCGACCGACCACCGGTACCCGCCAATTCTCTGCGGATGGTATATAGGTCGAGTAATGCTTGAGTAGGATGCTCGTTTGCTCCATCACCACCATTTAGGACTGGCACACGACTGGCACTGGCAAAATCGGCCACAGAGCCTGCCACTGGATGCCGCATGCAGATAACATCACTGAACCCAGATAGGATACGTGCGGTGTCTTGCAGGGATTCGCCCTTAACTAATGCAGAATTCTCAAAACCTGCCGTCTCGCGAACTTCACCGCCCAGTAGATTAAATGCCGAGCCAAAGCTCACTCTAGTCCTGGTACTAGCCTCAAAGAACATGTTTCCAAGGATGGCACCTTCTAACACCCGAGTGACCTTTTTGCGCAGCGCATAGGGCTCCATCTCATCAGCCACAGCGAATATTCGTTCGACATCTTGCCGTTGAAACTGATTGGTTGAAAGTATATGCGCGCCGGTAAAATTCAAGCTTATGCCTCGGGGCAATTAATTGTCTGAATTTTAGCCTTTTTAGCCACCTTACTCTAGGGAAAATTCCACTCTAACCTCTGCAGCCCAAGCCTGCAAAGCAACTAACACCCTTCGCTTCTCCTCTGAGAGGGCGGTGTCGCTTAATAATGTGGTAATCTCAGCCTCCTGCTGTTGCAGAGTAAGATAACCCGAAGTGGGGTCACTGAGCCGCCATTTACAACTTTCCTGCCAATTTTCTTGCTCGTTGGCAGACAGTGACTCCGCAAAATACCGGGCGCGATAGCTAAACAGTAGCTGGTTATAGCGCTTATCTGAGAAATGAAATTGCTGTTCGCTAAAGTCTTGCAGACCCGCGCTGCGAACCTCGGCTAACAGGCGCTTGTCACCGTCAGGCAAAAAGCCTTGATACAACTGCTGTTCGGCTTCCGCTCTAGACGCAAATGATGGTGCCTCAAATACCTGCTGTAATTTGACTTGCAGACTAACCTGACTAAGCCGCTGCCAATGTTGTTCGCAGCATGCCATGTTAATAGCCAACCGTTCGGCGGCCCCTGCATCGATTAATTTTGGTGTGGTTACAATGGGTGCCTTGTTAAGATGAATGACCTTGAGCGGGATACGCTCAACGCCCGGAGCCAAGTCTGTCACCGAAGTGAATACTCGATGCTGAATTTCTTCCGCGTCCAAACTAATTAATAGCTCCGGATCGGCAGATAAATCAAAACAGATAACGCCATTATTATTGCTCGGGTGTTTCGCTAAGGGCATCATAACTGCACCGTACATATTGGCTTTGTCGAGCATACCAGAAATATGGAAAAACGGTTTACGAGCCTCCAAATTCAGCATCTCAGCAACGGCCTTCTTACCACGATTACTCACCACATATTCAAACAGCCGCGGCTGTTTTTCCTTAACCAATTTCGCCAAGGCGATGGTGGCGGTGACGTCAGACAGCGCATCATGGGCAGCCTCATGGGATAAGCCATTGGCCGCGGTGAGATGCTCTAGCTTGAAACTGGGCCGCCCGGATTCATGATCTGGCCATTCTATACCTTCGGGCCGCAGCGCTCGGGTAAGGCGCATCATATCGATAATATCCCAGCGCGAGTTACCGTTTGCCCACTCTCTCTGGTACGGATCATAAAAGTTTCGATAAAGGGTATATCTTGTTACTTCGTCATCAAAACGAATACTATTGTAGCCAACTCCACAGGTACCGGGAACAGAAAGTTCGTGGTGGATAGCTGCAATAAATTCGGGCTCTGGTAATCCCTGTTCCTGAGCATGCTGAGGCGTAATGCCGGTAATCAGGCAGGCCTGAGGTGCCGGCAACAAATCTCGCTGCGGCTGACAATAAAGTACTAGGGGGTCGCCAATTATATTGAGGTTTTCATCCGTGCGCAGACCTGCAAACTGCGAGGGACGATCCTTGGATGGGTCAACGCCAAAGGTTTCATAGTCGTGCCAATAAAATGTCATACTCACAGCAATACCCTCATGCTGGCTTTCGGGTCTTTATTATAAGCGAAAAAAACGGCGCCAACAGGCACCGTTTTTCACTTTCCGATAACACTAGTTATCTAGCCTGGATAACACTCTGCAGCGCTGCAGAACAAGGCTTAATCTAAAAACACCTCTGAATAAGTCATCTCACCGACGACACGACGATTACGTTGACGACCTTCACGTGTATCATTACTGTCTATCGGTCGAGTTTCGCCATAACCCTGCGCCGATATACGCTCACTAGCAATACCATAGTCAGCAGACAGCTTAGCTTTAACCGCTTCGGCACGGCGCTCAGACAGGCCAAGATTGTAGCTGTCAGAACCCGTACTATCCGTGTGGCCTTGCAGAACAAGGTCAATATCGTCGTGTGCTCTCATCGCAGAGGCAATGGTTTCTAGCTCTTCACCATAGACGGCGAGTACGACGTCCTTATTAAATTCAAACTTAACATCCAGCCGGATAATGATAGTGCGGACCTTAGGCGGTTCAACAACTACTGGATCAGGTGTAATGACCACTGGAACAGGCGCTGCTTTTTTACCAAACACCCGATTCAGAGATAGCTGCACACCAATCTCTTCATCACTCTCAAACATCCCGCGCACATCAGCTCGGAACTGGTAGTTTTGATTGACCATAGTTCCAACGCCCAATCCGACTGCAACCCTCCCATAAGAGGATTTATGTCCAACGCTCAAATTATTGCCTGTTTTCCAGTCATAGGCGTTTGCAGCCAGCAGACCATAGGGCCTCCAACTATCAGATGCCGCACCGAACCAAAGAATCCCGGCCATTGAAGCGACCCTTAAATCATCGTGTCCCACTCCCTCTGCATAACTAATATCTAGTGCTAGGTTATCTGTGATATATCGGCCAAACTGAATGCCAACCTGAGACCCCTCAACATCGCCCTGAGTAACGGCATGGGTATCCAAAATATAATGCCCCACCGTCGCCCCCAGATACCAGCTATCTGAAGCCATAGCCGTTCCAGACAAAGTGATAAGTAGCGCGCAAATCGCGGCCTGTATAGTTTTCATAATGTGCATCCCTGAAATTAAGTTATGCCTCAAAGGCCAATTTGATTAATCAATCTAAGTAATGTGAGTCTAGGCAGTAAAATGACATACTTCAAGTCAACGGCCCTAATAACTATAACTCTGAGAATCTGACGTACTATTCACTTAATGTAAGCCCATGCTGCTCAATCTTTGCTTGCCATATAGCGGGACCAATTCGGTGCACCGACTCACCATGAGTATCTACCGCAACCGTGACAGGCATATCCTTGACTTCAAATTCATAAATGGCCTCCATCCCCAGCTCGGGAAAGGCGATAACGTCGGCTTTGACAATCGCTTTTGATACTAGGTAGGCGGCACCACCAACAGCAATGAGGTATACGGCTTGGTTATCTCTGATCGCATCAATACCCATCTGCCCCCGCTCAGCCTTACCAATCATACCCATCAATCCGGTCTCCTCGAGCAGGGTTCGAGTAAACTTGTCCATACGGGTGGCTGTCGTCGGGCCCGCGGGACCAACAGCCTCATCGCCAACCGGATCAACTGGTCCCACATAATAAATAAACCGTCCTCTTAGATCGACGGGTAATTGCTCACCGCTGGCCAAAATATCAGTCATTTTTTTATGTGCCGCATCACGACCAGTTAACATCTTACCTGAAAGCAGTAACGTATCACCCGGCTTCCACTGCTCGATATCGCCCTGTGTGACCTTATCCAGATTAACCCGTCGTACCGACTCGTCCTGCTCCCAAGTTATGTCGGGCCAATCTTCTAGATTTGGGGGATCAAGCTTCGCGGGGCCTGATCCATCCAGCTCAAAATGGGCATGGCGCGTGGCGGCACAGTTGGGAATAATGGCCACGGCTTTATTGGCCGCATGGGAGGGATAATCTTTGATTTTAATATCCAGCACAGTCGTTAAACCGCCGAGCCCCTGGGCTCCGATTCCCAGTGCATTGACCTTATCAAAGAGCTCCAGCCGCAACTCTTCATTGCGATTTTCCGCTCCCTTGGCCTGTAAATCTTGGATATCAATATGCTCCAGTAGCGCTTCTTTCGCCATGAGCATGGCTTTTTCTGCCGTGCCGCCAATGCCGATACCCAAAATGCCCGGCGGGCACCAACCCGCACCCATGGTGGGTACCATTTTAAGTACCCAGTCAACCACAGAATCTGATGGATTGAGCATGGCAAATTTGGATTTAGCCTCTGAGCCGCCGCCCTTGGCAGCTACATCAATGGCAACTTTTTCCCCTGGGACGATTTCATAATGAATCACTGCTGGCGTATTGTCGCCTGTGTTCGTTCGCGCCCCATCCGGATCTGCCAAAATTGATGCCCGCAATATATTATCGGGCAGACTATAGGCCTGGCGGACGCCCTGATTGATCATGTCGGTTAAACTCATCTGCGCATCCCACTGCACCTGCATACCCACTTTTACAAAAACCGTGACGATACCAGTGTCCTGACAAATGGGTCGATGCCCCATCGCACACATACGTGAGTTAATTAAAATCTGCGCCATCGCATCTTTGGCTGATTTCGATTCTTCGCGATCATAGGCATCTTTGACCGCTTTAATAAAATCGGCGGGATGGTAGTAAGAAATATATTGCAACGCATCTGCAACACTTTGAATGACGTCTTGTTGGCGGATAATAGTCATGTATTAACAGGGCTCCATTTAGTTAGACGGGCGTGCAGTAGAATCAGATATAGGGCTATAGTCCTGCTCTAATGCGTATATTTTCTGATTAATCTGACGACGAAAGGCCTCCATAGACTCAACAGCTTCGGCATTATTTTTTATCTGCGCCTCAGTAGTCGCCAGCGACTTTTGGATGCTGTTGAGGCTATCGGCATACGTTCGCAGATGCTCATTGGCCGCGTCGAGATCGGCACTGAATCCCAAATAGCTTGCGCCGAGGCTGTCGATAATTTTACTATCTTTTTTAACTGCCGCTTTTAATGGTGTTAACTGACTGGATAAGAGCGCGACATCTGCGCGGTTTTTATCAATTTTGCCCTTGTTAATATCATTGGTTACGCCCCAAAGCTTTTTAATTTCACTCCAGTGCTTTGCTAAATCATCGCCCTGACGACTAATTTTGATCTGTAATGCGGCACCAGACTGAGTTACCGATTCATCAGTGCTACTGAGACGTGACTCCAACGCATCAAAGCGTTGCAGCAAAGACTGATGTTTGCCGACCAGATGTTGATATTCTAACCACGCTAATCCGGAGGCTCCGATAAGACCCAGTAATGCTAGCCAAATCAGAAACTTCCAACCGCCTGACAGACCTGAGGTTGTATCTCTTACTCGATCAGACTTTCGAGCTGATGCAGGCCCCGAATTGGGTCGACCAATCATATCCTCACGTTCTGCAATAATGGGATTTATAGGTTTATTCGCCATAGTGTTTTGTCTCTTTCACTGCTACCAGATCTCGGGTAGAGGTCATTTAAGAGCCTCTTAGGAGGTATAGATTATACCCAGTTAGAAAGCAACAGGCATAAAAAAACCGACACCCTATTGCTGCGCCGGTTTTTCTAGCTGCACAGCAGCCTTAGAGCAGGTTAAGCGCCGCGATCATTACTGCAGTCAACGCCAAGCTAGAACCAATCACACCATTGACGGTAGTCATTGGACCCTGCTTACCTTTAAGACCATTAATTTCTAGAGCCAAAACAATCACCAGTGCAACCGTAAGACCGGTACCACCAACCACTGTGCCATAGCCCTGTCCCGCATAATGCGGTCCAGCCAGCATGCCAAATGCCATAGGTGCAGAAAACAAGGTGTTGGTTCGCGATGCCAGCAGTGCCTTAGCGCCGGCTGCAGCCTTATCACCACCCTCAACAATACCGAGAGCAATTTTCTGAGCGGGCCAGATAATCATCCACACATTAGCTGCCATCAGGGTACCCATGGTGGCACCAACAATGATGTAATTGTTCAGCTGACCATTACCATGAACCATTCCCAACAGTATGACACCCGTGACGAACGTAAACATGGCTCCCCAACGGAACCACCAAAGCGCGCTGGGTGCCAATTTAGCTTTGGCATCGGCGAGACCTTCAGGTGAGGCTGATTTAAAGTAGCCGCCCTGAATGAAGTTAAAGTAGTAAAGCATGCCGATCCAGGTTATCCCGAACAGTAAGTGGCCCCAACGGACTAATAAATTGATAAATTCAGCGGTCATAACATGACTCCTTTTAGAATATTTGCCCTGATGGGACGAAGGTTTTTACACCCCGTAATTGTTCGGCATAGGCCCTTAAATAGCAACAACGGAAGAGGCCGAAAAGCCTGTTTTTGGATCTAAAAGGCAAAAAAAAGCCCCGTATCAACCAATACAGGGCTTTTTCGTAACAGGGACTACTACATCATACCGCCCATGCCACCCATACCGCCCATACCGCCCATATCTGGCATGCCTCCAGCGGCACCGCCTTCTGATGGTGCATCTGCAACCATGGCTTCAGTAGTAATCATCAAACCAGCGATGGAGGCTGCTGCCTGCAATGCAGTGCGTGTCACCTTGGCTGGATCAAGAATACCCATAGCGATCATGTCACCGTATTCGCCAGTACCAGCGTTGTAACCGAAGTTACCTTCGCCATGCTTGACCTTATCGACAACCACTGAACCCTCTTCGCCAGCATTTTCGACGATCTGACGCAGTGGCGCTTCCATCGCGCGCAGTGCAATACCAATGCCAGCTGTTTGATCTTCATTGATACCAGTAAGATCGGCGATCTTCTGTAGAACACGAATCAAGGCAACTCCGCCGCCAGGTACAACACCTTCTTCAACAGCAGCGCGCGTTGCGTGTAATGCATCTTCAACACGGGCTTTCTTTTCTTTCATTTCGATTTCAGTGGTCGCGCCAACCTTAATTACCGCAACACCGCCTGCCAACTTGGCAACACGCTCTTGGAGTTTCTCACGATCGTAATCAGAGCTAGTGTCTTCAATCTGCGCACGAATCTGCTTAACACGCGCCTCGATTGCCGCAGCTTCGCCTGCACCATCGACTAGCGTAGTGGCTTCTTTAGTCATGCTGACGCGCTTAGCGGTACCCAGATGCTCTAGTGTGGCACTTTCAAGATCCAGACCTACTTCTTCAGAAATTACTGTACCACCAGTCAAGATAGCGATGTCTTCAAGCATTGCCTTGCGACGATCACCAAAACCAGGCGCCTTACAAGCCGAAACCTTCACGATGCCACGCAAGTTGTTAACAACCAAGGTAGCTAGAGCTTCGCCTTCAACATCTTCAGCAATAATCATTAGCGGACGACCCGCTTTTGCAACAGCTTCAAGCAGTGGCAACAACTCACGGATATTAGAGATTTTCTTATCAATCAGCAGAATTAGAGGGCTCTCTTGCTCGGCACTCATATTTTCTTGATTATTGATAAAGTAAGGCGAGAGATAACCGCGATCAAATTGCATACCTTCAACGATATCCAATTCATTCTCAAGGCCCTGCCCTTCTTCGACGGTAATAACACCCTCTTTGCCGACTTTCCCCATTGCCTCAGCAATGATGTCGCCAATATGTGCATCACTGTTTGCTGAGATAGTTCCTACCTGAGCGATTTCTTTAGTATCTGCACAGGGCTTTGCGATCGCTGCAATTTCTGCAACGGCTGCAATAACAGCCTTGTCGATGCCACGCTTAAGATCCATTGGGTTCATGCCGGCAGCAACGAGCTTTAAACCTTCATTAACAATGGTTTGAGCCAGAACTGTTGCAGTAGTGGTGCCATCACCGGCATCGTCAGAGGCTTTAGAGGCAACCTCTTTAACCATCTGTGCACCCATATTTTCGAATTTGTCTGCCAATTCGATTTCTTTCGCTACAGACACTCCATCTTTAGTGACGGTAGGCGCCCCAAAAGATTTGTCTATCACAACGTTACGACCCTTAGGTCCTAGCGTTACTTTTACTGCGTTAGCGAGAACGTTTACACCGTCAAGCATGCCCTGACGTGCGCTGTTGCCAAATTTAACTTGTTTAGCTGCCATGATTCATTTCCTTCCAAATTCTTTTCAAAAATTAAGCTTCGAGTACGGCTTTAATGTCACTCTCACTGAGAATAATTAACTCTTCACCGTCGATGTCGATCTTGTCATTGCCGGCATACTGACCGAATACAACCGTATCTCCAACCTTCACGTCAACCGGACGAATTTCGCCACTGTCGAGAATGCGGCCGCTGCCTACAGCGATAACCTCACCCTGATTCGGTTTTTCTTGGGCTGAGCCAGGTAGTAAAATCCCGCCAGCGGTAGTCTGCTCTTCTTCTTCGCGACGAACGATAACTCGATCGTGTAATGGGCGAACTTTCATATTGTGTCTCTCCAGTTAATGGGTCTTCAATAGTCACTTGCGAGCTATAGTTTTTCGCAATTGGGACATATATTGTACCTAAAGGTTTCTTTTTCAAGGGTCAGTGCAAAATATAAGATAATTATTTTACTGACTACCGGTTTTTTTCGTCCCAGGCCTCACCTTCAATAACATCCGCATCCTGAGTACCCTGACGAGTGGTGAACCCGCCAGCTTGAGCGTCAGCCGGCGCGACCACCATCTTACTCAGCAAACGCCCCACAAACACAGCCCTGATGGGTGGAATCAAGCCGGTAAATCCAATCGCATCAGTGAGAAAGCCCGGAGTCAGTAAAAGCGCACCAGAGACCGCTAAAATAATCCCCTCAACAATTTCTTGTGCGGGCAACTGTCCCTCGGCGAGTTTGCTCTGACCACGCCACAATGTCTCAAAGCCCTGCTCGCGGAGTAGTTTGGCACCAACAACAGCAGTCAGTAAGACCAAACCAATGGTGGCCATCGCACCTATTTGACCACCCACAGTAATCAATAGCCACATTTCGACCACTGGCATCACAATAAATAGTAACAGTAGAACCCGCATTAGTACTTCCTCATAATTCCAGTTTGAAGTATTGGGGTAGTTTCCACTATTTCAACATCTAGTGGAATAGCGTAGGCTTTGCCAATGAACGAGTTTGACCACAAGCAGAGGATTTATGCGGTCCTAGCCGCCATACCCGCGGGGGTTGTTGTGAGCTATGGTCAGGTTGCCGAACTGGCCGGCTTACCTAGGGCTGCGCGCCTAGTCGGCAGAACCCTGAGCGCGTTGCCTGATGACACTCAACTGCCGTGGCATAGGGTGGTCAACGCCTCGGGAAAAATCAGCATGCCCTGTGACAGCCCCGGTGGCATGCAACAAAAGCATCGTTTAGAGGTAGAGGATGTGCTGGTGGTCGACGGCCGCATCAGCCTAAAACAGTTTAGGTGGCAGCCGCAATAGGGCTCATGGCATGCGGTCACTGGTTGCCCAATAATGAACTTTTCAAGGAAAATACATGTCATCGCCTAGTATCAAAGAAGCGCTATTCAATCGGCGAATGCTGATCTGTATCTTCACCGGCTTCGCGTCGGGTATGCCGCTGTATCTGCTAATATCGCTGGTACCTGCCTGGTTGCGCACAGAAGGGGTAGGCCTAAAAGAAATTGGCTTTTTCGCGCTTGTGGGCCTGCCCTACACCTGGAAGTTCCTGTGGTCACCGCTACTGGATCGCTACCAATTAACATTGTTTTCGTTTCGACCTGGTCTGCGCCGCAGTTGGATGCTCGGAACACAGCTGGCTTTGCTTGCTGCGATCGCTGGGCTGGGCTTTTTTGACCCTAGCAGTCAGCTCTGGCCTATTGCCTGGCTCTGCCTGTTAATTGCCTTTCTCAGCGCTACCCAAGATATTGTGTTGGATGCTTACCGTCGACAATTACTGTCTGACGAGGAACTGGGAATGGGTAGTTCGATTCATGTTAATGCCTATCGTATCGCCGGTTTAGTACCCGGTTCACTGTCACTGATATTGGCAGATATCCTGCCTTGGCAGACGGTTTTTATTGCCACCTCAGCCTTCATGCTGACGGGAATTGGTCTCACGCTGAGTATTCGAGAACCAGCTCAAGCCGCACGTCATCCCACTAGCCTTAGGTCGGCAGTGATCGACCCGTTTAACGAATTTTTCTCACGACAGGGCGTTAAGCAAGCGGGGCTGATACTGCTGTTTATGTTGCTGTATAAACTCGGTGACAGCATGGCAACGGCGCTGGCTACGCCGTTTTATCTCGATCTGGGTTTTACTAAAACTCAGATCGGCTTGGTAGCAAAAAATGCGGCTCTCTGGCCTATGATAGTCGGGGGAATTTTGGGTGGAATTTTGATGATCAGAATAGGGATTAACCGCGCTCTGTGGTCATTTGGCCTAGTGCAGATCATCTCCATTCTGGGCTTTGCTGTTCTGGCAAGAGTGGGAGAGGGTGTCTGGCTCTTGGCCCTAGCCATCAGCTTTGAGTACCTCGGAGTTGGCTTGGGTACTGCCGCCTTTGTCGCCTTTATTGCACGCTCTACCCATCCTGCATTTGCGGCCACACAATTCGCTCTGTTCACCGCCCTTACCGCAGTCCCTCGCACTGTCGCAAGTTCAGCTACCGGTATTATTGTTGAGGGTATGGGCTGGGAAAATTTCTTTTATCTTTGCACGGCACTGGCTATTCCTGGGATGCTGCTGTTACTCAAAGTCGCCCCATGGAATGGAGACCAATCAGTCCTGAATAAGACGGTCAGCCGATAACCACTAAAATAGAAATGATCACTAGCCAAGCTGTCATGGATCGCCGAAACAGTCCTGTGACATTAACAATCTCAGTGTTACTCAATGGGCTACCTACTTGACCACCAGTAGAGGGAGCAACACAGCGATATAATAGGTCAGAGGCACTGGTATGACTGCAAAAAATCACCTGACGCAACTGGCTGAAGGTTTGCGAGAAATGCCCCACTAACCCTAACGTAATACCCAGCAACCGAACCGGCAGCCATTCGACCAACCAGCGTAACTTAGCCACCATTCGCGTCTCATTATTTTTATTGTCATCTGCAGCCTGATCTAATTGCATATCTCCGTGCAGCGCCAATAAACGGTAGCCAAGTGCCATTGGGGCGCCGAACAGGCAGAACCAAAATATCACGACAAAAGAGCGTTCGAAAAGTCGGTAAGGCAGAGCCGAAAACATGGCCTCACGCACATCCTCAATACTTTCAGAATGGTGCTCTCGGTAAGTGGTATCGAATACAGCTGCATCGTTAAGAGCCTCCCGTAAATCTTCAGATTCAAGATCTGAGTCTAGTAAGGTTATCTGAGTATCGATATTGCCGCGGCCCAGACTGTATAGCAGCACTAACAGCTCAGCGATTAAACTGAAGAAACCCAGACCATAATGCTGCAAAGACAGCAATGTCAGAGACACAGCGATCAACGGCAGCAACACAAAACCGGCGACCTTAAATGTTGATGATCGCTCTAAAAATAGGGCCTGAGAAAGAGCTTGATGCCATTTTCGAAGCCATTGGTCAGGCTGGACTGATCCCAAGTCACTATAGGCCTCGAGTAGCACAAGGGCTAACAGAACAATTAGAAAGGTCATCCGTTAAGTTCCTTTTGATAGCGCGCCCAGTCAAACGCAGGTCCCGGATCGGTCTTGCGCTCCGGCGCAATGTCACAGTGTCCCACAATACGGTCCTCAGTAATCAGCGGATAATAAAGTCTAAGTGTTTTAGTGACTTGGACTAGCGCATGATATTGCGCGTCGGTATAAGGAACATAATCACAGCCCTCTAACTCAATGCCAATGGAAAAGTCATTGCAGTTACTGCGCCCTTTAAACTCAGAGACGCCAGCATGCCAAGCTCTATCATGAAAAGGCACAAATTGAATAATTTCTCCATCACGGTCGATTAATAAGTGTGACGACACCCTGAGATGGCCGATCTCAGCAAAATAAGGATGCGCAGATATATCAAGGCAGTTGGCAAAAAATTGACCAATATAGGACCCGCCAAATTGCTCGGGTGGCAGACTGATGTTATGAATCACCAGCAGACTAACATCCTCCGTACTGGGACGCTTGTCGGTATTCGGAGATATCAGCTGGGCTACCGAGCTCAGCCAACCCTGTTTTATGGTCATTGGCAGTCCAATTTGGGCGGTTCTTGGCAAGACTTTAGTCAGTCCCTATACGACTGAACACTACCCTCAGTCCAGAGGCCATCATCTAGTGTATCGAGATTGACGAATCTTAATCGTCACCATCGTTAACACTATGAGACCCTATATCAAGGATCAATGCAATCCAACCTCTGTTTATGCAGCAATTAATCGACATCAAACCGACACGACCGGCCAATCAGTGGGTGGCGGTAACCTTAGCCTCTTATTGCGTTATAATATCAGTAAATATTTATGACCCGGTGCGAGAAACCCCATGACGACCCACAATCTGCCCTATAATCTGCCCCATAATACAGCTGGAGATGTTCCTCAGTTAGTAGCTCGCGCTCTGCAAGAAGATATTGGCCATGGCGATATTACTGCGATGCTGATACCCGCGGACAAGGAAGCTTCCGCGTCCGTAATATCCAGAGACAGCGCGGTCATTTGCGGCAGGCCCTGGGTCGATGAAGTCTTCCGCCAACTCGATCCCAATACGCGCGTCGACTGGGAAATTTCTGAGGGCGATGTCGTCTCCCCAAACCAAACTCTCCTTACCCTCACCGGCAACGCTCGAGTGCTACTGACAGGTGAGCGTACTGCGCTTAATTTCTTACAGACGCTTTCCGCTACTGCGACTCTGGCACGGCAGTACGCAGATCTGACTAGTAACAGTGACATTCGCATCCTCGACACACGAAAAACCATTCCCGGCCTGCGATTGGCACAAAAATATGCGGTCACAGTAGGGGGTTGCCACAACCATCGTATGGGCCTATATGATGCATTTTTGATTAAAGAAAACCATATCGCCGCCTGCGGTGGCATTGCCAAAGCGGTTGCTCAGGCACGCAAAATTGCCACCGATAAATTGGTAGAGGTGGAGGTGGAAAACCTCAACGAACTGCGTCAGGCGCTACTCGCCAAAGCCGATGTAGTGATGCTGGATAATTTCTCACCAACAGATATTGAAGGGCTAAAAACCCTGGACTTTGGACACACCAAGGTTGAAGTATCGGGCAACATCACTGCACAGAATCTGCAGCAATATATTGGCGCTGAAGTGAACTACATTTCCTCTGGAAGCCTAACAAAACATGTTCAGGCAATAGATTTATCGATGCGATTAATTTAACTCTCAATAGGGTAACGCCCACACAAAAATGGGCCCCTCCAATCCCAAAACATGCTGTTCAATCTAGAGAGCGTCTGTCCCAGAAGACGTTTCCGTCGCGGCTATATTATTTCTCAAAATGAGCACTTTAGCTGCGTCATGTGAAACGGTCGTCGTATTATTCCAGATTATAGCAGTTTGCCCGACGCCCATATTCGGCGTCATAGTGACAGTCTCACCATCTACACTGACTGACAAAATCCCAGCCGCCAGCGTCAATGTAATCACTCCGTCAGCCACAACCGCAACAGCCACTTCTTTGGTCGGAGTAAATACCGGAATCTCTGTAAGAATTTTATCCGTTTTGGTATCACAGCCCACTTCATCTCCCGTTTCCTGTATACAGATTACAACAGCTGTTTTTAGCGGACTGACGGCAGCCAATGCCAAACCGACTTTCGCTTTAACTACAAAGTTCTGGTAATTAGGCAGCCCTACTGCTGCCAAAATAGCGATAATAGAGACTACGACCATCAATTCTATAAGAGTAAAACCTGATTGTTTATAAATCATTTCACGTCTCCTAATAAGCGAGTAAGGGCCTGACGAAAAAACAGCAATGGTGATCAACTGAATATCCAAACAGACGGTATATTTATAGACCATTAGTTCCGCTTGCACCAGTTTTGTCTGCTGGCCATGTAATAGGCTCCCTTTGTCCTTTTTGTAACTCTCATGGGAAAATATTGTCTATGCTTACTGTCAACGACGCATGGAATTTCGCCTCAAATTTTTGAAAATATTAGGATTGACCGTGCAGATTTACCACAGGACTGCATTATGAGCCAAGCGATAAAATCACGACTATTTGCCTTTAAGGGAAGGAATCGAAACGGCGACAAGGTGGTCGGTGAAATTAAGTCTGAGGATCTCGTTAACGCAAAACGTCAGTTGCGCAAGCAGGGTGTTATCTGTACCTCAGTAAAAACAAAAGGCAAACCCCTGTTCACGCGAGATAAAAAAATTATTGCCGCTGACATTGCCATTTTTACACGTCAACTAGCCACTATGTTAAACGCAGGAGTCCCTTTAGTTCAGAGTTTTTCGATTATTGCCGATGTCTCTGATAAGCCCCAGATAAAAAATCTCATTTGGCAGATTAGAGATGACGTCTCAGCCGGCGGAGGCTTTGCCACAGCATTGCGTCAAAATCCTCGCCAGTTCGATGAACTTTTCTGTAGCCTAGTGGCCTCAGCTGAAGCCACTGGCACTCTGGATGTTATTCTGAACCGCTTAGCCCATCACAAAGAAAAGGCTGAAAAGTTAAAATCAAATATTAAAAAGGCCCTCACCTATCCGGCAGCGGTGATGCTCCTAGCATTGCTAGTTAGCGCCATTTTACTCATTGAGGTCGTGCCCGTATTTGCCGAAACCTTCCGTGGGTTTGGTACTGAGCTCCCCGCATTCACCCTATTTGTACTTGGACTTTCAGACGCGCTAACAACCTGGTGGCTATTAATTGTCTGTGCGGTATCAGCAACTCTGCTTGGATTTCGTGAGGCGCACTTTAGAAACTCTGAATTTGCCTACGCAGTTGATGAGATCATACTAAAGCTACCTGTTATTGGCCTGATAACATATCACTCAGTCATTGCCCGCTTTGCGCGCACACTTGCTACAACCTTGGCGGCCGGTTTGCCGATTATCGAGGCTCTAGACTCGACGGCGGACGCGGCTGGTAATAGACCTTACCAGAAGGCTATTTTGCAACTCCGTAACGAGGTTATAAGCGGCATTTCATTACAACAAGCCATTAGCAACAACACCATGTTTCCCCGCTTACTGCAGCAGATGACTGCGATTGGTGAAGAGTCTGGCGCTCTAGATGAGATGTTGGCAAACGTGGCAAGCTACTATGAGGCGGCTGTCGATAGTGCCATTGATAATTTTACCAGCCTAATTGAGCCGTTAATGATGGCGGTTTTAGGCGTATTAGTGGGCGGGCTACTCATTGCGATGTATCTGCCAATCTTCCAACTGGGTAATGTCGTTTAAACACGCATTTAAGTATACTTCTAGCTCGGATCTAAATGTGAGCATAGGATGATAGAGACAGGCTTGTCAGCGGCGGTACTTGCAACCATGGGGTCAGTCTTTGGGCTGCTCATTGGTAGCTTTTTAAATGTCGTGATTCTCCGTGTTCCTCTTCAGCTGAAGGCGGAATGGAGGCGAGATGCACGGGAGTTTTTGGGCCTGGAGGCAGAGCCCTCAGCGCCATTGACACTGTCTAGACCAAATTCACGCTGCCCCAACTGTAAAGTACCTATTAGACCCCGACATAATATCCCTCTCATTAGTTATATTTTTTTGCGTGGTCGTTGCAATGCCTGTGCAGAGTCTATTGCGCCTCAGTATCCTTTCGTGGAACTAATCTCTGCATTACTTACTGCCTTTTTTGTCTATCAATTTGGTTTGAGTGTCGTGACGGTCTATGGTCTGATTCTGTCTTACACGCTGTTGGTGCTCACTGGAATTGATTTACAGGAAAAGCTTCTGCCCGACCAGATTACCCTGCCACTTTTATGGATAGGTCTGTTTGCCAACCTCAGCGGTACCTTCGTGCCTCTGACGGATGCCGTTGTTGGGGCGATAGCGGGCTACCTGTCTCTGTGGATTGTTTTCTGGATCTTTAAAGCTCTTACCGGCAAAGAGGGCATGGGTTACGGCGACTTTAAGCTACTTGCAGCCCTCGGCGCATGGCTGGGCTGGCAGATGTTACCGATGGTTATTTTGCTATCCACAACGGTAGCCGCAGCAGTAAGTATTGCCGGCATTATTTTCGCTGGACGTTCGCGGGACACCACTATAGCCTTTGGCCCTTTTATGGCCGTGGCGGGTTGGATTGCGTTTATCTGGGGTGATAAGATTCTCACAGCTTATCTGGCGCTATTTAGTCTTTAGACAGACACCACTTAACCCTCGGCGAGAGTAACCACGCAGTGACAAAAAAAACCTCAACCAGCGCACCTCTCATTGTTGGCCTCACCGGCGGTATCGGCAGTGGCAAAAGTACCGTCGCCAAAGCTTTTATCGCTCTGGGTATTCAGGTGGTAGATGCGGACTATGCGTCGCGTGCTGTAGTTGAGCCTGGTATGCCGGCGCTAAAGGCCATTGAGGCGCATTTTGGCACTAAATTGATGCTGCCAGATGGCTGTTTGGATCGTCCCGCGCTGCGCCAGATTATCTTTTCCGACAAAGTGCAAAAAAGCTGGCTGGAGAGCCTCTTGCACCCGTTAATTCGGGATTGGATTCTCAGTCAACTGGAGCTTGCGCTAGCCTCCAGCCCCTATGTTATTTTAGAATCGCCACTGCTATTTGAAGCTGACCAACATCTACTAGTGTCCGAGGTTTTACTGGTGGATGTGTCGGTTGAACTGCAGCTTACCCGAGCCATGACCAGAGATAGTAATACCAAAGAACAGATCCAGAGTATTATCAATGCGCAGATGTCTCGCCTAGACAGACTTGGCAAAGCGGACTTAGTTTTTGACAATTCTCTCCCAGAGAACACCATCCCCGCCAGAGTCCAGGACCTTCATCAACAATTTTTAGTCAAGGCTGT
>TARA_B110000503_G_C7173547_1_pt1 | contig 28329 bp, 20 predicted proteins | sample TARA_B110000503 | Tara Oceans TARA_B110000503 (sample SAMEA4397472) | marine metagenome | biome: Polar Biome; feature: [SRF] surface water layer (ENVO:00010504); material: water (ENVO:00002006), including particulate matter (ENVO:01000060) such as... | depth 5 m | reverse complement strand
TTTTTTAACAATGATTAACAATGAAAGTAGTTTGATATAAAAAATAAGGTTTTTTGTTTTTAAAAGGATCCCTATTTTTGTCGCCCAAATGAATATTGTATAAATGGATAAAGTAGTTATCGACCCCGAGTTAAGAAAGGAGCATCAAGTCAAAATCACGCAGGTAGTTGATGAAGTAGCCAAGGTGGTAGTTGGACAAAAGCATATGGTTAATAGGCTTTTGATAGGGCTTTTTACACAAAACCATATCCTGTTAGAGGGGGTTCCTGGAATTGCAAAGACCTTGACGGTCAATACGCTCGCAAATGTCTTACAACTGGATTTTAAAAGAATTCAATTTACGCCAGATTTGTTGCCTGCAGACTTGGTGGGGACGATGATATACAATCAAAAGCAGGCCATCTTTGAGGTTAAAAAAGGACCGATATTTGCCAATATGATTTTGGCCGATGAGGTAAACAGATCTCCTGCCAAAGTGCAATCTGCCTTGCTCGAAGCCATGCAAGAAAAACAGGTGACCATCGGTGAAAACACCTATCAGCTAGATCGGCCGTTTTTGGTAATGGCCACACAAAACCCAGTTGATCAGGAAGGTACTTATCCATTACCCGAAGCGCAGGTGGATCGCTTTATGATGAAGGTGCATGTAACTTATCCTTCGAAAGATGAGGAATTGGAAGTGATGCGTAGGATGTCCAACATGACCTTTAAGCCCGAGTTGAATACGGTGTTATCAAAAGCAGACATTTTTGCCATCAGAGAAGAAATCAATGCGGTAAGTTTATCCGAATCACTAGAAAAGTACATTGTAGAATTGGTGTTGGCGACGAGAGATCCCAAAGCCTATCATCTAGATGATGTCGCACATTACATACAATTTGGCGCCTCACCAAGAGCATCAATCAACCTTAATCTGGCGGCAAAGGCGGTTGCTTTTTTTAACCAAAGAGATTTTGTCTTGCCAGAGGATATCAAGGAGGTAGCCGATGATGTTATGAATCACCGTATTTTGTTGAATTATGAAGCCGAGGCTGATGGGGTCACTACACACGACATCATCAAGGTATTACTATCGAAAGTTCAAATATCAAAATAGCATTAAGATGGCCTTATTAGGCCAATAGCGCGGTTGATAACATTTGCTTAACAGTTTCCTGTTTGGCTTAACAAAAAAGTAATATCTTAAACCTCATGAGGTAATAGTTGGGAGTCATTTTTGCAGAATTAAATGTCAAAAAAAACGCTAAAACTAATATCATGAAAAATTTCTTTATATTTTCTTCTATAGTTGCTATGCTCTGGTTAGTGGCTTGTAATAATGACCCAGAAACAATCATAGTGACTGAGACGGTGACAGAAACAGATACGGTTACTGTAGTTGAACAAACTTGTGTAGGTACTGCTTGCATTGAAGTTTTGGTTACTGAAAATATTTCAGCTGATGAAACCTGGTCATCTGATTCCGTTTATATTTTGGGAGGTAGAATCGCTGTTGAATCTGGTGCTACTTTGACTATTGAGGCGGGCACTGTTATTAAGGGGCAAGCGGGTACCGGAGCCAACGCGACCGCTTTATTAGTTGCCAGAGGGGCAAAGTTGAATGCAGCGGGCACCGCTGATGCACCGATCATCTTCACAACGGTCGCTGATGAAATCCAACCGGGAGAAATATTATCACCGAATCTTGACGAATCAATTTCTGGTTTATGGGGAGGTGTCATCATTTTAGGAAATGCGCCCGCATCTTTGAAAAATGATGTAGCAGAAACAAATATTGAAGGTATACCTACAAGTGACACCAACGGATTGTACGGCGGAACGGCGGCTGCAGATAATTCTGGTACGATCAACTATATTTCGATTCGCCATGGAGGAGCAAATATCGGTGAGGGAAATGAGATCAATGGGTTGAGTTTAGGTGGAGTAGGATCAGGCACTGTTATCGAAGGCGTAGAAGTGGTTGCAAACGCGGATGATGGTATTGAGTTTTTCGGTGGTACGGTTAATGTATCAAAAGTCTTGATATGGAATAGTAATGATGATGGGTTAGATACTGATCAAGATTATCAAGGGACAGTTACTGATTTCATGATCGTAACACCTCTTGGAGGCTCAGCATTTGAATTAGATGGTCCTGAAGGAACCGCTAAGGTCAATGGGTCTACTGGATTCCATACATTCAAAAATGGTGTTGTGTATGCTGGGGCAGATATAGTTGAGGGTGTTGATTGGGATTCAAATACGAATGCTGCGGTTCAAGACATTTATATATTTGGAATAGACGCAACTTGGGCTGCTACAGGCAAGGGAGTCGCCTCTTTTCAGGGAGATGGTTCAGGAACGTCATCTGGATGGGAAGTAACGATGCCTACAGGAGTAGCTGTTGCTACTTGTTTTACCTCTGCGGCCGGTATAATTACGGAGACCACACTTGCAGCAAGAACCAAAGGGCCACAGAAATCTGTATTCGCAGATTGGACATGGGCGGGTAAGTCAGGTGCTTTGACAGACTTAGGATTATAATAAGAAATAAGTAGATAAAAAAACCCGTTAGTCTGTGACTAATGGGTTTTTTTTATGTGATTGAACGCTTATTTAGTAAGCCATCTTTATACCCTATTGCCTTCAAATAGGCGTTAGAGGGTTCAGATTGGAACTCGACCTCTTTTTGGGACAGGTCACAAGGGCCTAAATAAATTCTGCATTGAGCCTACTTGCTCCAAGTTAAATACGTTATGTGAAAAATAAATAAATTCTTTGTTTAAGAATTACTGTCAGAAAGGAAGTAGAGATTAAAACTTTTTTCGATAAAATAAATAGGGAGTTAATGTTAATGAAATCTTACAATCATGTTAACTCAGTATTAATTATTCAAACATGTGTGTTAATTAAATATTAACTAATTGTGAAGCGCCGTAATGACACTCATTATTGCGGCATTTTTGCAGTAGGAAAGAACTGTATTCAAGGCCAAAGGGGTAGGTGATGTCCGGTTTAAAACTTCAAAATAACACAATGTATAAACTATTTGTAACAGGTCTATTTCTTCTTTGTAGTGTTTTTGTTTTCGCCCAAAAGGGGACTATTCGAGGTACAGTCATTGAGCAGGCCACAGGAGAGCCACTTTACGGCGTCACTGTTGTGATAAAAGGAACCACGAATGGAGCGATAAGTGATTTCGATGGTAAATTTTTTATTCAAGCTGAGCCCGGTATTTACGATATTAAGGCTTCTTTCGTTTCATTAAGGACCTTGACGATCACAGGTTTGGAAGTCAAGTCTGGGGAGATCACTGTTATTGAGCAAATGAGTCTTCAAGAAGACGTTGAAGAACTTGAGGCAGTTGTTGTTACGGCTCAGGTGGCTAAATCTACAGAGGCTGCTCTTATCACGGTAAAGAGAAAATCAGCGAATATGTTGGATGGCATTTCTTCCGCAAGTTTTCGAAAAATCGGAGATTCTAATGCTGCGGGGGCCATCAAACGGGTTACTGGCGTAAGTATTGAAGGGGGTAAATATGTATATGTTCGCGGATTAGGTGATCGTTATACGAAGACCATGCTGGATGGTGTAGACATACCCGGATTAGATCCGGATAGAAATAGTTTACAAATCGATCTTTTCCCTACCGCGCTTCTAAATAATATCGTTATACTCAAGACAGCAACGGCGGATCAACCAGCGGATTTTACGGGAGGTTTAGTTAACATTGAGACCAAAGAATTTCCTGAAGAAAAGATGTTTAATGTTTCTTTGGGAATGACCTATAATCCATCAATGCATTTCAAATCTAATGCGCTCACTTATGAGGGTAGTAACACCGATTGGTTGGGATTTGATTCTGGCGTGAGACAACTCCCTACTGAAATTGACAATCAAGAGCTACCCCAGGTCTATGTGGATGATGCGTCAGAAGTTTACAACACGAGTAGATCGTTTAGCCAGCAACTGGCCGCCAAGCAGCATACCAATTTCATGAACTATAGCTTAGGCCTGTCCTACGGAGATCAAAAGAATCTTAAAAATGGTCATTCCTTGGGTTATGTCATTTCGGGCTCTTACAAAAATGATAATGATTTTTATCAAGACGTGTTTTTTGGAGAATATCAAAAGCGAAATGAGGCAAATATTTATGACTTAGGGACCGCGACAACAAGAATAGGCGCCTACGCAACAGAAAGTGTGCTTACAGCAGGATTGGTCGGCTTAGCATACAAGACGCAAAATGCCAAATACAGGCTTTCTTTTATGAGACTTCAAAATGGTGAGAAGAAAACAGCCAGTCTCAATACGGTGTCAGATCCAGAAGATGATGATTTTAACCCTCGTTTAATTTCAAATTATTTAGCCTTTAATGACAATCTTGAATACGGGCAACGCGAGCTAACAAATATTTTACTCTCTGGAGCGCATCATATGAAAGAGGGCAAATGGCAAATAGACTGGAAACTGTCACCTTCTTTCAGCAATTTAACAGATCCAGACGTTAGGCGAGCAGCATTTTCTACTGAATCAGGAACCAATAGAATTAATGCTGGAGCAGCGGGACCTCCAACAAGATTATGGAGATTTTTAACTGAAAAGAACTCAGTGGCTAAGGTTGACTTAATCAACAATAGTACATTTTTCAATAGAGAGGCGAAATTCCGGTTTGGATCAAGTTATGTATACAAGGACAGAGACTATTCAATTCAAGGCTTTTATGTTCAGGGGATACAATCATCTACGAGATGGGAAGATGAGGCAAGCTTCGATGACATTATTTCAGACATCAATTTATTTGGCTCACCCACAGATGAAGGCAATAGGATGTATTATCAAAGAAATGGAGGCGTAAATCCTAATGCCAATGCTTATCAGTCTTCAAATACAAACTTGGCCGCCTATGTATCGGCAGAAGTCTCTGTTACTGAAAGACTCAAAACAATTGTCGGTTTGAGAATGGAAAAATTTGATCAACGGCATACAGGAATGAATCAGGGAGCTGCAAGTCAGTTGGGAGATGCTACAGATCAAGAATATGCTTCTTTAGTTCAAAGAATAAGAGCTGGGAAAATAAATGGCGCTTATTTGTTAGATAACGATAAGGTGTTGGATGCTACCGATTTTTTCCCATCGCTAAATACGATTTATTCGGTTACGGACAATCAGAACTTAAGATTTTCCTTTTCCAAAACAATTGCCAGGCCATCATTTAAAGAGATGTCTTATGCGCAGATTTTGGATCCAGTAAGCAATAGAACGTTCAATGGTGGGTTTTTTGAGTACTTGGATTCAGACGGAAATGTATTATGGGATGGCAATCTTAAGGAAACAAGAATCAACAATCTTGATCTACGCTGGGAGTTGTTTCTTCAAAGGGAACAGTTATTTTCTGTAAGTGCCTTCTATAAAACGTTTGATTCCCCTATCGAATTGGTTCGAATATCGACTTCCCAGTCTGGGAATGAATTTCAACCTAGAAATGTCGGAAATGGAATGGTATTAGGGGCAGAATTTGAATTTCGTAAAGCGCTTGTTTCCAATTATAGCATCTATGGTAACCTGACCCTAGTAGATTCTAGGATCGAAATGACTGACATGGAGTACAATTCCAGATTGGTATATCAGAAAGAGGGCGAAACGATTCAGAACACCAGAGTAATGGTGGGCCAAGCGCCGTATGTCGTTAATTTTGGATTTCAATATAATAATGCGGCCAAATTGCTTGATGCAGGACTATTTTATAATGTAAAAGGAAAAACACTGACGGTAGTTGGTGAAGGATTCTTTTCCGATATTTATGCCCAGCCCTTTAACAGCTTAAACTTTAATTTGAATAAGGTCATGGGAAAAGAAGAGCAACTTACCCTTAATTTCAGTGTCAACAATATCCTAAATGATAAACGAGAGGAATTTTTTGAGGCTTACCGAGCGGACAATGAAATTTTTAATCAACTCACACCAGGAACGGAAATCAGTTTAGGTGTTAAATACGCCTTTTAGGATTTGAAGGATTAACCAAAAGGGCTATTCAATCAAATGAATAGCCCTTTTTTTATGAATTCAGTTTGCTAGGGCAGTTTTGTTGATCTTCAGGTCCTCCATCAAGGTACATTTTTAACTCTTCCATTCTGTTTATAGAGAGGCGTAGTAATTCTTGACATTTACAAGAATTAAATAGTTCTTTTCCATATGCTACGCGATAATGGTGGTCCCAATTTTCGGGATAAATGGCATGAAGTCTTCTATCTCTGTATTGAATCCAATAAACTTGTTCCATACTGAAGGCTGTAATAAATTTATCGTCGTCACTGTTTTTCGCGTTAATCGCATCAATAATGGCAAGCATTTGGGCATCCATTTTATCAAATTGAGTGCAAGAATTTGTAGTTTCCTCGCCTGTAGTTTGACAGCCGTATATACTTGCAAATGCCATAATGAATATTATTTTTTTCATTTTTGAATAATTTTTGGACTTTGACAAAGATACTATAGATAGGCTCTTAAGGCACTCGAAATGTTAGCTAGGCAACTTGTTATGCTAAATAAATAGTACTATTATCCTATTAGTTAGCAACGCATAAAATTAGTTTTTATCGCATTGTGGGAATCGCTTATTCAAGCGCTTTTATCTTTTTAACAAGCTGTTGAATTTCTGTATTAATTGATGCTATTTGTTTCATCGTGTCGTATGCAGCCAGTTCTTGATCTGGATGGCGAGAAAGTTTTTTATATTTACGTGATAGTTTTTTAGTGTTTTGGATTTTATTATCAATGTATTTTTGATAGATGTTTTGATAGAAGGTTTTTTTGAAATTCAACAATAATGTCTTTGTTTGTTCATGGTATGGGGGCAATTTGTCTTGGGGTAAATTGACGGTATTAAGGGCGATACTCAGTGAACTCTTATCATCTTCACCTGATAGGAGTACAAAAAGGGTTAAATCAACATTGCCCTCATTATATATTTTAGAGAGGGTAATTGTATAATATTTTTCCTTTTTAGTGAGATGACCAAATTGATTGCAGAAGGTCCAAAGTTCTTTCTTTACAGTGCCCACTTTTCTATCGAAATAGGTGAGATATCCATGATAATTGGCCCCTTCAATAGCTAGTTTTGAATCAATTATATCAGGAGTATAAACTTGGGCAAAAGAAATAAGCGGTAAACCGAGGAACAATAAAGCCAATAATAAATGTTTAAACATAAATCAATTTAAGTAATTGCCTATGCCCACAAAGATATTGATAACTGGTGGATCAGGAATGATCGGAAAGGCTTTAAGTGCCGTGCTCACTAAAAAAGGCTTTGAAATAGCGCATCTTAGCCGAAACCCGAAGGCCGGCGGGGAGTATCCAATGTATTTATGGGACCTTCATGAAAAGTATATTGACCCGAAGGCGCTAGATACCGACTTGATTATTCATTTGGCAGGGGAAGGAATAGCAGATAAGAGATGGACACCCGAGCGCAAAGATGTACTTCAAGCAAGTCGCATTCAATCTGCTCAACTTCTATATAATGCAATTTCGAAGCGACAAAAAAAACCCTTACGAATTATTTCCGCATCAGCCATTGGTTATTATGGCAGTGATACGAAAGCGTCAGTATGTAAGGAAACCACATTACCAGGAGATGACTTTATAGGGCAGTTTGTATTGAATTGGGAGCGTCAGCTTTCAGCTTTTGACACATTGGGGATGCAAGTTAGTTTACTCAGAATTGGGTTTGTATTGGCGAAACAAGGAGGGGCACTGCCGAAACTAATGCGACCAATATTTTGGGGAGTCGGGGCTCCGATTGGAAGCGGGTTACAACAGATTAGTTGGATCCACATTGACGATCTTTGTCAAATGTTTGTTTATGTGATAGAACATCAATTATCAGGGATCTATAATGCCGTAACCGACTCAGTCACCAATGCTGATCTTACGTGTGCGATTGCCAAACAAATTAATAGACCTTTGTGGTTGCCGAATATTCCTAATTTTACTTTAAAATTACTTTTTGGCGAAATGGCTTCGCTCATTTTAGGAGGAAATAAAGTGAGTGCTGACAAGATATTGGCCCAAGGCTTTGAATATGATTATCCTGAGCTTGAGGGGGCATTGGCGCATTTATTTAAGCATTAATTGAGAGGATTATGGATGAATCAAAAAATCAAGAACTGATTAGGAGCGCATTTAAGTCTAAGGATTGGAATGAAACCATGACATCGGATTCATGGGTTATATTTAAAGTTATGGGGGAATTTGTCAATGGTTTTGATCGGTTGGCAAAGATTGGGCCTTGTGTATCGATATTTGGATCAGCGAGAACGAAAGAAACTAATGAGTATTACCAAATGGCGCAGGAGATTGCCGAAAAGTTGGTAGTGTATGGTTACGGAGTTGTTACCGGTGGAGGGCCAGGTATTATGGAAGCAGCCAATCGTGGAGCTCATTTAAAAGGAGGTAAATCGGTTGGATTGAATATCGAATTACCCTTCGAACAAAAGTCCAATGAATATGTTGACCGAGATAAATCTATTGATTTTGATTATTTCTTTGTTCGAAAGGTAATGTTTGTAAAGTACTCTCAAGGATTTATTGTGATGCCGGGTGGGTTTGGTACGTTGGATGAGCTTTTTGAAGCGATCACCTTGATTCAGACACAGAAAATAGCCAAGTTTCCTATTGTATTAGTTGGTAAAAATTATTGGGGTGGGTTAATGGATTGGATCAAAAAAACGATGCTTGATGAGCGAAATATCAGTATTGAAGACCTAGCGTTAATTAAGATGGTGGATTCTGCTGATGAGGCGGTAAAGGAAATCAACGATTTTTATAGTCAATATTTGCTGTCACCTAATTTTTAGCATAGGACGGCATAAATCACTAATTTTGCGGTTCGGAATAGCGAGATAGGTCATGGCAACCAAAGAATTGATTGAAGAGGTATTTATTGACGATGGCAAGATAGAGATCATTGGGGCCAGGGAGCATAATTTAAAAAATGTGAGCTTGACCTTGCCAAGGAACAAGCTTATTGTGATCACGGGGATTAGCGGTAGCGGCAAATCATCCCTCGCCTTCGATACACTATATGCGGAAGGTCAACGACGCTACATGGAAAGTTTTTCTGCATATGCAAGGGCATTCATTGGTAACATGGAACGTCCAGATGTAGACAAAATAAACGGATTAAGTCCAGTCATTTCCATAGAACAAAAGACAACTTCGCGTAACCCGAGGTCAACGGTAGGCACGACAACGGAAGTTTATGACTTTTTAAGGTTGTTATTTGCTAGAGCAGGTATTGCCTATTCTTATTTGTCAGGGAAACCCATGATTAAGCAATCTGAGGATCAAATTCTGGATCAATTGCTTCGCTATCATTTTGATAAAAAGCTGACCCTCCTGGCGCCCGTAGTTAAAGGGCGTAAAGGGCATTATAGAGAATTATTTCAGCAGATCAGGAAAATGGGCTATGCCAAGGTGCGTGTTAATGGAGAGATATTGGATTTAGAGCCAAAAATGCAAGTCGATCGGTATAAGACACATGACATTGAGATCATTATCGATCGGCTAGTTATTGAAGCTGGACAGCAAAAACGTATCACCGAGTCAATTGGTACTGCTTTAAAACAAGGGAATGGCGTGATCATGACCCTTTCAGAAGCGGGTGAGATAGCCTACTTCTCCAAAAACTTGATGGATCCAGAAACTGGGTTGTCTTACGATGATCCCGCGCCGAATACTTTTTCTTTTAACTCACCCTATGGTGCCTGTCTGAATTGCAATGGGTTGGGTCAAATAGAAGAAATAACCGAGTCAGCGATTATCCCTGATCCTAATTTGAGCATTAGTAGAGGTGGGATTTTGCCGTTAGGTGAATATCGTGAAATATGGATATTTAAAAAGCTGGAGGCGATTCTAAAAAGGAAAAAAATTAACATCAGTACCCCTATTAAAGATTTACCTAGGGACGTATTGGCGGTTATTTTATATGGAGATGACGAGCCTGTAGCGGTGAGCTCAGTGAAGTACCCGGGAACGGATTGGACGACCCATTTTGAAGGCATTATCAATTTTTTAAATAAACAAAAGGACGAAGGTTCTGAAAGGACGAGGCAGTGGATCAATGATTTTACTGATCAGACGGTTTGTACCTCGTGTGATGGATTTCGTTTAAAAAAAGAATCGCTACATTTTCAAATAGGGGGCAAGCATATCGGAGAACTGTCGACCATGAGTCTCCGTCAGCTTAATTATTGGTTTGAAGAGGTAGAATCAAGATTAGATGACCGCCAAAATTTAATTGCGAAGGAAATTCTAAAGGAAATAAGGAAGCGGATAGGATTCATGTTGAATGTAGGTCTTGACTATCTAGATCTGAATAGGCCCTTGCGGACGCTCTCAGGTGGTGAAGCGCAGCGCATAAGGTTGGCGACGCAAATAGGCACTCAGTTAGTAAGTGTTTTGTATATTTTGGATGAGCCTAGTATAGGTCTGCATCAACGAGACAATGTAAAACTTATCAAAGCTTTAAAAGATTTAAGGGATTTGGGTAATACCGTTATAGTTGTGGAGCACGACAAGGACATGATGTTGGCGTCGGATTTCATTGTGGATGTCGGTCCAGGAGCAGGTAGATTTGGGGGACAAATTGTCGCAGCAGCAGACCCTAGCACGTTTTTGAAAACGAAAACCACCACTGCGGGTTATTTAAATGGAACATTAGGAATTCAGGTTCCTAGTTTGCGCAGGAAAGGGAAAGGGGATAAAATAGTATTGAAAGGGGCTAAGGGGCACAATCTCAAAAACCTTACCTTGACATTAAATTTAGGTAAGATGATTTGCATTACTGGCGTGTCTGGAAGTGGGAAGTCGAGTTTAATTCACGAAACACTCTATCCGATACTTAGAAAACATTTTTATAAATCAAGAAAAGAGCCGCTTTCCTATACCTCAATGGAAGGACTAGAACATCTTGATAAGGTGATTGAAGTAGACCAATCGCCAATAGGAAGGACACCTCGGTCCAATCCAGCGACCTATACCAGTGCTTTTTCTGACATAAGATCGTTGTTTTCAGAATTGCCTGAAGCCAAAATAAGGGGCTATAAACCGGGCAGATTTTCCTTTAACGTTAAAGGAGGTCGTTGCGAAACATGTCAAGGGGGCGGCATGAGGGTGATTGAAATGGATTTTCTTCCTGATGTGCATGTTTCTTGTGAAAGCTGCAAGGGTAAGCGGTACAATCGGGAAACGCTTGAGGTCCGGTTTAGAGGAAAGTCCATTTCGGACATACTGGATATGACGGTAGAACAGGGCGTCGATTTTTTTCAAAATCAGCCCAAAATATTAAGAAAAATAGAAATGCTGAATCAGGTAGGTTTAGGCTATATTACCTTGGGACAGCATGCCACTACTTTGTCTGGGGGAGAGGCCCAGCGGGTAAAATTAGCTACTGAACTATCGAAAAAAGATACTGGAAAGACTTTATATATCCTGGATGAACCGACCACGGGGCTTCATTTTCAAGACATTGGTTATTTATTGGAGGTGCTAAATAGGTTGGTGGAAAAAGGAAATACCGTATTGATTATTGAACACAATATGGATATTATCAAGGTGGCAGATGAAGTAATTGATTTGGGACCAGATGGTGGAGACAAAGGAGGAAATATATTGATTTGCGGAACGCCCGAAGAAGTCGCCGATTGCGCGGATAGCTTTACTGGGAAATTTTTGAAAATGGAATTAGCGAGCGCTAAATGAGCAGACATAAGTTATATTGGATTTTTCAAATTGCCGGATGGTCTTTTTATGGCATCATACAACTTTCCTTATATAGCGTTCAATTTCAGGTAGATGGGTTATTTGTATTTGGGGAGCTTCTTCAGATTACTTTTATTATCGCCATTACCCATCTTTTTAGAATTTATATCCTTCGAAACAATTGGGTGAGTATTAAATGGGTTTATTTACTTCCCAATTTCTTTTTGGCTACCCTCTTCTTTTCTATCATACATTACTGCTTTTTAATATTAGTTCAATACTTAATTGGCAATCTTAATCCCCTCCAAGATTTTAATAAGTTCTCAATTTTGGCCAACATGCTTCAGTCCATGGTGCTTTTTTGGATTTGGGCCTTATTATATGTGTCTTTTTTGTATTTTGAGCGGTACAATCGGTCTTTAAAATATGAAGTGACGATCAAAGACATCGAACTTAATAATTTAAAGTCCCAATTGAATCCTCATTTTATTTTCAATGCGCTCAACAGTATCAGGGCACTTATTGATGAAGATCCTGTGAAATCGAAAGTAGCAATTACCCAACTATCAAATATTTTGAGAAATATTTTGAGAACACAGCCACAGGAGTTAGTTCCTTTCTCCGAAGAGTTGGCCACCGTGAAGGATTATTTATCTTTGGAAGGAATTCGATATGAAGAGCGATTGGAAACGATTTACAAAATAGATGCGGCTTCAAATTATTTTCAGATTCCTCCTTTAATGTTACAGACGCTAGTTGAAAATGGGATAAAGCACGGAATAGCGAAACTAAAGAATGGCGGTATTATAGCACTTAGTGCCAAAAAAACAGCCACGGGATTGTCCATTCAAATCAGAAATAGTGGCAGATATGAGGGTACGGATGTGTCTGTCGGGGGTTATGGTTTGAGTAATACTCGAAAAAGATTAGCATTAATTTATGGCGGTAAAGCGTCATTACATATTGAGAATGAAAAAGAAGGTTTTGTACTTACAGAAATTATTATTCCTGAATCCATTATAAATTCAAAATGAGAGCTATAATTATTGATGATGAGAGACTCGCTAGAAGGGAGTTAAATAATTTATTAGAAAATTATCCAGAAATTGAAATCATAGATGAGGCAGTAAATGCGGACGATGCGGTAGAAAAAATCAATCGTCTTGAACCTGATTTGATTTTTTTAGATATACAGATGCCAGGTAAAACAGGGTTTGAAATGCTGGAACTACTCGACAAGGTACCTAGAGTAATATTCACTACAGCATACGATGAGTTTGCCATAAAGGCCTTCGATGTAAATGCGTTGGATTATTTACTTAAGCCTATTCAAGAGGATCGCCTCAAGGATGCAATAGCGAAGATATTGGCCACCAAGGGTGGATTCTTGCCAGAGGACCTTCCGCAGGCATCACAGGAGCTGAAGCACAAGCTGGGAATAGGAGATCAAGTTTTTGTCAAAGATGGGGATCGCTGTTGGTTCATTGGATTAAAAGAGATCAGACTTTTTGAGTCAGATGGGAATTATATTAAGGTATATTTCAATAATGTAAAACCCATGATCCATAAGAGCCTGAATGCCTTAGATGAGAAATTGGATGATAGAAGTTTTTTTAGAGCTAGTAGAAAGCACATCATCAATCTAAGTTGGGTGGAATCAATTGAGACGTGGTTCAATGGGGGACTACTGGTTCAACTTAAAGGAGGAGAAAAAGTGGAAGTGAGCCGAAGACAGGCAGCACGATTTAAAGAGCGAATGAGTCTCTAATAGCCTGCATCATTTATCGACAAAAAATAATTTGGCGCATATTTCATCACTGATCAAGAAGCCATCAAACGTAAGTTTGAGTGTATCATCGGTGATGGTGGCTAATCCTTCTTGGCAAAGTGAATGAATGAATCTATGGTGATGGCGCGCTAAATCAAATCCATATTTTCGCCTAAAATCGCTCAAGTGAAGCCCAAATTGCGTGCGCAGATGGGTCATGATGTATTCATTCATCATTTCAGTTTGAGATAGTTTTTCCACCTTTTCAGGAATGTTGCCCAAAGCCAGTTGTTTTAAATACACTTGATTGTTGCTAATATTCTCTTTTCTATCGGTGCCATTGAAAGAATGGGCACCTGGGCCAATGCCTATATATGATTCTTGGAACCAATAAGAGGTATTGTGTTTTGAAAGGAATCCTTTTTTAGCAAAATTTGAAATTTCATAATGTTCATAGTTATGCCCCACCAAAGTGTCATGGACTATACGATAATTATGCGCATAGACTTCATCCGTAGGAAATGGCATAGTGCCATCGCGCTTCCATTGACCAAAAACAGTCTTTTCTTCGATGGTTAATCCATATACTGAAATATGAGGCAACCCTAGGCTAACCATGGTTTCCAAATCTGATTGTAAAATTTCATCACTAGCTTCGGGAAGCGCAAACATCAAGTCAGCTGAAATATTTGTAAAGCCGATCTTACGCGCCATGTCAATGGATTTAATGGCTTGAATAGCATTGTGTGATCGATTAAGTGACTCAAGTAATTGTGGACGAAACGTCTGAATGCCAATACTTAATCGATTAATACCCATATCAAACCAATCTTGAAGTATCGTGTAATTGATGTCATCAGGATTTGCTTCTATGGTTATTTCGATCTCTGAATCAAGGAGATAGTGCCTAGTTATTGTCTGCAATAGTGAGTGCAGTAAACTGGCAGAAAGGACCGAAGGAGTTCCACCACCGAAGTAAATGGTCTTAACAACCTCAGTATTTTCATGGGCCTTGATGGTCAATTCCTTATTCAGTGCTTTTACCATATCAGATACAGGCTTTAAATTCACACTAAAATGAAAGTCACAATAATGACAGGCTTTTCGACAAAATGGGATATGGATGTATAAACCAGACAAATGATGAGCGTATGCGCAAAAATAATCTTATTGATGGTTATAATGAGTGGTTATTTAAAGATTTAAGACGGAGACATCCTTTTCATGCCCCCTCATTTGATGAACAGATCTGAAAATCACGATAAATGGTCAAATTAGAATTATTTTTGTAGGATGAAAATCAGTCTCGAAAGGATTACGACCTATTTTTTTAAATTTAGTATTACTTGAAACGACTCGCCACGATTTTTATGTTATTTTATTTATCGTCAAATTCACTTTTTGGGGTGACCCGATTAGATTCAATTCAGGACATTTCCAATAGATTCGTTAGATCAGAGGCACGTCAAGACACGGGGCACATATCAGACACGATCTTTTATGAGAGGAGTCTGCTGCTATACAAAGAGGATCAGTTTCAATCACTCTGGATTAGAAATAATGATCCCATCACGATTTGGATAGCAGGTAAGCTGTGGGCAACTAAGGTAGATTCTATAACACTTAATAGAGAAGAGATTTATAATCATCGGGCAGATTCGATAAAATTAGTCGTACAATCACAGCAGGAATTCGTTGAATTAGCTGCCGCCTTTATTGCGCCGAGGTCTTTTGTCATTAGTATTGAAAATTTACTTGAAACCACGGAACTACCCATGGTTGAGAAGCAGGTACCTGAATCGGTCAACTTCGTCATCATAGCTACTTTGATCGTGCTTCTCTTTATTGCCATAAATAAAATGGTAAGCACGGAACCGCTTTTCAAAATGAGTTTCGGCTTTGGGTTAAGAGAGACGGAAAATGAAAATTTATTTCAATTTGGCCCAAGAACTTTATTTCATAGCATCTATTTATCGTTCTTAGGAGGTTTGTGCTATTGGTGTTTATGTGACTACAAGCAGCATTTGGTAATCCAAACCGAGGAAAGCTTGGGTAGTTGGTTTTATTATACTCTTATATTATTCTGCTTCTTAGTATTAAAATATCTGCTCACCATAGTGTTTAGTGAAATCAATGAATTGAAGTCTTTTTATCAATTCCAGTTTGGCACTTTCGTAAAATTCTATAGTATCATCTCTTTGGCCTTTTTAACCATGGTCAGTATTAATTTTTGGATTTTCCATTACGATCAAATAGCATTTGCTAAAGTTTGGGGGTTTTATTTCATCATGGCAGCAGGTATTTTTTCCATCTATCTATTCCTTTACATGGCCTCCGTAAAAGGTATTAGAAAAATGCGCATTATTGCTTATCTTTGCAGCACCGAATTTATAGGGGCATTTTTAATTGCCTTGGCGTTGTTAAAATAGTTTTGATCATTTTTTATCATCTCATATTGAATTTATCTTGGAGGACGACAAAAGAATTATAAAGGTTTCGAGAATTCTGGTTTCTCAGCCAAAGCCAAAAGGAGATCAATCACCTTATTTTGACCTGGCAAAAAAATATAATTTGAAAATAGATTTTAGGCCATTCATTCAGATTGACCCTATTGATGCTAAAGAATTCAGAAGGCAAAAAATCAATATTCTTGATCATTCGGCAGTTATCTTTACTAGTCGGAATGCTGTTGACCATTTTTTTAGGCTGGCCAGTGAAACGAAAGTGGAAATACCTACCGATATGAAATATTTCTGTATTTCAGAGCAGACGGCCAATTATCTACAGAAATACATTGTGGTTAGGAAACGAAAAATTTTCACTGGGGTAAGAACCGCGAAAGACTTGATGGATTTGATCAAAAAACATAAAACGGAGAAATATCTCTTTCCGTGTTCACGTATCAGGAAGGATGACATACCAGAATTTTTAAAAGTGAATGATTTAAAGCATTCAGAAGTAGTTATTTATGAGACCGTTTCAAGTGATTTATCAGATCTCGCAGATGTAAATTATGATATCATTGCTTTTTATAGTCCGTCAGGAATTCAATCCCTGTTCAAAAATTTTCCAGAGTTTAAACAAAATAATACAAGAATTGCGGCGTTTGGTCCTACTACGGCCAAAGCAGTATGGGATGCAAATTTGATTTTGGATATTCAGGCACCGCTCCCCAATGCGCCTTCGATGACCGGCGCGTTGGAGTTTTACATCCGAAAAGCGAATGAAAAAAATGATCATTAGCTGTGCTTGTTTATTGATCTATGCCAGTAGGTTAAAATAGATCTTGAGTGTTTTTTAAAATGGAATAAGTTTGACCTATATAACCTATTCATGAGTACAAAAAGTAAGGGCGCAGCATTAGTTATTTTGATTATTTTTGGGGTTACCAGCTTGAAGGCGCAAGGGGATTCATTTCTGAGTTATAATATTTTAAATCCTTCGCTATACAACGCGGCTTGGGTAGGCTTGGATAATGAAGCTAGTGTTTTAGTCCAATTAAGGAGTCAGTGGACTGGTTATAAGACGTCGTTTGATGGCAATGGAGGCGCTCCTTCAACGCAAATTTTAAGCATGATGATTCCTGTAATGAATAAATTTTCGGGGATAGGGCTGTCCGTTGCCAATGAATCTTTGGGCCCGGTTAATACCTTAAAGCTTAATATGCCGCTTTCGTACAAATTAGATTTTAAAAGATCTCAATTGTCTCTTGGTTTAATGCCGGGGATAATTTCTCGGACTCAAAATTTTAATGAACTTCGGTTCAATGACCCCAGTGATCCCTTTAATGTCGGAACCAAGGAAACACAAACCTTATTGAATCTGGGACTAGGAGCCTTGTACTTCTTTCCAAACCGATCCTTTGTCGGATTGGGAATCAATAATCTTCTTCAGCCGCGTTTTGATTTCGGATTGGAAGGATCAAATAATCGTGCAGTAGCCAATTATACACTTAACGCAGGGATTTCTAAGGTGTTCGGGGAGGGACTAGAGGTCCGGCCAAACGCATCTGTTCGAACTGACTTAACCTCCCATAGTGTTGATTTGGGTTTCATTGCTTACTATCAATCTAAACTTTGGTTAGGGACTTCCTATAGATGGTCTGAAGCCATAGTTTTAATGGTTGGATTTAGTTTAATAAAGGATATCAATTTAAAATTGGGATATGCGTTGGATGTCATCACTAGTAATTCAGAAGCAAAAGAGGTAACATCGCATGAGATTTTCGTTAAATATCATTTGAAAGACTTTACCTTTGGAGGTAAGAAGAAGGTGAAAACACCGAGATTTATAAATTAATTAAGAAAAGTTTGGTAATCATTTCCATTATTCAGTCGGAATTTTTGGTGACTAATTTATAAACCGTTTATATTTAAGGCGTGAATAGCAAATTTAAAAAATTGATATTTGGTTTTTTTAATCAAATCAATTGCAGTTTTAAAGTAGTTTTTATGAATTCTAAAACAAGAAATTTTTTTTCTGCAACACAGCTGTTGTTAATTTTAGTAATGTTTGCTAGTTGTGGATTGTTTGGGGGAGGATCATCAAAGGATCGAGGAGAGGTTTACGGAGTTCCGGATCGACAGGGATGGGAAATGACTCGTCCATTTGGAATGATGTCAATTAGAGCAGGGACCTTTCATATGGGACAAGCTGACCAAGACGTCGCAGCAACACAAATCAACTTCAACAAACAGGTGACCATTAGTGCATTTTTTATGGATGACACTGAAATCACTAATAATGAATACAGACAAATGACGGAAAGTCTTGCAGAAGGTTCCGAGGAGAGCCTTCCAGAGGGCATTTCTTTGGATGAGGTCATGCCGGATACAACAGTTTGGACTAGAGATTTTACGCACCATATGGGGGATCCTATGATGGTTTATTATTGGTCTCATCCTGCGTTTGATGATTACCCTGTAGTTGGCGTTAATTGGAACGCGGCCAGATATTTTTGTGAGTGGAGGACCAACTATCTTAACACATACAGAGAAGAGCAAGGATTGCCTATGATGCCTGCTTTTAGATTGCCCTCAGAGGCTGAGTGGGAATATGCAGCAAGAGGTGGTAGAGACATGGTTAAGTATCCCTGGGGGAATCCATATACAAGGAATTCAAAAGGTTGTTTGTTGGCTAATTTCAAGCCAGGAAGGGGCAATTATTTTGATGATGGATTTGCCTATGCTGCGCCGACGGCTACATTTTTTGCCAATGATTATGGTCTTTATGATATGGCTGGAAATGTAGCAGAGTGGTGTGAGGATTCATATAATCCGTCTTCGGTTCCTTTAGTTTGGGATTTAAATCCCACTTATTATGATGAGCGGATTGATGAAAAGTTAATACGAGGAGGATCTTGGAAGGATATTGCTTACTATGTTGAAACAGGTACGAGGGCTTACGAACACAAGGATACGGCTAGGTCTTCTATTGGATTTAGATGTGCTATGACTTATTTAGGAAGGTCTACTCAAGCATTTGATTTTTAATTAATTTTACAACCAAAATAACAAAAAAAATGAGTCAGAAAGGTGGATTTCAGGAGTTATTATTTGCAACCATTATGCCTAAGGTTTATGGTATTGGAGCTTCAGTAGTAATTGTAGGAGCGATGTTCAAAATTCTTCACCTTCCAGGTTCGTCCCTTATGCTTGGAATAGGGTTGACAGTTGAAGCTATAATTTTCTTTCTAAGTGCCTTCGAGCCACCTCATCCAGAACCAGATTGGTCCAAAGTTTATCCAGAATTGAGCCTAGATTATGACGGACCGTCAGCGGCTCCGGTAAGACATTCGGGTCCAGCAGCTACTGGAGTGGCAGGTCAAATGGATAAAATGATGGAAGATGCGAAAATAGGTCCAGACTTATTGAAAGGATTGGGAGATGGCATTCGAAATTTGGCTGATTCGGCCAGTAAAATGTCAAAATTAGGTGATGCAGCTCTTGCCACTAATGAATATGCGGATAACATGAGATCAGCTTCCAAAACGCTTCTCGAAATGAATAAAGCATACGGAATATCTATGCAAGCCATAGGATCGATGGCAGAGGCTTCGAAGGGAGCCCAAGATTATCAGTCGCAGGTACAGACAGTCACCAAAAGTCTGGGAGCATTGAATGCTCTTTATGAAATGGAGCTTCAAGATTCTCACAGCCATACCAAAGCATTGAATCAATTTTACTCTAATGTCACAGATGCCCTTGGAAGTATGGTTGAGGCAGGAAAGGAAACTGCTGCATTTCAACTTGAGCTTAATCAGCTAACTAGCAATGTTGCAAATCTAAATAAGGTGTATGGTGGAATGTTGACGGCAATGAAAAGTTAATGAGGGTTTATCTAAAATTAACTCATAAATTAAAAAGATAAGTTATGTCAGGAGGCAAAGAAACGGGACGTCAAAAAATGGTGGGCATGATGTATTTAGTGCTCACTGCCTTGTTGGCGATGAACGTTAGTAATACCATCATAGATAAATTCGTCTTTATTAATGAAAGTTTGGTGAGTGCCAATTTTGAAACAAAGGAAAGAAACGTCCAGTTGCTTGAAAGTATCATCAAGACGGTAGACGAAACGGGAAATAGAGAATCGGACATGGCTGTTGTGGATGCAGCAAAGAGTGTTCACGATTTGGCAAGTGCGACAATGGAGAAAGTGAATCAGTTGAAGGATACTATGATCGCTATTACTGGGGGTTATATTGAATATGAGCCTGCGTACGTCGGAGATGCAAAGAATTTGATGGGCAAGACGGATTATAGTAAGGTGGGACATTTTATGATGCCTATTGAAGAGGGAGGTACGGGCAAAGGGGAAGAATTGAAAGAACTGCTGAATACCTATTCATTAGAGCTTAAAGCAATCATCGCACAATTTAGTTCTGATGAGTCAGAGCTTGCAAAATATAAGCCTATAGCCGTGGATGCCATTGATGATCCTATTTACAACCAAGATCCAAATCAGCAAGGAAAGATTTTTGCCCAATTGGCATTTGAAGACTCTCCGACACCAGCTTGTTTGGCTACTGCAAGTGAATTTCAATCAAGGGTTTTAAGTTATGAGACGCGGGCAATGAGTTATTTGTCCGGAAGAGTGGGGGCCGGTGACATTAGTTTTGATAAAATTGTGGCCATGGTACGTCCTGAATCTAAATATGTTGCTGCTGGCACACCATATAAGGCTGAAATGTTTATCGCCGCCTCGGCGTCAGCGATGGTCCCAACGATGACTTACAACGGCAGAGAAGTGAGAGTTGAATCAGGTAAAGGCTTTATTGAATTTATAGCTAGTGCTAATTTTGGTGAAAAGGAGATGGAATCTCGCCAGACTTTCGAGGCGTCCATTACAGTCCCTTTGCCAGGAGGAGGTGATACTACTTATTCGAGTATAGAAGAATATTTTGTAATGAAGCCGGTTATTCAGATTCAGTCACAGTCGGTAAATGCACTCTATTTAAATTGTGGAAACAAGTTAGATGTTCAAGTACCGGCTTTAGGAACAACCTATAATCCAACATTCACTGCGGCAGGTGGGCTAGCTATCAAGGGCGCCACGTTAGGTCTTGTGACAATTGTACCAAATAGCAAAGAAGTTTCGTTAACGGTTTCAAGTAATGGCAATAAAATTGGAACTAGGGCGTTTGCTGTGCGACCAATACCAGCTGTTGAAATCAAGGCGTTTACCGATCGAGGGGAGGTAGACATTACCAAGGGAATTTCTCCGAAGACCCCGAGATTATCGTTAAGGCCGATACCAGAGGCGGGCTTTGCAGAGTTTTTACCTGATGACGCCAAATTCCAAGTTTCTCAGGTCATAGCTACCTTAGTAAGTGGTGGCATAGGGAGACAGCAGGTCAAGGGAAATGGTAATATCGATCTTTCAGCGATAGCTTCTGCGGCCAGGAAGGGAGACGTATTGGTTTTAGAGTTCAAGGAAGTAAAAAGGCAAAACTTTAAAGGTGATGTGGAAAATTTCCCATCTTATAATCGTAGTATGTCAATACCTTTCAACTAAAGTTTAATTGAAGTTAAAATGAGAATACTATTTATTTATGTTTTTTTGATTGTGGGAGGGGCTTCTGAAATAATGGCCCAACAACCTGCTGCTAGTGAGATAATCAAGCCTGAGGTATATCCCGAATACGTAATGTTTAGAAAGACGATTACGCGTAGGATGAACTTGTTAGAAAAGCAGAATAAATCTTTTATATCTAAAAATTCTGAACTTCATGTTTTGTTGATAAGAGCGGTCAAAGAAGGACTATTAAAGCCCTATAAAACGGACTCGTGTATTAATCTAATGACGGATCAGGCTTTTTTGGAAGCCACTCAGTTTAAACTTCCAGATGATGGTGGTTTTGGAGGTGGTTTTGGAGGTGGCTTTGGAGATGATACGTCCACCGATGAGGCGGCCGCGGCGGATAACTTTGTTGATATTGACCCAAGTGAATTTAATAAACTTTACATCAAGGAGGATATGATTTTTGATCGTAATAGATCTCGAATGTATTATTACATTAGGTCACTAACCTTGTACATTCCTACAAATCCAAACTATGATATAAACTTTGAAAAGAAGATTGCTAGTTTCAGGTATGATGATGTGATGGCACTGTTAAGAGGCCCATATCAGGATGTGGCAAAATGGTTTAATGAACAGAATGAGGGCGCGCATATGAATATGGCAGATGCTTTTGAACTAAGATTATTTAGTGCGCCAATAGTAGGTGTTTCAAACTCCGAGAATTTAGACATTAGACAGAAATATGGAGATGAAATCAATGCAAATCCATTGAATGCAATGATCATTCAACAGCGACTCGAAATGGAGCTGATGGAGTATGAAAGTAATCTTTGGGAAAATTAATTTAATTACTCTTTAAATATTCGGTTACCGATTAAGTATCTTTTTTTTAAGATGCTCAATTACCCTCTCGGCAGTTTTGTTCCCAATAAGTAGCGCAAGTGTCTCCGTGTCTAGTTTTTTAATGTTTGCGATGGTTTTGTAAGTATTTAAAAGTTTATTCCGTGTTTTTTCGCCTATACCAGGGATCTCATCCAATACCGAAATAGTAGATTGCGCAGATCTCTTGTCTCTATGAAAGCTAATGGCAAATCGATGAGCCTCATCCCTTATGAGTTGCAATAGTTTAAGTGATTCGGATTTTTTGTTTATATAAAGCGGTACTGAATCGTCAGGAAAATAGAGTTCTTCCAATCTTTTAGCGATTCCAATAATTGGAATCTTTCCATAAATGCCTAGTGTCTTCAATGCTTCGCAGGATGCACTTAATTGACCTTTACCGCCATCGATGACTATCAAATCTGGGAACATCTTCTTTTCTAATATCAATTTGTTGTATCGTCGATATACAATTTCTTTCATTGATGCAAAATCATCGGGACCGATGACAGTTTTAATGTTGTAGTGTCGATACTGCTGCTTGAGCGGTTTTCCATTTTTGAAATATACCATGCTCGCTACTGGATTGGTTCCTTGAATATTAGAGTTGTCAAAACACTCAATAATTCTTGGAATACTTTTTAAGCGGAGATCTTGTTGTAGGGTCACGAGGATTCTATCCGATTGGTCTGCTATTTTCTCTTTGTGCTTTAGTTGTTCATGCTTGTAGAGTAGTGCGTTTTTTAAAGACAAATCAATTAATTTTTTCTTATCGCCAATCTGGGGAAGTACGATGTCAACGGGGGTTAATTCAAAACTTGTGTTGCTGAGTATCGTTGAATTATGGCTATCAAATTTAGTCCGTAAAATAGGTACTGCGTATTCTAAAATTTCTTGGGATGTTTCGTTTAATTTGGTTTTTACCAAGACGGTCTCTGAGGCACGAATCATACCGAGTTCAACCTTCATATAATTGAGGTAGGAAGTTTGGTCGCCATAAATTATAGTAACCACATCTATATCTATTTGGGAATGGTTTACAATAAGTGATTTTGAATGAAAGGTTTCTAATAAGGCTAGTTTATCTTTTATTTGGCCAGCCTGTTCGAAGTGTAGTTTTTCGGCTGTTGCCATCATTTTTTCTTTCAATAGTATTTTTATGGGTTGGAGATTGCCTTTAAGTATTAGTTTTACCTGCTGAATATCATCCAGATAGTCTTCTTCGCTTTGAAAGTCTTCGCAGGGCCCTAGACAATTACCTATGTGATATTCTAGACACACCTTGAATTTTTTTTGAGCAATATTGTCCAGGCTAAGATTTAGGTTGCACGTTCTTATGTGATATAGTTTTCGAACCAGTTCAAGGGCGTTGTTCATAGCTCTCGTACTGGTATACGGTCCGAAGTGAGTTCCTTGATTTTTGTTGATCTTTCGTGTGCTGTATATTTTTGGAAAACGCTCAGCAGTTACCACCAGGAAGGGAAAGGTTTTATCATCCTTAAGAAGGATGTTGTATTTTGGCTGGTTTTCTTTGATTAGGTTATTTTCTAAAAGGAGGGCATCGAACTCTGAATCAACAACTGTAACCTCAATTGTCTTGATTTCGCTTACGAGTTTCTGAGTTTTTCGGGAATGTTGATTTTGTTGTGCAAAGTAGCTGGCTATCCTATTTTTGAGGCTCTTTGCTTTGCCAACGTACAATAAAAGGCCCGTAGGGTCAAAAAATTTATATATTCCTGGGTTTTTTGGGATGTGCTTTAGCGAATCACGATCGAATTGGAAATGCTCCATCTAGTAGATTTCATCTTCTGTTACGATATTATAATAATTCACATCTAATGAATCTGTACCGTTATAAACATTACAGTTTAATTCCACCGTTATAGGTGTAGACGGCGGACTGAAGAGCGCACGTTCATAATTGAGTTCCTGATCTTGAAATACATGGAGCATGAAATTTTCCCAAATGGGTCTAGCGGTTCTTGCTCCTTGACCTAATGTCCATTCTCTAAAGCGAATACTGCGTTCATCACCGCCAACCCAAGCACCAGCCACTAATTTCTTTGTGACACCGATGAACCATCCATCTGATCCATTTTGTGTAGTGCCTGTTTTGGCACCTATGTCATTACCTTCTTTTAACCAAGGATCTAAAGCCACAGCTGAACCACCGGTTTCTTCAATCGCACCTTTGAGCATATGAAGCATTAAATAGGCGGTCTGTTCGCTCAACGCTTCGCGTGTTTCTGGCGCAAAATATTGCAATATATTTCCATTTTTATCCACGATTTTGGTGATATATCGAGGTTTGGTAAAGATGCCTTTGTTTGCGAAAGTAGCATAGGCGCCAACTAATTCATATAAGGATACATCGTCTGTACCTAAACATAACGAGGGAACGGCATTGAGTGGACTAGTGAACCCCAATTTTCTTGCGTAATCGACCACATTAATTGGTCCGACTTTACTCATAATGAATGCAGTGATTGAATTGACCGATCGAGCCATTGCTTGGCGTATGGTCATTACTTCTCCAGTATATTGGCCGGATGAATTATTCGGCCGCCATGTGGGTGGATTTTGTCCAGGGGTAGAGTATGTCACGGCGGCATCTACTACCTCATAACACGGTGAATATCCATTATCGATGGCGGTGGTATAAACAATGGGTTTGAAAGTTGATCCTGGTTGTCTTTTCCCTTGCTTCACATGGTCATACTGAAAGTATTTATAGTCGATGCCGCCCACCCAAGCTTTTATATCTCCAGATTCGGGATCCATAGCCAGAAACCCTGCTTGTAAAAAATGTTTGTAATAACGGACAGAATCCAACGGACTTAACAACGTATCTACTTCACCATTCCATGAAAAAATAGTCATTGATTTGGGCGTATTAAGATAAATCATGAGTGAGTCAGGATTGTCCTCAAATTGCTGTTTTAAAGCTTTATAACTTGCTGTTCGCTTGATTGCATTCTCAATAAAGCCTTTAATTTCTTGATTGTTATCATCAATCCAAGGATTGCGTCCTATCCAATGGGCATCAAATATTTTTTGCAACGCTGACATTTCTTTAGTAACGGCTGCTTCAGCGTATTGCTGCATTCGACTATCTATAGTCGTGTAAATTTTTAACCCATCCTCAAATAAATCATAGTTGTTTTCTTTGCACCATTCCATTAGACCATCTTTTATGACAGATCTAAAGTAAGTAGCTATTCCTTGATGTTGACTGGCCACTTTATAATTTAAGGTTAAGGGCTTTACAACTAAAGAATCATAAAGAGGTCTATCTATGAACTCATATTTTAATAGGTTATACAATACTTCTGTTCTTTTAGCTTTAGCATCATCAGGATTATAGACAGGATTATATCTTGTTGGTTTATTTATTGACCCTATCAGGCTCGCTGATTCTTGATAATCCAATTCTGAAGGAAGTTTATTAAAAAAGGTTTTTGCTGCTACTTGAATCCCATAAGAGTTAGAACCATATTCGACTGTGTTTAGGTACATTGCAAGTATTTCTTCTTTAGTATAAGACTGTTCCAATTGTACGGCGATGATCCATTCTTTTAATTTAGTAGCAAGTTGCCCTAGACTTTTGATGCCATATATAATTCCTTGATTTTCAGAATTGGTCCCATATAGATTCTCGGCTAACTGCATGGTAATGGTGCTGCCGCCACCTTGAAAGGTAAATGTCAACTTACCTACTACGGCTCGCAGCAAGGCCCTTAGATCGATACCTGAATGATCCTTAAAGCGATAGTCTTCTGTCACTAATAAGGTATTGATTAGCTCTGGTGATAATTCTTGATAGGAGATAGCTGTTCTGTTCTTTCTAAAGTATTTCCCTAAAGAAACACCATCTGCACTAATCAGTTCAGAGGATAAATCTGATTCAGGTTTTTCTAAAGCGATAAGGCTAGGCAATCCCCCAAACAATCCGAATGTATCATTTTTGACCAGATAAATAAACCCGGGGGCACCAATAAACAATAAAAAGAAAGTGATCCAGAGTGATCTACTTATTGTTTTAATATATTTCTGATAATTCATTTCGAATAGTATTGCTCAAAGAAAGAAAGGTAGGTTTCTAAATCCTTAGTTTTGTAAAAAATATCAAAATTTGCTTTTGTTATAATTAAAGTAACTAAATTTTCTTGTGCTAGATCTTTTTGTGTCAATTCAATATTTTTAAATTGGGTTTTAAATAATTGAGCATCCAATTTGGAGTTAAAAGGCGTAATTAAAATTAGAGAATATTTTTCGTCAAACAACATATTTCCTGACTTTAGGTTATTGTTTAATGAATCAAGATAACTATCTACAAATAGGGATATGGACTGAGTCATTCCAGAGGGGTAAAGATACATGAGGTAATGTTCCCCTTTTGAATCAGGAATATATTTGGCTTTTGACGCGCTGAACAAATTGATTTGAAATTCTTCAGCAGTAGCTATGAGGGTTTTGGCATAATCGACTAGGGGGCTGGTAGGGCGGTTTTTTACAAAATTATTTAATTCAAATTGGTATTTATATTCACTATCTAATTTGCCGAAGCAAATAGCGCGCAATAGGAGCAGATAATCAATAAATTCATTTTCAGGGCTGCTCGCTAATGTGCTGTCTAGTAGATTCATAGTAGCTAGAAATTCTTGTTGGCCATAAAGGTCATAAGCACGTGTATATATTTTTTGAAGGGCAATTTTTAATTTGTCATTATCCTCGAGGTAGTTTGGATTAAATACTAGTTTTGAATAAATAGAATCCGGATATTCAAGTACAAGTTGATCTGCTGCTCGAATACTACTCAATGAATCATAATCTTTATTGAGCAAATAAAGCTGATAGAGCACTTCTGCGCTATATCTTCCACCTGGAAACCTTCGTAATAATTCGTCAAAAGTGTGAATAGCGTTTAGGGGTTCATTCAGTTTAAAATTATAAATTTTACCTAATTCATAATAGGCAATTTCGATTTCGCTTAACAGCTTTTGCATTTGCGAGTCTTCTGTGGGAATTGCTGCGAGTAACTTACTTTTAGCGTCGTCTCGACTAAAGGTATTTTCGAGAGGCATATTGTCTTCACTTTTCTTCTCTGTTGATCCCTTTTGTGATGGATTGTTAGTTACGGCGACAGACTTGTTGATGATTGTGCTCCGTCGCCAATTATCGTTTAGCGTGCGCTGACCCCACTTACGTTTAAATTCAGATAGTCCACGACTTAATTCAAGGGTATTATAAAAATACCATTCACCTTGCGTACTTGCCGAAATGGTCACTTGGGTGGAAGTAGTATAAAAATTCACATTGCTACTGAGCGTTTCTGCTTTTTCCTTTTTTTTGGTCGCCTCCGCTTCTTGTACATAGAGCGTTTGATTAATAAGCTTTTCAAGGGAGTCAGGGGTAATTGAGACTAATCCGATTAAGCTATCGTTGTTGGAAATAGTGTTTAGGTGTAGTACAAAATCGCTCAGTACCTCTTGTCTGTTTTTAATAACCGCATATCTTTTTTCATCTTTTGGCAAAACATTGATGGTGCTGTCATAATAAGCTTTTGCCATGCGAAAATCTAGTAGATGCTCATAATAGATATCGGCTAATTTCAAATAGGCATAGGATTTTTGACGAGCATCGCTGACATTGGAGCTGATGGACATTTTGTAATAGTGAATTGATGAGGTTAAATCTCCTGATTTATAATCACGCTCAGCCATTTGGTAATAGATTTTGTCCTTGTAATCAGTGTTCTTTCTGTCTTTAAGGAGTTTTTTAAAATATTTTTGAGATTTTTTCGTGCTAGAGGGCTCATCTACCGGACTGATGCCAGCAAGATTTAACTTACTGAAAAATGAAAGTTCATAGGTTTTGCTATGTTTCATCGACTGTCGATAAAAATAGTAGGCGTT
>TARA_B110000503_G_C7173549_1_pt1 | contig 28351 bp, 27 predicted proteins | sample TARA_B110000503 | Tara Oceans TARA_B110000503 (sample SAMEA4397472) | marine metagenome | biome: Polar Biome; feature: [SRF] surface water layer (ENVO:00010504); material: water (ENVO:00002006), including particulate matter (ENVO:01000060) such as... | depth 5 m | reverse complement strand
CCATCCAAATCCTGCACCGGTCATGAACTGAGAAACCAAGCTACCTACCACGATGCCCCCAGGAAACCACATATGAAACCGATTCAACATTTTACTCATTTGATTGCCTTCATACGCATCTGCAATCATGGGATTACATGCCGCTTCCGTACAGCCATTGCCCAATCCTATCAACAAGGTAGACAATAACAAACCCAGGTAGCTTCCAGAATAAATAGTCAAAACGATACCCAATGCATGCGCGAAAAAAGCAAATTGCATGATTATTTTTCCTCCTACCGTATGATAAATCAAACCTCCAATAACCATGGAAATAGGGAATCCTAAAAACCACATCGAATTGATATAGCCCAATTCTTCCGCGGACAAATCCAGCTCTAAGCCCAATTGCGGAAGAATCCCCGCTCGGATACTAAAAGAAAGTGCTGTTGTGATTAGGGCGAAACAGCTACCATAAAATAATCTATTTTTCGTGTTCATTTTGCGTTTTATTGATTTATTCTATAATTATAACGATATTAAAGGTAATTATTCCTAAAATACCTAAACAAAAAAAATAGGATCAAATAATTGTCAGAACGACAGTCATTTGGATTAACAGATACTTTTATTAACGATATGAAGAATTCATTTAAATTTCTCTCCCTAATAATCTTATTCATTGCCTGTAAAGACAAATATATCAATCAAACAAACGTTGACGTCCTCGATAATTTCAAAATAGAAAAATTACTATCCCCTAGTGTCGATAGTCTGGGATCTTGGGTCTCCCTTGCTCATGTGAAAGGCCGAAAATTTGTCGCTTCCGATCAATATGGAAAAATTTATTGGCTCAATATCCCAAGTATTGGCAGCAAAGATTCTGTCCAAGTGGAAGCATTGAGCTTGGGGAATCTTGGAAAAGCGCAAGGATTACTGTGGGCTCACAACAGCCTTTATGTGATGATGAGCGATCAGAAAACTGAAAATAGCGGCCTATACAGACTAACGGATACAGACAACGATGGGGTTTTAGATGCTATTCATTTTCTCAAGCAGCTCAATGGATGGGGAGAACATGGGCCGCATGGCGTACAACTTGGCCCTGATGATTTAATTTATGTCATTGCAGGAAATCATACGGATCTCCCTGAGGAATACACTGCCGTGACCAATACTACCTGGAAGGAAGATCGGCTTTTTGAGCCTATGAAAGACCCCAATGGCCATGCGCAAGATCGAACCGCTCCAGGTGGTTGGATCGCTCGAACCGACAGTTTAGGTAGTTTTTGGGAAATCTATTCTTCTGGTTATCGAAACGCCTATGATATCGCTTTCAATGAAGATGGTGAATTATTTACATTTGATTCAGACATGGAATGGGATTTGGGGCTTCCTTGGTATCGTCCCGTTCGCGTGTGTCATGTAACCGCAGGTTCCGAATTTGGCTGGCGTACGGGTTCAGGAAAATGGCCAGCCTACTACCCCGATAATCTTCCTGGTATATTAGCTATTGGACAAGGGAGTCCTACAGGGGTAGTAGCAGCTAAAAATGGAGGTTTTCCAGCCCCCTTCAATAGTGGTTTATTTGTATGCGACTGGAGTTTTGGAACTATGTACCATATTTCACTCGAAGCAAAAGGGGCTAGTTATGAAGCACAATCAAGTGAATTTTTAAGTGGCATTCCACTGCCACTAACTGACCTCACGTTTGGTGATGATGGAGCCATGTATTTCACGACTGGGGGCCGCAAGTTGGAATCTGGTTTATACAGAGTTTGGCATGATGCACTTAATCAAAACTTAGATAAAACTGAACTCCAAGAACCCAAACAAATTCGAAAATTATTAGAAACCTACCAAGATACCCAAGTGATTCCAGATACCGATTTTATTTGGACGCAACTGGGCAGCGAGGATCGGTACATCCGTTTTAGCGCAAGAATTGCTCTAGAAAATCAAGGTGTTGATAAATGGGCTGGGCTAATGACAAAAGAGACTCCTGTCCAACAGAAAATTGAATATGCATTGGCAGTTGCTCGCTCTGAGAATCAATCCTTGCAATTTGAACTATTTAATCTATTAAAAGAGATAGACTTGCCCCTCCATGATGATGACACACAACTAAAGATCATTCGTGCGCAAGGATTGCTTTGTATTAGAAATTCAACACTGCAGCGCGCTGAGCTTGAAACTCAATGGGGCCCTGTTTTTCCAAGCGAAAATCAATATCTCAATGAAGAAATCGCCTTCTTTTTCACTGATTCTCAAAACCCTATTTGGTTAGAAAAAACAATGAATTTATGGTCGCAAGTAAGTGAAGAGGATTTAAAAATATTGATTTCGGATAGTCTTGCCGCGAGAAGTGACATGTATGGCCAAACGGTCATGAATATGCGTAAAAGAAGACCTAAGAGCTACAAAATCGCACTAACCGATGCCCTTTCAAGATACCAGTATGGATGGACGCTAGCATTTCAAAACGAATATTTCACAGGATTCAATAGTCTTTGGGATCGTGAAGGCGGATATAGCTATCGTGGGTACCTGCTTAAAATTCTAGAAAGAGCACTCAGCCATGTCGAAGTAACTAACAAAATAGTCTTTGAGGAGATTTCTGGAGCCAGCATTGGACGCTACGGACAAAGTTTATTGGCCGACCTTCCAGTTCCTGAAGGCCCCGGAAGAAACTGGTCGATTGAAGATGTAGTGAATTTAATGCAAACGAATTCTCACAAATCCAATCACATAAACGGTGCTAAGATGTTTGAAGCTGCGCTTTGCCAATCCTGTCATATGATCCAAGGTAAAGGCAGTGCGATTGGCCCCGAATTGACCCAATTGGCGACTAGATTCTCGATCAAAGATATGGCCCAGGCCATTATTGAACCTAGTGCAGAAATTTCCGATCAATACATGCTTACCCTCATTCTGCTGAATAATGGGGATCAATTAGTCGGGAAAATTACCGATCAAGCCAATGACACCCTTTCTCTTATGATCAATCCATTAATGCCGACCAACTTGACCAAAATCCCTATCGCCGATATTAAAAACAAACGCGCTGCCACCCAATCTCAAATGTTTCCTGCGTTATTGAACCGACTCAATGAGCAAGAGGTTTTTGATTTAATGACTTATTTATTGACTGCAGGAAATGCTGAAAACGAATAATAAAAATAAGATAATCGGTCGTATCTCACCATGGCTCTGGCTGTTTTTATCTGTCATTTGTCTATGTTGTACACAAAATAACACGCCAGTAGCCGCGCCAAATATTATCTACCTATTGGCGGATGACTTAGGATACGGGGAGCTCGGTATTTATGGTCAGAGAATAATTAAAACGCCCAATATTGACGCCCTAGCAAGGGCGGGCATGCGCTTTACCCAGCATTACAGTGGTGCACCCGTTTGTGCGCCCAGCAGGTATATGCTCTTGACAGGATTGCATGCGGGTCACGCCTACATCAGAGGGAATGATGAATGGGACGAAAGAGGGGATGTATGGGACTATGCCGCGGTAGTCGCTGATGCTACTTTAGAAGGTCAACGACCCATTCCTGCCGAAACCTTTACGTTGGCTGAAATGTTGCATGAGACAGGATATGCCACAGGTATTGTCGGGAAATGGGGATTGGGCGCTCCGGGCACATTTGGCGATCCTAATCATCAAGGTTTTGACTACTTTTTTGGGTATAACTGCCAGCGACAAGCCCATAATCTATACCCAAAACATCTTTGGGAAAATCAAAATAAAATAGGGCTCAATAATGAACTCATTCTGCCCGGCACCATATTGGATTCCTTAGCTGATCCTAATAACTCCAATGCTTATTTGGCCTTTGAGCAAATGGATTATGCGCCAGCGATGATTCAGGAGAAGGCCTTGGCATTCATAGAAGAACATCAGAAAACCCCCTTTTTTCTTTATTATGCATCGCCCCTGCCCCATCTACCCTTGCAAGCACCTTCATCCTATGTGGCTAAATATCGAGAAATTATTGGACCTGAGGTCCCTTATCCTGGAGGAAAAGGATATTTCCCAAACCAATACCCACGGGCAACCTATGCCGCTATGATCAACTATTTAGACGATCAAGTAGGAGAGCTGATTGCCAAACTCAAAGAACTTGGACTCTATGAAAATACGCTGATCATATTCACAAGTGACAATGGACCAACCTATGATGTTGGCGGCGTTGACCCCTATTATTTCCAAAGTGCGGGTCCCTTTAAAACGGGTAGAGGTTGGGGCAAAGGCGATACCCATGAGGCCGGCATCAGGGTTCCTATGATTGCCGCCTGGGAAGGTAAAATAAAAGCAAATAGTATTTCCGATCATATTTCTGCATTTTGGGATGTCATGCCAACGTTGGCCTCTTTGGTAGGCTTTCCAAAGAAAATCGAAACGGATGGGATCAGTTTTCTTCCTGAATTAATTACTGCGCCTCAAAAAAAGCACCCCTACCTCTATTGGGAATTTCCAGAATACGGGGGACAACAAGCCGTTCGCATTGACCATTGGAAAGCGATTAGACATCGACTACATGAAGACAATTTAAATATAAAGCTTTATGATTTGAAGACTGATCCTAGAGAAGAAAGAGACGTCAGCTCAGAAAATCCAGACATTATTAAAGAGATAACTGCGATCATGTCAAAAGAGCATACCCCATCTCAGATAGCTAGGTTTCATATCCCTGTCTTAGGAGATAAATAAATGAGGCAATTGCTAATGGCATTAGATAACCCCCTCCAATAACAAGGAGATAATGAAAATTCAATTTTAAATTTAAAAAATATAAAACCACGAAATTTCAGATTTTAACAAAGTCACATGCCCACCCAAAAGATCCACCTAAGACCTAGCAGCAATTAACGATTTTGGCCAATCAGTTCATTTGTCAAGTTTCATCTCTTTATTCTTTTAAGTAGGATATTTTCCGTAATCTGGCCTAGTGCTTTTATTTTTTCATCGCGCTCGGTGACCAATCTTAAGCTAAGGTACACTTCCTTAGTGGCTACTTGAAGATGGGCGCGGTGTTTTTTTGATCCCTTATTCCTTTCTTTATTTGGAATTTGCCGTCATCTTAATTTCAATAATGGTCACCATCAAAATAATACTTCCACCAAAATAAACACCCCTTTCTGGAATTTCTCCTAACCACAACGCACCTAAGATAATCCCCAAAATGGGTGTCAAATTACTTAAAATACTCACCGTAGTGACCGTGAAATAACCAAAGCTTTTCACAAACAAGGTGTGACCTATGGCTGTTGTAATGATGCCTAAGCTCAAAAGCGCCAGCCCTTTATTAACTATGATGTTTTGAAAATCTAATGGAAATAGGAAAATAGAAGGGGCGAGCAAAACACTCAACCCTACAAGTTGATAACCCATCGAAAGGACTCCACTAATATTACTTATATTCTTACGGATGAGAATATTTCGAACCGAATAAGTCAAAGCAGCCATTAACCCAAACAGAACACCCAGCGTCTGATCATTGGCCAAATTAAATTCAGGTACTAAAAAATAAATCCCTAATAACGCCAAAAAAGCCAATGGAATGTGTCTTCCAATTGGTTTTATCTTGAGCATAAATGGTTCAAGTAAGGAGGTCATTAATGGGTAGGTAAAGAGTGTCAACATACCAACAGCAACCCCAGACAACTTCAGTGCATGAAAATAAGTAAGCCAATGGGCTCCCATCAGTAAGGTAGGTAACACTAGTTTGACCCGATCAGCAGATCGTATCCGAATGGATTGATTGAAAAGCAGCAAAATACTAAAAAGTGCCACTGCTGCAATGGCGCATCTGGCCCAAATCGCAAAGGGCACAGGCAAATCAAGATATCTTCCAAGCGCTCCAGAACTGCTCATTACAAAAATAGCAAGGAGTAATTCTGCCAAATGGCGCAATGAACCTGACTTATTCATGACATGAAGCTACGCAAAAGATGCCTTTTACAATCATTTTAAATCTTTGCGTTGTGCAAGAATTTCATGTGTCAAACGAAACTGATTTCGACATCGATCCAGATTATGGTGAGGATAATCTATGCGATAATAGATATTGCCACTTATAAAATCAGTAAGGAATCGCAGACCCATTATGAATGCCATATATGCGCCACTTAAGGATAAAAATGCCTTTTCTTCATCCTTCAATATGTCGGCGGCTCCCTCCATATACCCCGCCTTAAATGCGTGATAACGTTCTCGATCCAAATTCACTAATTGTAAGTCACTCTCATCTTCTTTTGCCGTGCTTGCCGTGCTACGGATTCCATCCCCAAAATCATAGTGGACAATACCTGGCATAACCGTATCCAAATCGATCACGCATCGCCCACGATTCGAACCATCCAACAAAACATTATTAAATTTGGTATCATTATGAGTGACTCTAATAGGGACCTTTTCCTGACTGTGTAAATACCAAATAGGTAGTAATCTATCAGCCAGCTCATTGACCATCTTCATTTCATGAGCTGCCTCATGCGAGGGCACATGCTTCAGCTTACTTAGGGCCAAATTAAATTGATCTAATCTATGGGCTAAATTATGAAAATCAGGAATTGTAATAGCAAGTTCTGCCGGCTCGAATTCGCCAAGCGCCTTAAGGAAATAGCCATAAGACTTGGCACCTTCAAAAACCTGATCGTCAGAAGTGGGAATATCAAAAGATTTCAAGTTCGATTTAAAATCAAACATTCTAAAATAGCCCTCTGTTACTTGAACAAAATATTGCCCCTTTAAGGTCTCTACTAAACGCAGCGTTTCCTGGTTATCATAACCTAATTTGGGAAAAGAAACGGATAAGTAATTGGTTACCTTATAGATGTTCAACATCATTGCTGCTACCTCATTAAAAACCGAATCATTAATTTTCTGCAAGAGATAATGGGCTTTTGTCGTTACTACCTCGTAAGTAGTATGAATATGACCACTTCCAAATAGCTCAATGCTCGTTACCACACCACGAATCTGAAAGTGTTCAAGGATGTGCCTCATCCTGGAAACAAATTACTGGGATATTGGTCCTGACGAACCAATTGAAGTAATTGCTTTTTGACCCATGCCTTGTCTTCTGTATAAGTAACGCCAAACCAATTGTCAATAGTCGGAAGCACGGGCACCTGAATTCCCTTTGCAATCAGGCGACTCAGCACCTTGGGTATGTAATACTCAGCCTTCAAATCCGTTTTTCCAGCCAGATACGTTTCTTCGAATCCTTTGGCGATTTCTGAAAAAATCTGAGATGTGAAGCCCATCAAATTCATAGAAACAATGGTTTCATTTGGAAGAAAAGTTTGAACGCCATTTTCATCAAAATATATCTTTTCATCGGTATTACGGACAATATGCGTCCTTTCAACCACACTCGTCAAGGACTGCCGATTATCCAATGTACAAATACCTCTAGACACCGATCCATTCTCGGTTACCGTTCGGGCCAACTCATAACCAACAAGACAACCCAAAAGCTTCTTATCGTCAAGACTTGACAAATGCATAGCAAGTGCTCCCAATGAATTTCTTCCATAAAAGTCATCCGCATTGACAATTGCAAAAGGCTCGTTAACCTCATTTTCTGCCATCCAAACGGCATGGGCAGTGCCCCAAGGCTTGACCCTACCTGCTGGTAATTCGTACCCTACGGGCAACGAGTTTAATTCTTGGAAGACAATTCTAAAATCAACTTGATCTTTCCATTTATCCAAGATCGCCTCTTTAAACTCGGATGCAATCTGTTCTCTAATAACAAAAATAATCTTGCCAAATCCAACCTTGATCGCATCATAAATCGTATAATCAATAATTCGCTCTCCATTGGGACCAAAACCATCGAGCTGCTTGATCCCTCCATAACGACTACCAAGGCCCGCGGCCAACACTACTAAACTTGGTTTCATAAATCCTACCAATTAATAAAGTCGCAAATATAAGACAAGTCCATATCGACGGCACTTTAAACTCAATAAATCTACCCGCTACACATACAAAAAAGATACCTATATAAATAGAGGTGGTTAAACCCATATCTTACCCCTGCTTAACTGCATTTTCGGCTGTAAGCAACTGTTTATACAACTCCATTCTCGTCAAAACCCTAACATCCAAAACGCTACGACCGGACCTTGATAATTTAAAAATCCGTTTACTCCTACCTCCACGATCCTTAGTCACGCCACCCATAAATGACAGCACTAAGCATTTTTCCTCAAGTCTTCTCAATACAGAATGAATCGCAGTAACATCCAAATGACGCCCAGTCCTCGAAATAATTTCCTCACGGATCACCTTTGCATACGCACCCAAACCAAAAGCTCCTATGATCAGCAATACAAGTTCCTCCAGCTCCCCAATTGAATTACGTTCCATGAGGTAAAACTAATATTAATTGTACTAATAAACAATAAATATATATAATAGATATTTGTACAAAATATATTACTAAAAATATCCGTTTGCACGGATATTTTTATCATTTTACTAATTAGCCCTTAAACGTCCAAATTCAACGTAGCCATAATTCTAAACAATAGATAAGTACCTAGACCTGACAATGTCAATAGTCCAAATCCAATAAACATCTCTCCGTACACCAGGCCCCCTATACCAAATAAGGCAGTATAAATCGTCAAACAACCTATAAACACTAACAAAATCTGTTTAGGCATTTGCCAGGTTACCCCTTGACCATCATCGCATGGAACCCCTTCGGCTCTTGCTGCATCGACAACCTTTTTCCACCCAGGACCACCCGGCTTAGTTAGTTGATAAAAGCTCCTCAGCGTCTCCTTATTCTCTGGCTTAGTCAACAACGTAGTGACCAACCATGACAACGTCACCACAAAAACTGTTATCAAAAGCTTAATCGTAAAGCCATCCAGTACAGCAGTTGCCACAGAAGCATCATCGACACCCAGCACGAGTATCAAGGCTACTACAGTAGCCACGACCATTGTCACAATCTCGGTTATAGCATTGATTCGCCACCAAAACCAGCGTAAAATATATACGGCTCCAGAACCTGCACCAGTCAATAATAATATATTAAAAGCTTCTGTCGCATTATCCAAAATAGTCAAGGATAGGGTACCTGCAAAAACCATTAACAATACTGTCGAGATTCTTCCCATGGTCACCATTTGTTTTTCAGTAGCGTCCGGCTTTACAAATCTCTTATAAAAATCATTAACTATATAAGAAGAACCCCAGTTGAGATGCGTTCCAATAGTTGACATATAGGCCGCAATAATAGAAGCCACGACCAAGCCAAGCCAACCGTGATCCAATTTGGTAAGCATTGCCGGATAGGCAATATCATCCTTCAAGTATTTTGGATCTATATTGGGAAATTCTGCCTGAATACTACTTAATTCCGGATAAATAATCAGTGATGCCAATGCGACTATAATCCATGGCCAAGGCCTTAATGCATAGTGCGCGAAATTAAAAAATAACGTGGCTCCCACAGCATTTCTTTCATCCTTTGCTGAAAGCATTCTTTGGGCGATATATCCCCCACCACCTGGCTCAGCACCTGGATACCAAACTGCCCACCATTGAACAGCAAGAGGTATCAGCAACAAGGGGACCCAAACTGTTGGATCACCAAAATCAGGAAATACACCAATCTTATCTGCAATGCGTGGATCATTAATCAAACCATTCAGTCCTCCTATCTCAACAATTTCCGGTTGACTTACTGCGACATAGGCAGCATAAACAGCACCAAACATTGCTATACCATATTGGAAGAAATCAGCCCAAACAACTCCTTTAATTCCGCCCAATGCAGCGTATATTACCACAACCAAAGAAGCGCCAACCACAACTACCCACGGCTCCAACCCTAGCATCACACCACCAATTTTAATGGCCGCCAAGGTTACTGAGCCCATAATAAGACAATTAAAAAATATCCCCAAATAAAGGGCACGAAAACCTCTTAAAAAAGATGCCAGTTTCCCGCCATACCGTATTTCATAAAACTCCAAATCAGTCTTTATATTAGACTTACGCCAGAGGCGTGCATATATAAAGACCGTAACCATACCCGTAATTAAAAAGGCCCACCAAGCCCAATTTTTGGCCACTCCGTTCTCCCTTACAAATCCAGTAACAAGATTGGGGGTATCCGCCGAAAACGTGCATGCCACCATCGAAACGCCCAATAACCACCATGGCATGTCCCTACCTCCAAGAAAAAATTCTTCTGAACTATCCCCTGCTGTCTTAGACGCCCACCATCCAATGGCCAATACGATCACAAAGAAAATTCCGATGATGATCCAATCAATTGTTGCTAAAATCATAATTCTAATATTGTTAAAATATCAATAAATGTAATAATAAAAAATTAAGTCTTAACAAAGCAATAGGATAGATGACAATTATAAGTATACAACCGGCAACATCATAACAAATACCCGTTGCTCAACATCACACATCCCCAGCTTTGTCCCCATTATAATCCTGACGACTTCGGACCTATCTTAAAATAAACCCTTCACAAAAAGGATCTTCCGGATCAATCCAGAACTCATTTTTACCAGTGTAATATGCCATTCCTTCAACCACAGGAATTACTGCTTCATAATCGCCATAGGGAACAATTTCCTTGACACATGACCGAAAATGCGAGCCTATAATACTCTCAATTTTCATCCACTCATTTATTTTGAGTTCACCCCTGGCGTAATGGATCGCCATTCTTGCGGACACACCGGATCCGGTTGGGCTACGATCGACCTCCCCTTCCGCAAAAACACATACATTCCTGCTATCGGCATCAGAAGCCATCGGCTCACCTATGAAAATAGTACCATATAAGAAACTCAATTCGTCTTCAAAAGGATGTGTTATCTCCACCTCACTATCCATTATGGCATGTTTAATTTTCATACCAATAGAAATTAATTCTTGGTATCCCCCAGGGGCACAGGAGACACCCACCTCAGCTGCACTTACAAAGGCATAAAACGCGCCTCCGTAAGCAAGATCATATTTGACCTTACCGAGCCCTTCAATCTCAATAAACTGATCTAGTGCCACCACATATGATGGTACGTTTTCAAACCTCACGCCCGTCACAGCGCCAGCTTCAATACTCGCATAAGCAGTCAATAAACCACAAGGTGCCTCAATGAAGAGCTGGGTTTCCGGAAAGACCATCGGCACCCAACCGGCCTCTACTGCCAATCGAACCATGGCAATTATCGCATGACCACACATCGTACTATATCCTTCATTGTGCATGAAAACAACCCCAAAATCCCCTATACTGCTTGGGGTAACCACGACACCATACATATCAGAATGACCTCTGGGTTCCAATATTAAGGCACGCCGTAGGGCATCATAATATTGTTTAATGTAAGCCCTATATTCCAGAACGGAATTTCCTTCCAGTTTTGGAAATCCTTCCAACACCACACGAAGTGGTTCACCACCCGTATGCATATCCAACGTTTTAATAATGGTCCAATCGGAATGAGGCGTAATCATAAAATTATTCATGGCCTTTGACAAGTTATCAGCATAATATTAGCCGATCCGATCGAAAAGTAAAAATCACAGGATAGATAAAACGTTGATACCCAATTATGGCTATTTTTAAGTTGCCTCAAGAGCCATTAACTTTACCCCATGGTTCTCAATATATCCTACGACGACAAACGACAAGAAGATGAAATTAATAATTTTGTAGGATCTTCATATACCTTTTGGCAAAGTTTAAAAATGCGCGGCTCTGGTTCTCAAAAACTAATCATTAAGCAATCCCATGACGTTTTTAAACCCTACCTAACGCAAAGAAATAGTACGAAGTATTGTAATATCGAACTTCGCCCACGTGGGATAGGTCTCAGATTTAGGTTTAAATTGGAAGCCATCGGCTGGTTTATTCCCTATGAACATTTAGAAATCATATTCAGTGATAATCATATTCATCTCAATGACACAACCACACAGTACTTCATGCAGTTGGAACCCTCTCACAGAAGCAAGATAGACCAACAATTCATGGATAAACTTTTAACCTTAAAACAATAGTAAGGTTATTTATCGCACCTTGAAATTATGATGGCTCTTCAATTTGATCTCGTGATGACTCTATTTCGGCTTTGATAATGATTTGGGGATCAATAGCTACTAACTTCTGATACCACATAGCTACTTTCTTGATGTCAGAAACATAGACCCGATCCTCGTCATAATCGGCTAATACCGTCTTAAAAAAAGCCTTTAGCTCATCGGGTGTTGCGTTTTTATCTATCCCAGTATCGCCGTTATAACTCTCATGAATATTTTTGAGTATTTTAATCAAGGGAACCGACTCCTCATCACCAACACTATAAATTGAAATTTCAGAAAGCACAGATACCTTTGCATTTGCGCCTGCCATTATGCGTTGTTTTGAATCATCCAATGCCTCTAAAATCACCCCCGACCTAGTAGGACTCACTACCCTAAACAAACCCGACTTGCCCGACAAGGCAGCTATTTTACTAAATTCCATATTTTGATTTTTTCGACACAAAAGTAGTTAAAGTTCTGACGCCTGCCAACGCCTATTATTTATTCCGAATTTGTCTGATATAATTTATTAATTCCTCCTTACCCAAATTGCTTACCGTTGACGTTTCAAATTGAACAGGCAATTCTTCCCACTCAGCACTCAACACTTCTCTATAATGAGAGAGACTTTTTTGAAGTTGGGTTTTGCTCAGTTTATCTGTTTTGGTAAAAACAATCACAAATGGGATTTCATTTTCGCCTAACCAGCGCATAAATTCCAAATCAATGGCTTGTGGCTCATGCCGCGAATCTATTAATAAAAAAACACAATGTAAGTTTTCTCTCAGTTGTAAATATTCATTGATCATTAACCTCCACTTTTCCTTTTCGGTTTTAGAAACCTTCGCCCATCCATAACCTGGAAGATCAACCAAATACCAACTCTTGTCAATAAAGAAGTGATTTATTAATTGCGTTTTTCCAGGTTTAACAGAAACCTTCGCGAGCTGTTTTCTGTTTGTCAAAAAGTTAATCAATGAAGACTTGCCTACATTTGACCTTCCAATAAAAGCAAATTCGGGCATATTGACCTCAGGGCATTCCGACAGGATCGCGCTACTCTTTATAAACTCGGCTGATTTAATTAAATCCATTTAAAAAAAATCTTTGAATTGATGAAACAAGTTATGCATCAATTAATATTGTGAACAATATGACAGTACTACCCTACAAAGATAAGGATGGAAGTAAGAAAGATCAGATTGCAGAGATGTTTAATAGCATTAGCGGCAAATATGATTTTCTCAATCACTTCCTGAGCCTCGGAATCGACATCCTATGGAGAAGACGGGCAATTAAATTACTCAAGAAACATCAACCAAAGTTCATTTTGGATATCGCTACTGGTACTGCGGATTTTGCTATTGAAGCTCTTTCCCTGAATCCAGAGAAAATAATAGGTGTCGATATCAGCGAGGGCATGCTCGCCGTTGGGCGGGAGAAATTAACAAGAAAAGGATTAAATGATAAAATTGAACTCCTAAGTGGCGATTCCGAAGGATTACCCTTTGAAGACAATATATTTGATGCCGTAATCGTTTCCTTTGGTGTGAGGAATTTTGAACACTTGGAAAAGGGCCTTTGTGATATGTTTCGAGTATTAAAGCCTGGCGGACAGATGGTGATTTTAGAATTTTCAAAACCTCAATTATTTCCGTTCAAGCAACTCTACCAATTTTATTTTAACTGGATATTACCACAAATCGGTAAAATGGTTTCAAAAGATAATGCTGCGTACACCTATTTACCTAACTCAGTCCAGGCATTTCCTGATGGCGCCGCTTTTTTAAAAATTTTAGAAAAAATTGGATTTCACGATAATCAATGCAGACCTCAAACACTTGGTATAAGTTCCATCTACACTGGTACAAAATAACGTTTATAGTCTTTTTTTTGAGCATAGGTAAACTGCATGCTCAAAACTTAAGCTATGACAATTTGTGGGACTATGATGAGCAGTGGATTCATTATGGATTTTTGATAGGTGTTCACAATTCAGATTATCGGATTGAATACAATGATTATTTTGTCACTCCAGCAATGGACAGTGTTCATTCCATTATTCCTGGGAATTATTTCGGATTTAAACTAGGCTTTGTTGTCGATTTCTACCTATTGCAATATCTCAGCGTCAGATTACTACCGACCATCGGCTTTTATGAATATGGCCTAAATTATCGCTTTTTAGACGGGCAACCCAATCAAAAAGAGCTGAAGGACGCAACTATGATGGAGCTGCCCTTGTTATTTAAATATAAATCTACTCGAAGAGGGAATTTAAATCTGTACCTAATTGGTGGCCCCAACTTTCAAATTGAGGCTGCAGGAAACGGAGATAAAGTGAAAATTACGGAGAAATTAGAGCTTAAAAACTTCAACCTAAGTTTAGAGTTAGGGATGGGTTGTGATATTTTCTATCAACTATTCAAGTTCTCCCCCGAGATTCGCTATTCTTTTGGTTTTAGAAATCTTTTGTCCGATGATATTAATGATTTCAATATCGGATTGAACCGATTAACCACTCATAATATCACGGCATATGTTTCCTTTGAAGGCGGCCCTTCATACCTCAAAAGAAGAAAAAATAAATTATAAAACGCAATAATAAATCTGATCTATTGCCCTAAACATTACTATTAAAACATGAAATCTATAGCACTTATTACTGGCGCTACCAGCGGTATTGGAGAAGCTACTGCATTGGCACTAGCCGATTCATACCATTTGATTATTTGCGGTCGAAGAAAAGATCGTCTAGACAAATTGGCTAACGTATTGAAAATGAAAACTGACGTTACTTGTCTCAACTTTGACATCCGTGATCAAGGAGCTGTAAAAGCGGCCATTGAAGGCTTAGATGACACTTGGAGAAGTATTTCTGTACTTATTAATAATGCCGGAAACGCACATGGATTACATTATATCCATGAAGGCAGTACGGAAGACTGGGATGCCATGATAGATATCAATGTAAAAGGATTGTTGTATGTTTCAAGAGCCGTCATTCCCCAAATGGTTGCTAAACAAGAAGGTCATATCATCAATATCGGATCGACGGCGGGAATCGATGTCTATCCACGAGGCAATGTATACAATGCCTCGAAATTTGCTGTCGATGCGCTCACCAAAGGCATGCGCATGGATTTAAATCCATATAACATCAAGGTCTCCGAAATAAAGCCAGGTCTGGTGGAAACTGAATTCTCAATGGTTAGATTCAAAGGTGATGGCGAAAGATCCAAACAAGTGTATGAAGGAATAGAAGCACTACAGGCAATAGACATAGCGGAATGTATCTCTTTTGTGCTCAGCAGGCCCAAGCATGTGACTATTGCAGACATGGTAGTGATGCCGCTGGCACAAGCATCTTCGACGATCTTAAACAGAAAAAAATAATCATCATTTCACCCCATCAAAATGAAACGTATATTCATCTTAGGAGCTGGCAGGTCATCAACCACGTTAATCGAATACCTCATTGAAGAAAGTAAAAAAAATGATTGGCAAATTATCATTGGAGAAAAAGAACCCGAAACCGCATTAAATAAATTTCCAAATGCCCAAGTAATTTCATTTGATATCTTAGATGCCACGGATGCGCGAGCCAAATTAATAGACGCTCATCTGGTCATCAGCATGCTACCTGCTTCATTGCATATTCATGTGGCCCTTATTTGTGCCAATTTTGGTATTTCCATGCTCACTGCCTCTTATGTTTCAGCTGAAATAAAAAATTTATCTCGGTTATTTCAAGAAAAAGGCGCTTGCTGTATTATGGAAATGGGCTTAGATCCAGGAGTAGACCATATGTCTGCAATGAAAGTATTGGATCAGATCAAATCAGCCGGTCATCAATTGACTTCGTTCGAAACCTTTACAGGTGGCTTACTGGTTGATGACTTGAAGACAGATAATCCCTGGCACTATAAGTTTACTTGGAATCCAAGAAATGTCGTCTTGGCTGGAATGGGGGTAGTTAAATTTATTCAACAAGGAAAATATAAATTCATTCCTTATCATAAACTTTTTCAGCGCACCGAAGTCATCCATATCCCTGAATATGGCTATTTCGAAGGCTACGCCAATAGAGACTCACTGAATTATATAGATACTTACAACCTACGGGGCATTAAGACGCTGTACCGAGGCACTCTAAGAAGACCTGGGTTTTGCAAAGGCTGGGATGTTTTTGTGCAATTGGGTGCCACTGATGATAGCTATCAGCTAGAGCAGGTCTCAGAAATGACCCATCGACAGTTCATCAATTCATTTTTACAATACAATCCAGACGACTCGGTCGAACTAAAACTGGCTCAATATTTAAACATCGGAATGGAATCTGATGAGATGTATAAACTTAAATGGCTAGGGCTTTTTGAAGATACGCCAATTGGACTCAAGGAAGGCACGCCTGCCCAAATTCTCGAGCACATACTTAAAAAGAAATGGACCTTAACCGGTAAGGATCGTGACATGATCATTATGTGGCATAAATTTGATTATTTAGACAACGGACAACCCAAACAAATTCAAGCGCATATGGTCGTGGAAGGGGAAAGTCAACTGCATACGGCCATGAGCAAGACAGTAGGACTACCATTAGGGGTGACTGCCAAGTTGATTTTACAAAATAAACTAAACGTTACAGGGGTTCAAGTGCCCACTATTAAAGAAATCTACGAACCGGTCTTATCTGAACTAGAAAGCATGGGATTTCAATTTATAGAGCGTCAAATGTCCGTCAAATAAGTTTACAGGATTGTTTTTCTTAAAATCTATAAGTAAAAATAATAGGGACCCAACAATTCTTGAAATTCAGGTGTGTACGAACCCGACTCCTCTCGAATTGCTAACGTCTCAACTAACGAAGGTTGCTCGATAAAATTAAAGCAAGAAATTTGTCTCCATATTTTTTGATCCCCTCGTTTATGAAAAATATCCCACTGTCTATTAAGACAGAAGCCCTTTTGAATTGCCAAGCGGTTGAAAAGGAGACTTTCATGCGTCGGATAAAGCACCCAAAAATGACCCGTCCGTTGAAGCAATCCCTGGGCAATGTCAACGAGTGTCTCCATAGACAATGTGTCTTGATGCAGGGCTTGCTGCCTTTTTGCATTTTTCGAGGGAAGGTGATTTTCAAAAAAAGGTGGATTAGACACAATCGTATCATAGACCAATTCAGGACGCAAAGCATAGTTTTGTATGGCCTCATGGTAGGCCGTTATGCGGTTGGCCCAAGGGCTTGCCTCGATATTTTCCGCAAGATCCTTAGCCGCTCCCACATCAATCTCAACACAGTCAATGAGGGCAGAGATTCGCTGAGCAAGCATCAATCCTAATAGTCCAGTACCAGCCCCAATGTCCAGTAAATTGCGTGTACTGCCCGCATCAATGATGGCGCCAAATAGGCAACCCTCTGTCGTTACTTTCATACCGCTTAGGGCCTGACTAACACGAAACTGTTTAAACTCAAAATAATCATTCGGCATCCCTCAAACGTTCAAATTCATGATCAATAAGAAACTGATCACTTTCTGCCGCTGCAACAGCCAATTGATCGCATCGCTCATTTTCAAGATGCCCAGCATGCCCTTTGATCCACTTAAACCGAATTTTCTGACCCTTTGCCACTAGCAAATAACGCTTCCATAGATCACTGTTCTTTTTTCCTTTAAAATCCTTTGCCACCCATCCTTGAAGCCATTTTTTTTCTACCGCATCCACGACATATTTTGAATCTGAGACGACCTCTACTTCCCATCCCTTCTTCTTTATCGCTTCTAGCCCTGCAATGACGGCTAGCAGTTCCATGCGATTGTTAGTGGTCATGCGGTACCCCTGTGACAATTCTTTTCTTTTGCCTCGATAATCTAAAATAACCCCATACCCACCATTTCCAGGATTTCCCTTTGCTGCTCCGTCCGTATAGATTGTAATCATCTCAATTTTTTCCCTTGTTGACTATAATTATTTGATCATTATGGCAGCGCCTAGCTTCCTTTGATTACTTCACATAATAAATCAAATTGGACATCTGCTATAGCGGGGAAATTGGCGATTCTAAACGTACTTTCTTTCCATTCTCCATAACCATTTCCTACTAAAATTCCATTAGCACAGGCATATGCTTTCATCTTTGATACATTTGGCGCTTTGATGGTGGCTACCGTCTGAGATCTCAAAAACTCATCATCCACTAGCCAATGCAGCTCCTCTTTATTATAGATCAAACTAGATAAAATGGTCATTCTTTGACGAAGCTTTTGCTCCACCAAGGTAATGGATGCTGCCGCCTGCTGCGCGCTCCAAAGCAAGTAGATGTTCAACACATTGGGCGTATAATGAGTTTGCTCATGTCTGGCATGCTTTAGCATAGTCAAAAAACTATTATAATGAGCCCGTTCTCCCAATGATTCAGCATAAGCCATTGCCCTTGGCGATACGATGAGCAAGCCCAGACCAGCAGGTAGCCCTAAACATTTCTGACAAGAACCAAACCAGTAATCAGCTAACTGAAAATCTAAAAAAATACCCCCAAGTGCTGATGTGGCATCCACTGCAATCAATTGATGGTCTTCGCGCTGCTGGGCAAGCGCGGCTAGTAATGTTTCATCGATCATCGTTCCGTTGGAAGTCTCGCATGCGGTCACGCACAACCATTCCGCCTTAGGATCTATTTTATGTGCCGGGAGTGAGTGTCCAATCTCAAAAGGTACTTTCCGGATATCGGCACCAAGGTTTTCAGCAACGGACGCCCATTTCTGACCAAATGCGCCATTATAGAAATGCTGACTAACCTCTCGGGTGAGTGATTGGGTCAACACCTCCCATCCCTCTGTCGCAGAGGAAATAAAAAGAATTTCATAATCTACTGGGATCAATAGTCTGTCTCTAAGTACTTGCTTAGTATCTTTTGAAAGATCCATAAAAGCATTGCTTCTATGATTTGCGGCTAAGATTCCACAATCATAAGCTTCCTGAACCCACCTTGGTGTCTCCGCATAAACCGTCGAAGGGCCAGGATAAAACGAAATGGGCGTCATTTCGTTAACAAAGATTCAATCGCCAGTTCATATCCTTTGAGTCCAAGACCACTGATGACCCCCACAGCAACTGAACTTATATAACTGTGGGTGCGAAAGGGTTCGCGCGCATAAATATTTGAAATGTGCACCTCCACTACCGGCGCCTTAATCGCAGCAATAGCATCTCTAATGGCTATCGACGTATGGGAGTAGGCTGCGGGATTCAAAATAATTCCGTCAATGGTAAACCCTATTTCTTGAATTTTTGAAACTAAATCTCCTTCTGAATTGGATTGAAAATAACTCAATTCTATCTCCTGGAATTGTATTTTAAGCTGCTCAAAATAAGAAGCAAAATCTTGCTTTCCATAAATATAAGTTTCTCTTTTTCCGAGTAAATTCAAATTTGGTCCGTTAATGATTGCTATTTGCATGTCCTGATTACTTTTGCTTCCGATGAGTTGGGATCTCTATATCAAACAGTTCAAAAATTACCTAAAGCTCGAAAGAGCTTTAGCCGCTAATTCTATTGAAGCGTATCTAAGAGATGTTACGAAATTAATGGAGTTTTTTGAAATTATTCAAAAGAACCTAAGCCCATTACAAGTTGAGCAAAAACATTTGGTGGAATTTATTAAATATATCAACGATTTAGGCTTGTCTCCATACTCTCAGGCACGCATTGTATCTGGAATCAAAGGATTTTTTAAATTTCTTTCCTATGAAAATTTTATTACAAATGATCCATCGGAATTATTGGAACTCCCCAAATTAGGTAGGAAATTACCAGATACTTTAAGTGTAAATGAAATTGATCAATTAATCACCGCCATAGACATGAGTAAATCTGGAGGTCACCGCGATCGTGCCATGATCGAGACACTCTATAGCTCTGGGCTACGAGTTTCAGAATTAATTAATTTAAAAATTAGTAATATTTATGATGATATTGGGTTTCTTCGTATCATCGGAAAAGGTAATAAAGAACGATTGACACCTATCGGGAAAAGTGCGATTAAATTTATAGGAATCTACCAAAGTCAGGTTCGTCATCACTGCGCGATAAAGACCGGCGATGAGGACTGTCTTTTTTTAAATCATCACGGATCAAAGATCTCAAGAGTTGCCGTATTTACTTTGATTAAAGCTTTGGCCGTAAGGGCCGGAATAAACAAAAATATCAGCCCGCATACCTTCCGGCATTCTTTTGCCACGCACCTGATTGAAGGCGGAGCCGATTTACGAGCAGTACAAGAAATGCTCGGACACGAATCCATCACGACCACGGAGATATATACCCACTTAGATCGAGACTATTTAAAGCAAGTCATAAAGGAATTTCATCCACGTAGTTAATGTATCGTTTTTTAAAAAATATATTATTCCTATTGCCCGCCGAAAGTGCCCATTCGTTCACGATGGGGGTTCTAAAAATAGGATTTAAAATACCCGGAGTCAACCATTTGGTACGACGGATATTCACTGTCAAAAATCACCAACTTAAAAAATCGCTATGGGGAATTCACTTCCCAAATCCTGTAGGGCTTGCCGCAGGCTTCGACAAAAACGCAGACTACCTCCATGAATTATCCGCATTTGGCTTCGGGTTCATTGAAATCGGCACCATCACCCCTAAGCCACAAAACGGCAACCCTAAGCCCCGATTATTTCGGTTAAAAAAAGATAATGCATTAATCAACCGGATGGGATTCAATAATGATGGGATGGGAAAAGCGCTTGAAAAGCTTAAGAAACGACCACATAACTTAATTGTTGGTGGAAATATTGGGAAAAACAAAGACACCCCCAACGAGCAGGCAGCCTCAGATTATATTGCCTGCTTTGAATGCCTCTATGACCACGTCGATTATTTCGTAATCAACGTAAGTTCACCTAATACACCCCATTTGCGTGAACTTCAAGATAAAGTCCCCTTGTCGGCACTTATTGAGTCTGTGCAAATAAGAAATCGAAAAAAACACGCACCCAAACCAATATTATTGAAAATCGCGCCCGACTTATCTAATGAACAACTCAATGATATTCTTGAGATATGTGAAGCCACGCAACTGGACGGCATTATCGCCACCAACACCACCCTGTCTAGGGCCTCATTACAGACTGATTCAAATGCTATTGACGCGATGGGAAGCGGCGGACTCAGCGGGGCGCCTTTATCCTCTAGGTCTACCGAAATTATTCGAATATTAAGATCAAAAAATAAGAGAATCACTATTATTGGGGTTGGGGGAATCAATGATCCTAAGGGTGCTATTGAAAAAATAAGCGCAGGCGCTGACCTTGTTCAAATATATTCTGGATTTATCTTCCAAGGACCGAAATTGGTTAAAGATATAAATGAAGCCTTGATTAAGCTAGCGGATAATAACTAAATCCGCTATTTTTGTACTAAGAAACATGAGCGAAAATATTTTTAAGCCTAAGCAGAAGGAAAAAAAATCTTCTAAATTTAATGAAACGATTTTTTCGGATAGAAAATTTCACGTTACAATGGGCTTTGGGGTATTGTTGAGCTCCTTATTTTTGCTGTTCTCGTTCATCTCCTATCTAAGCAACGGCCAAGCAGATCAAAGTGTAGTGAATGCTTTTTTAGAAACCTCTATTCAAGAATCCGGAAAAGAAGTAGCCAATGTATTCGGTCTTCTTGGGGCCATTTCAGCTCATTATTTCATTTTTAATTGGTTTGGGATAGTCGCTTTTTTGATCCCTCTATTCTTCATAAATGTAAGCGCCAACATATTGGGTTACCGACAACTCATTAAAATTCCATCTTTTTTCATTTTCTCGCTATTCTATCTTATTTGGACGCCTCTTTTGTTGGGATATATTGTACTAACTATGACCAATCCGGGGATTCTGAGTTTTTTATGCGGTGGTATAGGCTACGAATTGGCACTGGTCATTAATAGCTTCATGGGATGGGGAACGATCCTTTTAATCCTTTTTTCATTTGCCGTATTCAATATGTATTTTTTCGATATTTCGAATTTATCCTCGCTAGAAAGGTTCAACTTATGGATGTCCAAACCATTGTATTTTTTCAAAAAAAACGAGTCAACTGAAGCTAATGAAAACATATTAGAAAATGAGGACTTGAATGCCGTTTTGGCGAAAGTCAAAGAGGAAGTCGAACTGGAGGATGAGTTAGATACAACCGACTGGACGATTAAACAAAATGAATCGTACGAAAAATTCGATCCAAAAGAAATTAAGGATTTAGTTTTAGAAGAGAATGAACTTCTTGATCAACTACCGAACACCGAGATTGAGCTGACCCTTCCGGAACTGGAGGATGATCTAGAATTAGAAGTTGCAGAAATTCCTACAGAAGAAAAATTCGCGGCCCTGACGGAAAATTATGACCCTACCTTGGATTTGCCGAAATACAAATACCCAATGATTGGGCTTCTTACTGAATACCCTACTAAAGACGTAAAAGTCACCAAAGAAGAGTTAGAATCAAATAAAACCAAAATCGTAAGTACCCTTATCAATTTTAAAATTGGTATTTCTAGTATCAAAGCAACCATCGGCCCAACCGTCACGCTTTATGAAATTGTTCCAGAAGCTGGTGTTAAAATATCAAAAATAAAAAACCTAGAAGATGATATCGCACTGAGCCTTGCTGCATTGGGTATTAGAATCATCGCACCCATACCAGGTAAAGGAACTATCGGTATCGAAGTGCCCAATAAGAATAGGGAAATGGTCAGTGCTCGATCCGTAATTAGCACCGAAAAATTCATGAAATCTGACTTTGAACTTCCAATAGTTCTCGGCAAAACGATTTCCAATGAGGTCTATATAACTGATTTAACCAAGATGCCGCATTTATTGATGGCTGGAGCTACTGGTCAAGGAAAGTCGGTAGGACTCAACATTATCTTGGCATCATTAATCTACAAAAAACATCCTTCTCAACTAAAATTAGTACTAGTAGATCCAAAAAAAGTTGAGCTAACTCTCTTCAATAAGCTAGAAAGACATTTTTTAGCCAAATTACCAGATACAGAAGAAGCCATTATCACAGATACTACCAAAGTAGTTCATACCCTGAACTCATTATGTATTGAAATGGATACTCGGTATGACCTATTGAAAGACGCTGGTTGCAGGAATTTAAAAGAGTACAATAAAAAATTCATTAATAGACGACTCAATCCTAAAAAAGGCCATCGCTACCTCCCTTACATTGTCTTAGTCATAGATGAACTAGCTGACTTAATTATGACGGCAGGTAAAGAAGTCGAAATGCCAATCGCCCGCCTCGCCCAGCTTGCCAGAGCCATTGGTATTCATTTAATAGTCGCCACGCAAAGACCTTCCGTAAATGTCATTACAGGCATTATTAAGGCTAATTTCCCTGCGCGTCTTTCTTTCAGAGTGACTTCAAAAATTGATTCTAGAACTATTTTGGACGCAGGGGGTGCAGAACAGCTGGTGGGAATGGGTGATATGCTACTCTCCATGGGATCGGAAATGATCCGACTCCAATGTGCATTCCTAGATACGCCTGAGGTTGATAATATTTGCGACTTCATTAGCGAGCAAAATGGCTATTCGTCAGCTTATATGCTGCCTGAATACGTTGGCGAGGAGAATACAAGACTTGCAAACCTTGATTTATCAGAAAGAGACGCAATGTTTGATGATGCCGCCAGACTTATTATTTCACATCAGCAAGGAAGCACGTCCTTAATTCAAAGAAAAATGAAATTGGGTTATAATCGTGCAGGAAGAATAATTGATCAGTTGGAAGCGGCCGGAATTGTCGGCCCTTTTGAAGGTAGTAAGGCAAGAGACGTCTTGATCAGTGATGAATACAGTTTAGAACAGAAATTGGCTGACTTAAATAAACAATCAAACTCGTTATTAAAATAAAAGATGAAAAATATAATTTTCTTATTCGTTGTTTTTTTGGGCGCTACAAAAGTTTTGGCACAATTCGATCCAGAAGCCGAAGTACTCCTGGAGAAAATGAGTGAAAAATATCAAGGCAAGAAAGCTTTTACTTCCGGATTTAATCAAAATCTAATTAATGAAGCGTCAAATATTAATGAAAATATTGAAGGGATTATCCATGTCAAAGGAGACAAATACCGATTAGAGATCGCAGGACAAATTATTTTTAATGATAGTGAAAATATTTGGTCCTACAACCAAGAGGCTAAAGAAGTGACGGTAACCCTATACGACCCAGAAGAGGAGGAAATTTCTTTGAACAACATCTGGAATCTCTACAAGCAAGGCTATAAGTATGGATTAAACGAAAATGATTCTGAAGGCAATTGGGTAGTAGATTTGGAACCCATAAAAAGAGGTTCGCAGAACTTTTATAAAATACGTATGAGCATATCTCCATCGATTGATTTACTCGGCTTTGTGATTTTTGAAGACTCCGGAAATAAATTTGAATATGTAATCAATCAACTAAGGGATCGATCAGATCTCAATGATGACTTTTTCACCTTTGACCTTTCCCAATACCCTGGAGTAGAGCTTATTGATTTCAGATAAATCCAATAGGTATGACAGAGCAACAATTATTTGAAAAAATAAAGACAAAAAAATCCTTATTATGCGTTGGGCTAGATCCAGATCTTGATAAAATGCCAAAGCACCTACTTGAAATGGAAGACCCCATTTTTGAGTTTAATAAAGCTATTATCGATGCGACCTTACCATTTGCAATTGCTTATAAACCAAATACGGCCTTTTATGAGTCATTAGGCGTGTATGGCTGGCAGGCATTAAAAAAAACAATCGATTACTTACCCAAAGATGTATTCACTATTGCCGATGCTAAACGTGGCGATATCGGCAATACTTCCAATAAATATGCATCGGCATTTTTCAAAGAAATGGATTTCGACGCTATTACAGTCTCCCCTTACATGGGAGAAGATTCCGTCAAGCCCTTTCTTAATCATAAAGGAAAATGGGTTATTCTCTTAGCCTCTACTTCAAATGCAGGTTCCTTGAATTTTCAGGAATTAACCCTCGCTGACTCAAAGCAAAAATTGTATGAGCGTGTCATAGAAGTGAGTGCTCAATGGGGATCAGAGCAAAACATGATGTACGTAATCGGTGCCACGAGAACTAAAACACTCAGTAACATAAGGGAAGTACTTCCCAATCATTTTTTACTTATTCCAGGCATTGGGGCACAGGGAGGTGACTTGAATTTAGTTTGTAAAACTGCCCTTAATCACAGAGGTGGATTACTCATTAACTCGGCCAGAAACATTATTTACGCCAATGATGGTATAGATTTTGCACAATATGCCGCCAAGGCTGCTGAAGAATTACAACAAGCCATGTCTCAAGCTATTGAAAGGTATAAGAAATGGTGATTTGAGTCACTGGCGGAATAAATGCCCTAGACCTTTAACTGCTTTCATTAAAGAATTGCTAGAGGTACCTTTGCGCGAACTCAATAGAAATTATGGATAAACCTGTTATAATATTTGGAGCAAAGGGAATAGCAAAGAGCGCTCTTGAAATATTGCAAAGTAATGATATCATCGTTTTTGGCTTTTTAGACGAGGACAAAACTACGCATGACCAAACCATTAATGACATCCCTGTGTTAGGGGCTCCTGATGATCATGGCTTTCTTAAGCTCATTGGACAAAAATGTGAAGCCTTCATCGCTACAGATAATAACAATATCCGCAAAGACCTCACAGATATGCTCATAGATGGTCGCAAAGTGATGCCTATCAATGCCCTGCATAAAACAGCATCAGTAGCCCCCTCTGCAACAATAGGCCATGGAAACTTCATCAATGCTGGAGTGACAATAGGTGCCAATGCTATCATTGGTAGTCATTGTATGCTCCACACTGGTGTGATTATTGAGCAAGATGCCATCATAGAAGACTTTGTTCAAATCGGCTCGGGGTCAGTGATTAATGCCGGAGTAACTATTGAAAAAAATGTATTTATCGGAACGGGTGTTTTAATTGTTTCAGGGATCACTGTCAAAGCCGGGGCGCGTATCGGTGCGGGATCTGTGGTTATAGCCAATGTAGGTAAAAACGAAACAGTTTTCGGTAATCCCGCTGTTAAAATAAATAAATAGCCAAGGTATCTCTTAAGTTAACCTAGGAAGGTTATACCCTTTCCTGTTATCTTCCCTGCTGATACCCTTTAAAGATATTGTTAATTGAAAGGAATAGCATTAATACCTTATCGTTATCGGAAAATAATCACCCCTATTGTGTGCGTTATGGCATCCTTAATGGCGTCTGCACAAGTCAATGACACAACCGAAATCAAACCCAATTTCGCGGTTTATCCGGCAATAGCCTATAGCCCAGAAACCTCCTTTCAGCTTGGGGTTATGGCATTTTTAGTGTTTAATAAAAACCCTGATACGACTCAATCATCACGGCCTAACTTAATCACCCCGAAAATCATTTACAGCATAAGAAATCAATTGACTATTGGTGTAGATGCTCAATTCTATTTAAAAAACAACCTTCGATGGTTAATGGACAGTGAATTTTTGAATTTCCCAGATTACTTTTTTGGTGTTGGTACCGGAACAAGTCCCGATACCAAAGAACTTTATACGCGCCAATACTTTAATACCAACGGATCCCTCATGAAGTCCAGAAATTCCATTCATTTTGGAGGTCTATTGTTTGATATTGAATATGATGACATACAGGATATTAAAAAAAATGGATTATTGGCAACCGAACATCCCATTGGGATTGATGGGGGAAGGGTGATGGGTTTGGGTTTGGGATTTGTCATGGATAGCCGAAACCATAACCTCTATCCTACCAAAGGAAAATACATTCGGATCGGTGCGCTTTGGTACGGTCCAATGACCGGTAGTCAATATCAATACAGTAATTATTCTTTTGATTATCGCCAATACCAAAGATTGTTTAATGACAACAGTGTACTTGCCTTTCAGTTTTTGACCAATTTGAACTACGGAGATGTCCCCTTTTTCAAACTATCAAAACTAGGTGGCAAACGAAATCTGCGAGGCATTGAAAATAGCAACTTGTATACAGATAAAAATGCCATCTATGGTCAAATAGAAGGTCGGCAGCATTTATTTTGGCGAATTGGTGGGGTTTTATTCGCCGCTGTAGGTCAGGTATTTGATTCTTTTTCTGAATTTGACGTTGAAAATATGCGCGCTACCTATGGTATTGGTGGTCGATTTCAGGTAATGAAGCATCAACCTTTAAATGTGCGTCTAGATTTAGGTTTTTCGGACAACGGACAACATGCTTTTTACTTTGCTATTCAGGAGGCATTTTAATAACTAAACGTCTCTTTTTGAAAACAATGCCTGAAAAGCCTTTTTAAGTTCAAACAATGCTGAAGCAAAATGCCCCTTGGCTTGTCGGAAGTTTTTGCGCTCTTGATAATCCCTGATAATGACCTCTAACGCCTCCTTCTTTATTTTTAAGGTGGCAATGGTTTTGTCTAGTTCTTCCCGCAATTCTAGAGATGCCTCTTTTGATTCTTCAATTAATTGGTCAATTTTTTTACCTAACTCTTTTAGTGTATTTTCTACACTATTCTTTGAATCTTGAGTCATAAATGGATGTTTGATTACCCTAAAGATAGTGCATCTAACTCGAATAGTGCAATAACTATGCTAGCCCTTATTTAATAGCAACTGAGTGCCTCGTATGACTTTTATAATACTTAGTAATGACTTCTAGTGCTGGCTTGCCTTGTGGAGTAAAATTAGGATCTTTCAATCCGCCAGCATCTTTTTTCAAATGCCATTTCCATAGAAATCCACCTGCAAACCAGGGTACATCCCAAAACTTGTTCAAAATCGCCTCATACGCCGTTCGTTGCGATTCCATTTCTGTATTTTTGTTATTTAATTGCCAATGTTTCCCAGTAGTACCTGTCAAGCTTTGATAGCCAAATTCTGTAAAGAGTATGGGCTTCTGATAATCTGCGCTTAACGATTTAAGCCTTTCAAATTCTGGTCCCCAAGCAGTAAGTAATTGACTTAAAGTAGGCTGTGCTACTTCTATTAATGGAAAATATGCGTCAATACCGATATAATCCAATTCTGACCAAAAGTCAATCAACTGATAATTATCCCAATTAGCGGCGTAAGTAATTTGACCGGAATAAATCGCCCTTACCTTTTTAATCAAATTTTTCCAGAACGGACCCCGCTTTTGTACGGCCATCCGAAACTCTGTCCCTATACAGAAAAGAGGAACCTGAAGCGAATCAG
>TARA_B110000503_G_scaffold102240_1_pt1 | contig 28426 bp, 29 predicted proteins | sample TARA_B110000503 | Tara Oceans TARA_B110000503 (sample SAMEA4397472) | marine metagenome | biome: Polar Biome; feature: [SRF] surface water layer (ENVO:00010504); material: water (ENVO:00002006), including particulate matter (ENVO:01000060) such as... | depth 5 m | reverse complement strand
TCACCGACCAAGACGGACCAGACAATCAGGTCGACACACCCCGTTTACATTTCTTATACTCCCAGAGGGAATCGGCGGCTAATTTACCCACCATGCTTGGGGAAGGCCCTAATAAATAACAGGTAATAACAATGCAAAACAATTTTATTGCGCCACAAAAAAAAATGACTGGAATGTTTGGTCACCCAGTTGCTGAAAACCCGATAGACCAAATGTTTGATGACGTTTATAAACACTATGGGCTTAATTGGCAATTCTGGAAAATGAATATAGGTTCCGCTCTCGAAATTCCTGCAGCAATAGCCGGCGCTAAAGCGATGGGTTTTGCTGGTTTTTGTATTACTGTTCCTTACAAAATAGAGGTTATACCCAATCTTGACGGCTTTGATGATGACGTGGGTGTGATTGGGGCGGCTAATTACGTTACTTTTGAAGATGGTCGTATGATTGGTCATAACAATGATGGGAAAGGTGTTGTTAAAGCCATTGAGAAAGTAACTTCTATTTCTGGGAAGCGTGCTGTTATGCTGGGCGCAGGTGGTGCAGGGCGTGCTATGGCAGTTGAGATTGCGCGTGCAGGAGTTTCACATTTAACTATAATTACCCGTCGAGAATCTCAAGGAGTTGAAGTTGCTGATATGGTGCAACGTGCGACCGGAGTTTCTACCAAATGGATTGGTTGGACAAGCAATATAGCGCTCCCTGAAGGAGCGCAAATTGTACTTAACGCGACTCATCTAGGTGCTTTTCCAGAATGCGAATCCATCCCAATTGATTGGAGTACCGTGCCAGTAGACGCAACTGTGGTCGACGTCATTACCAACCCTAGAATTACCGCATTTTTGGCCACAGCTCTTGATAACGGCTGTTCTGTAGTCGATGGCGTGGATATGTTGGTGCAATTGGCAATGCAAATTTTTGAAGCTTGGACAGGTATTAGTCCCGATGAAATGGTTTTTCAACGAGCGGTAGAACGAGCGTTAGCTGAATGACATCAGGTCTAACTTATGGAGTAAACTTATTAAGCCTGCTGTCCTTAGTCAAGGATAAAAATTTTATTTGACCAAGGATTGATCCGGATTCGTTGGACGTTTCTCTTCTTGAAAATCAGAAAACGGAGCGATAGCGAAGTGACGCCATCTAATAAACATAGCCTTGGTGTGGGCAAGCAGACAATCGATTGGCTATTTAACGAGCAACTGAAAGTCGATGAGGAATGGGTAGTTGAAACACCCAAAGGATTCCGATGGTGGGCCGACAGCAATGCACAGACAGTTGAGGTTATCGGTCAAGAAACCGGACCAGATGGAGAGCCAGGCTACTTCGTCTCTGTCCGCACCGAGCTGCTGCGATCTGTCGATTTAGATGAGCATACCCTGGAGGCCATCAACACTTTCCTCTTGCCTTTGGCTTCGATGGCTGGCCCAGTTTATGACCCTCACGATCGATCCCTGAGCCTCTGCTCGCTGGTCAGAGTGCATGGCGGAATCAGCCAATGGATGAACCCACTGATTAGTGTCGCCGCTGTGCTCCAGATCGACGAAGCACGAAGTGCAGCGTCTATGCTAGCAAAGGTGCTCAACGCAGAAGAATCGATCAGCGGGCACCCTCAGCATGGTCTTCGCCCCGAGCCAGACGAGATGGCGACAATGTTTGAGACGATGATCGCGCCAATGGGGCAAGAATCGTCTCGATGGATGGACGAGGAATTTCAGGACGTTGTCGATCAATACATGAACCAGCCGCCTTCCCTATTGGGAACCGCTGGTGGCGCGGGATTCACTGTGGAGTTCCCTTACGGCAGTCAGTCATCGCTTTGTCAGGCAACAGCAGATCAGCCTCACCCCCGGTATGGCAGCGGTCTCTTGGTCTTACAATCATTTCCCCTCAGTGGCATCTCCAAGACCGATGGCATAAAACTGGCATTATCGATGAACGAGATCGAGTTGACCCAAAAGCCATTTGGCTATGGACTGGGTAGCTATGCCTACAAGGAGAGCACAATCTACTTCACGTCCTTTGTCCCAAATGCCGCGTACAGCCCAGGGTTGTTGCCAAACATCTATTTCTCGTGCGCGCAACGCGCTAAAGAAATGTCTATACGTCTTACCAATCAAGACTGGTCTCCCGAAGCATTCACGCCAAGACGCAGTGCGCTGGGTCGCATGATTGACCGAATCAGAGGACGTACCCATAGTTGAGTCGCTCCATCCGAAAATAGTAATAACAGATGGAACAAAGCAACCCTAACTTTCGGGGAACCGCACAGCTCATTAAAAGACTCTAGGCTGGCAAGCGCCAAGAGCAACCCAGGACATCAGGCACTACTCTACAGCAGCTGTGAAAGTGGGGGTAAAAGTGGGGGTAATTTCGAGCGTTTTGTAAAAACTTAGAGAGTCACGACTTGAAGAAACCCGTGACCTTCTGATTTAATTGGTGCGCCTGCCCCGATTCGAACGGGGGACCGCCTGGTTCGTAGCCAGGTACTCTATCCAGCTGAGCTACAGGCGCGTAGAGGGGCGCTACTATAAGGATGCGGTCTTTTCGAGTCAAGACTTTACGCGATTACTACACTGAAAAAGTCCGTCCATCCTGGCACTGAATTTCGGCTCGCAAGCTGGATCAGCGCCGAATATTGGTCATCTGCTAAACGCCCTAGTGTCGCATCTGGGTCGGTCAACATGGCGCCCTCCAGCAAGAGCTGGGTGTTACTGCATAAACCCCGCGTCGGAATTCATGTACAGACGAATCGGCCAGTTGGTGTCCTTACCCAAGCGAATGACCAAACCATAGTTGTCGCTGTCGAGGTCCGAAACCCACTCATAGGTGAATTTTATCGGCTTGGGTTTTTTGGACTCAGGTGGCCGCTGGCCAATAACCAGCACTTCCTCAATATCATCGCGGTTTACCAATGACGCCTTTGGGATGGCCACCGTGATTTTCTGGGTATCGTCCGTATCGCCGTCTTCAATATTGACAAGCTGGGCGCCTACCGTATCGTCGCGGGAACCTTTCACCAGTTCCAGCCAACCCGTTTTCATACCTTCGCTGTCAGATTGCGCGGCGCTGGCAAGGAGACTGAAGAAAAGGGCGGCGACTGCAGATTGGAATAGCGTGCGTGAACGCATAGAGAAACCTCACTGTGTTGTGCTCAAAATGTATTATGTGAGGATAACGCAAACTAGAGGGCGAACAAGCCCAATTAATCGATATGGGTATGCTGCGATGGCACATCAAACGGTTGATGCCCGCGCTTCTGACGCAGCCAGTTTAGCCCCCGCAGCACCCCTGGCCGCAAGACCAACCACCGCTCCACCCGATACTTACCGGGAAAGTTCATCAACAGCAGGCCGATCAACAGCGTCAATATACCCTGCCCAGGGGTCACCAACATGATGAGTCCCAGCAGAATCAACAGCAGACCAAACAGGTTTTTGAGCCCCCCTATCACCCACCCGATAAGCGGCTGATCGAGCGACGCCCGCCACACCATGCGATCCTCCCGGGCAAAGTAATTCTGCGGCAAACGGGACACGATCCAGGGCACAGCAACAATAGTGGCAACCACTGCAAGCAGCGACAGTCCGCTGACCCACAGCAAGGGTTCCTGCCAAATTGAGAGAAATTTCATTGCGCCATATTAACACCACAGATGCGCTGTGGCCTCGCCGAACTTGGCAGTTACCCGATAGCGTGCGATGATTCTTCTGTATGCTCCCCACGCTCGCCCGATTGCGCACTTTTTCACTACTTGCCGGGTGCCTGCTGCTGAGCGCCTGCTCGGCCATACTGCCTAACCCATTGCCGGCCGATGTCTACACTAAAGTCAGTGTGTTGGGCCGACAGGACTTTCGCATCCGGGGTGATCACCGGGCGGGAGAACATCAGGCAACCCTGCTACCACAGGATACCGCCACATTGCAGCGCGAGTTCAGCGGCATCATGCACACCGAGCACCACTATCTGGCGATTTCCGGGGGTGGCGCGGATGGTGCCAGTGTACTGGTGGGTTGGAGCAAGCTGGGCACCGGGCCCGAGTTCACCATGGTTACGGGCGTGAGTACCGGTGCATTGACCGCGGCTGACCAGCATCGGTGCCCACTCAGTGGAATCCCTGATCCGCACGCAGGGCATTGGCAACGCCTTCTGGATCGCTGCCACGACCCAGCGCGATGGCGTCGATCTTGAATTAACCTGGATCCCGATGAGCGCGCCCGAAGACCCGGGTGATCAGCTGTTTGACCCTGCGTATATGTCCGCATTATTTAAATACGGCTACCAGAGAGGATTCAATAGTGCGGTCTGGACAACAGCAGACCTCAACAAACTCATCGTTCAGCAGAGAAACTAGACACATGACACTGGCATTATCAGTACTGGATCAATCCCTGGCGCGTTCACCTGATCAGGCGAGCACCGCACTACAGGAAACACTGCAGATGGCGCAGTGGTGTGAACAACTGGGCTATACCCGGTTTTGGGTGTCCGAGCATCACGCCTTTCCCTCGGTGGCCGGCAGTGCCCCGGAAGTGTTACTGGCGGCCATTGGCGCGGCGACGCGCAGCATTCGCATCGGCTCCGGTGGCATTATGTTGCCGCACTACAGCCCCTATAAAGTTGCAGAAGTATTTTCGCTACTGGCCAACCTGTACCCGGACCGGGTCGATCTCGGTATCGGACGGGCGCCCGGCGCAGACATGGCTACCGCCGTTGCACTGGCTACCGACGGCCGCCCCAAGTTCGATGCATTTCCCGCGCTTACCACAAAGCTCAGTGAGTACCTTTGGTCGGATACTACCCGTCCGGTTGTCAGCCCCCGACCACCCAAAAACCTTCCCCTGTGGATGCTCGGCTCCAGCCCCGACAGCGCCGTGTTGGCCGCACAGCGCGGGCTGCCCTATAACCTGGGACTGTTTATCAACCCGCAGGCGGATTCCAGGCTTATCGGCTTGTACAAGTCGAATTTTCAACCGAGTGAAAGACAGGAACAGCCCTACGCCATTCTCACGTTAAGTGTGTTCTGCGCGGACACCGAGGAACAGGCCAACGCATTACAGTTAACCTATGACCTGAATCTGTTTCGCTTTTTCACTGGCCAATCGAACGGCCAATCCATGACACCACAGGAGGCCTTGAGCTACACACTGGGAGCCCAGGAGAGAGCTTTTATCGCCAGCCGGGAAAACAGCCGCGCTTCGGGCACACCGAAGCAAGTGAGACAACGCATCGAAGCCCTCGCCGACATGCATCAAGCGGATGAGATTATGGCGGTTACCAATATCTATTATCTGGAAGATCGCAAGCGCTCGTTCGAGCTTCTAAAGAAGGCTTTCACGTAGTTTAGAAAGTAGATAATGAGGCGCGCACTACGCTCTCACCTGTTACGGGGCGGGGAGAAAAGAAGTATCAAGCCTCCGAGAGAGACTTGATACTGACTATCAGACTCTATTCATCCATAGCCTTTTTCGCTTTTTCTGCTGCGGCTTTGGCCGAATCAGACGTTGCTTTAGCCGCATCTTTTACACCATCAGCAGCGTCATCTGCCATTTCACCGGTGGAATCCACAGCATCACTGGCGGCATCTTTGGTCGCATCGTAGGCATTTTTGGCCGCATCGCTAGTCGCGTCAGCTGCTTCATCTGCTGCTTTAGCGGTCGCGTCGTACGCATCACCAGCCGCTTTTTTCGATGCGTCATACGCATCCTTCGTTGCATCTTTCGTTTCGCTGTAAGCACTGCTAGCCGAGTTGCTCACGGAATTAGCTACTTCCTTGCTCTTTTCACTCACAGTGGCCGGCGCGTCCTTGATTAATTGCGTTGCCTTCTCCTTTTCTTCAGCGCCACAGCCCACAAGGGCTACAGCAACCAGGGCAATCGACAGTGAGCCTAGCAATTTCTTAGTCATCATAAAATTCTCCATAGCGGTTTATAATTTGGACAGGGCCCATGCTGTGTTTCATTTGATACAGAAACAAAGCGCAAGTAAGTGCAAATATACCACTCTCACCGTCAGGCGTCACCCGGCGTTGTGATAGACGTTTTGAACATCTTCCAAATAATCGAGCATATCTATCAGGATCTCCAGCACGCCCTGATCTTCTTCGTTGAGCGTGATAGTGGCTTGCGGTACGAACTGAATATCATCTACGTCAAACTCGATATCCTCGAAGACATCCAGTAGGGCTTGTTTCGCCTTGTAGTACTGCGTATTGGGAGCAAACACAGTTATCTTACCGTCTTCGCATTCGATATCGGCAACATCCACATCCGCCATTACCAGCGCCTCCAGCGCCGCCTCCTCATCCTCACCCGCAAAGACCAGAATCGCACTGTGATCAAACAGGTGGGCGACATTCCCGGGGGCACCAAGCTTGCATTTGGTTTTGGTGAAGCACTGGCGCACGTCTCCGAAAGTGCGATTCGGGTTGTCCGTGAGACAATCGACAATCACCGCGCTGCCACCTGGCCCAAACCCCTCATAGCGGGCGGTGGAAAAATCTTCGCCGCCTACGCCACGCGCCTTATCCAGCGCCTTTTCGATTACATGCGCTGGCACCTGAGCGCGTTTTGCCCGCTCAATCACGCCTCGCAACGTGAGATTCGCGGTGGGATCACCCCCCCCGGACTTGGCCGACACATAGATCTCTCGCGCATAGCGACTGTACACGCGCGCCTTCATATCGGAGGTTTTAGCCATCGACTCCTTACGATTCTGATAGGCCCTGCCCATAGCATTACTCCGTCGTTGATAATTTTAAATTAGTGATCAAGGGCTGCAATATAATCGTTGAGCCATGGAGTATCCAGTGAGGGCGGCGGATTTTCGCGCGGCGGGGCGGCTTCCTGCGGCGGATTGTCTGGCGGTGGCGACTGGGATTCTGGCTCGGCAGTGGTAGGCCTGTTTGCACTGTTTCTGCTGAGTCTGGCATGCACTGTCACCGCCGGCGAGTTACGGCCTCAGCAACAGCGCAGTCCTGCCAGCAGAGCTGGCCAGCATTACAGGAACACACCACTGTGGAAAGCCGACAAGACCGGTGATGTGACAGTGCCCCACCTGCCACCAGCACGACGGGCAAGTTCACCATCTCGCTGGATATCGACCGTGGTGCCAATGACTCGAAAGAGCTCAACCTCGATCTGAGTGCGCGCTGGGCGCGCCCGACCCATCGCCACAAAGTAGACATCAGCGTCGATTACGAAACATCCAATGGCGACACCACAGACGATAACTCAGACTGCCTCTGGCCCTAGAACTTCCAACTCGCGTTGATGGCCACCTGCACTGCATCATTGTAATCATAATCACCGCCAAAGCGCGTGCCGGTGATTCGCGCACTGCCCAGATCCATATACATCAGGTAACCGCCCACAGTCAGGGAATCGTCCAGTTTATAGCGCGCGCCGCCCGCGTAGCGTATCTGCCGGTCAACTGGCAGTTGGGCATTGCGATATTCTGAATCGACAGGATTCGAATCGTAAGCAACGCCAGCGGTGAGGTCCCAGTCTTCATCCAGTTTGTACTCGGCACCCCAGGCAACGTGGTAGGTATCTTTCCACTCAGTCGGGATACCGGCAGTGCCACTTTGAGTGGAGACGAGCACATTGTCCAGTGCACTCCAATTGTCCCAGCCCGTAGTAAATTCTACACTCCAGCGCTCGTCCATCTGCTGATGTACGCTGAAACGCACGTACTGCGCGAAATTCATTTCGGTATCGGTGGATACGCTACGCGTACCGATCGCCGCACCCGCGTTGTTGTCGGCCGGGATGTATACCTTAAGATCGCCATCAAATTTGACCTTTACCTCACTCTGGTAAAACAGGCCGAAACGGGTAGCGTCGGACAACTCATAGAGTGCACCCAAAGCAAAAGCGGGCATTACGTCATTGCCATTCAGAGAACCCTTACCGTCCTGCAGGCTGGGATCAAGACGAGGAACGGCCATATCCAGCTTGATGTCCGCGTAAACTACCTGAGCCGATATACCCAGCGAAAACGTATCAGTGACCTGGTAAGCCAAAGCGGGTGCGAGTGCTAGAAGCGTGAGTGAGACTTCCGTTGCCTGGTAGCGACCCGCCCAATCGTCATGGTATTTCATGCCCGCTCCGGACATACCCCCCAAAAAAACACCAGCACTCCACTTCTCGGAGCCCAGGTCATTGATATAGGCCATGGAGGCCAGTGGGGCAGTCTGCCCAGCGTTACCGCCGTCTTTGTAACCGTTGCCTGGCGTACTGTAATTAACGTCAAAATTCAGGTTCCCGAAAACTGCTCCCCCGGACACAAACAGCTGGCTGCCCTTTTGACGCAATATACTGGCCGGGTTATGCGCTATCGTCATCGCCTCGTCGGTCCCGGCCGAAGCCCCTGCCGCGGCCCGACCACCAGAGAAATCACCGTACTCGTTCAACCACAAACCACCGGCCGAAGCGTTGCCGGCACTCAGTATCGACGCTGCGATGGTGCACCCTTTGAGAGTTTTTATCATGCCTGCGTAGCTCCTGTACCAGTACCATAATTGGCCTGTGCTTTTTTAATGCTTTATTTATACCAAAATACAGCCGAAATGACGCCCTTGGTACATCAACAATTTTAACAATTAGCACGATTTTCAGGGTCAGGCCCTGTTGTTTTGTGCCACACGGACCACAATCACGAGCCATTGCCGCTAGCCTGAAGCGCCACAGCACTATCCGATCATCACCTGCCCCGACGCTCTATCGATGCCTACAATGTCAACTTTTGCTAGTTTTACCGGCCTCTCCCATCATTCTTCCGCCACCGGAACTCAGCTACTATAACGAAAGTCGAACACCCCTTTTTCAGTCGCGCCGACAAACGAGGCACATTATGCAAACTGAATTCTGTAAACAACTGGGTATTGAAGCGCCCATTTTCGCCTTCACCCACTGTCGCGACGTCGTCGTGGCTGTAAGCAAAGCCGGCGGCATCGGCGTTCTGGGCGCTGTCGGGTTTTCTCCCGCCAAGCTGAAGGAGGAACTGGACTGGATTGATGCGCACATCGGCGATCACATCTACGGTGTGGACACCGCTATTCCACAGAAATACGAGGGCATGGACAAAACCAGCCCAGAGGAACTCGTTGCCATGTTGCAGGCTGCGATTCCCCAGCAACACCGCGAATTTGTCAGCGAGTTGCTCGCGGACGCCGGTGTGCCTGAGTGGCCTGACCAGGACGACGAGGTGAGCCTCAGCTTCTCTGCCGTGCAGGCGCAGCTATTGGTGGATGAGGCGCTGACACGTCCCAAATGCCGCATGATCGTCAATGCATTGGGCACACCACCCGCCAACATCGTCAAGCAGGTGCATGATTCCGGTCGCCTGATTGGCGCACTGGCCGGACGGCTCAAACACGGTATCAACCACAAGACAGCGGGGCTTGATTTCGTGATCTGCCAAGGCTCCGAGGGCGGCGGTCATGCCGGGGAAGTCACCTCAATGATTCTCTGGCCACAGATGGTCGATGCAGTCGCCCCGCTACCCGTGCTGGCAGCCGGTGGTATCGGCAATGGTCGCCAGATACTTGCTGCCATGGGCATGGGGGTCGCGGGTGTCTGGCTGGGTTCGATGTGGCTGAACTCCGAGGAGGCTAATGCCGAGCCCGAGCAACGCGACTCTTATATGAAAGCGACCTCTGAGGACACCGTGCGCTCGCGTTCCTTCACCGGAAAAACGGCCCGGGTGTTGAAGAATGAGTGGACGGAAGCCTGGGAACGATCCGACACCCCGGATCCGCTGGCCATGCCCCTACAGGGCTATCTGACGTTCGATGCGGTACGACGCACGCATCGCTACGCGGGCAGCGGAGATTGCCAAAAAGTCGCCTTCAACCCGATCGGCCAGGTCGTCGGACAGATCAATACGATTGAATCCTGCCGCGACATCATGTTTCGTCTACTGACCGAATACAGCGAAGCCCTGGATCACATAAATGCCATGACCCCGCAGGAATAACGCCTGCAAAAGGACTGTAATCCGCACTCACTGCCCCGGCTTGCAGTCCTCATTCTCTTCCAGTGCATCGCAGGGCATGTGCGGAGTGCGGTAATCGGCATCACTGATTTCTATAATAGACGAGCGACTCTTTTTCCCGTCCGATGTGCTTTGCTCTCGCGCTTTTGTAATCTCTCTGGCCTGTTTCTCATGCGCTTCCATGCGCCCTCCCCTTTGGCAACGTGTCCGGTCCTTCACAACCCGAACATTCTGCAGCGAACCAATCGCCGTTGGAACACCAAAAGCACAACGCCTGTATTTGATGTGTTATTTTAGAATCGCATACCCTGAGCCGCGCTCCTGCGCCAGTTATGCTAAATTGTTGCGCAAAACTATGGTTGCGAGGAAGACTTCCTACTATGAATTTTCGCCCCGTAAATGCCGCCAACACCGATGAGGCCATTCGTATCATTACCGCGGCCTTCGCTGACGACCCTGTCATCAACTGGACCTGTAACCACCCGTCTTCACTGGAGGTCTTCTTCCAGATAACGCTCCCCGTTTTCATTCCCCACCAGCTCACCTACCTCGATCCGCAGGGACGTGGGGCCGCATCCTGGCTGGGACCCAATCAAAAACTCAAATGGCCCGTCACGTTCTCCAGTGTGATTAAAATACTGAAGCTCGGCGGTCTGACCGGCGTGTATAGAATGCTGCTGAGCAGCTCGAAAACGGAACAGTACCATCCTAAAACACCGCACTATTACCTGTTCGCTATTGGCGTTATCCCCGCTAACAAAGGCCAGGGGATAGGTACTGCACTGATCGCGCATATACTAAAAAAGTGTGATGCTGAAGGTATGCCCGCATATCTGGAAAACTCCAAGGAAGAAAATCTGGCCTTCTACCAAGGCCACGGCTTCAAAGTACAACAGCAGATACAATTTTCGCCCTCCGCACCAGCGCTGTGGCTGATGTGGCGAGAGCCACTTGCGGCAAAACCCTGAACCCCGGAAGGAAACCTGCAGTGGCACAGCATACTGTTCTGCTCGGCGTGTAGGCAACTTGCTATCTACCGCGTCGCTAAAATACACTGCCCGACAATCATGAAAACGCATCAGGAGAAAACCTATGTCCAACGTGGTAATGATTAGCGCGGATTGTCACGCTGGCGCACTGCCCGACGGGTACAAACCGTATATGCCGAAGGAATTCCACGCGGCAGCTGATACCTGGTGGCTACAGTACGCCCGAGAAATGATGAAACGTATGGGTACGTTTTTCGATCAGGAGGCGGCGCAGGAATTTAACAGCCGCTCCGGCGACCAGGGCGCAGGACGCATGGATCCCGCCGCCGCCTCTACCGCAGCCACCGCCACCGATGCAGAGCTCTGGGATTATCTGTGCGACCCCGAGAGTATGATCGCCCCGCGACGCGGCGAGTACGAGCCGGCTATTCGACTGCAGGAATTGGAAGCCGACGGCATTGCTGGAGAAATTATCTTCCCCCAGATGGCGCCGTTCGGCGCGGGATTGATGCAGTACCGTCACGAGGTCACTGCAGCGCAAAGTCTGGTGGGTAATCGCGCCTACAACCTCTGGCTGGCCGACCTTTGCCGCAAAAACCCGGGCCGCCATGCCGGTGTGGCCATTATCAATGTGGACGATATCCAGGTAGCCGTAAAGGAGGTGCGGGAGGCACATAAAAATGGACTGTTTGGCGGCGTATTGCTGCCGACCAGCACCGGCCCTCACCCGTTCTATCACGATTACAAACGCTATGCGCCGCTGTGGAGCGTCTGCGAAGAATTGAATATGCCTATCCACACACATTCGGGGTGGTCACCAGATTACGGCGACGTACCCAACGCCACCATGATGTTCATCAGCGAAGTCGATATGTGGGCACACCGCCCCTTCACTGCGCTGCTGTGGTCGGGTGCATTTGAGCGGCACCCAAAACTGAAAATGGTGTTTACTGAAACAGGGTGCGGCTGGATACTAGAGACGCTGCGGGTACTCAAATTCAAAATTGACAACCCGATCTTCGCGCATTTCATGAAAGATCTATCGTTGACGCCGGAAGAATATTTCCAGCGCAACTGCTTTATCGGTGCCTCTTTCCTCGCGCCACACGAAATCGGCAGCCGTCATAAAATTGGCATCGACAAACTGATGTGGGGCTCCGATTACCCACACATGGAAGGCACCTGGCCCAATACCATGCACAAGCTGCGCGAGACATTTCACGATGTTGGCGCAGGCGAAATTCGCAGTATTCTGGGCGAGCGAGCGATAGATGTGTTTGGCTTTGACAGGGCGCTGATGGAGCAAGCAGCAGCGCGGATCGGCCCGAGTATCAGTGATATCCAACAGCCGGTGAAGTGACAAATTACCCATCAGCAGGATGCTATTGCTCGCTGACTGATGGTTTATCAGAACATCTCTATACCTACAACAAAGCCTGAGCAGGGCTGATCAGGAGTACCGCACAAACATGGACATTGATTTCAATGGCAAAACCTATCTGGTTACTGGCGGCGCCTCAGGCATCGGCGCAGCGGTGGTGCACTACCTGGCACAACACCGGGGTATGGCGGTGATTGCGGACATCAATGACGATGCGGGTGCGGCGCTGGTAGCCCAGTACCCGGAGCAGGTGTGCTACCTGCAGACGGACGTAACACAATTGGCACAGGTGGAAGCGGCCTGCGCTCTGGCAGAATCCACCTTCGGCGGACTTGATGGCGCCGTTAACTCCGCTGGCATCGGCAGCCTCGGCAACGTAGCGGATATGCCGATAGAGGAGTGGCACAAGGTCATCAACATCGACCTGACCGGCGTATTCTACGCCTGTCGGGCGGCTATCCCTCTGTTGCGCACGCGCGGCGGTGGCAGTATTGTCAACATCGCGTCGCTCAGTGGCATGCGCGCAGATTACGGTTTTGCTGCCTATAATGCCGCCAAAGCCGGCGTGATCAATTTGACGCGTACGATAGGATTGGACCATGCACATGAAAATATTCGCGCCACCGCTGTATGTCCGGGCTATATCACAACGCCGCTGACAGCGGGTGCCAGTGCCATAGAACAGGTGCACAATGACTGGCTGCAGCGTATCCCGATGCACCGCGCAGGCACGCCCCAAGAGACAGCCCAACTGGTTGTGTTCCTGCTGTCCCCGGCAGCCAGCTATATCACGGGGACTGAAATTGTTATCGACGGTGGACTGGGCAGCAGCAACAACCAGCCCAATATTCCTGGAATCTTTGCATCGATGTGAGCCCGGGCACACTTACGACACCCCAACTAGAACCACCTACTGTATTTTTGGACGGTTGCCCTCAAAGGCAGTATCACCAAGGCAACGCACAACCTTCATCTGATACCCCACCCAGACCATCGGCCGGCAGCTGCGCTGGCGTGAGCCCACAACAATTAGTGGCGTAGCCAATGCGCATCGGATAACAGGCAGATGCCACCACTGCGGCGTATCAACGGTCTAACGCCTTCCAGCAGCCGCTCAATAGTGGCCTGATCATCACACGCAACAAGTACAAGGCTATTGCTAGACTCCCCGGAAAACTCATCCGCGCGTCGCGTGCCTCTATCCCCGGCGCCACGAACATCTGGAATCAGGGTATAACCCGGGATATCCAGCTCTTCAAAGACGCGGATTAGCGAGGGGACCATCGGTGTTTCTATTACAATCTCTATGCGCTTACAGGGTTTCATAGCAGCCACTTGACCAATGCGTGATAGGTGGGAATACCGATCAACAAGTTTAAAGGGAAGGTGATGGCCAGGGACATCGTCAGGTAACTAGCCGGGTTGGCCTCGGGCAACGCAAGGCGCATTGCCGCAGGCACTGCAATATAAGACGCACTGGCCACCAGCACAATGAACAGCAACGCATTGCCTTCAGTCAACCCGAGTGTCCATGCGATGCCCAGGCCCAAAGAGGCGTTCAGGACAGGTAACATCATCCCGGCCAGTAGCATCAGCCAGATGGCATTTCCCCCCAGACGCGCATCACGCGATTGCTTCAAGTCCCTGAGCCGGCGCGCGGCGACAATACCCATGTCGAGCAGGAACAAACACAGCACGCCCAGGAACAGATCCTTGACCAGGGGCTCCATCTGTCGCATACCATCAGTACCACTGATCCACCCGGCCAACATACTGCCCATGATCAGAAATACAGAACCATTGAACACGGCCTCTCGCAACAACTGCGTCCAGGAGAAAGCGGTCGGGTAATCGTTCTCTTTGTTACCAAAATGTCGGTACAGCAGGATACCCACAATAATGGCAGGCGACTCCATCAGCGCCATCGCGGCCACAAGGTAGCCACTCCACGGTATGCCCTGGATATCGAGATACCCGGCCGCTGTTACAAAGGTGACAGCGCTGACTGAGCCATAAGTGGCGGCGATGGCAGCCGCATCAGCCAGTGGCAATCGCCGTCTCAGCAGCGCAAAGGTGTAGACAGGGATGAGCGCCGATAGCGCCATCGCTGACAGCAGCGTAAACAGTACAGTCGCGTCGATGTCCGATTCGGACAGCGCAACGCCGCCCTTGAAGCCGATAGCAAAAAGCAGGTAAAGCGATAGAAATTTGGCGACCTGACCTGGTATTTCCAGATCAGAACGCGCCCATACAGCCGCGAGGCCGAGAAAGAAAAACAGTAGCGGTGGCGAGCTGAGATTACTCAGAAAGACTGAGATCATGAAGCGGTCTCAGCGCGCAGTTTCGCCGATGTCGCCATCACCTTATCGCGCAGCCCCGCCTTGTATTCTCGCAGTCGTTCCCGCAGCGCCAGATCCCCCGTGCCCAACATTTGGGCGGCCAAGATAGCTGCATTGCTTGCGTTATCGATGGCGACCGTCGCCACCGGCACCCCCGCGGGCATTTGTACAATGGACAGAATTGCATCGACACCCTGCAGTCGCGTCGCACTGATCGGGACTCCGATGACGGGTAGCACGCTCAATGCTGCCACCATACCCGGTAGGTGAGCAGCTCCACCAGCTCCCGCAATAATAACTTTCAGTCCGCGCGCTTCCGCAGTACTGGCGTATTCATGTAATTTTTCTGGCGTGCGGTGTGCACTGACGATATCGATCTCGTAGGCCACCCCCAAAACATCCAACATATCCGCAGCAGCCTGCATTTTTGGCAGATCGGAGGCACTGCCCATAATAATTCCTATGACTGCTGTCATGCCGCTTTCCCTTTGCTGTGAAGTTTCATCATTGCACTCTCGCCGTTCCCCAACGCCTCGGCAACGTTCCGACCCAAGGCGTTGATGTGACCCATTTTTCGACCCGCATGTCCCGCAGTCTTCCCATACCAGTAAACCGTCGCGCCAGATTCAGGCAGTATTTCCACGGCAGGAGCGGGAGGGCAGATGGCCCGATAGTCTTCCCGGTAGAGAATATTAATCATAGCTGCCGGAGAGGCCAGGCAGCTAGGCACCAGCGGCAAGTCCAGAACCGCGCGCGCATGCTGTTCAAATTGTGAGACATTACAGGCATCCAGCGTCACATGCCCGGAATTGTGAACCCGGGGTGATATTTCGTTGATCAGTAGCTCCTCCTCTGCAGTGATGAACATTTCAACCGCAAATACCCCTATGCCACCGAGTACTTCGATGGTGCGGCGAGCCAGCTCCTTCGCCTCCGCAGTTTTTTCGTCGCCAATTGCAGCCGGTATCGTCACGGTTTTGACAGAATTGAGCTGTGCGTCGAAACACATACTCACAGGCGGGAAAATATCGATTTCGCCAGACGGTGAACGCGCCACAATGACAGCGATCTCCCGACACCCCAGGAGGTAGGGCTCGACGATGCTGGGTATATTCCAGAGCTGTTGCGACGCGGTGATGGGCGCCAGCATCTGCACGCCGCGACCATCGTAACCACCGGAGCAAGCCTTTTGTACGACGCTGGAGCCCAGCTTCGCCTTCAGGCTACTCACCGATGTGTTATTCCCGGACAACGCAACAAACGGCAGTGTGGGTAGCTGCTGCTGTACCAGCCATTTTTTTTGCAGGCTTTTGTCATTCAGCAGGAGAAGTGTGTCTACCCGTGGCAGGACCACGCAGCGCCCTTGCTCTTCCGCCCCGACAAGGTGACGTAGAGCCTCGTCGGGGATCGCCTCCTTATCGAAAGTCACCACGTCACAGTGATCGAGGAACTGATTCAGCGCCGACATATCGTGCAGACTGCCGCGGAACGGGCTGTCTGCAATCTCCAGTGCTGGTGCGTCAACCGCATCGGCAATCACGGCTACTTCCGCGCCCAGCGCCTGGCCAGCCTGGCACAAAAATAGCGCGAGCTGCCCGCCACCCATTATTCCCAAGCGAGCAGTCACACCCAAAACCCCGTTCCGGAATAGGTTGCAGGGGAAAGGTAAACCGTTTGATTGCGATAGTTGAGCAACATAGCCATTTCCTGTTAAGTTAACAGGCACTAGAATAGGCGCTCCAATTATTCGAGCAACTCGATTTTATCGCACTTATCATTCGTTATTTACGATATGTTGAGTTAGTGTCCGCTCTACAGGTACTCGTACTCCAGCGTGATCCCGTAAGTGCGTGGATCGCCAAAAGTCGCGACGCCATCGACAAACCCCAGATCGTCAAATGCGGCCTGGCGAATACTGCCAATAAAGTACTCCTCATCCGTCAGATTTTTACCCCACAGCAGCACCTTGAGCGCACCGTAGTCGGCCCCGAGTTGGATATCAGAGATCGACAATGTAGCGCCCAACAATGTACGTTTATCCAGATAACCGGTGGGTTCTACGACGCCAGAATTGGTCTTACTCTGGTACTGGGCATTGATATTGGCAGAGAAAAAACCGAAAGACACAGCGCGTGTATAGTCCAGCGAAATCGTTGCGCTGTGTTTCGGCGCCAACGCCAGATCGTCCGTCAACTGGTTCGTTCTCGGCGACAAACCCGTAGGAGATTTTGCATCAATACCCAGGTAAGTAATCGATTCGGGACCAAAATTAGAGTTCAGATAGCCGTAACTGATGCTGCCAGTTAGCTCATCCGTGACCGCTACACTGAAATCGAGTTCAAGACCCTGTATATCCGCATCATCGATATTCACGAAATCGCGCTCACCTGGGTTGATACCGGTCGGCACACTCTGCTGATAATCGCCGTATTCCATGTAAAATACCGCAGCATTAACGCGCACTCTGCTATCCGCCATATCCCCCTTATAACCGATTTCATAGGAGGTCAGATCCTCTTCCGCAAAACCCTCCTGAAAATTCAGCACATTGGTAGAGCGCTGACTCGTACCCCCTGACTTGTAAGCAGTAACAACCTTGGCATAGACATTGGAAAACGCATTGATATCATAATCGGCAGTGAAAGCCGGGTTGAACTTGTTGAAGCTCTTGTCGTAGTTCGCCTGAAACGATGGCACATTAGTGGGCACACCGCCGAGGCCAAATGACACCCGATTATTGTCACGGAAGGCTTTTCGGTGGTCATCGGAGTAGCGGGCTCCCAAGGTAAAATGCCAGCTGTCTCCCAACTGTGGCGGCGTCCAGGTCAACTGACCATAGGCCGCCATCGACTTGTTTTTGGTCGAGGTGAAGTCGACTAGCACACCAGACGGAAGGGCCTCCGAGCCGCTGCTGCTGCCGCTGTTGGATTCATTGGATTTGTCCTCGTAGTAAAACAGGCCGCCCACCCAACTGAGGGAGTCTGTATCACCGATAAACTGAAGCTCCTGGGTAAACTGGTTAAAGGATGTGTTCATCAGCCCGTTGGTGATGGAGTAGATACCCAGCAGTGAGGACGTAGGCACCTGGGAGTTCTGGGAAAAGGCATTCACGTCCCGATACCCCGTGATGGACTTGAATGTCAGTGTGTCATTCACCTCCCAGGCGTAGTTCAGGGTGTGGGCATGGATCTGAACATCACCCTTTTCCTGGTCGTCGAAGGAGGTAGCCTTGTCCAGTCGATCAGCTGTCGCTTCCACCGGGATACCATTGGCATTCACCGCCGGATTCTGAAATCGAATGATACCGGCAATTGGGGCGGTGGGATCAAAGCCCAGCGTCTGCGACAAGCGCGAGGTATCGTTGATAGAGCTTTGTCCGTACTGGTAGTTCAGTTCCTGTGTATCGCCAATATCCCAGTGGAAATCGCCGGTCAAGGTTTCCCTGTCCTCTATACCAAAGTTCTCGCCATTGCCCAGATTGTCCACCCACCCATCGCGACTGTAAGTGGTGTACGCCAACTTCACCGCCGCGACATCCTGTATCGGCACATTCACCAGGCTGGTAGATCGGAACAGATCCAGATTCCCGATGTTGAAATTCTGTTTGACCCTCAGCCCGCTGGGATCGGCTTCACGCGTGATGATATTAATAGCGCCACCCGTCGCGTTTCGCCCATACAGAGTGCCCTGCGGACCCCGCAGAACTTCGATGCGCTGCAAGTCTGCCGTCTCAAACGCTGTACCCACAGAGGAGCCAATATAAACACCATCCATGTACAGGGCCACCGAGGGATCCTGCGTCACCTGTATGTCACCCTGGCCAACGCCACGAATAAACAGGCGAACGGTAGTTGCTGAGCCGGTAAATTCTCCTATCTGGACGTTTGGCACTTGCGCGGCCAGATCTTTGATGTCGGTAATGCCGAGGTTTTCCAATTTATCCTGATTGAAGGCTATTATGGAAATGGGCACATCCTGCAGTGACTCCACGCGCTTTTCCGCGGTAACGAGGATTTCCTCCAGTGCGGGTGCACTGAAGGAATCGGTGGACGCGCCAAGAAAGGTGAAAGCCGTCGTGATTACTGCGGACCCCAGAAGAAGACGTTTCATAAAAAGTGTGTTCCTGTGTAGTTACAGTTAGTCAACTCAGTTTTGCCGGATCCCGCGCCATCAAAGTAGATGCCTTAATACTGAACACCCTTTCATTGTAATGGTTTACCAGGTGCGTGTGGTAGATCACGATACCGCGATCCGGCTTACTCCGTGACACTCTGGCAGTGTCGATAACCGAAATACAACGGAGGGTATCACCGGCATAAACCGGTTTGTGCATACGCATGTCATCGAAACCCAAACCGGCAATAGCCTGCTGCACGACACCACTTTCCCAGCGCTGACTGGTGATGCAGAAAATGGAAAAAATGTGCGCGGAACAGGCGGTCAGCCCCCCGAAGTGCGAGGCCTTGGCGACGGTCTCATCGACATGCCAGGGTTGTGGATCCCACTTGCGAGCGAACTCGATGATCTCCTGTGCGGTAACACTGTAGGAGCCGGCTGCATGCTCGGTACCCACGATATGGTCATCAAAATAAAAGGGCTTGCCCGGCAAGTTCAACACGGGATCAGTCATCTACAACGACCCCCGGGCAGCGCTCTGGCGCCATGTGACCCGCTTTCACCATCCACGCTATCGCGTCAGAAAATGTTTCTTGTGAACTGCGCAAAGCCAGTCCTCGGCGGGTCACTTCAGCCGAATTTTGTATATTCGGCCACAGCGTGGCGTAGCGCATGGTCTCTGCAGAAATCGGCGTGTCCACAGATTTGAAGAGTCTTACAACATCGGTGAGGCGACCGACCAAACGCAGTTTCCAGCCCTGAGCAGCAATGCGCTGTAACTGACAGCCCGAGACTGCCTCGATGGTATCTGCCAGTTCCGTCCATGTGCGGTATACGCCGGGTAGCAGAATCCGCCCCGAGCCACCGCTGATCACCAGCGAGCAAACCATTGCCGCGAGATCGCGCACGTCCACATACTGCATGCCCCCTTTACCAAAAATACGAAAACCATGCTCGATGCGGTGTTTCAAGGCTTTGAATGAGTCGGAGAAGCCGGGATCATCCGGGCCGATCACACCGCCGGGATAGACAATGGAGATAGGCGACCACTGAGCTTGTAACGCACGCAGGTAACGTTCCGCCTCCGCCTTGCTCTGGCCATACGGCAGCCTTGATTTCACTAAAGGGGCATCAACGGTAACCCTGGTAGCATCCCGGTTGAAGATTGCAGTAATACTGGAAATACAGACAATACGCTGGATGCCCAGATCTAGGGCGCTGTCCACCACATGCTTCACCCCGTCAACATTCACCGCGAACAATTGCTCGACAGAGCCGGTTTGCATCGGCGTACCTGCAGCCGCGTGTACTACGCCATCGCAACCCTCCAGCGCTGCCCGCACCGAGACTATATCAGTGACATCGCCGACCACCAGTTCAGGGACACCCTCCCCCAGTTCATCATAGTAGGCGGCCGCTTTCTCGGCACTGCGCACCAGCAAGCGCACAGCATGACTCCCGGCCATCAATTGTCGACAGACGTGGGAGCCCACAAAGCCGGTGCCGCCTGTGATCAGGACTCTCAAGGCGTTGGCGCCTGGTCTTCCAGCACCGTAATGACGTGGTTGGGGCAGTAGCGCGCCGCCTTCATTACCTTCTCGCGCAATTCTTCGGGTGGGTTTTCCAGCAACACTTTCACGTGTGGATAGCCCTCGTCCTGCTCAACCACATCAAACACCTCCGGCGCCTCACCCAAGCACACGCTGTGGCCCTGACAAAGAGACAAATCGATCATGACTTTCATTGGCCTACGCTCCGAATTTACTAACGTTTGCGGTAGCGCAAACGGCACGGACCACTGGGTTTCAGTACCATCGCGGAGAAATCATCCTGGTAGGTCTCATACGGGTCAACCAGTTCAAACTCGTAGCGCGGCAGCAACGCAGCAAATATGGCCTTTAACTGCATCATCGCAAACGCATTTCCCGCACACTTGTGTGGCCCACCGCCAAAGGGGATGTAGGCATACAGTGTGTCGGGTTTTGGCCGGTGCGAATCGAAGCGCTCCGGATCGGGGAAATAATCGGTATTGCGGTGTGAGCCATAGATGGAGATTGCTACGGTTTTACCAGCCTCGATCAGGGTACCGTTATAATCGATATCCTCGATCACACGACGCATCAGAAGGATCAAGGGCGGATGGAGACGCAGCACTTCCTCAATAAAGCGCTCGAGACGTGGAATCTCCCGCAGCGATTCAAACGTGACCGGCGCACCGTCCCCAAACAACTCCTGCAACTCCTGTAACACCTCGCCGCCATACGTCTGCTGGCGGGCCAGTTCTGTCAGCGCCCAGGTCGCGGTACCAGAGCTGGTGTGATGCCCGGCAAAAATGGTCGCAATGACTAGCCCGGTAATTTCGTTATCTGTCAGCTGACTACCGTCGGCATAAGTTCCCGCCATAAAGGTTTCCAGTGCATCACCATATTCGGTACCGCTGTTCGCGCGTCGTTCAGCGATGATACCGCCGATCAGTTCCTGCAGGCGCTCGCGGGCTTGATCGCGGGCGGCGAAAATCGGCTGCTGCATATACGGGTCGACAAAGGCAATCGCCTGCAGGCCCTTTTCCAGCGCGTGGTAAAGCTCTCTGAATTCATCGGTCAGCTTATAGCGGAAATCCGCACCCAACAGGCAGTGGGTCGCGGTATGCAGTGTCAGGCGTAGGAACTCGTCGAGGAAATCCAACTCGCCCTCGTCTCCCCACCCTGCGACCCAATCCTCAACCTCTTTGGAGATGATCGTCGAGTAGTGCTTCATATTCTGGTAGCGCAGTGCATCTACCTGAATCTTTAACTGCGTTTTCATTTTCTCTGGCGGTGCATCGAAGATCACGCCCTTGCCAAATACCGGCACGGTTGCCTGGTAGGCTGCAGCGCGGCTCAGCTTCCCATCCAGCGTTTTAAGAAACGCTTCCTGCGCCTCGGGCCCACTCATCAACACCGTCTGCTGACCGCCCAAATTGAATTCCGCCAGCTCACCACACTCCGCATTGCACCGCATCATAAAGCGCGCGAAGTTAACACCGAACTCTTCCATATGCCCGACGCCCTGTTTTTCACCGCTAACCCTGGGTGGCAACTTCACTGCCGACGCAGCTCCCTCACTCACTGTTGCTCTCCCTCAACCTGCTGACTGGACATCACTGGCATTTCTTTGAGAACGCCCTTTGTTACACATTCCTTGATCAGGTTAGTGATGTTGGTGTAGTCATACAGATCCAACTGCTCGCTCCATTCGTAATTGCCGCCATACTGAAAGTAGGAGGCGCCGATCACTCGCATCAACGAACCATCCTCGCGCACCGGCGCTCCCGGCGGTGTCTGCCACCAGGTGACCATGGCGGTGCCGCGCGTTTCATCGATCACAATCTTGTCGTAGGGGTAGGTCCACCCTTTGTAAGGGTCCATCGCAGCACCGACACAGGTCTCACGAATCGTCTCCCGACCAGTAAATTCGTATTTGCCGTTGGGGGTGTCCCAGCCGTAGAGGCAATCCTCGGTATAGAAATCCGCCAGATAGCGCCAGTTGCACTCCTGCTCGGCTTTGTCATTCACCGCCAACCAACGGCGCATCATTTCTTCCATCTCTTCACGGCTATACGCAGACATGTCGTCTCCTCTCTCATATCACTATCAGGATTGTAGAAATCTTACTATAAAAGTCACAATAGCCGAGTTAATATATAGTTTCAACTATAAAATAGACACACTCACAGCGACTCATTTCGCTAAGGAATCGCAGATGAAATTCTGGCAGTCACTGGCCTTCGTGGAAATGGAGCAAATGGTCGAGTTAGCAGTGTTCTGTGAGGAACTCGGCTTCCACGGTGTTTCCTACGGCGATCATCTGGTCACCACCAAAGATCAGGTTGACGAATATCTCTATCGCGACAGTGGCAATATTTTCTGGAACCCGGATACGCACTGGCCAGATCCCTGGGTTGTTACAGCGGCATTGGCGCAGGCTACCTCGCGATTACACTTCCTCTCAACCATTTATATACTGCCTCTACGGGAGCCGCTTGGTGCGGCTAAAGCGCTCTCCACCGCCGCTGTGCTTTCCAACGACAGGGTGACACTCGGTGCCGGCGTTGGCTGGCAGAAAGCGGAGTTCGAGATGACCGGGCAAGATTTCCACACGCGCGGGAAACGAGTGGATGAAATGCTGGAGATAATCCCCAAGTTGTTATCCGGTGAAATGACGGAGTTCCACGGCAGTTACTACGATATCCCACCGGTCAAAATGTCGCCCGGCACACGCAAACCCGTGCCCATTATGATTGGTGGATATGCGCCTGCCGCCATGCGCCGCGCCTGCCATTTCGATGGCTGGATGGCCACATCGCACGAGGAGTATGAGGTCTATCCTCTGCTTAAAACGTTGCGCGGTATCCGCACGGAACAAAACTGCAACGAGCGGCCTTTCGATATTTGGACGGGCGTCAAAAACCCCGGGGATGGCACCCATGAAAGACTGGCCGCTGCAGGCGTCACCATGGTCAATGGCTGTAACTTCCTCAGCGAGGATGGGCGTACTACGCTATCGGGCATCGATAAAAAAAAGGCACGCATAGAGAACTTTGCCAGACAGTTCTTGCCACGCTAACCCGCATGGCTGGATCCACTATTTCGGCATGGCAAGGTGACAGGACTTTTATGCTTCGCACATAGCAGGCATTGGCGTGCTAGCGATTCGTGCGTTTTCATTCCATAGCAAAAGACACTGCTCCCTTTTTTCAGGCGCTAGCTCGCTGAGCTTGCGCACATGAGAATAGAACTGTGGAAAGTTCTGATTGTGACTCAGCAGAATGTTCAAAAAAGCCGGTACATACTGATGATATGCAGCCATTGCACCCAGCCTGGCATTATTAAACACGGGAGAGCTCGAGGCATACGTGCTGCCTGTCCAGCTTTTTGTCAGTGCGGCGTATTGATACTCCAGTTGCTCAATCACCCGCGCCTTGTCTTGCCGTTTGTTAACGTCTGAAAGCGGCAGCCGGTAGAGGCTCTCCAGTTCTTCTCGCGCTTGCGCCACCAATGTCACCAGCTCACTCATGCGCTTACGATACAGTCGATAATTCCCCAACTGATTGGCATCGTCGCCGGCAGCATAAAACTGCTCAAGGCCAGCCTGCTCGACAGTAGTTGCAAACGATTCGTTAAATGCGGTATCGCCGTTGGTGTAGATTTGCTGATGTGCCAGCTCGTGAAAAACTAACCCGGCAAGCCGGTAATCCGGGAGCCCAACAAAGGTATTCAGAACAGGATCATCAAACCAGCCCAACGTGGAATAGGCTGTCACGTTCCCGACGTATGTATCGTAGCCGGTTTCGTCCATATCGCCACGATAGTGCTCCAGCATCGATGTATCGAAATATCCTCTATAGTTGGCGCAACCGATAACGGGGTAACACCAGGTATACAATTGCGTTGAAAATTCTTCAGCCGCATACAGATTCTTTACAACATAGCTGCGGTTGAGATCTACATACTCGGTATAGCTTTTGTTAAATGACAAATCGAGCGTGTCGCCGGCAAATTTACGCGCCTGTAATACCAGTAGTAGTTTGCCGCGCACCTCTTCATCCAGCTTGTCATCGGCGAGCAAGAGTTCGATATCCTGCGTCTGGCTTAGAATATCCAGTTGACCCTGCACCGACTGCGCGTAGTACTGCATCTCGTTGCAGGCCGTTAAAAGGCTCAGAATCGCGATGAGAAAATAAGTTTCGATTGGCTTCATTAACTCATCAACAGCAGCTGCCCGGTTACAATTACTTCATTCACACCTGCAACAGTGGGATATGGTCCTTCAGTTTGGTTTGATAGAGTACCGTGCCCTTCGCTATCTGCACGGCTAGGGGCTCGTCAAGCATATCGCCATTTTCGTCGATTACGATCTCCCATGCCAGCCCACTACCCTCACTCGCAACAATCCGGGCCCGGCGATCAACACCCTTTACCAGGCCGTCCAGACCACCAGACATACCACGAGCCAGCTGTGCATACCATCCATAAGGCCAGGCCTCGCCGCTGGCGGGGCAATCGAGGAGTTCAAAGCGCGCTCGATGCACATCCAGCCGTGTCACGGCTATAGTCCAGTACTCACACGGTTGAAAAGCCGGGTGAACATTCAGTACTGCTATAATGCCGTCTATCCCCGTATCTGAACAGCCCAGCCATTCGCTGAGCCGATTGCTCATCACCCAACTGCAGCCGGTCATCTGAAACTCACCAACAGCGTGCGCGGCCTCCTCGCCGTAGCGCTGTGCGACGCAATACAATAGACCGGTAATCAACAGATGCACCTGCACCGCCAGTTCACTACAGACCACAACCAGCGCCGCATGAGAAAGCTGTTCCAGGTGTAATTGTTCAAATAGCGGGCCTGAGTAATCGTCAAGACCACCTGGATCAGACCCCTGCGGCCGCTCGATACACACATTGGCGAGCCGGGTGTCGCTCATTTCCCGGGCGATAGCCGGCTCCGGCACTGGCTCTGCCGCCGGGTCAATCGACACCGTCCACTCACAGTGCGGCGTGCGGTCAGCCGGCACGCGCGGTGGCCGATGAACCGGCACCATGCGGGCGCGCGCATTGGTCGCCACTGCGGTCGCATTGAAGGTTGGATCCTCGATATCATGGCACATCACTTTCACGGCGTCCGCGCCGCGTGGTTCTGTCTCTAATAGCGCACCGCAACTGTTGAGCCAGAAACGACCACTGTCCGCGGCGGCCACTTCAAAATGCACATCGAAATACTGGTGGGTAAAACCGCACTCGAGCTGCAGCCCCTTGAAAATGGTCGCGACATCGGTACCCCCGGCGAAGCCCATCGCCTTCTGCATACGACGCGTATACACCGGGCTAGCGCCCATCCAATTTGCGATTGCGACCTCTTTATAGGCTTCGTCGCCGTGATTGATGCGTAAGGCCGCATAACCGGTCCTACTATTAAACTGGGCGCAGAGCATATACTCGCGGCCCAACTGGGCTAACTGAAGACGGCTGAGTTCGAGTAAATTTTTATTGTTCAAAATAGGCACCTGCTGTGCAGAGTCGGGTATATAATACTGAGTTTCCAATATACCGACATTATTTTATAGTTGTCACTATTTTAGTGTTCAGGCACAAGTCATGCGCATACACCTTCGGATTCAGCTATGACCAAAAACCCAAAACCAAATAAGCGCGAAGCCACCCGCAAGAAAGTCATCCTCGCCGCCATCGATTGCATCTATCGCGACGGTTTCCATGCGGCACACACCAATCGCATTGCCGAGGAAGCGGGCTTTAGCTGGGGCGTACTGCAATACCATTTTGGTGACAAGGATGGCCTGCTACAAGCGGTCATAGATTACATTTTCGACGACTTTGCTAAAACACTGGAAGAAACAACATTAGCAGGCGACGAACTACAACCCCGCGTGAGACAGTTGATTGATGTGCTCTGGAAACTCTTCAGCAAGAAAGAGTACCGGGTAAGCATCGCGATTCTGCGCAATGCTGGCAAGGACGAAACGTCCAGCATTAACGGGCAGAAACAGTTGGCGCGCTGGGCGAAAAAAACCTCGCAGCTCTGGCACGAACTGTTTGAGGACACCATTCAGGAACCGCAACAAAGTGATACCGCACGTCACCTGCTTTTTGCAACGCTGCGCGGCATGGTAGACGAAATCAACCCACGCAACGTGAAAACAAAAAAAGCGGTCAAACTGGAGTGTGACGCGCTCAGTGAAGCGATTACCTACCTGCTCACCCGCAGCTGAGCGTATTCACGCTACATCAAACTCAATCGGCATTTTTTTGATGCCGTGAATAAAGCTTGAGCGCAACCAGCTGACGTCGCCTTTCAGACGGGGATTGCGCACGCGCTTGAGGATTTCCTCAAAGATTACTTTTAGCTCAAGGCGCGCCAGGTGTGAACCCATGCAAAAATGCTCACCTATTCCAAATGCGCGGTGATTGTTCTTCACGTCTTCTCGCTGCGAGCGCGTAATATCAAAAATATCACCATCGGTAAACACGTTCTCATCAGCGTTGACCGCCGCATAGTACAGATTGATCTTGGCGCCCTTTTTAATCAGTTGCCCGCTCAGCTCAACATCTTCTGTAGCGGTTCGGCGGAAGGCAATAATCGCCGGATCAAAGCGCAGCACTTCTTCGATGGCACCCTCGAGCAGATCCGGGTTATCCACCAACATCTGGTACTGCTCGGGGTGTTCCATCAACAGACGCATACCTTGCGACGTCACTGTTCGCGTGGTTTCATTCCCCGCCACCATCAGCATCAGGAAGAAATGGCAGAACTCCTCATCGGTGAGAGGCTCATCCTCTACCGTGCCATTAAGCAATACATGCACGATATCGTCCTGGGGATTGTTACGATGAGCGAGCGCCAGTTCATGGGCGAGGAAAAACATTTCGGCCATCGCATTCTCACCGTCTGACTCAGAGGTGGCGAGCTCCGGGTCGGACATACCCAGCATAATATTCGTTAACTCAAACAGATGCTGGCGTCGATCAATGGGCACGCCCATCAATTCACAGATCGCGATCAGCGGCAGCTCTGCCGCAATGTCTTCCACAAACTCACATGCTCCACCCTGCAGTGCCTTATCGACAATGTTTCGCGCGACCTCACGAAAACGCGGCTCATAGCTGTCGACTTTTTTGGGGGTAAACGCATTGCGCACCAGACGCCGAAACTTCAAGTGCTGCGGTGGATCCATGTTGATCAATTGCTGGCGCATCAGCACCACCCGGTCCGGGGCAGACTCCCAGGGCAAAGCGCTCTTTTCCGCCGAAGAAAAAAGCAGGGGATGCTTGGAAATGTAATCCAGGTCTTTCTGGCGCGTCACTGCCCAAAAACCGGTATCCGTCTCTGGATCATCATGCCAGTACAGCGGTTGTTCATTACGCAGATATTTGAAGACCTCACGAGGGACACCGCCCTGAAAGGTTTCCGGAGCGGTGAGGTCAAAATGCGGGCAGCCAGTCATAATTGTTCCCTAGGATGAGATCGTTGAAGAGCCTTAGACTACACCCTATTAGTCTATAGCAACAAGCCTTATCACCCTATCAGTGGCATGACACGCGTACCTGGCAGTTAGCCGCAAGTGGAGCTCGACCAATCGCCGGACAAAAATACTAGCTACATGCCTGACGGGGAAATTGCTGTCCAGGCTAAAAGTACTCGTGTGTTGCATCACTTCTTCGTCAAGGGAATAAGGTGAAATACGGGTTTATTGCCCAGTACAAGAAGACCTGGCCTGTTGACCTGATGTGTCGACTCATGGGCGTTACCCGTCTAGTTGGAGCAGTGAGTCAGCGGTAATACATGTTTGGCCATCGGGACTGCGTATAGGCACATAAACCGTTATGATGTTATTTTCTGCGGATAGAGTTGACAGGTTTTGTCAGTGTATAGTGATCTGCTCTACTTCTTTGATGGCGTCTAATAAGAATGGCTTTCACCATTAGATCTCCTGTTTTCACCGCAGTTCGCAGGCGTTTTTCCCCGTTCTGTGTGTTATTCGGTCTTGGACTCCTTGGTTGCCAGCAAGATGATGAGTCGCGCCTATACGATCACAGGCCAATATCAGAAACTCC
>TARA_B110000503_G_scaffold52536_1_pt1 | contig 28601 bp, 28 predicted proteins | sample TARA_B110000503 | Tara Oceans TARA_B110000503 (sample SAMEA4397472) | marine metagenome | biome: Polar Biome; feature: [SRF] surface water layer (ENVO:00010504); material: water (ENVO:00002006), including particulate matter (ENVO:01000060) such as... | depth 5 m | reverse complement strand
TAACGATCTCTTGTTGCCAGTAGTAAAGGGATATGGTTCTGAAAAATCTTGGACTTTACTTGGTACAGAATCACTCCAAACATTTGGTGGTTCAGGCTTTACGCAAGATTGGCCGCTAGAACAATATGTACGCGATGCCAAGATTGATACCTTATATGAAGGCACAACTGCGATTCAAGGTTTGGATTTCTTCTTCCGCAAAGTTGTTAAGGATGGCGGAAAAGCTCTTGGGCTATTGGGAAAAGAGATTCAAGTATTTGCTGAGAGCGGTGGGGCTCACGCACAAGAGAAGCAGGCGCTGCTTAAAGCTTTAGAAGATTTAAATGGCATGGTTGGGGTTTTGGTTGGGTACGCCATGGCTTCTCAAGAGTCTGCGATCGAAATCTACAAGGTGGGTCTAAATACTTCTCGCGTTTTGATGGCAGTTGGAGACATCATCACATCCTGGTTGCTGTTGCGCCAGGCAGATATGGCAGCTGCCAGAGTCGATGGCGCATCTGTGAAAGATAAAGATTTCTACGAAGGCAAGATCGCTTCGGCGAAGTTCTTCGTTGAAAATTACTTGCCTCACATAACTGCCGATCGCAAAATTGTCGAATCCACCGATAATTCAATAATGGAGATGTCAGAGAACGCTTTCTAGTTTGAGATAGGCTCGCCGAATGCTTAATAAGTACAGGGGCGAGATATACCTAATTTTAGGTGCAATTTTTTTCTCACTTAATGGCGTAATTGTCACCTTAGTACTTGATCACATCAGCACATTTAGGTTGGCACAAGCTAGGGCGCTTGGTGCATTCTTTCTATTGTTTGCGATAACTTTCTTACAAGATCGTAAATCCTTGCGTGCCGAACGTCGCGAAATTCCAACTTTAATATTTTATGGAATCTTCGGATACGCCATGGTGCAGCTTGGTTACTTTATTGGAATATCCCAAGGGATACCGCTCAGCCTGGTATTGATCCTGGAATTTACTGCGCCAATTTGGATTGTTCTCTGGATTAAATTTGTACGTAAAAGCCAAGTTGCAAGCGATATGTGGGTGGCAATTGCGCTCTCTCTCCTTGGCTTAATTCTGGTGGCTAAAGTCTGGGAGGGCTTCGCCTTTGATTTAATCGGCATACTTGGTGCAATCGGGGCCGCCATCGCCTTAGCGGTCTACTTCTTGATGAGTGAGACACAGGGTGCAAAGCGTTCGGCGCAGGCAATGGTGGTTTGGGGTCTGGGAACCGCCGGATTATTCTGGTCGATCGTTCTACCAATTTGGAACTTTCCAGTAGCTATCTTTTCTACTCAGATTAATTTACAAGGAATCTTCTCTCAATACAGCCTGCCCGGTTGGGTGCTGCTCGCCTACATAATTACATTTGGAACGATGGTTCCTTATTTATTTGTAGTTGGTGGGGTACGCAGGTTAAGTGCTTCAACATCTAGTGTTATTGGGATGTTGGAACCAGTGATAGCCGGAATCTTTGCTTGGATCTGGTTATCGCAATCATGGAGCACAATTCAGTTAATTGGTGGCGCAATAGTTTTAGTTGGAATCTATATTGCAGACCGCACCAGCAGTAGAGTTAAATAAAGTTATTCGTTCCAGCTGCCATCACTTGGCGACTGTGAGGTAGTGAAATCTCGACCCGCGCCGGCATTCTGTGCCATATCGGCAAAGCGTGCAAAGTGAAGTTGGGCAGCAACGGTAATTGTCTTTGTCTGACCATTACGGTGCTTTGCTACGATTAAATCTGCCTCACCAGAACGATTTTGAGAATCGTACATATCATCGCGGTGTAGCAGAATTACCACATCTGCATCTTGTTCGATCGAACCAGATTCACGTAGGTCAGAGAGCATCGGCTTTTTATCTGAACGTTGTTCAGGTGAGCGGTTAAGCTGTGAGATTGCGATGACTGGAACATCAAGTTCTTTCGCCATCAATTTCAAATGACGAGAGAATTCAGAGACTTCCTGTTGGCGATTTTCCACGCGCTTTCCGCTAGTCATCAACTGCAAGTAATCAATAACGATTAGCTTGAGATTATGGCGCTGCTTTAAACGGCGCGCTTTAGCGCGAATTTCCATCATTGATAGGTTCGGTGAATCATCAATAAATAGTGGGGCGGCCGAAATTTCGCCCATACGACGAGCAAGCTTTGACCACTCTTCATCGCTGAGTTGACCGGAGCGAATATTATTTAGTCCAACTCGCGCTTCGGCAGATAACATACGCATCGTAATTTCTGAACGAGACATTTCTAGTGAGAAAATAACTGAAGTTTTTCCATCGTGGATAGATGCATAGCGCGCAATATCAAGGCCGAGCGTTGACTTACCGACTGCCGGGCGCGCGGCCAAGATAATCATATTTCCTGGGTGTAGACCGTGTGTTAGTAAATCTAAATCGCGGAAGCCAGTTTTAACGCCTTCGATTCCTGTACCTTTCTGAATTGCTTCAATTTCATCGAGGGCTTCAGGCAAGAGCGTTGCAAGCTGTACATAATCTTCTGAAGTGCGTCGTTCGGTAACTGCATAAACCTCGGCCTGTGCCTGATCGACTGCGTCGTCAACTTCACCTTCCACGTTATATCCGAGCTGAACAATCTTGGTTCCGGCCTCAACTAGACGGCGCATAATTGCATGTTCACGAACAATCTTTGCGTAATAACTTGCATTGGCTGCAGTAGGCACCGATGAAATTAAGGTATGTAGATATGGTGCACCGCCAGCGCGTGCAATGTCACCGCGTTTAGTAAGTTCGGCGGCAACCGTAACCGCATCAGCTGGTTCGCCTCGACCATATAGATCTAAAACTGCATCGTAGATAAGTTCGTGCGCCGGGCGATAAAAATCGCGTTCGCGTAAAATTTCAAGTACATCTGCAATTGCATCTTTTGATAAAAGCATTCCGCCGAGAACAGATTGCTCTGCGATTAAATCTTGTGGGGGGGTTCGCTCGAAATCAGTGCCAACGTTATTTTGGACGTTGTTATATGAAGAATTGGCACGAGATGAGTTGTTGGGAAATTCGGCGATGCTCACGGGTGTAACTTGCCACCTTGCACTGACAAATACGAGGCAGGGTGGGGATAAATCTGTGCATAAGTCGGTGGATAACCCGCTTTTCCTGTGTAAATCGCTGTGTGCAGGTTGTGGGTAACTATTGGAATTCTGATCTAAAGAGACAAAAGTGCAGGTCAACTTAGGGCTAGCACTCACGTAGCCTGTGGATCAAAGTAAATTCTTACTTCTCATCTGATGAGATTGGGCGTTAAAAAACCCTCACCACTTTGGTGGCCAGGGTTTCTTAACTTTACTTACTTTTAACGCTTACTTAGCAGCAACAACCTTTACAGTCACTGTTGCAACAACTGAGTGCGCAAGTGAGACCTTCACTGAGTGATCTCCGGCTTTCTTGATATGGCCAGAGGTTTTGATGCTGTGGCGATCGATATCAACACCCGCTACCGCCTTGATGGCTGCAGCGATATCTTTATCGGTCACAGAACCAAATAAGCGACCAGCAGTGCCAGCTTTTACGCTGACAGAGATGGTTGCCTTTTCAAGTGATGCTTTGATCTCTTTAGCGTGATCGAGATCGCGAACTTCACGTGCCGCGCGAGCACGACGGATGCCCTCGATCTGCTTCTCTCCACCTAGTGACCAAGCAATTGCTACGCCTCGAGGCAGTAGGAAGTTACGGGCATATCCATCTTTAACAGTTACTACATCACCGGCTGAGCCTAGCTTTGTAACTTCGCGAGTAAGGATTAGTTTCATTTTCTACTCCCCTTTAGCGAGCTGTCGATGTGTAAGGCAAGAGTGCAACTTCACGGCTGTTCTTGACAGCGGTTGCAACCGAGCGTTGATGTTGTGTACATGCGCCAGTAACGCGGCGAGCGCGGATCTTGCCGCGATCGGAGATGTACTTGCGAAGAGTGGCGATATCTTTGTAATCGATATATTTCACTTTATCGCGACAGAAGCTGCATGGCTTCTTTTTGAACTTCTTATTTAAGGCAGCAGCTTTTGCGCCCTTATTCTTCGGTTCCTTGAGGTTCCGGTTATTTCTTGCTCCCATTGTGGTGCTCCTTTTAAGTGGGCCCTAGTTATTAGCTAGGAATGGATGGATAGTTTTAAACTTTTAGAATGGTGGTTCTTCGGAGGTGGTGGTTGCCCATCCGCCGCCTGCGCTATTAGTTGAGGCTGCAGCCCAAGGATCTTGATTAACAGATTCTCCGGTAGATGCAGCTGGTGCCGAGAATCCGCCACTTGTTCCGCCTGCGCGTTGTGCACGAGTCACCTTCGCGGTTGCGTTACGTAGTGATGGACCTACTTCATCAACTTCTACCTCAAATACCGTGCGCTTTTCACCTTCTTTGGTTTCATATGAACGTTGCTTGAGCCGACCTGAGAGAATGACGCGCATTCCTTTGGTTAGTGACTCGGCAACGTTCTCAGCAGCTTGACGCCAGATCTGACATTGCAGGAAGAGGCTCTCGCCATCTTTCCACTCATTCGTTGTCTTATCGAGATATCGAGGTGTTGAGGCAACGCGAAATTTCGCAACGGCCGCACCTGATGGTGTGAAGCGAAGCTCGGGATCGTCAACTAGGTTGCCGATCATTGTGATTGTTGTATCTCCTGCTGCCATTTTCTACCTCTTATCTCTTAAGTGTTCTTAAGACTTCTCTACTGGTGGAGTCCTTGCTTTAAATTACCGTCAACGGATGACAGTTAGGGAGCGACGCTCCATAACTGTGGATTATTCGGGACGTATAACCTTTGTGCGTAATACCGATTCATTCAAATTAAGCTGGCGATCCAACTCTTTGATTGCGGCTGGTTCGCAGTTCATATCAATAACTGCGTAAATACCTTCGCCTTTTTTCAAGATTTCAAATGACATACGGCGCTTGCCCCAAAGGTCAAGCTTATTTACGGTGCCACCGCTATCTTTGATGATCTTGAGATATGTCTCAAGGCTTGGTGTGACTGTGCGTTCTTCAAGTTCTGGATCAAGAATGACCATTAATTCATAGTGACGCATGCGTTAACCCGACCTCCTCTGGACTAAGACGGCCACGGCATTTCCGTGACAGGAGGGTTAGTGCTTCTTTGTTTGGCTAACCCGAAGGGCGCCTTACGTAGGGGTTAAGGGTACGTGCTACCGCTTTCAAAGAGAAATTCACGCAGGGAATTGCGGGTATTTGACCCTTTAGCGCGGCTGGCCAGCCCGCGTCGGAGAAAAATTGCGATCAGATAGATAGTCGCTGTAATTCGAATCAAAATGGCTAACGAATACGCAAATAGCGGGAGTCCGAATTTGGCGCCTGTTACGGTAGCTAGATGTTGCCAAATTGCTAAATGATATAAAAATTCAGCCCCTTGCCAAATCCAGAATGCATGTAAATCTCGTTTATCTATAAGCGCAATGACTGCCAAAGGTGTTAGCCAAAGGACATACTGTGGTGAATAAACCTTACTAAAGCACATAATTGTTGCTAGGACTACAAAGCTAAGCGAGGCTAGTGATGGGGGGTTGGGCACTTCTAGTATGTAAATTGAAATTCCGGCAACTGTTGCGAGAATTAGTAAAATTGATAAATAATTTAAGCTAGGCAAATAAGCTCCGAGTGAACCAAGTGCAAACCAGAGTGATCCCCAATCCGAATTGCGATCTAAATTCAATTTATAGAAACGTAACCAGCCTTCTGAGGTAGTTAGGTAGACAGGCAGATTTATCGCAGCAAATAAAAATAGGGTAACTAGAAAATATCTAGCCATTGCCAAAAATTCCTTCCGCCGCACCAAAATAATGCCAATTGGAATTAATAGAAAAATTGGCATAAATTTCGTTGAGATAGAAATGCCAATTGCCATTGCGCTTAAATCTAATTTTTTGCGATCAAACCAGTAAATAGCTCCCATCATCGAAATGATCGCCCATAAATCCCAATTAATGTAGAGCGATGCAATGGCAGCTGGGGCAAGAGGGAGTAGATATGCAAACTTCGGTCGTATTTTATAAGTAATTAAGGAAATTAAAATAAATAGAGCGGCTAAGAAAATTATATTGGTGTAGAAATAAATACTGGTCGCACTATCGCCAGATGGAGTAATTTGCGCGAGCGCCCACATCAGTACGCCGGTAATTACGGGATACTCAACTGAATTCGCTCCATTGGTATATGCCCAATTGCCTTGATTTAAGCCTCTTTCACTAAATAGAGCTGGTATATCCGAATAACAAGCGTGCACATATTGGCCCGGAGTAGCCCAACCAAAACTTTGGCATTCATTAAATTTTGCAAAGCTAACTATTGAAGCCATAAGCGCTAACGCAATAATTACTCGCGCGCTCTTCTGCAAGATTTACTCCGCCTAGTTACTTGTTTGGTCAGGGCTAGCAATTGGACTGGCATCTGGGCTAGCAATTGGACTGGCATCTGGAATCGGAACAGTTTCACCTGTCATTACGATTGGTTCTAGCCCTCCGATATTTGCAGGCGCTGGAAAGTTAAGCACCCTCTGTCCTTTAAGGGCGGCTTTCATAAATGCTGTCCAGATCCGAGCTGGAAATGTTCCACCCGTCACTGAAGATAAGCCGCCGATACCATTTAACGATTCAGATGCGCTATCTCGAAATAGCGCGACCGAGGCGGCAAGTTGTGGCGTATATCCGCTAAACCATGCTGAAGCATTTGACTGGCTGGTTCCAGTTTTACCGGCAGCTGGTCGGCCGAGTCCCAGTGCAGCAGCGCCAGTACCGCCATTTACTACTCCTTTGAGCGCATAGGTCAGATCTGCCATTACATCTTTTGCAAATACTTCCTGTGTTTGTCTCCGTGCTTCAAATAAAATACCTTTATTCGGACCAGTTACAGATGCGATTAAATATGGTTTTGCATAAACACCTTCAGCTGCGAATGTGGCATATGAATTTGCCACATCAATTACATGAGGGCTGGCAACTCCAAGGGATACTGATGGGGTTGGAACCATTGCTACAGATTCAGGGATACCAGCGCGCCTTGCAGCATCTACTACATTTTCCAAACCGGCAATCTGGCCTAGTGGTACGTAAACCGTGTTAACAGAGTGTTTTGTGGCATCTAATAAATTGATTTGGCCCCAATCTTCCTTTCCGTAATTTGAAACTTTATACGGCTTACCTAAGTCATCAAATTTTTGTGGTGAGTCCCCGTTCCACATAGAGGTCAGCGCAATACCCGCCTCCAGCGCTGCAATTAGCGCAAATGGCTTAAAAGTTGAGCCCGCTAGCGCAATGGACTGGGTGGCATCATTTAATTGACGCTCTAAATAGTCGCGCCCGCCATAGATCGCAATTATTTCACCAGTACCTGGTTGTATAGCGGCTAAACCAATTCTTAAACTCTCCGGTGCGTTCTTTGGATAAAACTTTGTAACTGCGTTTACTGCCGCTCGCTGTGCTCGCTGTTTAATTGTGGTTTTAATAACTAAACCACCTACTAGAAGTTGATCTTCGGTGAAACCTAACTTACCCATCTCTTTCTGAACCGCTGCAACTAAGTGGCCTTTTGGTCCACTTAACTGTCCGGTAGTAGTACGAGGAGTTACCTCAGGAAATTCAATATTTGCCGCTTCTTCTTCAGTTATCCAATTGCGTTCTTTCATACCATTAATTACATATTGGAAACGGTTCTGCAGCCTAACCTTGTTATCTTTTGATAAAACCGGATCGTAGTAACCTGGAGAACGTAAAATACTAGCGATAACCACTGCTTGAGCTAAAGTTAATTGGTTAGCGCTACGATTAAAATATTGTTGTGAGGCGGTTTGCACACCATATGAACCGCGACCGAAGTAGATAGTATTTAAGTAATTTTCAAATATTTGATCTTTAGATAATGAATTTTCTAGTTTGAGAGCTATAACCAGCTCTCTAATCTTACGTTGGATGGTACGGCTTGGTGATAAGAAAGCGGTTTTAGCATATTGTTGAGTGATCGTAGAACCACCTTCGCCATTTAGTGAACCACTCTTTAAGTTGTTAAAGAGCGCTCTAGCAATTCCCGTAACGCTGAATGCTTTATTTGAGTAAAAGTTTCTATCCTCAGCAGCAAGAACTGCGTTACGAAGATGCATGGGAATTTGTGCAAGTGGCAAAATTTCACGGTTCTGCGAACCAACTCGACCTAGCTCATTGCCATTTGCATATTGAATAATCGTGGATTGGCTGTTCACATATGCATTGGGATCTGGGATTGAGACGGTAAACCAGGCAAAGGCAAAGAGGGTAGACCCAGCAATAAAGCCAAAGCCCGCTAGGAAAATGGCGGTGCGGATTAATCTTCTGCGGATCATTTCTAAAGGTTACCCTTTAACCCAATCATCATCTTCCAAGGTGCGTACCCGACGGGGTGGCTTTCTTTCAGTTCCATCTCCTAAAAGGTAAGTGGCGCAAAGATGGTTCCAGGAACATTCACGGCATACCTCCACTATATAAACTGAGAATTCTCCAAATTCTTTCTCCATCTCAAATAATTCAATCTCAGTTTTAATGCGGCCTGAGAATTGTCCGAGTTGGTCACCAAATGTGTAGCGTAATTCAACTAATGAATCTTTTTTACAAACCGGACATTTGCGATTGGCCTTTTCGCCATGATGTTTGGCCGCTCGCATAAGGTATGGATCTGCATCGCACGCATCAACTACCCCTCGAAATAACCCTAATAGCGTGGCGCGCTTATCAAGTGAATAGTCGATGAGCGCGCGCTTTGATTTCATGGTGAACTAAGGATAATGGGCTTTCCAATGCTTTGCTCTACTACCCTGTATCCATGGCTCTGCCTGAGATGAAGAATTCTGAGAAAAATTTGTGGCAGTTGCTTACTGATCATAAATTTTCAAAACTGTTGCGTCTTCGCTGGGCTGGGCAAATGACAGATGGAATCTTTCAAAGCGCACTTGCCTCTTTTGTCCTATTTTCGCCAGAGCGTCAAGCTGGCGCGCTAAACGCTGCCTTAGCTTTTGCAGTCGTACTGCTGCCATATTCGGTGATTGGCCCGTTTGTCGGAACTATTTTGGATCGAATTTCGCGTCAACGAGCAATTATGTTCTCCAATTTAACGCGCGCTGCAACGTTGATAATTATTGCAACCCTAATATTTCAAGGTAACACTGGTATTGAGTTAACTGTTTTTGTACTTATTGCCTTTGGTGTTAATAGATTAATTCTTGCTGGTTTATCTGCAGGCATTCCATTAATGATTGAAGGTAGAAATCTAATTAGCGCTAACGCTCTTGCCGTTACTGGTGGTTCGGTGTGGGTAGTTCTCGGTGGGGGCATGGGTTTGGGGTTACGCCGCTTAATAAATGGCACTACCAGCGCTAATCATGCTGATGGATACATTATTTTATTTGCGGCATGCGGATACCTGGTTGCCGCGCTTTTCGCCTCAGCGCTAAAAAAGAAAGAAATTGGTCCGCTTGATCACGAAATAAAAAACGCCAGTTTTATCCAGGGTTTCATCGAGATGCGAGAAGGGTTGGCATTTCTTCGCAAGCATGTCGATGCTGCGCGCGGAATTGCCGCCGTGGCTGTGCATCGAGGGGGAATTACCGCGCTTACTTTAATTGCGCTCTTACTAGAGAGAAATACTTTCAACGATCCTGCAGATAGTGAGGCAGGACTAGCTGGGCTTAGCTTTACTCTAACGATTGCCGCAGTAGGTTTTGTTGTCGGCGCTGCGATTGCCCCGTTTGGAGTTCGTAAAATAGGTCGGCATAGATGGATGCGCCTAGCGCTCATTGCGAGTACCGCAGGGCCTATCTTTATAATATTTATTAGAACACCTCTCACGCTAATTTGCGCCGCCTTTATCACCGCGCTATTTGGGCAGAGTTTGAAAGTCACAAATGATGCGCTGGTGCAATCAAAAATTGATGACATCTACCGCGGTCGAGTCTTTGCTGTTTATGATGTTGTCGTAAATAGCGCAATAGTTTCTGGGGCTCTCTTCGCCGCGCTATTGTTACCAGATACGGGTGACTCTTATTTAGTACCTTTATTGGTAGCACTTATCTATCTAGTCTCAGGTTTGCGTTTACTTCGCAGCAGGGTTTTCTTTGCTCCACCAATCCAGTAACTCTTCAGTGGCTCGTTCCTGCCCTAAGGGTCCCTTTTCAAGACGTAGCTCCAAAAGATAATCAAGGGCTCTGCCCACTGTCGCCGAAGGTTTAATTGCAAGCAATTTCATTACTTGCGCACCATCTAGATCCGGCCGTATCTTCGATAGCTCCTCTTCTTCCATGAGTTTTGAGATTCTCTCTTCCAAACTTTGATAAACCTTCGCTAATCGTTCAGCTTTCTTTAGATTGCGAGTCGTACAATCGGCGCGCGTTAAAACGTGTAAATGAACCAATAAATCTCCAGCATCGCGCACATAACGACGAACCGCTGAGTCTGTCCATTCGCCATCACCATAACCGTGGAAGCGAAGGTGCAGGGATACCAAGGTTTCTACCTGTTCAATTGTCTGACCATCAAAGCGTAATGATTTCAATCGAGATTTAGCTAAACGTGCACCCACGATTTCGTGATGGTGGAAGGAAACACCTCCACCAGCTATTAACGCGCGCGTCTTAGGTTTACCGATGTCATGTAGTAACGCTGCCAAACGAATAATTAAATTTGGGCCGCCGAGGCGATCCTCAAGTGCTATTGCCTGCTCGAGGACGGTAATCGAATGTTCATACACATCTTTGTGATGGTGGTGTTCATCAATTTCTAACTTTAGTTTTGGAATTTCAGGAAGAACTATGTCAGCAAGACCAGTTTCTACTAATATGCTAATTCCAACACGTGGTCGCTCTGACATAAGCATCTTAGAAAATTCATCTCTGATTCGTTCGGCAGATATTATTGAGATACGTCCTGCCATATCTTTGATGGCTTGTAAAACTTCGGGTGCGATCTCAAAATCTAATTGGCTAGCAAAACGCGCAGCACGCATCATTCGCAATGGATCATCAGAGAATGAATTTTCTGGCTTTGTAGGAGTTCTTAAAATCTTTTTAGATAAATCTGCCAAACCATTAAATGGATCTATAAATTCGGGAACTTTAGTTGTTAATTCAAGCGCCATCGCATTCACAGTGAAGTCTCGGCGGGAAAGATCGCCGACGATATATTCGCCATATACGACATCAGGTTTCCGGCTTTCTGGATCATAACTTTCTGTTCGGTAAGTTGTAACCTCTACGGTTGTATCCCCGCGCTTTCCGGCAACAGTTCCGAATTCAATTCCAGTCTCCCAAATATGTTCTGCCCAACTTCGCAGTATTTTTTTACTATCTTCCGGTTTGGCATTAGTTGTGAAATCTAGATCGTTACCAAGGCGCCCCAAGAGCGCATCGCGAACTGGTCCTCCGACAAGGGCTAGGCGAAATCCTTTTGCCGCAAAGCTCTGAGCAAGAGAGCTCGCTAGCGGCGCCCGTTTAATCAGGGATGCGATAGCAATTTCCCCTGCGGCTCCTAATGCACTCGTCACAATAGATAAGATTAGAGCAGTACCCTTGGTCTATGACCCCGGCACCTGGTGCGGGCAGCGAAGCTACGAAGAAGAAGCGCAGGCGTAGACGCCCCGCAAATCGCGCCCCACATGTAAAAGATGGAGTAGTTGCGGCAAATCCTGGCGCTCCTGTTCCTGAGGACCCTAAGAAGCAGACCGCCAAACCAACTAAGTCTGGTGGAAAGCCCTACGCCAAACGCGTGGATGAAATAAGCGCTGGTGGGCTAGTTATAGATCAAAATGGCAAGAAGGGTCTCTTGATTGGCCGGATCGATCATAAAGATCCTAGCGGGCAAAGAATTCTTTGGTCCCTACCAAAAGGACATATCGAAGAGGGTGAGACTCCCGAGATAGCGGCGTTACGGGAAGTCGCTGAAGAGACTGGAATTGAATCCGCAATTGAACGTTCTCTTGGCGTTATTGATTTTTGGTTTATGGCGGGCGGGAATCGAATTCATAAAACTGTCCATCATTATCTCTTCCGAGAAACTGGTGGAGTTTTAGCTCCACAAGAAAGTGAAGTGGATGAAGTTGGTTGGTTTCCGCTTTCAGAGATAATAGAACTCTTGGCTTATCCGGATGAAAAGAAATTAATTGCTCGTACTGGTGCCTCTGAAGAGGCTACCCAACAATGAAGAAATTTATCCTTGCCTTACTGAGCGCGTTATTTATTTTTAATCTCGTACCAAGTAATCTAGTTAGCGCTAGCGCTGAAGAAAACGTCATACGCTTAATTAGCAAACCTCACCAATTATCTAATGGGAAATTTCGCGACGATACTTTAACCTCTGATTTACTTTCCACCGGGAGGTTAGGAAAACCACTAGAACTAATTCGCACAGTGGAACGGACTTGGATTATTGATGGTGCTCTATTGGATGAAATTTTTAATATGGCTGGTGGCTATTCGTTAATAAGTAGTGAGGAACCAGTAGGGCAATTGATTGCGAAGGAATGGTTATCTCGACTTAAGTTAGCCACTTCGGGAGATCGGGTCATCGCGCTGCCATATGGAAACCCAGATAGAATTTCGGCGAAAAAATATGCGCCTAGTGAACTCCGTTTTTACTCGTCATATGGAGTAGAGCGAGTTTCATTCCATTTAAATCGCCAAATATCTAGTGAAAGTGGCTTGCTTTGGAGCACTGGAAGATCGCGCCTAAGCCAAGAGTTGCGAGAAAAATATACTGAGAGCCGCCAGAAAATAACTGCGCTTTCCTCGGTGGTAGATGCCGAAATTATCAAGGCCCAGCGAGCCAAATTAGCCACTTTACTCTCCCCTAAATTAAATAGGATTGATCGTGAATTTTTTACGCAAGATAGTTTTAGCGGAGTTGCTACAACTTTAAATAAGTTGCGTGTTACGAGCGGAAATTACCAAATAGCCTCAGAGAAAGGTAAGCTGCCGGTATCGGTAATTAATCAGTTTGATGTACCAGTTACTGTCAATCTAAAATTGACTCCGTTAAATTCACGAGTGCAATTATCAGAAATCTCCACTTTAGAAATTTCAGCCAACTCACGTACTCAATTAAATGTCCCGTTTAGCGTGATTGCTCCGGGATCCACCGTTGTAGTCGTCCAAATTGAGAACTTGAAAGGCATGAAAGTTGGCGCTGAAGCAAAGCTAACTATAAATGTAAAGATCTTTGATTCCCGTGTAACTGCCTTCACAATTGGAGCGGCGCTCTTGCTTTTTGGAGCGGCTCTGACCCAAACTATTCGTAGGATTAGAAGGGGGCGCCATGAAAAATAACGATCTATTCCGTGCCTCTGGCATTATGGCAATTGGAACAATCCTCTCTCGTATTACAGGATTCTTCCGCGCCATATTGGTTGTCGCTGTTCTAGGTACCGCACTATTGGCAGATTCTTACAATGTGGCAAATACGATGCCAAATATTTTATACAACCTTTTGGTGGGTGGAGCACTTACTGCAATATTTGTTCCACAATTAGTACGATCTTTTTCAGATGCTGATGGTGGGCATGGGTTTGCTTCGCGCCTAGTAACTACCATCTCTGGACTTTTATTTCTCTTAGTAATAGTTGGGGTTGTATTCGCACCTGCACTGGTTCGTCTTTATGCACCCGATTTTGCATCGCCCGGTTTTGAGAAGGAATTTTCTATCGCTATTTCTTTTACACGTTACTGTCTCCCACAAATCTTTTTCCTCGGCTTGTTTACAATGTTAGGTCAAGTTGCAAACGCTCGTGGTTCATTCGCACCGCTAATGTGGGCGCCAATCGCTAACAATTTAGTAGTAATTGCAGTTTTCTCGACGATATTAATAATGCAAAAAACTCTTACCGTAGAGAGTATTAGCCAGAATCAAATTCAACTTCTAGGTATAGGAACAACGCTTGGAATTATTATTCAAGCGCTAATTCTAATCCCAGTCGTAAAAAGATCTGGAATACGTCTGCGCCCGATTCTAGGAGTGGCAGGTTTAGGAAAATCTTTCTCTTTAGCCGGATGGACTTTGGTATATGTATTTATCTCCCAACTCGGTTATTTAATTACGGTTAATGTGGCAACTAGCGCTGCAGTCCGTAGCGCACAAGCCGGAATAACTACCGGTGTAGGTTTCACACCATTTACAAGCGCTTATTACATAATGCTCTTGCCTTATTCGATCGTAACCATCTCTATCGTGACAGCCTTACTTCCACATCTATCTAAATTAGCAATAGAAAAGAATTCTGAAGAGGTAAAGAAGCAATTGGTCCGCGCCATCCGAATGTGTGGCGTAGTTACGGTACCTAGCTCGATCGCATTTCTACTATTTGGTTCTTTAATGACAGAGGTTCTATATTTCGGAATCTCACTCGATGATTCCCGATACATAGGTTACGTCCTATCAGCGCTGAGCTTTGGACTGGTTGCCTTCTCTATAAATCTGGTGTTAATCCGTGGTTTCAACGCGTTTGAAGATACCCGCACTCAGGTGCTCTCCATTTTAATTATCAATATTATTTCCTCTGCTCTCTCTTATCTTTTCTTGGCAACCTTAAAGAGCGAGTATGTAACCATCGGATTAGGTTTGGCTTTTGCTATCAGTTACATATTTGGACTCTTTGTGACAATTTATCTCTTGCGGCGCCATATCGGCCGAATGAATTATTCACATTTCTTAGGACAACATTTACGTCTTTATGCTGCTTCGCTGCTAGCAATGCTCCCATTTTTTGCGATTACATATCTTTTGAATTGGAATAGCGATGATGCACCAGCTTTATTTGGTTTACTGCGTTTGGCCTTTGTCCTAATTGGGGGCGGGGTCACTTTTGTTCTGATCGCACATGCCTTTAAAATAACGGAGATGTCAACCTTAAAGGATTTCGCTGTATCACTTTTTAAGAAGCGTCGTTCATCCCGTCAAAAATAATTAGAAATGGGTAGTCTGTGCACATGCTTAAAGATCTCGTAATTGTAGGTTCCGGACCGGCTGGCTATACAGCCGCAATTTATGCAGCGCGGGCGCAGTTAAATCCCATCATGTATGAGGGTTCTGTAACCGCTGGTGGGGCGCTGATGAACACCACTGAGGTTGAAAATTTTCCTGGTTTTGTTGAGGGTGTTATGGGTCCAGATCTAATGGATAACATGCGTAAGCAAGCAAAACGCTTTGGTACAGAGTTAATTACGGATGACGTTGTTGAGATGGATTTAACAGGTGATGTAAAGATAATTAAAGACGGTTCAGGAAACACTGTTCAAACAAAGGCTGTAATTCTTGCCATGGGCTCTGCTTATAAAGAAATCGGTTTAGAAAACGAGAAACGTTTATCTGGGCGCGGTGTCTCGTGGTGTGCAACATGTGATGGTTTCTTCTTTAGAGACCAGGAGATTGCAGTAGTTGGTGGAGGTGACTCGGCAGTTGAAGAGGCAACTTTTTTAACTAAATTTGCATCTAAAGTCGTTTTGATACATCGCCGTGATTCTCTGCGCGCATCCAAAATTATGGTAGACCGCGCTCTAACAAATCCTAAGATCGAGATGCTTTGGAATTCAGAGGTGGCTGATGTATTGGGTGCTGAAAAAGTTGAAGCGCTACAAATTCGCAACACCCTCACTGGAGAGGTTTCCAAACGCAATTTCACTGGGCTCTTTGTGGCTATCGGGCACATTCCGCGTAGTGAACTAGTCGCCAATCAAATTACCTTAAATGCAGAGGGTTACGTCTTAGTTGAGGGCCGCTCTACACAAACCAACTTAAAAGGCGTGTTTGCTTGTGGCGATCTGGTTGATTTCACATATAGACAGGCAATTACCGCTGCCGGTTCAGGGTGCCAAGCAGCCCTTGATGCTGAAAAGTTTCTCTCGCACTAGTACGCTTACAATATTGAATTTTAAAGTTAAAAAATGAATAAACAAAGGGGTAGTTATGAGTGCAGGTAAGGTCACAGCCGCTAACTTCGATGAAGTGGTTCTAAAAAGTAATAAGCCGGTCCTGGTAGATTTTTGGGCTGAATGGTGTGGGCCATGCCGCGCGGTAGGTCCAATCTTGGATGAAATTTCCAACGAATATGGCGAAAAACTAACAATTGTAAAGTTGAATACTGATGAAGAGTCTGCCCTGGCTATAAAATATGGGGTAACCTCAATTCCAATGTTAAATGTCTATGTTAATGGCGAAGTTGTCAAAACTATTATTGGCGCAAAACCAAAGCCTGCCCTACTCAAAGAGCTTGCGGCTTACCTCTAATCATCTCTGTGATTTAGATAAAACATGGAAGCCCTATCTCCGGACGAGATTCGATCCTTTCAGCAAGCGCGCGGCCTACATGTAACCGGTGAGTTAAACGAAAGTACGGCCCGAGCTTTAGATGAAGCACGCTGGAAGCTAGGGGATCGCTCCTTAAACTTGCAAAACCAACCTTTAATGCGCGGTGATGATGTAGCTGCGCTGCAAGCGCGTTTAACTGAGATGGGATTTAACACCGGCCGGGTAGATGGTGTTTTTGGGGAACGGACAGAGTCTGCCGTTAGAGAGTTTCAGAAATCAGTTGGAATTAAATTAGATGGAAAGTGTGGCCCTAGCACAATAATCGCTCTAATAAGACTAACGAAAATTGTTTCGGGTGGTACGCCAACTCAGATGCGCGAAAGCGCTTCACAGCGCAATCGTGGACCCGCACTCGCTGATAAAGTAATCGTTATCGATCCGGCTTTTGGTGAAGATGAAAATGAAATTGTTTACGATATCGCCCAACGTTTAGAAGGTCGATTGCTTGCTCTTGGTGCAAGTGTATTTTTAACTCGCGGTCCAAAAAACTCATTGGATGAAAATGAGGTAATTATATTCTCGAATAAAAATGCAGCAGATTTAGTTATTTCGCTGCATATTGATAAGAATCCCAGTTTAGAAGCTCGCGGTGTGGCTACCTACTTTTACGGTAGCAATACTCATGGAGTTCACTCGATTGTGGGTGAGAGGTTTGCCTCTCTTGTCCAAAGAGAAATATGTGCGAGGACTGATTTATTAAATTGCCGTACCCATGCAAAAACCTGGGATTTACTGCGACTGACACAAGCTCCTGCCGTCCGCGTCGATATTGGGTACCTAAGTAATTTGAGCGATATGCAACGCTTAGAACGGCCAGATTTCCGAGATACTTTGGCTGAAGCCTTTATCATCGCCATCCAACGCCTTTATTTATCTGTTGAGGATGACGCCAAGACTGGGACTCTGCGTTTATCGGACCTGCGCAGCGCTGGAATCCGCCGTTAGATTTAATTGGTTAGCGCTCCTATCTGAGCATGTGGGAGACTTCCCTTTATGTCTGAAGTTTCAGTTCGCTTTCAAACCGGTGCCCCGCAAAATTTAGAGGAGCGCTTTGCCAATCGTGCGGCGGGAATGTTGCCCTCTGAAATACGATCATTATTTGCTGTGGCATCTCGTCCTGAGATTGTTTCACTTGCAGGTGGAATGCCAAATCTCTCCGCTCTACCTATGGAAATGATGGCAGGAGTCGTTAAAGAATTAATTTTAAATAACGGTGCCGAAGCTTTGCAATACGGCAGCGGACAAGGCCATCCTAAATTGCGCGAGCAAATTTGTGACGTTATGGCGTTGGAAGGAATTCGCGCAAATCCTGATGACATTGTGGTTACAACTGGTTCGCAACAGGCGCTGGATTTAATTTCGAGAATTTTTATCGATCCGGGTGATGTAGTTTTAGTCGAAGCTCCTTCTTATGTTGGCGCACTTGGAACCTTTAGACAATATGAAGCTTCTGTTGTCCATGTTGAGATGGATATGGATGGATTAGTTCCCGATTCACTTCGCAACGCTATTAAATCTGTACGCGGGGAAGGGCGTAAAATCAAATTTTTATATCTGATCCCGAATTATCAGAACCCTACTGGTGTCCTGCTGCCTGCGCAGCGCCGTACTGAAATTCTAGATATCTGTCGCGAGGAAGAGATCTTTGTTGTAGAAGATAATCCTTACGGTTTATTGGGTTTTGATCGCCCATCTCCAAATGCGATGCGAGCTGAAGATTCTGAAAACGTTATCTACTTAGGTTCATTCTCCAAAACAATTGCCTCTGGGCTACGTATCGGTTGGGCTTTAGTTCCACAGTCGTTAAAAGATAAATTGGTTACAGCTTCTGAATCTTCAATTTTATGTCCATCTAATTTCACACAATTGACCATCTCCAGCTATCTGGCTGATCAGCCATGGCGCGATCAAATCGCATCCTTCTGTGATTTATATAAGGTGCGACGTGATGCGATGCTGGAATCTCTAGAAGAATATTTTCCTAAAGAGGCAACTTGGACTAAACCTGGTGGCGGTTTCTATGTTTGGGTTAATTTGCCACCCGAAATTGATACTAAGGCGATGATGCCCAAGGCCATAGTGGCCAAGGTGGCATATGTTCCAGGCACAGCCTTCTACGCCGACGGTTTTGGATCTTGGTCGATGCGACTTTCATACTGTCACCCAACGCCAGAGCGTATTCGTGAGGGTGTTAAGGCCCTGGGCGGGATAGTTAAAGCGGAAATGTCACGACGTGGAACGGCGCTTAATTAATTTTCACCTTCGATTAAATCAACAATCCGCTGCAGGTCTTCTCGTCCAGCAAATTCGATAACGATCTTACCTTTACCGCTTACTCCGCTGACATTAACGCGCGTATCTAAATAGTCGCTAAGTAGCTCACCGGCTGCCAGCGTCTCACCACTTATTGTAGTTTTTCCAGTTTTTGCATTTTTAGATTTCTTCTTTGGAGAATTAATCGCGACAGCCTCTTCGGTAGCGCGAACACTTAAACCTTCAGCCACGATTCGGTTGGCGAGTTTTTCGATCTCAAATCCATCGGTTAACCCCAACAGTGCCCGCGCATGCCCCGCGGATAAAATTCCGGCCGCTACTTTTCGTTGCACAGTGGGAGGCAAATTAAGCAAGCGCATCGTATTAGAAATTAGAGGACGGGAGCGTCCGAGTTTGCTAGCTAGCTCTTCATGTGTGCAGTTAAAGTCACTTAGTAATTGTGCATATGCGGCGCCCTCTTCAAGTGGATTTAACTGGCTGCGGTGAATATTTTCAATTAACGCTTCGCGTAAAAGTTCGTTATCTGGTGTTTGGCGAATAATTACCGGAATACTTTTTAGGCCGGCGGCTTTTGCCGCGCGCAAGCGGCGCTCACCCATAATTAATTCATATTTGCCGGGGGATGTTTGGCGAACAACTGGCGGTTGTAAAATACCAATTTCTTTTATTGAGGCTATTAATTCATTTAGTGCACTCTCATCAAAGACTTTACGAGGTTGCCGTGGATTTGGTGAAATTGCATCTATCGATACTTCGTTTTGTTGCGCAACTTCATTTCCGCCATAGGTAAGTGATGTTGGAATTAGTGAATCTAAATTTGTACCGAGTCCGCCCCGTTTTGTACTCATGCGATCTCTCCATCACGTTTGTAATTAATATTAACTATATTGGAATCGAATTTAATTTCTTCCTTCGGTTTTCCGCGTTCTGCAATTTCGCGCGCAACCTGCATATAGGCAATAGCGCCTGGAGATAGTGGGTCATATGTCATAACTGTCTGGTTGTAAGAGGGGGCTTCAGATACGCGGACTGCTCTAGGTATAGGAATATCAATTAACTCTTTAGGAAAATGGGCGCGCACATTTGCGGCAACATCATTTGATAAACGGGTACGGCCATCAAACATAGTTAAAACTATCGTCGATAAATCAAGGGTTGCATTTAAGCGTTTCTTAACAACGTCATATGTCTCAAGTAGTTGAGATAGTCCTTCCAGCGCGTAATACTCTGTTTGAATTGGAATTAATAACTCACGGGCGGCCGCGAGTGCATTAACTGTTAGTAAGCCCAGTGATGGAGGGCAATCAATAAATATGTAATCATAATTTGGCGATATTCCATCTAGCGCTTCTTTTAAACGTAGCTCACGAGCAACCATTGAAACTAAATTAACTTCCGCGTTTGCAAGTGATGAGTTTGAGGGGATGCAATCAAGGGCTGGGAAGCCCGCGACTTTTTGAATTACAGATGTGATTTCTATTTGGCCCATTAAAACGTCATATGTTCCAGCAATATCACGGTGTGGCACCCCTAAGGCGGTGCTGGCATTGCCTTGTGGATCTAGATCAACTACCAGGACTCGTAGGCCCCCCATTGATAGGGCGGCAGCGATATTGACCGTAGTTGTGGTCTTTCCAACCCCACCTTTCTGGTTTGCAACTGTGAAGATCCGGGTTGAGGCTGGTTTCGCCATAGCATCTTTTAGGCGACGAACACCCACAACTTTACTCTCACTTACCCGCTCATTTGTTTCACGTGAATCATCCACGCGCTTATCTAATCACCTTTCAGCCACCTTTACGGATGGAGATGATCCGGCTTAGCTCAATTCCCTCTAATTTAATCTCGTGGAGCTCGGCCCCTTTAACCCCCACCATCTCAAGGGAGGCCGACTCCCCCTTCATAGCTAAGAGGGATCCGCCAGTTTTGACCATATGCCAGCTAATTTTTTTAAGTTTCTCTAGCGGGGCAACCGCTCTAGCTGTCACAAAATCTGCGCTCTTTTTTATATCTTGGGCGCGACCTCTAATCACTTTGATCTCGCTGCCAACAACTGCCTCATTTAAAAACTCAAATCTGCGCTCTAGCGGCTCGATTAAGGTGACTTCTAAATCAGGGCGGGCTAGGGCTATCACTATTCCAGGCAGGCCTGCGCCAGAGCCAATATCGAAGAGCGATGCTCCTTGCGGTATTAATTGGATGATTGGCAGGCAGTTAAAGATGTGCCGTTCCCAAATTCGCTCACCCTCCCGTGGCCCAATTAAGCCTCGCTCAATCCCAGCGCTCGTCAAAAATTCAGCGTAGGCGTGGATTGCTCCCTCGCTGCCAGGGAAAAACTTGGCGATTAAAGTTTCACGTGAAACTGACTCCGGCTGGAGATTTTCCATCGTAACCGCTTACGCGGGATAAATGACGACGAAGCGGTTTGGGTCTTCGCCATCAGATTCTGAAGATAGACCCAGGGTTTGAATCGTGTCATGGATGATTTTGCGCTCAAATGCATTCATGGGGTCGAGTTTTATCGATGATCCGGTTGTTTTGGCCTGTTCTGCCATCTTTTCGGCCAAGGCGGTTAGCTCTTTACGACGGCCAGCGCGGAAGCCATCAATATCTAGCATTAATCGGCTCCGATCTCCTGTCGCAGTCTGAACGGCCAGGCGGGTTAGCTCTTGAATCGCATCCAAGACTTCCCCTTCTTGACCAACAAGGTGGCGCAGCTTTCCACCCATAACTGCCAAGCTGGCTCGGTCATTTTCAACATCTATATCGATGTCGCCATCTAGGTCTGCAATATCTAATAAACCCTCGAGATAGTCCGCTGCAATATCGCCTTCTTCCTCTAAGCGCGCAATGGTCTTGGGGGCCTTCTTCGTTGAACCTTGGCTCGCCTCGGTATCAACCTCCTGCTCAATAACTTCAGTCTTTTCTTCGCTCATTTTAAAACTCCTTCAATTAGGAAACTTGATGTACTTTTTATAGGTTTTTAATAGCAAATGTCCGTTTTATCGCTTCTTTTTCTTTTTTGGTTGCTTCCTCTGGCCTTTTATATCTTTCGTTTCCTCTGGGGTTATTGCATCGGGGTCAGTGGCCAAACCGCCCTCTATAACTCGATCGCTCTTACCTTTTTCCGCGCGTTTTCTTTCTAACTCTTCATATGCCGGAGAGCCTGGCGTTGGGTTTCTTTTAATTACATAGAACTGTTGTCCCCATGTCCAAACATTTGTTGTAGACCAGTAAATTAAAACACCAACTGGGAAGTTAACCCCTGATACAGCGAAAATTACTGGAAATAAATAAAGCATTATCTTCTGTTGCTGCAACATCATGTTGTTGCTGGCATCCATCTTAGGCATGCCTTTAACCATTAATTGCCGCTGAGTCGTAAATGTAGTTGCTGACATGATAAAAATTAATATGACAGTGACGATCTTTACTGTTGTGTCAGTAGAGCCTAAGAAGCTCTGTGAAATTTTAGCCCCGAAGAATGTCGCTTGAGCAGCGCTATCTAAATATTCACCTTTTAAAAACCCTCGTGCTATTGGTGACGAAATTCCTTGGTCATTTTTCGCAGCAATACCGTTTAGAACTGTAAATAAAGCAAAGAAAATTGGTGCTTGCGCCAGAATTGGAAAACAAGAAGCAAGTGGGTTCGTTTTATGCTCTTTGTAGAGCTTCATCATCTCTTCAGATTGTTTCTGCCGATCATCTTTAAATTTCGCTTGGATCGCTTTCATTTGTGGTTGAAGTGCGGTTAGTGCACGCTGGCTCTTAATTTGCTTTACAAATAACGGGATGAGAATTGTTCGGATTAGTATTACCAATCCCACAATAGAAAGTGACCAGGTAACACCACTATCTTTTCCAAGGATGGGTGAAAGTAAATTGTGAATTAGTACAATTACCCCTGATACGAAATTGTAAAGTGGATTTAAAATATTACCCATTAATTGACCCCTGCTTTAGTTTTTTGGTTGTTTTCTAAATCTCTTGGCGCAACTGCATAATCCACGCCTCCGTGTGACCAAGGGTTGCATCGCACCACTCTCCAGATAGACATCAAAAGCCCACGGAATCCATAACGTGAGATGGCAGAAACGGCGTAAGAAGAGCAAGATGGATAATATTTACAACGGGCTGGAAACATCGGGGAGATCCATTTTTGGTAGGCTGAAATTAAAAATGTTATTGGTTTTAGGATCATTTAATAGCGCTTCTTTTTGATCGTTCTAAAAGTTTCTGAGTTAGTTTTTTAATTTCATCACTAACTACTACAGAGTTCTTTTTATTTAGCGCCCGTATTACCAATAGAGAGCCAGAGGGTAGTTCTGAAATTGTTGGGATAAGCGCGTGGCGCACCTTCCGGGCAAGCGCGTGGCGAGCAACGGAGCCTCCAACAGATTTATTAATTATTAGCCCACATTTTGGGTGATCTTGATTTACGACAGGTGAGATGTAAAGGTAACCAACAAAGTTCTCACTTGTTACGCGCGTTCCGCTCTTGGTGGTTCGAGCAAAATCAGCGCTTGCTGTTAGGCGTACATTTTTAGGCAGCACGGAGGATACCGGTCTGGCTCTATCGCTTACGCAGAAAGTTTGTTGCGGCCTTTAGCGCGGCGAGCACAGAGGATTGCGCGCCCTGCGCGTGTAGCCATGCGTGCCCGGAAGCCGTGCTTTTTTGCGCGACGGCGAACATTTGGTTGGAAGGTGCGTTTTGTCATATTGACTCCTTTTAAACTTCAAAGTTGATCTATCTGATCCATCGAGTTGTGGCCCGATTAAGTTATTGCTGACCTAATTCAAGGTTTAGTCGACTTCTATGAACTCTTCATAAATGCGGGGGAAGCAAGGGTGTAACGGTAGAGGTGTGGATGTAGGTGGGTCAAACTGGAGGCTAGGTTGAGGGTTGTGGATAAACGCTTGCTTTTCTATCGAAAGAGCTCTACTTTTCACCTCTATCCACAGAAATCCGTCAAAGTGGCTCTAAGCCAAGGGTAAACCCCTACTTTAGGCCACAGCCTGTGGATAACGTTGTGGATAGTCCAAAGGAGTGAAAATGGCTGTAGTTGAGATAGAACTCGCCGACCTTTGGGATCGGGTTATTGAGCATGTTTCACTCGGGGAGCCGCAGCACCGCGCTTTCTTAACTATGACCAAACCTCTTGGTTTGATTCAAAGCGATGGCGGTATTACAAATTTATTGGTAGCCGCGCCAAATGTCTTTGCTAAAGATGTTCTCGAATCACGTTTGCGAGTTATTGTAAATGAGGTCCTTACTCGCGAGCTGGGCGATAAAACAAATATTGCTGTGATGGTTGATGAGTCTCTTGAGTTGGCAGACCACCCCGCTCCAAATATTATTATTGAGCCGGCCCAGGTTCGCCCAGGTACTGGGCGAGATGTAACTGCGGTTGGATCTCGGAAAAGTGATGAGCTATCTCAATTAAACCCGCGTTATATATTTGAAACTTTTGTTATCGGTGCATCTAATCGTTTTGCCCATGCTGCAGCGGTGGCAGTTGCGGAAGCTCCGGCAAAGGCATACAACCCATTATTTATTTACGGTGAATCCGGCCTTGGAAAAACCCACTTATTGCACGCTATTGGCGCTTATGCAAAAGAGTTATACGGCAGCGTCCGAGTCCGATATGTGTCTTCCGAGGAATTTACTAATGACTTTATTAACTCTATCCGCGACGATAAAGCATCTGCTTTTCAGCGTCGTTATCGCGATCTTGATGTTTTATTAGTTGATGACATTCAATTTTTAGAGAATAAAGAACGTACCCAGGAAGAGTTTTTCCATACATTTAACACTTTGTATAACGCTAATAAGCAGATAGTTATCTCATCAGATCGTCCACCGAAACAATTAACAACTTTGGAAGATCGGCTTCGCTCTCGTTTTGAGTGGGGTTTAATTACAGATATTCAACCGCCGGAACTAGAAACTCGTATTGCAATTTTACGTAAGAAAGCCGCCCAAGATAAATTAAATGCGCCTGACGATGTTTTGGAATATATAGCAAGTAAAATCTCCACAAATATTCGCGAGTTAGAAGGAGCTTTAATTCGTGTTACCGCTTTCGCTAGCCTTAACCGTCAAAGTGTTGATTTAGGACTAGCTGAAATAGTTTTGAAAGATTTGATTCCAACCGGCGCAGGCCCTGAAATAACAGCAGCCACAATAATGGCCCAAACTGCGGCTTACTTCAGCCTAACTATTGATGACCTTTGTGGGACCTCTAGGTCTCGGGTTTTGGTTAACGCCCGCCAAATAGCTATGTATTTATGCCGCGAGTTAACTGAGCTCTCACTGCCTAAAATCGGCAAAACTTTTGGGGGGCGTGATCACACAACCGTGATGCATGCCGATCGCAAAATCCGCCAATTAATGGCAGAGAGGCGATCGATCTATAACCAAGTAACTGAATTAACCAACCGGATCAAATCTCAGAACCGGGGGTGAGTTTAACTATTTGTCCGATTTGGGGCCTTACCCCCAGGTGTGGATAAGGTGTGGATAAGGCGTGGATTTACTGTTGTTTTCTGTGGTTAAAAAAGTAAAACAGGTTAATTAACTTTAAAAAAGGGGGGCGAGTTAAGTGGAGGTAGTTCTTTCTCACAGGTTTGGTCTTTTTATCCACACCTTCTCAACAGTTAAAAAACGCCCTGAGCAGGACTTTTTTGGGTTATCCACAGTTTTACTCAATGGCTACTACTACTACCTTTATATAAAGAAAACCCATCCCCAAACGAACTACACAGCTTTAACTAAATTTAGGTATTGAAGATTCGAAAGGCTATGACAGACTTTCCGCTAGAGAAGATAGGGGCACGTAAGTGAAATTTACTGTTGATCAAGGAGCGCTCACTGATGGCGTTAATTGGGTTTCCCGCAGCCTTTCTACCCGCCCCATAAAAACAGAGCTACTCGGAATAGTTATCAATGCATCAGGCGATGAAGTAACCCTCTCTGGATCTGACTTAGAAACCTCCAGTAAATCTTTTTTTAAAGCAGATGTCTCCCAAGCAGGAAAAGTTCTTGTTCCAGGAAGACTACTTGCTGAAATTTCACGTTCCCTTCCTAATAAACCAATAACAATAACTTTAGACGGCACTCGTGTATTAGTAACTTCCGGATCTGCAAAATTTACTTTACCTACGCTCTCAATAAATGAGTACCCAAACCTGCCAGAACTACCTGAAACCACCGGAGTTGTAACAAGTGATATTTTCGCAACCGCTGTTGCGCAAGTTGCGATTGCGGCAGGACGCGATGATTCACTGCCAACCCTAACCGGTGTGTATATAGAGATAAACGAAGATGTTGTCACGTTGGCTGCGACAGATCGTTACCGTTTAGCAGTCCGAGAATTTAATTGGCAGCCAACCGCGCCAGGAGTATCAACCACCGCTCTTTTAAGAGGGCGCACAATTGCAGATGCCGCTAAATCTTTAACCGGTTCAAAAAGCGTTTCACTCTCATTCGCTCCGACAACCAGTAACGATCGACTCGCTGGTTTTTCCGCCGAAGGCAAAACTATGACTTCACGGATGTTAGATGGAACATTTCCTCCCTACAAACACCTTCTTCCTCAAGAAATAACAACAACTGCAATTATTGAAGTAGCGCCTTTTCTAGAATCAGTGCGCCGAGTAGCTTTAGTTACCGATAAAACAGTTCCATTAAGGCTTGAGTTTGCAGAAAACTCACTTTCTTTAGAGGCTGGCGCTGGTGAAGAAGCACAAGCTACAGAAGCTATTGAAATACTTTTAACTGGTGAACCTATCTCTATCGCTTTCAACCCAGTCTTTTTAGCAGACGGGCTACAAGCTGTCGGAACATCATTTGTCCAAATTTCATTCACTGGTTCAAATAAACCAGCAATACTCTCAGGCAAATCTGAGCGCGACGGAAAAGTTATAGAAAACTACCGCTACCTTCTTATGCCGATGCGCTACGCCTCATAAAGATCAACTTATGCGCGTTACAAAATTAACGCTGACCAATTTCCGTTCCTATAAAAATTTAGAGTTAGCTCTACCTGCCGGCCCAATAACTTTCATAGGTAATAATGGCTCAGGCAAGACAAATATCGCAGAGAGTTTAATTTATTTAGCATATCTATCTTCACATCGAACTTCACAAAATTTACCTTTATTAAACCTCGGATCTGATCAAGCGATAATTAGAGCCGAGATTGAAAATGAGAACCGCATACTCCAAGTGGATTTAGAAATCAATGCTAGTAAAGCAAACCGCGCCCGGCTAAACCAAAACCCCACGAAATCACAACGAGAAATATTAGGCGCGCTGCAAGTTATATATTTCTCTCCTGAGGATTTAGATTTAGTGCGCGGTGAACCAACCAACCGGCGCGACTTTCTCGACAAGTTATTAATCACCCGCGCGCCTAGGTTAGCTGGAGTTATCGCAGACTATGAGCGAGTCGTAAGGCAACGCAACGCCTTATTAAAAACTAGATCTGCCGAGAACACACTCACGGCTTGGACTGAACAATTAATAAACTTAGGTTCACAGTTAACCGCTGAACGAATTGCTTTAGTTGAAGCTTTAAACCCATATGTAGCCGCCAACTACGCCAATTTAAATGAGGTAAAACCAGCCGTAATCTCTTATAAATCAAGTACTGAAAAACTATCCTCCAACGCCACAGAAAACCATCAACTTTTAACTGATAAACAAATCCAAGTCGCACAACAAGAAAGAGATAGAGGTGTTTCGTTAATCGGGCCACATCGCGATGACCTGCACCTACAACTCGGAGATTTCCCCGCCAAGGGCTATGCCAGCCACGGTGAATCTTGGTCTATGGCCATCTCACTAAAAATTGGCTCTTACAATTTATTAAAATCAGAGGGCTCTAACCCAGTACTAATTCTTGATGATATTTTCGCCGAATTGGATACATCTAGACGCCAACAACTTACTTCTGTAACTCAACTAGCCGAACAAACATTTATCACCGCAGCTGTTGAAAGTGATTTACCGCCTGAGTTACTAACTACAAAATTTTATGTTACGCCCGGCCAAGTTGAAAAAACGGTGGCATGATGAGTAAACGCGATTTAGCGCTAGAGCTCTTCCGAAGTTATAAAACTGGATTTATTAAAAAAACAAAACCTGTTCAAGAAAGAACAAGTACTCCAGGTGATCCAACTTTAATTAACGAGGTAATGTCAGATTTAATAAGCCAGCGCGATTGGCATCTAGGGATCGCTGAAGGAACACTTTTCTCTAAATGGAAGGAAGTTGTTGGTGCAGACATTGCCTCACACACAACCCCACTTTCATTATTAGAGGGCGCTCTTTTAATCCAATGCTCATCAACTGCTTGGGCCACCCAACTAACTGCCGTGGGCCAAGATTTATTAAACACTGTAAAAAACTCATCCCCAGGCGCCGGGGTCCAGTCTCTAACCTTTATCGGTCCACAACCACCATCTTGGAAACGAGGGCTACGCACAATAAAAAATGAGCGAGGCCCTCGCGACACCTACGGCTAGGAAAACCCCCAAACCCACTAGGAACCCTCACCCACGCTCGGAAAATGGCGCATTTCGCTCACCCAAGGCTTTTTATGGCTAGCACACTTTTAATTTACCGATAGGATTACCACGCTTAGCGAAGGAATTCCCCTTCTAGGTGCGTTTTAAGACTAGAACCTGAAATTAGAAGGAGCTTTAAGTGACGAAACAAACCGGCGGATATGACGCCAGTTCGATCACCGTACTTGAAGGCCTTGATGCTGTCCGCAAACGCCCAAGTATGTATATCGGCTCCACCGGAGAGCGCGGCCTCCACCACCTGGTCTATGAGGTTGTAGATAACTCAGTAGATGAAGCTCTCGCCGGATATTGCGATGAAATAAATGTAACCCTGATGGAAGATGGCTCACTGCAATGCATCGATAACGGGCGCGGCATCCCCGTAGATATTCACCCAGTTGAAAAAAAGCCAGC
>TARA_B110000503_G_scaffold61023_1_pt1 | contig 28777 bp, 25 predicted proteins | sample TARA_B110000503 | Tara Oceans TARA_B110000503 (sample SAMEA4397472) | marine metagenome | biome: Polar Biome; feature: [SRF] surface water layer (ENVO:00010504); material: water (ENVO:00002006), including particulate matter (ENVO:01000060) such as... | depth 5 m | reverse complement strand
CGCTGCAGGAACCGCGCATTCACTTCGCGATTGTGTGCGCAAGCCAGTCCTGCCCGATTTTGCAATCTGAGGCTTACACGGCGCAACACCTAAATCACCAACTTACCGTGGCCGCAATGGGCTTCATCAACAATCCGCAACGCAACCAGTTCAACCCGGCCACCCGGCACGCAGAACTGTCCAGTCTCTTCAAATGGTTTGAGGAGGATTTCGTGGCTGCCAGTGGCTCACTGCAGTCGTACTTAGCGTCTATGGTAGACGACGAGGACGTGGCAGAGCTTCTTAAGCAAGAAGCATTTGAAATCAGCTATCGCAAGTACGACTGGCGCCTCAACGGCACACGTTAGGTCGCAGTCACAGCAAGCAATGTCTGCCGCTCATCGTATCGTGACTCCTAACAACTTTCCTCCTTTTAACTTTCAGTAGGCTTATCCAATCAAGAATCGGCAACGTGCGCCTGTACTCATCGCCTGATCAGCAGACCACCTAACCTGGCAAAGCCGTAAACAAGGTCGGGTCAGTACTTGATGCAAACAAAATAAGACCAAAGATGGTAACAACCCCTTTGACGGTGGTTAACGCAATATGTTCTGCCATTAATTCCGGTTCAAAATTATACTCTTCTGCCAATATGGAGGCTGTTTTTGATGATGGAACCGCGGCGATTAGCACCAAAGCACAAGTTTCCAGATTATTTAAATGCAACAGCACTGCAACTAGATAAGCAATTGCTGGACATATGATCATTTTGAAAAATGACATGACGCTTAAGATTTTCCAATAATCCTTTATATTAGCCCACATAATTCCCGCTCTTACGACAAATAAGGCTACCGGTGCTAAAGCAGAACCCAGTGTGGTGAAATAACTTTTTGCAACCGCCGGCATTGTAAGATTTGCGGGTGAATATATAGAATGCCTAAAAGCCGGATAATACGATGGGGTTTTTAAAGATCTTAAGGACATCTTTCAAAACACCGTATTTCACTTTTTCGGTATTCTTATTGATACTTTGATTAATAAAATAAATAACAGACGGCATAAAAATTGAAATTACGATGACCGAAGAGACAACCGCTAAAATCGTTCCTTTGCTGCCCGCAACTAGCACCAAAATAAGCGGCCCAATAAAGGCTGAGTTGCCTAGAGAGACAGCATAAGCAATCAGTGCGGCAAACCCTGTGGGTTTTTGGGGGTAACATTTTTTGATAAAAAAATGCGGCGTTTCTTGCGGCAAGATTTTAAAGTGGATGCATAAAAACCCGGTAAGCATAATTAAGAACATGGGGATGAGACTATTAACCATTATTTCCATTGCCGACTCCTCATAGACTTTCCATGACTGACGAGACACCAAATAATGTCATTTTATAACACCACAACACATCATCGTGATCGCAACAATCATTGCAGAGATTTTCATCCGCGCGGACGGTACAGAAGGTACTGGCGGTCTAACCGTGGTGAGGCCACGGTATAGGCTTCAAGAGAAAGTATTGATTGAACAGATTTGCGGATCAGAGGTATACGGTTCTAGAGAATGACACTGCACGCAAACGATCGATTACGCGTAGCCCCCCTTGCCAAGACTATCCGCAGCCAGGAGGCAAAGTGCAAGCGTCACCCCTGCCATCGTTATTAGTATCCGTCTGATCAGCGTTAGAGACTAAAGGACAGTTGTCTATCGCATCTGGAACGGTGTCCGAGTCACCGTCGTTGAAGAGCGGATCACACGCATCGCCGATGTCATCACTATCAGCATCCTGCTGGTTATTGTTGGCGGCAGCGGGACAGTTGTCCAAGCCATCCAGATAGTTGTCTCGGTCACGGTTGATACCTATACGCGCACCAGAGCCAGGCGGAACACAGGTGTACGTCAGTGGCCCTTCGGTAACGGCCAGAGCTCGAATTACTGCATCAGAGAGCAGATCGTCAGTGTCGGTGCGGAACTGTCCGTTTGCCAGACGAACGGCCCCGAACTCTTTACCTGCCATGCTCCCCTTCACCACCACCTCGCATTCGGTCACCGTGCCGCCGAGTATCAATGAATCAAAACTTGTCCCCGCTCGCTGGATCATCAGATCTATACGCGGACTGACAACGGCAGCGTTTATAGCTGTCAGTGTCACCTGTTGACCCACAATTGGAGCAAGATCGGTGTCAAATGCATAGGAGAAATGCGCCATGTTGCGGTCCTGCTGTTCATTCAGCCGAGTGAATAGCGGTGAAGAAACAAAGGTCTCCAAAGTGTCTATTGTCCCATCATGCAAGAATCCAATACCGCCTATTTGGTCGCCATGGTGCGTGCCACTGGTGTCGGAATTCAAGGTTGTTGAGTGCCCGAACTTACCGACCTTTTTATACATATTACGCATCGTGGGAACCTTAAAGGTCTGAGGCTCTCCCTCAAACGTTTGGTCACCACTGGTACCAAAAAATCCTTGTGCAGGATCGAGCTCATGACAGCCTTCACAGGAAGCTGGGCCGTCCATATTAGAAAGGAGGAATCGATTCGCACCATCTTGCTGCGCGGCATTCAAAGAATTGTCCAAGGCACGAACTGGCCCCGGCGGGATGGTAATCTGCAGCGCAAAATCTTTAAACGAGACCATTTCACTCATGGTGATCGTACCCCACTTACCCGAAAGACCCTCAAAAGCGCCAATAAAGTTTAAAAACTGGAGTGCTTCCGAGCAGTCCGCTCCGGTTGGCTCACTACACGGATCCAGGCCAGCCTGACCAGTGCCCCGATCGCCACGCCAATGCATTGCACCCCCAACGGCGAGCCCCTGCAGCGACTGCGTTGCCATGGGGCCTTTCATGGCATGAATGAACTCGTCAATAGGCAGCGGTAGAGCGGGAGAAGCATTATTCGTGTTTATCGCAATCGAATGATCAGGGTCACCCAAATTCCAGACCAACTTGTCCCATTCGCCAAAGGGGTGGCAGCTGGCGCAATTCATTTCACCATTACCCGAGGTTGCATTAGCGTCGTACAAAAACTGACGTCCATCGACTACGGATTGTGGCTCGGGGTTGTGCAGGGAATGCGTCGCAACGATGCTATTATTCGTCAAGTCAATAATCTCAATCTGGTTTGCGAATCGAGTTAACACGTACAGCTGATTATTATTTTCATCGAGGGCTATACCGGCCGGCCCACCTCCGGTAGAAATGTAGTCAGCACTTTCCACCGTGGGATCGAAATTTGTTGCAAAGTTTACATCCTCTATATCCGCCGCATTAAACACCGCAACTTTCGCAGAACCATAGGCCGCCATGTATATTGTCGCGCCATCACTGGACACCACCATCTCCAGCGGTGTCGCAAGACTATGAGCTTTCTGTGCATCGATAGCGGCATGGTCCGCGTCAGCATCTGTATGCAACATGCTGTAGTCAATATGTTGATTAAGGTGCTTAGGACTCACGCCACCATTAGCAGGATTGATTACCGTGATGCGGGTTTTAGAGGCCTGCCCCTGAACGGTACTGCCGCCGTGAATACCGGGGCCCTCAAAAATTATTTCGTTATGTGCATCAGTGTTGCTCACATAGACCTTGTTCGTCACAGGATTGATGGCCATATTAAAGTTTAAGGTGCCGACACTTTTATATTCCGCAACGGTATCTAAGGTGTTGGCATTGAAAGCGAATACGTCTAAATCGGGAAGATCATAATTGACAAAACTACTCCAATCCGTCCCATCGGCATCAAGCCACACCGAGCCATTAAATTTTACAATAGCGCCAACAGAAGGACGCGGAACACCATCTGCGTCGGTACTCGGCCCCGGTGCATTGCCCTGAACCTGACCTGCGCCGATAACCGCGGTTTGATTGCCGGAGAACAAAGCAGCGACGTAAACGGTAGTCCGATCAGGCGTTACCACTAGCGGCCGGGGACTATCTGAATAAAAACTGAGTACTTCGATTGGGTTACCACCGACTGACGGACCTGGATTCTTCGCGTTAAACACCCAAACGTCTAGACGTCCTATGCTCGGGGTGAGAAGTCCGGGATCACCCGCACCCGGCACAGTAGCAATTGAGGGATGCTCACGGTGCTGGCCTCTGTGTGCAGTACTAATAAATGCTCGGTCAATGTCGCCTGTGCCGGCAAACTGAATATCTCGTGGCTCATCGCCTACCAGCAGTGTGCGCACGACTTGCGGTGGCGTGGCGGTAAGATCAACAATGCTCACACTGTCAGAGACGAAATTAACAACCCATGCTTCGCCATTGTTACGCGCCACCACGGAAACCGGCTCCATACCTACAGGCACCGATGCGGTTTTGGTCAGAGCTCCATCCGTGATAGAGAAGATTTCAAGGTGGTTGTCTGGTGTGTTGACCGCCAGCAGTGTGTTCCCGTCGGGGGTCAGTGTCACCGGCCTGACCGGACCACTCTCGAAGGCGAGGAAATCTACCGCCACTGCCATCGTCGGCACCACAGTCAATACCACGCTGAACAGCAGCGCAAAAAAGGTCGCAGATCGACGCGTGAACAACATTATTTTCCTAACGTTGGTTATTATAGCTGGCATCGTACTTCCTTTATTTTGTGCCACACCCAAGCGCGACCCAGTTGACGAACGATTAATATTATACCTATGCCGCCATAGTACTATCACTGGTTTGGCATTGGCAATGCACGTGTCAGACTGTCTTACATTTGGAAGTTTCGCTTAAGGAGCACTATGGGAGCTCCCTCTTATTAAAAATAAGCTATATAATTCAATGGCTTGGGCGCATTAATCCTTCACTTACCTTAGGTCATCTTCCACGGCGTTGCTCTCCTGACCCGCTTTACGTGTCAGGATATTTTACACTTGGCCGATTTACCAAGAAGTAGTATTCGCGTTAATCATGGAAACAATTGAGTTTTTAAGCATTTGGCATGTCATTTTCTTATTCATTACTACAGGGCTAGCTACACGGATATCACGCAGCCACTTCCGCTGTTGCTTGGTTGGCCGGCGGCACTCGCTATGATGTCTATGCGGATGCAACGGTCGATAAAGACGATCTTTCTTGGTGACAGAGCTTCGAAGAACCCGAAACAGAAAATATTGCTGTTTCGGTTGAGCCGCCATCAGCAGTGCCTATTCCCGCCGCAGCTTGGCTGTTCGGTTCAGCGATACTCGGATTATTTGGGGTAGCCCGACGCAAAAAAACGTAGACGTAGCCCTTGTATACAGCCCCGCATGCCGGGGCTTTTTATTGCCTGTGATTGCCGAGACTGTATTAGCGTTGGTGATCGAGTTGCCGTCCAGCAAGATGCCCAGAAATTAGACCTCTTCAGAGCACGGCTGGAACCGCCTCATTCTTCATGGCGTGCCCTGCCCGCGCACCCACCGCGGCCGGATAGCAATGGCATATTCGGTGACGACCTGCTTGCGCATGCCGGTAGCAATCGGTCCGTTCGGATCCGCTAAATAACGGTTGATTATGCATTCGGTCATACGTTCACCGTCTGCGAGATCCAGTGACGCAAGTCCTTGGCCACGCAGCAGCTTGAAGCGCTGACCGTCGAGCGCGATCTCAAACGCACAGCGCGGGTTGGCCGCCAGATTGCGGCGCAGCAACGTGCGGTGTTGCGTGATACACCAGAAAATACCGTCTTCGTAGATAGACCATAATGTGGAAATCAGCGGGAAGCCATTCGGCGACTGCGATGCTAGCCGCACAGGGCTGGCAAGGTCGCTCAGTAACGTCGTGATTTCACTTTCAGCAAGAGAGCGAACCCGACGGATATCAGAATTACTATTGGTCATGCCCCAGCTTAACAAATATGCGCAACATAAAGGAGGGTCGGCGAGCACATTGTCTGCCTGATCAACATTGGGTATCAGGGGCAGTTATCGGTGTTGCCATGGATACCATCATTATCCAAATCGCAAGCATCACCGAAGGCATCTTTGTTGTTGTGTGCCTTCACCCTAGCATGCTAGCCATTTTGCGCCGCTACGTTGTCAGTACCAGCTTGAGCTTAACCTGAAGTATGATACTGGTCCTGGGCAGCAACCGCGCAACCCGGTAATTCGTAACAGGGTCTTCAGATGAAATATTTTTCCATCGCAGTTTTGTTGTTTTGCTTTACGCCGACTGGGTATTCGGACGACTCCGATGTGCTGCCGATAGTCTATGCGGACCTCATTATTAGCGGTGGTCCCATCATCAGTATGGATCCAGCGCTGCCAGAGATGGAAGCGGTAGCGGTAGCGAATGGTAGGATACTCGCCACAGGGCGGCTGCAGCAGATCGAGGCCCTGCGAGGTAGTTCAACCCGGGACCTAGACCTAGACGGCAATACCCTAGCGCCAGGTTTTATTGATGGCCACAGCCATTTTTCTATGGCGGTGAGCGCTGCCACTTGGGCCAACCTCTCGGGCGCGCCGGTGGGCACTGTTTCGAATATCGCTGATGTCGTTGCCGAACTGCAAGCTCAGGCCAAGCGCAATGCCACTGGGCCCGGTGAGTGGCTGGTTGGTTACGGCTACGATGCAGACACTCTCACGGATGACCGTGGGATGACCCGGGACGACCTCGATGTGGCATTCCCAGACATTCCCGTCATCGCGATTCACGTGTCTTTCCATGGCGCGGTGCTGAACAGCCGAGCGCTTGCCGCCATTGGTTATGACGAAACGACTCCGACGCCCGAAGGAGGTATTATCGTGCGCAGAGAGGGAACTAACGAGCCATTGGGCCTAGTGATGGAAACCGCTTGGTTCCCCGCCGCGCATTTGCTGCCCAAGCCTGAGGGAGAGGCACGCTTAGAAAATCTACGACTGGCCCAGGCCTTGTATGCCAAGAGCGGGGTCACCACAGCCCAGGATGGTGCCACCAGCCTGGAAGATTTTGCCTTGTACAAGGAGGCAGCGTCACGTGGAGAACTCTACCTTGACCTCGTTGCACTGGGAAGCTTTGACCGTATTCCAAGTTTTGTTGCCGAAAAAGCACAGTATCAGTACTACAACGGTCGCTTAAAACTGGGTGGCATCAAGATACTCGCGGATGGCTCGCCGCAGGGCAAGACTGCCTATTTCACTCAGCCCTATCTGACCGGGGGGCCGGGAGGCGAAAAAAACTGGCGAGGGGAACCCATCATGCAACAGGCCGAAATGGATAGCCTAGTGCAGACCGTATACAGTGCCGGTATGCGAGCCTTCATCCACGCCAATGCAGATGCGGCAGTCGATATGTTGCTAAGCGCGCATGCGAAGCACGCCAAACTGGCAGGCCCAGATCCGCGCACCGTGATCATTCACTCACAGTTTATTCGCCCAGATCAGTTAGAGGCCTATGCCCGTTACGGCATGGTCCCTTCGTTTTTCAGCAATCATGCCTTCTTCTGGGGCGATGTGCATGTGGAGAACCTGGGCGAGGAACGCGCGTATTACCTCAGCCCAATGAAATCGGCGGCGGACCTGGGGATTCATTTCACCAATCATAATGATTACATTGTGACACCCATGGATCAGCTCTTCACTGTCTGGTCAGCGGTTAACCGGGTATCGCGCACCGGCAGGATCATTGGCGCAGATCAACGCATCAGCCCTGAGCAGGCCCTTAAAGCCATTACCCTAGACGGTGCCTGGCAGTACGGTGAAGAGGACAGCAAGGGCTCCATTTCACCTGGAAAATGGGCGGACATGGTGGTGCTCAGCGGCAACCCACTCACGGTGGACTCGATGGCGATCAAGGATATTCGGGTGCTTGCCACCTACAAGGAGGGGCGACAGATTTATGCTGCAGATGAAATTTCAGAATAACTATTGAGCTTATATACGCATTACTAGAAACTTGATTTACCCGAAAAGCCCTATGGATTAACCTGTAGTGAACCCCGCTATACCCTTTATTTTCTATAAAAACATAACGACATTAGAGCACTTGTGGCCTATTTCGTCAGGCGCGTAGACCTCCTCTCAGCTCATCCGGCTATTAGCAAAAATTACCCTCGACAACCCGTTGATACTTCTTATACTTAAACAATTACGGTTCGTATAGATAAGAAAAAAGAAACTAAATCTCGTGTTGGAGATGTGTCTCATGAGGAAGGGTCATCACCGATGTTGGCTGAATTGACAACCTCTTTACCAAAACATATTTTTAGCTGCCATTGCGAACTTTCCTCGCGCTTCTTGCGCAATACCGGCTCCACGCCACAATGACCCGCCATCACGTTACCAATGCCGTCCGCAACGAGGCCCAAGCGGCTCGCAACGGGATACGTCCCTGGCTTTTTTCCTGGTAGCGGCGCTTTTCTACTTTTACGAGTTTTTTGCGCGGGTTGCCCCTGGCGTCCTTCAGAAAGACATCCTCGAGGTCACTGGCGCGACCGAAGGCGCATTCGGTCTGTCTATGAGCATGTATTTTCTCGCCTATGCCCCAGCACAACTCGTCGTTGGGCGGCTTTTGGACCGTTTTGGAACGCGATTCGTCGTCGCCCTTGCAGCGATTTTCGTTGCGCTGGGATGTCTCATTCTCGCCTCTTCCGACAGCATCGTAACAATGGGTATCGGGCGCTTCCTGCAGGAATTGGGCAGCGCAGTCGCGTACTTGGGTGTAATCTATCTGGCGATGGTTTGGTTCCCTCCGCAGCGCCACGGAATCATTCCGGGCTTAACCGTCGCCATAGGCACTCTAGGCGCCTCAACGACACAATACCCTCTCAGTGTCATGGCTGATTCCTTTGGCTGGCGTGCGCCAGTATTAACCTGCGCTATCGCAGGTTTCGGAATCGCGATCATGCTGTGGTTTTTGTTGCCGCGCCGACCTTCATGGTTTATTGAACTGATGAGAGAAGACGGCTATAAGCCGGATTTGCCTGTACCGATTCTCACCACTATCATGAACGTTGCCAAGGACCGCCAGCTCTGGCTGATTGCCCTATCGTCAGCAGGACTGTATCTCCCCCTCTCTGTCATCGGCGATCTCTGGGGCGATGCGTTCTTACAGATCGAATCTGGACTCTCAATCAAAGGAGCAAGCCTTGCTACGACATGTGTCTTCATCGGATTCGCTGTTGGTGGCGTAGGCTTCGGGTACCTTGCCGACCGCCTTGGACGCAGAAAGATTCTCTATTTGGGCTGCGCCATTGCCTCGACAATTATTGCTTCATTGATCATGTTCGCAAGCATCCAACCCACATGGCTCACCGTCGTACTGCTGGGCATGTTCGGCTTCACCACCGGAGGCCAAGCGCTATCCTTCGTGATGACGGCTGATAATGCTGCCCGACACAACCGCGGGATGAAACTGGCGTTTGTTAATTTTGTAGTGATGCTTTTGCCCGTTGTGGCACAACCCAGCGTTGGCTTTCTTGCCGACATCGGCGTCGCCAGAACTGGATTGCCTTCTGCCGTGCAAGAACTCAGAGGTTATGGCCTTGTCGTAGCCCTGACGATTGTCGGTACGGTGATTACATTCTTCGTCCGGGAAACCACACCCCGCGAAGACAAGGCCCCTGTTGCACATTGAGCAGTCATAGCCTCTGTAACGCCTCTATAAGCGTTTTTCTAGCTCAAAAAATATTGTGATGTGTTTTTAATGCGGCCATACAATCTGACCGACAAAAAGACGCTCACGGCACACCCGTAAACACAGGACCAGTGGGATTAAGGTTCAATCTTAGGGTTTTCCCCTATTTCGCTGTCAAAGGTTTAGCTGTATCATCAGGCCCGCGAACAAGGGTCGCAATGTCCATGCAGCCGACCCCCTCTCACGCGTATTGCAGGCCGCTCATGATGAGAGACAGCTGAGAAGTTTTTACCGGTGGGTCGGTCTCAGATTGCAGAGTATTGATAGGCGTGTCTCATTTTTTGTTATGCTATTGACTCGTCATTTAGCGATATCAACACTTACCCACTCATGAACGACACTTGCATCCTACTGTTTGCGTGGGCAAAACATCAAATAAGGTTTAGTATCGAGAATATATGAATAGCACAAGCGAAACGGATCGAAAAAAGTTGCTTGTGACGCTTATTTGGGTTGTTTTTATGGCGCTGGGGATAGGAGTCACCGTAAAAATCTATTTGCTGGGGGAGGCTCACCCTCCCTGGCCTGCCCTGACAGTATGGGTGGCCTTGGCAGCCACGTTTGTATATGTGCGCAGGGGCGGAGCTACGGACATAGCTGTCTGGGCTGTCATTATAGCGCTCTTTACCGGCTTTACAGTGTCAGCAATTTATACGGGGGGGTTTGAAGGTCCAATAGCTCCCCTAGCGCCGTTACTACCCGGGCTGGTGATACTGCTACTCAACCCTAAAGCGGGCTGGATTGGGGCTGTGATAACCTTGTCTCTCTTATCACTCGTGGCGGTCTTACAGTCGTCTGGGTTAACGCAGCCCTTACCGATTGGTGAGACCGGTCTTGTCATCATTCAGTACTTTGTCCTAGCCACTGCCTGCATAGTGTTTACGTGGATAATCGCGGACTTTGCTCAAAAATCTAACGAGGTTGCGGCGACTAACCTTCAAAATTCTCGGACCGATTTTGTAACTGGCGTGGCGAATCGCCGACAAATTAATGACACGCTGGAGCAAGAGATCGAACGGGCTGGACGTTCCGATAACCACTTGTCCGTAATACTGATTGATGTCGATCATTTTAAACGATTTAACGATTCAAATGGACATCAAGCTGGCGATCAGTGCCTTAGTACTGTCGCTGATGTGCTTAGCGCCTCCGCCAAGCGCACCATGGATGTGATTGGGCGCTACGGAGGGGACGAATTTATTATGATTTTGCCCAACACTGACGCATCTGCAGCTGCTCGAATCGCTGAAAAAGTGAGGAGCGAAGTGCTTAACCGGTCCCTGTATTATGACGGCGAACACACAGACAAGGTCAGTTTGACGCTGGGGGTAGCGAGCCTGCAAGGACGAGCAATCAAAAGCGCAGACAATCTTGTTAAACTTGCTGATGATGCCCTACTTCATGGCAAAACTAATGGGCGAAACACGACATCCTATGCCCTTTTTAATGCTCGATCGGGGCTAGCTACATTCAAAGTTGGGGCCCCTTCAGCCCCTTGCTAAGAGCCACTAAAGTGGTTTAGCGACTGCTACTGCTACTGATACCATTAACACCGCAGTGTTCAAAGCCGCCGGAAAAGGCACTAAAAATCCAGCCGCACTCCAACACCATACATTTGGGAATCCACCTTATTATCAAACTTCAGATATTCGGCGTAGATGTCTACCGTGTCCAGAATATCAAAGGAAAACCCAAGGCCGCCAAAGGCGTTCTCTCCATCAAAATCATCCTTAATACCCGCTTCCCTCAACTCAACATCCCCCGACGAGATACCGGCCTTGGCATAAATTTCGAATAAGGGCCCAATGGGTAGATAAGCGACGCCTGCTAGCGTAAATGCAGAGGCATCAACATCAACGTCATTGCTGTCATAGCTACCGAGGTCGTAGTAACCAAGCTCGGCGGACAACATCAAAAAGTTGGTGTCGATGAATTGATAGCCGACGAATGCAGCTGGCGCATAAGTATGGTCGTCGAAATCATCTATGCTCACATCTGTCTTATACGCACCCGCTCCGATATAGAACCCATCCGCATTCACACCGGATGCCCATAACCCGACAATCACCAGTAAAAGTATATTCCATCCTGATTGCATTTTTTCAGTCATGCGTTTCTCCAAGTCGTTCTATTCGTATTCTAGGTCTCAAGGAGACACGAGCTTTCGCCCATCCGCCTATTATGTCAGGATTATTGCGCTCGGTACTTGCACGAAAAGCCGCTTTATTACCCTGATACTAAACTTGCATCGCTGGTATTGTAGGCGGAAAGTGTCATCGCTTACCCTTGCGCCATCTGTACGGGTTGATCGGATCCGGATCAACCCACAAGCCCCGTTTGCGTTTCCTAGCTTCATCCTCGCTCGACTCATATCGGCCGCGATCCTCCGGGGACTGCTGCGACGCATAGTACCGATACCACCATGCCATCCCGGCTAATAACTGGGCATGATTAGCATCAAGCGTTTTACCACAGGAAGCACAGTCGCTGGGCTGTACCCAGACTTTCCCTAAGACCCTGCCATAGCGATCGCTATGGTCCGACGCTACAAAGACCTGCTTTCCCGCCACTATAGAAGCCAAATGCTCTCTGGAGGCATCGCCATAGGGCTGATCCCGCTCCGGTGCATCTATGCCCGTCAGCCGCACTGTGTATTGTGTGCTAGTGCTATCAAGAACTTTGATCGTGTCGCCATCAGTGACTGAGACGACTTTGCCGGTGATGTCACCAAGAGCCGCCAGGGGGATAACAAATAGGACTAATATCAATCTGCGCATAGATCTTTATTAGCAGAGGTCGCTTTGCGCATACTGGTAATAATTGGCGATTGCCAACCCTGCCGCTACACTGGTAAAGGGGTCGTGTTCAACCACTTTACCTCTAAACTGATTGTCGAGAATTTCTTTTACTGCTGGAATGAGTGAAGACCCTCCCGTGCGAAGAACCAGATCTATATCATCAGGCCGGCAATTAGCCTTTCTAAGAACTTCTGTGATCCCCTGCTCAAACTCAAATAGCAAATCAGAAATCATCGTTTCAAATTCCCAGCGTTCAACGACAACCTGAATATCGATCTCCGGAATATCCAACAGGGCCGACTCCTCAACCGAGAGCTGCGCTTTAAAGTCCTTTATGGCTTCAAACACTTGATAGCTGTAGTTTTGTTGAATGAGATCGTAGAGGCGCCTAAATTTTTCAGCACCCGGATCGGACTCAGACATACGCTGCATCACAGCGGTGGTATATTTATTTTGATTGAGCATGTAGCTAATCGGCCAATTGATTAGCATCTCTTCAAATTCTCCAAAGGGGAACAAAGCATCCACTTCCGCGCCATCTATCATTCGACTCCAGCGCTCGCCTTGTCCCAATAGCGGGAAAACCAGCTCTCTAAAAATCGTTTGGTCGATTCTGTCGCCACCCAAAGCAATTCCATGGGTAGCCTGTACTTCAAAGCTCGAGCTATCGCGTCGCAACACGCTGAAGTCTAAGGTGCCACCGCCAAAATCAACGGTTAGCACTAATTCGTCGTCGCTCTGCGGATAATTGTGCAGAAAACTAATAGTGGCCGCTGTGGGCTCAGGGCAGAAAGACTGTTCAGATATACCCGCGTGACCATACGCTTCGCCCAGTCGCTCTAAAGCAATGCTATTACGCCGGCTTTCTATGCCCTCAAAGTTAACCGGGTGGCCCAAGCAGGCATACTTAACTTTATCGCCAACAGTATTCTCGATGGACTTTCGAATCCCCACTAAAATTGGAACCACCAGCGCGACCAGCCTAAAGGTCTTGTCAAAAACGGCTGTTCGGTCCGTTGTTGTATTACCCAAAAGCCTTTTCGTACCGCGAAACAATCTTCCAGGCAATGTCGAATCATCGAATGCCTGACCATAGACATTAGCAGTATCTCCCTCCCCCGCACCTCCCATCGCACTCTCACCACCGCCGGTTCCTGAGCGAGCTTCGCCAAGGATTTCGAGGCTGAGTTCCACCTTACGGCCCCTGTTGCCGCTGATGTAATCCTCTATAGCAAGTTGACCGATAGAGCTTTGGAAAGCCCTGTCGATATAGTTAGCCGATGGCATGACACTGTCTGGTGCGGCTAATTTTATTAGCGTTATATTCTCGCCATCAAAGACAGCGGCGGCACTATTACTGGTACCGAAATCTATTCCAATACCTAATCTTGAAGATTGCTGAGTCGTAAATCGCATCAAAAGTTCACAGGAAAATTAAAGAGATCATAAATTTCGAGTAATTATAGGGCTTTTTACCGCTAGGTCTGCTATTTACTACTGCCAACATTCAATTATTTTTTCGGCTAGTGCCTTCCCCGGGATCTCAGCAACGAACTTGTCGGCGGAGCGCGCTCAATTTACTATTGTGCTATGAATGAAAGCAGTAGCAACCCACCCCGAAAAATCATCCACGTGGATATGGATGCGTTCTTTGCCAGTGTGGAGCAAAGAGACAACCCTGAGTTGCGCGGTCAACCTGTAGCGGTGGGCGGGTCGGCACAACGCGGGGTCGTTGCCGCAGCAAGCTATGAGGCACGCCGATTCGGTGTGCGCTCGGCAATGCCCTCAGTGACTGCGGCACGGCGGTGTCCCTCTCTGATTTTTGTATCGCCACGTTTTGAGGTCTATCGTGCAGTGTCACAACAAATTAGAGAGATATTCAGTCGTTATAGTGACCTTCTAGAGCCGCTCTCGCTGGATGAAGCCTACCTAGACGTCACTGAAGACAAACCTCAGGTGGGTAGTGCAATTGCCATAGCGGAACTAATAAGGTCCGCCATCCGTGAAGAGACAGGCCTGACGGCTAGTGCCGGAGTGAGCTATAACAAATTTCTAGCTAAAGTAGCCTCCGACCAGAATAAGCCCGATGGGATTTTTGTAGTGCGGCCTAATGAGGGTGCCGAGTTTGTCGCGTCTCTACCAGTGCGCCGCTTTTATGGTGTAGGACCGAAAACTGCCGAGCGTATGGGCCGCCTGGGAATTCGTGAGGGAGCTGACCTCTGTGATAAGCATATGGATTTTATGATCGAGCACTTCGGAAAGTCAGCAGATTATCTATACCACGCTGCTCGAGGAATAGACCAAAGACTGGTTCGATCTGACCGCATCCGTAAATCTGTGGGCCGTGAAAGAACCTTCAGTCAAGACCTTTCCACGGACACGGCATTGAGTGAGGCGCTTGAAGATGTCATCGACAGTGTATGGCATAGGATTGAGAATAATAGTGTTACAGGGCGCACGGTCACTCTCAAAGTAAAGTACGCGGATTTTCAGCAGATAACGCGCAGCAAGTCTTGTGAGCAATGTCTTACGAATAAGAGCCAGTTTGGCGCTGCTGCGCGAGCGCTACTCGCACAACTTTTACCTGTGCCGCTTGGCGTACGATTGATAGGCCTGACACTATCCAACCTTTCGCCAGTCGAGTCACCGCACGCGCGCAATCTAATCAATCACAGGGCCAATTCACAACAAAAATTCGACTTCTGACGGTCTAAATTTGAACGGTGACTTATTTTGTTACCTCCCACAGACGTCCACAGATACCCCACCGGCACGCGCAGTACAGCCCCCTGGCAGATGATAGCCTGACTGCACAAATGCCTTATTGCTGGGCAAGCAAGGACTTTGCCTATGCTTTTGCCACAATGGTACTATGACATTACAACCGTTTTCTCCGAGAGTCATAATGTCATTTGCACCATCATCGAATCTTGATGGCAAACTTCTCCTTGGATTGACTCTGTTACTGATGCTCTTATTCTCGTGGATGGCTGGCATCAAACATTTGGTCGTTGAGTGGGTGAGCCCGGCAAGTGAAGAAGTTTTTATCGCACCCAACATACTGATGATCGTCGTCGACGATCTGGGCTACAACGACACCAATGCAATCAACCCAGACGGCATTGTAACGCCGCACATTACTGAGTTAGCGCAAAACGGCGTAACCTTTCGGCGCCACTACGCCGATTCAACCTGCACACCTAGTCGCGTAGCATTATTGACTGGCCGTTATCCAGAGCGCTCGGGGTTTCGTCCGATAGGTATTGAGATTCCAACTGAGTACAGCACCATCGCGGAACAATTGCAAAGCGCCGGGTATATGACCTATATGACTGGCAAGTGGCACGCCGGCGAGGGCAGAGTAGAAGCACGGCCGCAGCACAAAGGCTTTAACGAATGGTTCGGATTTTTAAATCAATGGGAACTCTCCGGAGAAGTCACCGATGCCAATAAAGGCGGCACCAAGAGGCCCACTTATCGCAATCCCATGCTCAGAGTGAATGGCGGCGTACTCGAACAATATGAAGGCCACCTGACAGACATACTCACCCAACACACAGTAGAAAAAATCAAACACTTACAGGCGCAAAAGCAACCCTGGTTCATATACCACGCATTTCTTGCACCACATCACCCGATCCAGCCAGACGAGCGTTATAAGGCGCGCTTTCCCGATACGCCGGCCGGAGAATATACGGCACTGGTCACACAACTCGACGACGCCATTGGACAAATACTCGCCACCGTCGATCGTAAGAATACGCTGGTCGTTTTTATCAGCGACAACGGCGGTACCAACAAGCAGCTGGATAACAACTATCCATTCTATGGCAAAAAGGCCGATATGTTCGAGGGTGCCTACCGCACCCCACTTATCATCAATTGGCCGGGCGCTATCCCGGCCGGGAAGATCATTGATGACACGGTAATGAATGTTGATATATACCCTACCCTGCTCGCCTCTGCACGCAGTCCTATCCCAGAAAATCTAGATGGCAACAATTTGTGGCCGGTGATAAGCGGTGACGCCAGATCGCAACGCACAGGCCGCAGCTGGGAGGTCTTCAGCTCAAACGTGGAGGCCTTGCGCTTCAGCTTCTTATCGGCGTCCGACGAGTGGCGACTTTCCAATACGCAAGGCTTAGAGCCCAGTTTGTTCAACCTGTCAGCCGAACCAGCCGGAAAAACCAATGTAGCGGTGCAGCATCCCGATAAAGTACGCGAACTGACCAGAGATTTTTGGCAGGCATTCTGGATGAAGAGCCTACTGCCGGTGGCGGAGGAGTTAGGGCCAGCGGATAATCAACGCCGCTACACCGGGTTTGATGCCATGCGCACACCCTTGCACTACGGGCTCGCCATCGGGCTGGAAATTGGTCCGCTACCGCAGGATATCAGGCAGCTCGCTGACGACAGTGCCATTGTACTTGCAGGGCAAGAGGGCTTCTGGCAATTGCGCTATAGCAGTAACCTAGGACTGGAATGGGTCATCGGCAACAGGGTTCTGCGCGATGTCAGCTTCGAACCGTCACGCTGTAACGCCATTGTACTGACCAACTACTTTCAACCATTGGCACATCTACCCACACGTGCGCCGCGTTCGAAGCTAAAACTGTATTCCGCCGGCTTACTGCGCGACTTCGAGCGAAATTTTGACTACACAACTATTACCGGTGGCGCCATCGAAGCACCGACTTTGGTCAATTACGGCGGTCGGGCAAAATTTTCCAACCTGCTACTTAGCGCTTATTCCGACAACTATGCACCCCAGGTGAAACCCGAATTTCTGGAGATCTATACCAACGCGTTTCAAGACCAAACTCTAACGCTCGCCGATGTAGAATTAATGACGTCTGAACTCTGCCAGTGACGGACTGCGCCCAATTGGGGATAATAAGGTGAGGTTCGACTAGATTGAGTGACGCGTGACAGCCCTTCCACAGCGCGCGGTCATTCGCACCCGCAGTCGATGCGCAGGCTCGAGAAGTAGACACGCAGAAGCGTTTCGTGTAACGTCAGACCGGCTAGGCGTTGTATTCCACGCGTTTAAAACGTCTCCATTAAAGGGGTTAGGGTAATGAAGAAAGTAGTCGCGCTCGTTGCAGTGATTAGCCTTACAACACTGGTAGCCGCATGCGGCTCAACACCAGAAATGGCAAGTCAACCCATGCCAGAATCTGGTTTTTTGCCGGACTATTCTCTCCTTGTCTCAGCACCAACCGATAAGGCTGACGCACGCATGTGGCGTTATCGGAAGTCAGGCGTTAGTCGCGGCCAGTATACCGCGGTTATCTTAGACCCTATTTTTTTGAAACAAGCAGTGACAAAGGGTGTGACTGCGGAAACGATCCAAAAAACCAAAGAAGCCTTGCAAGCTGAGATGGTCAAAGCCGTGCTGAGCAAAGGTGATCTGAAGATTGTCACTGAGCCTGGACCTGGCGTGATACGGATTTCTGTAGGCATTACTGGCGCTGAAAGCTCAGCGGATGGCCTTGAGCCATGGAACTTCACACCCATTGGCCTAGCGGTCAATGGGGCGGCTTATGTGGGCGGCGTGAATGAAAAAACACCTGCATTAGTGGTGGAAAGTAAGATCGCTGACAGTCAAACTAATGAGCTGCTTGGCGAAGGCCTAGTAACGATCGAAGGCGAATCTTTTAGAACGAACGCCGGCTCGTTAGATTCATTTATCGCGCTGGCTAAAAAAGTCGTTGCTGTAGCCCTGCGAGAATCGGCCGACAACACACCAACGAAATAAGCTTTTCATCGACAACCCCCTTTAGCACACTGCCTCAGTCATCTTAGATGTTGAGGCTAAGGTAGGTGCTTGTTCCGTATTATTCTTGTCTAGAAAAAAGCCTATTTAGCGGTAATACAGGTAAAATAGTTAGAGAGAAGCCAACCTTCAATAGCGCCGTCGTACAGGTCACAGATTGTCATTGTGGCCGATGCGTTTGCAGCAGAACGTGTGACGACCATCTGATCAATGTGTTTAGCCTCTGGGAAATCCAATAAGTCACGTTCAACCTGTTGGCCAAAAAGCAGTGCCTTTTCCATTTCCTTATTTTGCACAGAAACAGATTGCGGATACGGCAAGGCGCTACCGACCAAGTTTGAAGCAAGCGGCGTAGCAAGTCGCCCATAGCGGAGGTCGCAGGAGCAAAATTGTCACGCGCGTTCACAATTGTTCCTTCCCGACAATGCCTCACGATTCCTTCGCGCGCGGGCGATAGTAGCGTCTTTTCATGATCTGCGGCTAAGGCGTCCCAGTAGCCGCTCAAACCGAGCATGTACTGTAGAAAGCGCAACTTCCGCGAAGCCTCTGAGTCGGCAGGGGCATCTTTAGCTTTCAACCGGGCTTTGTCATACGCATCGTATCCGATGAGAGCCGCCTCATACTTCAGCTGTTGAGATCCTGCAAAGGCAAGAAGCTGAGCATTGCAAGGATCGGGGCTTGCCGTCACCGACCAGTCGCAAGATTTTCCCGTTGCAGGAGGCTGAGGTTGCGCAGGCGATGCGTCCAGAGCCACCTTCAATGCGTCGACAAAACCGTCAGTGTATGACAGTCGATTTTTTCACGGCCTCAACCGGACTGCCATCAGTGCTCTCCGCATCGGCGACCGACGCAGCCACAAGCAAGAGTGCAGACACGCCGCGAATAATCGTTCTCTTCATTATTAAACTCCTATAGCCTTGTGTCTTCAGTGCCACGCGATTGTCAGTACAGATCACCTTCACAGGCGAGCTTGAGCAACCTAAGTGAGTGTTGGTACCTCGATTTTTGACCCAATAGCGTGCTCGACGTGTTGCTTTTCTCGCTCTAGAAATGCGAGAGTGCTTGAAATGAAATCGTCGGCTGATGCTTCATATACAAAAAAGAAATTGTTCAAATAACAGGATAGATCTTTCGCATTCAGATTGATCTGATTCTGGTCTCGATCGCTATTGAATTTAGCAATATCGAATAACTTGAACTGTGAAGGGTTCAAGTAATAACCTTTATATCCCAAGCCTTCAAGCTTAGAAAAAATGTCTGTGATGGGAAATTGATGGTGTCGCGACTCAATCTCAATCAATATTAGGGGTTTGAACTGACGAATGGTCTCGGCTCCACCATCGAGCACCTCTAATTCGTGTCCTTCAACATCGATTTTGATTAACCCTATCGATTCGAAGCCGGCTTTCTTTGCAAAAGAATCCAAGGGAAGAAGCTGCACCGCAACCTCATCAGTCCCTGTTAGATTGGATTCAGTATGTGCATTAAAAGTCGCCCGCGCATCTACTCGTGTTCCACCGATAAAAGGCACTCGAATATTACGTCTTTCCTCCTTGTCAGACAGCGCAAAATCGAACACATGAGCATTTTTGAACCGTTTTTTCAGATACCGATGCAGATGTGGGAGGGGCTCAAAAATATACAGATTCTGGGACCCGACTATGTCTTCCAAAATTGTGCTGTAAACACCGGTATTAGCGCCGATGTCGAGCATCACTGATGATTCTACAATAACAGATCTGAGTAACTTAGCCTCCACGTCAAACGGATAGTCCGCTGTGATCGGCGAAGTGATCGCCTGTTCTCGAAGTACCGTCTTTTCTTTCTCATTCATCATGAAGCCAAAACACATCTGGAGTGATTTTTGTGAGGGTAACTGCCGCTATCAACGCGCATCACCAGTCTTTTTTTTGGTAAGCGGCAGCGTTGCAACCGGCAGCCTTTCGAAGGTCGACGTGAGCTCACATGTCGCTCGTGCCCTAATGACGAAAACCAGATGCATCGGACGAATCCAACTGCGACTGTACCGGATGTTTGCCGAAATGTTCGAGCGCCCGTCGTATATCCTCCAGAAGCAGCGCGCCAAGGTCCCTGCTGACCCCATGGCGCACGAGAATACGCTGAATCACTTGTTCCTCGCTATTGGCAGGCAGTGTGTAGGCCGGGACTTGCCAGCCCCGAGCCCGCAAACGATCTGCCAAATCATAAAGATTGAAACCCGGATTTGTACCCTCCCTTATTTTCCAGCAGAGCGCGGGAATACCTGCCTTCATGTCGCCATTATAGATAATCTCAAACGGACCCAGTTTCTCTATTTCAGCGGAAAGGTGAACGGCGGTTTCATAGCAGGCGGTATGAATTCTACGGTAGCCTTCTCTGCCCAGGCGCAGAAGATTGTAGTACTGGCAGGCAACCTGTCCTCCTGGCCGTGAGAAGTTGAGGGCGATGTCACGCATGTTACCACCCAGATAATTCACCCAGAAAATCAAGTCCTCGGGGAGATCCGATGCCTCGCGCCAGATGATCCAGCCCACCCCAAGCGGCGCCAAGCCAAACTTATGCCCAGAGGCGTTGATCGACTTTACCCTGGGGATGCGAAAATCCCATACCAAGTCTGGTGCGCAGAAAGGCGCGAGAAACGCGCCGCTGGCGCCATCGACATGAATGGGTATATCCAGACCCTGTTCCGCCTCGAGCTTGTCGAGGGCCAGAGCGACTGCCTGCACCGGCTCGTACTGGCAGGTGAAAGTAACGCCCAGGGTGGGCACCACACCAATGGTGTTCTCGTCACAGCGTTTTAGCACCTCTTCCGGCGTCATTAGCAGTCGATCTTGCTCGACCGGTATTTCGCGCAACTCGATGTCCCAGTAGCGCGCAAATTTATGCCAGCAGACTTGCACTGGACCGGTGACCAAGTTGGGCTTGTCAATAGACAGCCCCGCTGCTTTGCGTTTAGCTTCCCAGCGCCGCTTCATAGCCATACCGCCGAGCATTGCTGCCTCACTGGAGCCGGTGGTGGAACAGCCGGCAGTGTTAGCGTGTTCCGGAGAGTTCCAGAGATCGCCCAGCATATTCACGCAGCGCGACTCGATTTCAGCAATCTGTGGGTATTCATCTTTGTCGACGATGTTCTTGTCGATACAGTCATTCATCAGTTGGTGAACTTCCGGCTCGATCCAGGTCTGGCAGAAAGTCGCCAGGTTCTGCCGTGAATTGCCATCCAGCATCAGTTCATCATGCACCAGGGCGTAAATAAGACGTGGGTCGTGTTCTTCTTGCGGCATTTGGTACTTCGGCAGGCTAACGGAAACATCAGACGAGCCGTAAATGTCATCATCAAGCTTATGCCGAATGGAGTCTTTGTCATGTACTGCCATAAATACCTCTGTATGTTATACGCTGGAGTTTCCAGTCATTTGGTGTTGATTTGAGAGTAATTCTAGCCTTCTAAAGCTCGACTAAAAGCCTGATGGCGGCAGTAAATGGCCATGGTATCTGCGAATCAGTCACACCGCGTTCCTCGCTATCGACCAATGCACATGATCCAACCCACCCTGCCCTCGCAGTGTACTTTGTCAGATCACTTGGAGCCACTTAACTTACCTTTTAAACAACATCGTTTCTTCTGTCCTGTTCAGTTCAGCCCAGCGTTGTCGTCGCACGCAACCTGACATACCGTTTTAACAGCTAGAACGAATCTAAAGTGCCCCGCAATCCAATATTTTATTTTTCCAACCCTCGCAAACGCCTATCGACAGCTAAGTGCTAAGGGGTATTCCCGTACTTTTCACTGAACCGTAGGGAATGAGCTTGTGCATCATTTTGATGTCACCAAGTTCACTCACCTGACTGATCATGGCATTGAAAGCCTCGCTGCTGCAATGCTCGTGATAGGCCTGTTCTGAAATATAGAGGTCGTAAAACCAGAACTCGTCGAGATCATCCTCCGCTTGGTGAAACACATACACCGGCACTCCCCTCTCCGTCGCAGTTTGCTCCATCATAGTCTGAGTTAATGTCGCCAGAGCGGCCCGTTGGCCGGGCTTAGCCCGAATATTGGTTATAAAGGCAAACATCGTCAATCCTTGTAATTGTTTTTTACCACTTTAAAATTCTCACCTAGCGTATCGTGCACCTCGAAAATTCGCTCGTAACCCGTATGGACGATCAGCCACTGGCCGTCCAATTTCCGGTACCGGTCGTGATAAATACCGTTGCCGCTAATCTGCAGCTTGTACTTCAGTGCGTAGACGATATCGTGAAGGTACCAAATACCCTCGGCTTCGTCTGCACTGGTCACTGTTATTTCGGGATGATGGGCGGTGTGCATGGACAAAAACTGGCGACCGCGCATCGACCGTGATAGAAAGCTGACAATCTCATCACGGCTGTCGAAGCTATTATCGCCATCGCTGTAGCTGGCGGTGGCATCGGGCACGAAAATTTCTGCCATCTCTGACCAGGCATTAGTGTCAAGAAACCGAAAGTACTTTCCCTTCAATTGTTTTATTAACTCGATGTCTTTCAAGTTCATCGCCATCTCCTATATTACTCGATGATTATCGCCATCGACGGGCAGCCCCCCGCGAGTGATGCCAGGGCGCTGTTCATTTTGCATCGCGAGTTGTAGTATGTTTAGGATGAAAGCGCAAGACGATCAGCATTTACTGCGCTTATAATTGTGCTCCGCTGCTCCATATATAGAATAAGAAGACGCCACAGCTTGTCCCTTTAAAAAATCGAGGCGATAATACGGGTTGGGCAAGGCTGTGAAGATACCGATAATAGGAGATGACAATGCAGGGTCCTACTGGCACTAACTATGCAACGGTCGACCAGAGCTATTTTGATAGGCGCGGCTTAAACAGTTTCCGCTGGCGGCCGAGGAATCTGTTGATCCAAAACGGGATATGCCACGCGGCATTCTGGCCGGTTTTTTACCCTGCTACTCTCAGCCTTCATGATTTTATGGCTAAACCCGTCGATTGCCTGCGTCGGTTCGTTTCAATTGGCTGGATCCGGGGAGCCTCTACTCGATGGTTTCAAGGCTATTTATGGCGACGGCATAGCAAAGCTATTGGTAACTATAGCGGTACTGGGTTTGGTTGCCAGCTTTCACACCATCATCTTTGTCTAGGGTAGGCAAATCTATTCTCTCAGCCGGGCGGGCTACTTCCTTTCTGGCTTATCGGCAACCCACGGCAGCCGCAAGACACCGCACCGCGCTATAATCGCTGGCGCCGCACTGGCACTTACCGTTATGTTTATTCTATGGTTTAATATGGGTGTCGATCAGGGTGCTGCGGCACTTGGCGGCACGCTGTTAAATATGGCGGTATTTGCCGCTATGTTTTCCTATATCATGCAGGTCTTGTTCTTTATTTTACTGCGCCGCAAGTTACCACGGTTGGAGCGTCCATACCGCAGCCCGTTTGGCATTTTAGGGGCTAGCTTAACCATTTTGATCGCCACAGTAACGGTCTATTACCAACTCACTGGCCTCATCTATCGACAAGGTGTCCTATGGATGGGTGGCTGGCTGGTTTGCGGTGAGTATCCTTTTCTTCACTCTTATCGGAGCCCACCGATTAATTCTGTCACCCGAAGAAGTGTTCGCTTTAGAGCACGACAAAGCGCGGGCCTTATAACGCACCATCAATCTGTTTTTTGAGTTACTCGACGAGATCACGGCTATGGCGACAGAAGAAAAAATCACAGATGAGCATCCAGCCATCGCTATGCTTAAAGAGTCTGGCGCCACCAAAGTAAAAGTTGCTGTTGCTGATATAGACGGCATTTTACGCGGCAAATACCTGCACATTGATAAGTTCCTAAGTGCAGCCCAGTCCTTCCCTGCTGGCGGCTTCGGCTTTTGTGACGTGGTAATGGGGTGGGACATGATGGATCACCCTTACGACAACACAGAGCTCACCGGCTGGCAACACGGCTACCCCGATGCACTGGCGCGACTGGATCTTGACACACTGCGCCTCGTCCCGTGGGATAGTGATATACCTTTGGTATTGGGCGAGTTCGTAAACTCCGATGGCACTCCCCATGCAGCATGCGCGCGCCAGACGTTGCAGCGGGTACTCAAACGAGCAGAGAAAATGGGCTTTCAGGTAATGACCGGCATGGAATTCGAGTGGTATAACTTCGCCGAAACACCGCAGAGCTGGGCGGCCAAAAAAGGGGTTGACCCTGAACCACTCACACAAGGTATGTTTGGATACTCTCTATTGCGGGTCAGTCAACATCAGGACTATTTCAACGCTATCATGGATCAAATGCTGGCCTTCGGCGTGCCACTAGAGGGGCTGCATACTGAAACGGGGCCAGGTGTTTACGAAGCTGCCATCGCCTTTTCCACGGCGCTAGAACAAGCTGACCGAGCGGTATTATTCAAGGCTGGCATCAAAGAAATCGCTACTGGCTTTGGCATCATGCCCAGTTTTATGGCCAAACCAAACCAACAGCTGCCCGGCTGTAGTGGACATATCCACCAAAGCCTGTCCGATGGTAAAACCAATGTGTTTTACGGCGCGAAAGGCACGCACAACATGAGTCCGCTGTTTGAAAGTTATCTTGCGGGACAGCTGGCTTTCATGATGGACTTTGCGCCACTGCTGTGGCCGACCATTAATAGCTACAAACGACTGGTCGATGGCTATTGGGCACCCGTCAAGCCGACCTGGGGCGTGGATAATCGCACTGCCAGTTTCCGTGTTATTAGCGCCTCGCCAAAAGCGACACGTTTGGAAACGCGTTGCCCTGGCGCTGACGTCAATCCTTATCTAGCCATGGCAGCGGTGATCGCTGCAGGTCTCGACGGCGTTGAAAAGGGGCTTAAATTAACGTCGCCTCCTATTACCGGAACCAACCAGGGTGCCGAAAATACAACCAGTGTTCCGCGCACATTGATAGACGCTACTCGCTTGTTTCAGCAGTCTGAGATCGCCCGAGATTGGCTGGGTGATATTTTTGTCGACCACTTTAGCGCTAGCCGCGAATGGGAATGGCGTCAGTGGCTGGACAGTGTGACCGACTGGGAATTGAAACGCTACTTTGAGATCATTTAATGCATCGCCCAGTGCGCTAGACAACTCGGAGCCCATCACCATGAGCGTTACCGCTTTTAGCTTTCCAACCAACATACAATTTGGCGCTGGGGCGCGGCGCTTGGTCGCAGCACATCTTCGCGAGGCTGGCTATCAGCGGCCATTACTTGTCACCGACAAAGCACTTGCTACACTGCCGGTGCTCGACGAATTCAAAACGCATTTGGAAGGCCTCGACGTCGCAGTATTCTCTGGCGTTTTCGGCAATCCAACCACCGGCCAGGTGATGGCCGGCGCCGTGGCGTTCATCGGTCATCGCGCCGACTGCATTATCGGATTTGGCGGCGGCGCAGCGCTTGATGTTGCCAAACTTGTCGGCGTTGCAGCGACCCATACTGGCGATATTATAGAGTACGTATGGGACCACCCAGAGGTGCGTGCGATTGAACATCCCCTACCCTATTTGGTGGCGCTACCCACCACGGCCGGCACCGGTTCCGAGGTGGGCCGCGCTAGCGTCATCAGCGAGGATGACAGCCATCTAAAGCGAGTAGTGTTTAACCCGAAACTTCTCGCCAAATGTGTTTTTGCTGACCCAGAACTGACCTTATCGTTGCCGCCTCATATCACCGCCGCCACCGGCATTGACGCACTCACACACAATATTGAAAGCTACCTGTCACCGGCTTATCACCCTCTGTGTGACGGCATCGCACTGGAGGGCACGCGTATCGCCGCAAGAGCATTAGTAACCGCCGTAATAGAACCGGATAACTTGCAGGCGCGCTCCGATATGATGATGGCCTCCATGCTAGGCGCTATCGCGTTCCAAAAGGACCTCGGTGCCGTGCATGCTTGCGCGCACGCTTTAGGCGCTGTCTGTGATCTGCACCATGGTTTGGCTAACGCTTTGATGATAGACACTGTGTTGGCTTGGAATCAGCCAGTGGTTCCTGCGAAGTTTGACGAGTTGGCACATGTATGCGGCGTTGCAAGCGGTGGTGAAGCCTTTATTGATTGGCTGCGCCAGCTCAAGACCGACGTAGGTATCGTGGGCGGACTTGCCGCTCACGGCGTTAAGCATGAACAGATTGCGCAGTTGGCCGCCATTGCCAGTAACGACATCTGTCACCAGACTAACCCACGCGTCTGCACTGTGGCCGATTTTGAGCGACTGTTCACGGCCGCAATGTGAACAACATGTGATTATAGAACCATCTAACACTTGTGGACTGGATCGCACCGCGCCCACCTGTATGTGTGTGTTTCCTTGACGTTTAAATCGCTAATGACCTTATAAAAATATTATACTTTCATCCCGCCACTTGTCAGGATCCGTCCAATGAGCAACACAGAAACCCTAACCCTACCGAATCAACTGGGCAGTGCGATATTGTACATGCCTAACAATGCACAGCCAAAGGCTGGGGTAATCGTCGTGCATGAGTGGTGGGGTTTAACCGACTATGCCAAAGGGCGCGCCGAAGCATTAGCCGATTTGGATTATGCCGCCATTGCCGTTGATATGTATGGCCATGGAAAAACAGCAACGGATCCCGAAGAGGCAGAGCGCATGATGAACGCGGCCTCGGCTGAACCCGAGAAGCTGAACGCGCGGTTTCAGGAAGCCAAAAAATTACTTGCCCAACACGGCAACATAGACGCCAACCGTATTTACGCGATTGGCTACTGCTTTGGTGGGGCTGTGGTGTTAAATCAAGCGCGCTCGGGGACAGAATTAGCCGGTGTTGCCAGCTTTCACGGCTTACTGGAGACCGATAATCCAGCACAGGCGGGCAACATTAACACAAAGGTACTTGTCGCCACGGGCGGCGCGGACCCAATGGTAGGGCCTGATGTCGTCGCGGATTTTGTACGAGAAATGCAAAACGCAGACGTCGAGTATCGTTTAACATCGTTCCCCAACGTAAAGCACGGCTTTACTAACCCCGCTGCCACCGAGAACGGCAAAAAATACGGCTTGCCTCTGAGTTATGACAAGCACGCGGACGTCAGCAGTTGGAACGCACTACTCGATTTTATGCGATGACCCGATAAGACAAGCGACACTGCTGCCAGCAACACATGCTAGGCAGCGCTTCCACTGCCTCAGTTGGAGGCACTCGCAAATTCCGTTGCTGCGCAGCCTATTCTATTATCCTCATCAGTGTCTCTATTTAGCCCCCTGACCCTTATCGCCCCATGCACCGTGAGGCGAATTCACGGATATGTCGCCGGGCATAAAAATGATATGCTCCTTATGCCTTCGGGTAATGAGCTGACACATAACAGGAGAACACTATGAGCAATATTCTGACAAAAACATTCGGCGCCGCAGTGGTGGCCGTTGCAATCACCGGTTGCGCCTCCATCGCTAATCAATCCGCGATGGATACAGAGAGACGGCTATCCGCAGCAGGCTTTCAAATGAAGTTGGCCGATACACCGGAAAAGATGGCCCGTCTTAAAACCATGACTGAACGCAAAGTTGTGGCCACGACAATGGATGGAGAAACGGTCTTTGCTTATGCCGACCCGACTACCTGCAAGTGCGTCTACGTAGGTTCAGAGAAAAACTATCAAGCATATCAACGCCTCTCAATACAGCAAAATATCGCGAATGAGCAAAGAGCAACCGCAGAAGCTTCAGAGGCAAATGAAATGAACTGGAATGCCTGGGGCGCGTGGCCTCGACCTATGATGTACTAAGTGGAATGGCCGTTTGGCTTAGCTAACGGCTCTTCTAAATGCGGCAACAGACTTTAGCCAAAATGTGGTGCGTCACCACGTGATCCACAGGGGATAGAACATATCCTCTGTGGGCCGCAATCAACATGACCCTCACTTGGGCCAAAGCAGGCATTGAATGCCGGCATGCCCAAGGAGACCCTCCCATCCATTGACACATTGACACATTGAATAGCGTGGCCTTAGCGCGACAGCGTTGTTTATGGCGCCTCGAGCTTCCTGTTGTGCAGTGTGTGCCACATTTAACACGTCCTCCGTCAACCTGCCATTACAGAACCTATGGGACTCGGGTATCCGCCGCAAGTTTTCCACCGAGAAGAGCATTCGCAGGTACTGGCAAATTAACCTCTTGAGGTCTGGAAAATCTACCCCCAGATCTTAAGCCACTGCCCTACTCCATTCTGCGAACGCACTCATCCTGAGATTACTGTAATGCTCAGCACGGACCAGATGCCGCCCCAAATTGAAAAGATTATGGACAGCAGCATGGGCTGTTACAAATCGCTGCGCCTGTCTCACTGACTTAAACTTGCGCATCCCTCGCTCTCGCATCCTCGTCGCCTCATGCAATTGCTCTGCCAGAGTATTCTCATAGTGCTTAGTGCTGTGAATCGCGTCAGGAATCAGCTCACGATGTGCGACTCCATAACTATGCAGTTTGTCGGTAACGATCTTTCTAGGCTCGCCGCCATGGCTTCGCAATAAACGCTTGAACAACGGCTTTGCAGCAGCCCCGTCACGTTTTGCCTGCAGATACACGTCAACCACTTCTCCCTCCTGATCAACAGCACGCCACAGGTCATGCTGCTTACCGTTGATCTTGATGAAGACTTCATCGATGTAGAACG
>TARA_B110000503_G_scaffold116051_1_pt1 | contig 28826 bp, 26 predicted proteins | sample TARA_B110000503 | Tara Oceans TARA_B110000503 (sample SAMEA4397472) | marine metagenome | biome: Polar Biome; feature: [SRF] surface water layer (ENVO:00010504); material: water (ENVO:00002006), including particulate matter (ENVO:01000060) such as... | depth 5 m | reverse complement strand
AGGTGCCCTCAGTAATAATGAGACCCACACCACCCTCGGCGCGACGGCGGTAATAGTCCACCACATTGTCACCGGGGATATTGTCATTCGGGGAAAAATTGCGCGTCATCGGCGCCATCAAAAATCGGTTTTTAAGTTCGAGAGAGCCCAACTTGAAAGGCTTAAATAAACTAGCGTGCTTGGTCATAGGAAAGATCACATTAAGAGACTGCTTTAAGGGGCCACGGCTATAAAAACGGCGCTGTATTGTTATAAATTAATCAGCATTAGCGGGGTATATTTGCGCTCAACTCTATATTGTGGCATTTTTGATGTCAATATAATCGACAGCCCAATATAATCGAAATAACCCAGAGCTATCCTCGGGTAAATGACAAGGGAAAACCCTGACTATGGATTCGCCACTGCGCCCAATCCTGAAATCAAAGTGTGTTCGAACAATTGTTGCTCTCACCACCCTCGCAGCAATCACGACGGTGTTCGCAACGGAAACCACCGTTAAAATAGAGCGCGCAGACGTCGACAAACGTCCCAATATCGTCCTGATTGTTGTCGACGACGCCGGACTCACGGACTTCGCCCCCTACGGCGGCGAAGCAGCGATGCCCACCATCCAGACACTCGCCGACACAGGCAGTAAATTCACTAACTATCACACCTCACCGCTCTGTGCGCCCTCCCGCGCCATGCTGCTGACCGGCATCGACAATCACCGCACCGGTATCGCCACAATTCCCGAAGTATTGACCGAAGAACAGCAAGGCCAGCCAGGCTATTCCATGTACTTTGAACCCGGCGTGACCACCCTCGCCCAACGTCTGAAAATGGGTGGATACAAAACCTATATGACCGGCAAATGGCATCTGGGTGGACGTCAGCAAGACTTGCCCAACGCCCATGGTTTTGATCGTTCGTTTGCACTTGACGCCTCAGGCGCCGACAACTGGGAACAGAAATCGTATATCGGCTACTACCCGGAAGCACCATGGTTTGAAGATGGCCAACCCGGCACCCTGCCGGACGATTTTTACTCATCACAATTTATTATCGACAAGATGATCGACTACCTCGATGGCGAGCAAAACCCCGCTGAACGACAGCCGTTCTTCTCCTACATCGCCTTTCAAGCGGTGCATATACCCGTCCAGGCACCGCGAGAATTCACCGACCACTATATTGGCGTCTATGACGCTGGCTGGCAGGCACTGCGCGAAAAACGCTGGCAGCGAGCTAAACAACTTGGGTTAATTCCCGAGACCGCACCGCTGGCAGATATGCCTGAGGGGCTGCGCGACTGGAACGCGTTATCAGCCGACGATAAACAATTTTTTGCCCGCGCTATGTCTGTTCACGCAGGCATGTTAGAAGCGATGGACAGCCACATCGGTCGTTTGATCAACTTCCTCCGCGAGCGCGACGAACTCGACAACACACTGTTTGTTATCACCTCAGACAATGGCCCCGAACCCAGTGACCCCTCAGCAATTCGCCTCAACAAACTATGGATGGCCACCCACGGCTACGACATCAAAATAGAGACTCTCGGCGAAAAAGGCAGCATGGGATTTATTGGTCCCGAGTGGGCCAGTGCCACCGCATCACCCAACGGGCTATTTAAGTTTTATGCGTCTGAAGGCGGCTTGCGTGTACCGCTCATTATCAGCGGACCGGCGATTGCTGCCGGCAAATCAATCACCGCCATGACCACAGTTACAGACATAGTTCCGACCATTCTCGATTACCTCAACTTGCCTCTCACCCTGCCCGTCACCTCAATCCTAGACGCAGGCGAGAGCGTGCCCGAGATCGCCATCACCGGCCGCAGCCTGCTACCCGTGTTGAACGGGTCACAGCAGCGCATCTACGGCGAAGACGAGGCCATAGGTATCGAAGTCTCAGGTAACTCTGCGCTGTTCAAAGGCGACTACAAAATAACCCGCAACACGCCACCCTACGGCGACAATGTCTGGCGTCTCTACAACCTCGCCAACGATCCCGGCGAGACTCTCGACCTGCGCCTGCAAGAGAGTGAAAAGTTTGACGAATTACTGGTCGACTATGAAAACTATGCCACTGAATTTGGCGTGCTACCCATGGACAGTGATTTTGACTATATAAAACAAGTCATCGCCAACTCCAAAATAAAGCAGTTCACTGTCCCGCGTCAGATAGCCATGACTGTTGTAATCTTACTGATTCTGTTGGCAGTCTATAGACTCAGACAAAAGCGACGCAACCCCAACTGAGGACACCCAACATGTCAACGATGAACCTCACCGTCAGAGATGGCATTCATGTCCTCACCCTGACCAATGCCGACAACGGCGGCGACAATATGCTGACCACAGCGGTATTGCTGGAATATCAGGCAGCCTTTGACGCTGTCGAGCGCTACGAAGGCAACACAGCCCTACTTATCACCTGCGACCATGAAAAGACCTTCACCACGGGCATCAACTTAGCCTGGTTGCGCGATCAATCCGAAGCCGATCAGCAAGCCTTCGGCCACCTGTTTGACACCACACTGTGCCGTCTCGCCCTGTTAACTGCACCTAGCGTCGCCTGCATCAACGGCAACGCCTACGCCGGCGGCGCCATTATCGCCGCAGCGACCGACTTCCGCGTCATGCGAGCAGACAGAGGCCGCTTTTGCCTCCCCGAAGTGAATATTAAAATTCCCTTCACCCCTGTCAGCGCCGCCATCGTCGATTTGCTGCCAAACAAACAGGCGGTGAAGCACATGATGCTCACCGGTGTTGCATTTACCGGCACCGAATGCCTTGAACGCGACATTGTCGACAGCCTCGCCCCAGTCGAACAACTGCACTCTACCGCCGAGGCACTGGCGAAAAATCTCGCCGCAAAAGATCGCGCAACCTATGTCGCGATTCGCAACGGCACTCGCGATAAACTAGCCGGGCTATTGCAGGGTCTTAACCACTAAAACGCCCTCAACTGATCACTGACAAGGAAACATCATGAAAACACGCATCACCGAATTGCTTGGCATTGAGCACCCCATTATTCAGGGCGGAATGCACCATGTCGGCCTTGCTGAATTAGCCGCCGCCGTCTCTAATGCAGGCGGGCTTGGTATTATTACCGGACTCACACAGGGCACACCCGAAAAACTCGCCGCTGAAATTGCGCGCTGCCGCGCCATGACCGACAAACCCTTCGGCGTCAACCTGACCTTTCTGCCCTCACTAACCCAGCCCGACTACCCCGGCCTAATTCAAGCCATTATCGAAGGCGGCGTTAAAGTTGTCGAAACCGCAGGCAACAACCCCGCGCAATGGCTGCCGATTTTAAAAGAACACAATATAAAAGTGATTCACAAATGCACCTCCGTGCGCCACGCCCTAAAAGCCCAGTCGATTGGCTGCGACGCCGTCTCAGTGGACGGATTTGAATGTGGCGGTCATCCCGGCGAAGACGACGTGCCGAATTTTATTTTGTTGCCGCGCGCTGCTGACGAACTGAGCATTCCCTTTGTTGCCTCGGGCGGCATGGCCGATGGTCGCAGCCTCGTCGCAGCACTGGCCCTCGGTGCCGACGGCATCAACATGGGCACACGCTTTATCGTCACCGAAGAAGCGCCGGTTCACGAGAACGTCAAACAGGCCATACTTGCCGCCAGCGAGCTGGACACCCGATTGGTCATGCGCCCACTGCGCAACACCGAGCGCGTGCTCAACAATCCAGGCGTCGAGCGCCTCCTCGCCAAAGAGGCCGCGCTGGGAAACACCATCAAGTTTGAAGATATCGCCCCAGAAGTGGCCGGCGTCTACCCGAAAATTATGCAAAACGGTGACATGGACGCAGGTGCGTGGTCCTGTGGTATGGTCGCGGGACTAATCTACGACAAGCCCAGCGTCAAAACACTGGTCGACAGAATTATGGCCGAGGCCGAAAGCATTATTGCCGAGCGCCTAAAAAACATTCTCTAACCGCTTTTTACCGCTGCTCGACAGCAAAACAACAAACAACAAACAACAGAACAAATGGGGAGCAACAAATGGCTACAACACTGTTTGATTTAACCGGCAAGATCGCCCTAGTCACCGGCGCCAGCCGCGGCATTGGCGAAGAGATTGCCAAACTATTTGCCGAACAAGGCGCTCACGTTATTGTTTCGAGCCGCAAACTCGACGGCTGCCAGTCAGTTGCCGACGCCATTATCGCCGCCGGTGGCAGTGCCGAAGCACACCCCTGCCATGTCGGCAATATGGAGCAAATTGCCGACATATTTGCTTACATCAAAGAAAAATTTGGCAAGCTCGATATTCTTGTCAACAACGCCGCCACCAACCCCTACTTCGGCCATATTCTCGAAACCGATCTCGGCGCCTATACCAAAACCGTCGACGTCAATATTCGCGGTTACTTTTTTATGTCCATTGAAGCGGGCAAATTAATGCGCGACAACGGCGGCGGCTCAATTATCAACACCGCATCCATCAACGCACTTCAGCCCGGCCCCATGCAAGGCATCTACTCGATCAGCAAAGCCGCTGTAGTCAATATGACCAAGTCCTTCGCCAAAGAGTGTGGCAATCTCGGTATTCGCTGCAACGCCCTACTGCCCGGTCTCACCAAAACCCAATTTGCCGGCGCGCTGTTTACCAACGAAGATATCTATAAAACAGCCATCAACACCATTCCCATGCACCGCCATGCAGAGCCGCGGGAAATGGCCGGAACGGTCCTCTATCTCGCCTCAGACGCCTCCAGCTACACCACCGGTGAATGCATTGTTGTCGACGGTGGAATAACCTTGTAAACCCGAGCAACCTCTAATCAGCTAAGGCTTAACGGCCAAATGAAAGACAAAAAAATCCCGCCAGCACTGCCGAAGCAGCTCATGGCGGGATTTTTTATGGCCGATCTATCGCGATTAAATCTCAGCCCTCAAGCTGATAATAATCCATCAAAATTTTCGCCACTTCAGGCCGCGAAAATTCAGGTGGAGGCGCAATACCGTCGCCAAGCATCTGACGCACCTTCGTGCCAGACAGCAGCACAAAATCGTCTTTGCTGTGATCTTCCGCTTCGTTCATCATAACCACGCGACCCAACTTTTTCGAAAACGCCGTGTGGTCAGCGCGGAAAATCTCAATCTCCAACGCACCGGCAGGCACCTTCTCATCAAAGATAGTCTGCGCATCAAAGGCGCCATAATAGTCGCCCACACCCGCATGATCGCGTCCTACAATCAAATGCGTAGCACCCATATTCTGACGGAACACCGCGTGCAAAACAGCCTCGCGCGGCCCCGCATACAGCATATCGAAACCGTAGCCGGTCACCATCACCGTGTTTTCAGGGAAATACAGCTCAACCATCTTGCGAATGCAGTCATCGCGCACTGATGCCGGAATATCACCCTCTTTAAGCTTACCCAACAGCATGTGAACCACCACGCCGTCAGCGCCCAAACGCGCCATGGCCATATGGCACAGCTCTTCATGGGCGCGGTGCATCGGATTGCGGGTTTGGAAAGCAACCACTTTATTCCAACCGCGCTCAGCGATCTCATTGCGAATTTCAGAGGCCGTGCGGAACGTGTCCGGAAAATCCGCCTGAAAATAGCTCAAATTCAACACCTGAATATCACCAGACACAATGTGACGGCCAAGGTGGCCAAACGTCGCCACACCCGGATGCTGAGGATCCAAAGTGCCAAAAATCTGCTGCGTCATTGTCTCAATCTGCGCGTCGCTCACCGTCTCTATGGCCGACAGCGTCATAATCGCCATCACAGGATTGCCCGCGGTGTTCGGATCGCGCAACGCAATTCGCGAAGCACCTGCAATCGCCGACACATCCTCAACCAAATTCACCACTGGCACCGGCCAGAACAGACCGTCCACCGTATGCAAGTTCTCGGCAACACTCAGCGCATCGGCAAGATTCATATAGCCCGTTAGCGGGTTAAAGTAACCCGCACCCAACATTACCGCATTGGCCGCAGCCGCAGAATTGAGCAACAGCGACGGCAGCGTTTCCGCCTCCGTTAACAACTGCTGGTGTAGCTGAGGGTCTTCAACAAGAAGCGGATTTAGAACATCAGATCCATGTGGTTTAATCAAAAGTATTTCTCCCGTTATAAGTTAAAAAGTTATTTATTCTCAAGCGCGCGGTTAAACAATAAAACCCTGTTTCTCAAGGTAAGCAATAATCACCGCCACCTCCTCATCCAAGGTCATCTGGTCAGTGTGCAGATGAATCTCCGCCGCCGTTGGCGCCTCGTAGGGATCATCAATACCAGTAAAATTCTTAATCTCACCCGCCCGCGCCTTTTTATACAGCCCTTTCGGATCGCGCAACTCAGCCTCAGCCAGCGAACAATCCACAAAAATTTCAATAAACGCAAAACCCGACTCAGCATGCAATGCCCGCACCTTATCGCGATCAGCACGATAAGGGCTGATAAAGCTCGACAGCGCAATCACACCCGAATCGACAAACAATTTTGCAATCTCACCAATACGGCGAATATTCTCCGTGCGATCTTCTGCCGAAAAACCCAGATTTTTATTAATGCCCAAGCGAATATTGTCACCGTCCAAGCGATAACAAAGCTTGCCGCGCTGAAACAACGCATTCTCCACCGCCACCGCCACCGTACTCTTGCCACTTCCCGACAAACCGGTAAACCACAGCGTTGCACCACGCTGTCCCAACAGACGTGCGCGATCATCAATCGTAATATCACCGTCGTGCCAAGTAACGTTCGTTGCTTTTTGCTCAATCATGATGGTTTTATCCCAGTAGATAACTTCGCCGCGATACTAGAGACTTTCCAACTGCAAGTAAAACCGGATATTATGGATTCATTAATCGATTTAATCGATAACAAAACACAAACCCGAGGCCGTAATGAAATACAGTCTAAGACAACTCGAAATATTTCTCGCCATCGCCCGGCAGCAAAACATCTCCCGCGCCGCCGAAACATTGCACATGTCCCAGTCCGCAGCCAGCGCCGCCCTGCAAAACCTCGAGCAGGCATACAATATCAGCCTCTTTAACCGCATCGGCAAAAAACTCGAACTCAACGAAGTCGGAAAAACACTACGCAGCAAAGCCGAAATATTAATCAGCCATGCCCACGAATTTGATCAAGCCATGCAAGGCCACACCGACATCGGCCACCTCAAAGTTGGCGCCAGCTTCACCATCGGCAACCACCTCGCCGTCACCTATCTCGCAAGATACCTCAACAAACACCCAGAAGCCCAAGTCGACATCAACGTCGCCAACAGCTCCGCCATCGCCGCACAAGTTCTCAACTTCGAAGTCGACATCGGCATGATCGAAGGCCAAGTCAACCACAAAGACCTCGCCCTAATACCCTGGCGCGACGACAGCCTCGTCGTCTTCTGCAGCCCCGAACACCCACTGGCAAAAAAGAAAAACCTCAGCGAAAAAGATATTCTGCAAGCCCGCTGGATCCTCCGCGAACCCGAATCCGGCGCCCGACAAACCTTCAACCGCGCCCTCGCCGAGCTGCTGCCAATGTTAGATATCTATCTGGAATTTAAACACAATGAAGCCATAAAAAAGGCCGTAGAAGCCGGACTCGGCATAGGCTGCCTGTCGGAAATAGTACTGCAGAATAACTTTAAAAGCGGCGAACTTGTGCCCTTAAAATTACCGAAAAGAGATATGAAACGAACGTTTTATTTCGCACTACCGAAGAATCGCTACCGAACAGCAGCGATTGAAGAGTGGATGGCGGAGTGTTGTAGTGGGGTTTAACTGCCGACCCCCTCATCCCGCGCCCGCAACTTGCGGCGAATAATCGCCATGCGTGCTTTATTTAGAGGTGTATCGAGCTGTGGTTAGAAATTAATTAGGCAGTTGCAGAACAGAACAGTAATAGCCAAAAAATGCGACTAAAGCATAGATCCTATTTCGTGGATTGGCTTTTCGCGCTATTTTTTTGGGGACGATTTGTCATGATGGCCTGTCGCTATCGACTACTGCGCTGGTACCTAACAAACTGGTACCCATCAAGTAGGTGTATCCGTGCTCTGCTCGTGCCAATTGAAGTTCCGTCTCGTGGTGGGTTGATCGCCGCGGCTGTGCAGCTCGCGTTTTGCTCGATCATTGAGTAGGTTAAACGTAGTTTAGGATTCTGTGATTTTCAAGGGTGCGCTTTTGCCGCGGACGAGTTCTAAAGGGGTGGCAGCGAGGGGTTAAAACCTGCGACAATTCTGCTCTTTGCTAAGTTTCTCAGCCACCCTCAATAACCATAAGAAAAGAGGCTTTATGCGCGCGTTAGAAAACCTAAAAATTCTCGATTTTACGACGCTGGTTCCCGGCCCTTTTGCGACGATGATGCTGGCGGATATGGGTGCTGAAGTGCTGCGTGTGGAGTCGCCGACGCGGCCCGATATGGTGCGCGGTATGCCTCCTTTGGCTGACGGTACGTCATCGGCGCATGCTGTGTTAAACCGCAACAAACGCTCGATTGCCCTCGATTTAAAGAAGCCTGAGGCGGTGGATATTGCCCGACAGTTGGTGATGGAGTACGACATTGTAATTGAGCAGTTTCGGCCCGGGGTGATGGCGCGCTTGGGGCTGGATTATGCGACGTTGGCGGCGATTAACCCGCGTCTTATTTACTGTTCGGTGACCGGTTATGGCCAAACTGGCCCCTATCGCGATCGTGCGGGGCATGACAATAATTATTTGTCGATCTCTGGCTTGAATGGCTATTCCGGGCGCAGTGGTGAACGCACGCCGATTATGGGTATGCCCGTGGCCGATATTGCGGGCGGCTCGCTGCATGCGGTGGTGGGTATTTTGGCGGCGGTGAATCAGCGCCATATCAGTGGTGAGGGCCAGCATATTGATATCAGTATGACAGATGCTATGTTTTCACTGAATGCGCTGTTTGGCAGTGGCTATTTGGCGGCGGGTATTGAGCCAAGACCGAGCTCGACAAATTTAAATGGCGGCAGTTTTTACGATTATTACGCGACCTCTGATGGCCGCTTTTTGTCCGTTGGCAGCCTTGAGCCACAGTTCTTTATGGCATTGTGCAAAACGTTGGCTATCGAGGATATGTTGCCGGTGGTGGCTGCGGGCGGTGCAGATAGTCAGACGCTGCTGCGCGAGCGCATTGCGGCGGTTATTGCGACAAAAACTCTGGCTGAATGGCAGGTTATTTTTCAGCAACAGGATGCCTGTGTGGAGCCTGTGCTGACCTTTGCTGAGGCTTGCGCGTTCCAAGAGGCGGCTGGCAGAGAGATGATTATTGAGTTGCAAACGGGCGATGGGGGCACCCAGCGGCAAATTGCGGGGGCGGTAAAGTTGTCGAAGTCGCCTGCGGTGGCTGGGGCCATTGGTGGCCCCATGGGCGAGCACTCTCGCGATGTTTTAACGGCTTTGGGCCTTTCCGACGAGGCTATTGCTGCGCTGTACAGCAGTGGCGCGGTGGCCTAGCGGCGAGTTTAGCGGTTAGTAGTGCACGGCCTCTAAGTTTGGCAGTAGATCTTGCCACTCGATAATGTAGGCCACGGGCTGAACCGGCTTATCGAATGGGAAGTCTGCTGCCCCAAACAGAGGGCCAGCATCCACTAGATAAATGGGCTCGAGGTCGACGCGTAACGATGCCATTTTTATCTCTTTGTCGATATTGTCGAGGATCAGCGGCTCTGCATCTGGCGTGGAGAAGTAAGCGAGCACGGTGTGCGACTGCCCTGATATGCGAGACTTGACGTAACCAACGCGCAATTTTGACAGCGCCATGCCCATTTGCTGCAAGGTAAAGAGTTTGGTCATGGTGAAGGCTTGCCCGTCGCCCACATAGTTGATTAAAAACTCCATCGGGTCGGCCTTGGCATCAGATTTGCGCCAGCGGTCGATACCGTTAATTTGATTGGCGTTGTTGATAAAGCTGTTCACCCGGGTGAGCTTGTCAAGGTCGTCACTAATGTCTGTGTGGTTGATCATCTTCTGCCAGTCGCGCAGGCGGGCTTCCGTGACGGGGCCGTAATCTCTCGCCACCTGCTGCAATACTGTCTCGGGTATAACAAAACTGTCTGCACTGCCTTGAAATGCCATAACAAGACTTGCAAATACTAGTCGCCTTGCCGACGCTTTGACTCTACTGCTAATTACGCAATTTCCTTTGCTTTTCATGATGTATCCCCCCTTTTTAGTAACTCTTATCGCAAGGCTATGCTTGTCTGGGTACTTGGCATAGTCATTTGATTCGAGTATGTTGAGGCCGTCACATTTGCATGTTGCAAAACGGACTTAGAGCAGGTCAGGAGGACCTTATGAGCGTATATCGACAGCTTATTGCTGTGATTTCTGGTGTGATTATTGTGCTGACATCACTATGGATGCTGGTCAATATTTATGCCGATCGCACGCTGATGATTCAACAGGTGGAAACTCGCGCTCAGAGCGGCGCGACTGCGCTGGCAATCTCAATTACTGAGGTGTTGGCGAGCAAAAACAGTAGCCGTTTGGATACATTATTTAATGCAGTGGCCGACTTGGGTGATTACGAGAAAATCTATTTTCACGATCTGCGCGGCGACCCCGTTATTCGCCGTGGATTTTCGGCCGCCAAACCCGCTGTTCCCGACCTATTTATGCAACTGATCGCCCTGCCCTCTGTTGAACGCACGGCTATCGTCTCATCGGGCTGGACCAAGCTGGGCGATGCCGGCGTCGTTATCAATAATCAGCGCCCTTACGAAACACTGTGGGCGTCAGCATTGCACACATTTAAGTGGGGTGGCGCTTTGGCGTTTCTGGGAATTTCGCTGAGTATTCTGTTTATTCATGGACGTTTGCGGGCAGCGCAGCGCTATCGGGTGCGATAGTGACTTTATTTGCCGCGACAACCCCACAGATAGTGACATAGGCCCCCGTGTAAAACGTATAATGCGAGCTTTTTACACGATTGGATTATTCAATGACCGTTCGCACTCGTATTGCTCCCTCTCCCACTGGCGATCCACACGTGGGCACTGCCTATGTTGCACTGTTCAATATGGCTTTCGCTCGCAGTCAGGGCGGCCAGTTTTTATTGCGCATTGAGGACACTGACCGCACGCGCTCTACGCCGGAGTCGGAAAAAGCCATTTTAGATGCGCTGCACTGGTTGGGTTTGGACTGGGATGAGGGCCCTGATAATGGCGGCCCGCACGGTCCCTATCGTCAGAGCGAGCGCTCGGATATCTATCGCCACCATGCCGATCTGCTGTTGCAAACGGGCAAAGCATTTCGCTGTTTTTGCAGCACCGATAGACTCGACAGCCTGCGCAAAACGCAAATGGAGGATAAGCAACAGGTTGGCTACGACGGCCACTGCCTGCATTTGTCCTCCGAAGATGTCGCTGAACGCCTCGCTAACCATGAGCCTCACGTTGTGCGCATGGAGGTTCCTCGGGAGGGCCAGTGCACCTTTGACGACATGCTGCGCGGCGAAATCAGTATCGATTGGGCGCAGATTGATATGCAGGTGCTGTTGAAAGAAGACGGCATGCCGACCTACCACTTGGCCAATGTGGTGGATGATCACCTGATGGAAATCACCCACGTTATTCGCGGTGAGGAGTGGATTAACTCGGCGCCGAAGCATATTTTGCTGTACCAGTATTTTGGCTGGGAACGTCCCGTTTTCTGCCATCTGCCGCTGCTGCGCAATACGGATAAGAGCAAGCTATCCAAACGCAAAAATCCGACCAGTATTTTGTTTTATCAGCGCATGGGCTATCTGCCAGAAGCGCTGCTCAACTATCTCGGCCGCATGGGCTGGTCAATGCCCGATGAGCGGGAGAAGTTCACTCTTGCCGATATGCTCGAGGTCTTTGATATACAGCGCGTTTCACTTGGGGGCCCGGTGTTTGATGTTGAAAAGCTGAGCTGGCTGAACGGCATGTGGATTCGCGAAGAGTTGAGCGACGAACAGCTTGCCGATCGCCTACAAGAGTGGGCGCTCAATCGCGAGCGCCTGATGGCCTTTTTGCCATTTGCCAAACAGCGTATGGAAACCCTGTCGGATATCGCCCCGCTGGGTAACTATCTGGTGTCAGGTATGCTGCCTATCAGCGCTGACGACCTTAAAGCCACGGGCATGGACGAAGAACAGCTGGTGATTGCGCTGCAGTTCGCGCTGTGGCGCCTAGAGTCGGTTCAGGTGTGGCAGCGTGACAATATCTTTAACGCTCTGAAAGCGATCGCCGACGGCCTAGACATTAAGCTAAAGCCATTCCTGGCACCCTTCTTTATCGCTATCGCAGGCAGCAGCGCGTCAATCTCAGTGATGGATTCAATGCATTTGCTCGGTGCTGATATGTCTCGCGCAAGATTGCGTCGCGCCATCGAGCTGCTTGGCGGCGTGGGTAAAAAGAAGCTTAAAAAGCTCGAAAGCGACTACCAGCAACTTGCTTAAACAAGCTTGACTTGGCGGTGCCCCATCCCTATCATGGCGCCTCCAAATTTGGGGCTATAGCTCAGCTGGGAGAGCGCAACACTGGCAGTGTTGAGGTCAGCGGTTCGATCCCGCTTAGCTCCACCAAATAAAAATCCCCCGTACGCAAGTACGGGGGATTTTTTTGTTTCTGAAGCCTGTAATCCCCCCATTCATCGAAACAATTGTTTGTAGAACTTAAGCTGCGTTCAACAACTGTCGCGGCGGTATTCCTCCGATAGCGGAGTTAGGCCGCTCGTTATTGTATTTCCAAAGCCAGTCAGTGGCCAAGTGTTGAGCATGCTCGATCGACTCGAACAGATGCATATCTAGCCACTCATGTCGTACCGTGCGATTAAATCGTTCGATATAAGCATTCTGCGTAGGCGTGCCGGGCTGAATATGCATCACGGTAAAAAACCATTTCAACGCTTTACGCAGCCCTCGAGACTGATACCTCCGCTGGCAACTTCAACAGAAATTCGAAGGCGGCCAGTGCTGCTTTGGCGCCTTCGCCCATGGAAACGATGATCTGCTTGTAGGGCACCGTGGTGACGTCTCCGCATGCGAAAATGCCTGTCTCTGAGGTCTGGCAGCGGGTGTCGATAATGACTTCACCGCTGGGGGTTAGGTCTACGACATCTTTGAGAAAGGCGCTGTTGGGGACGAGGCCGATCTGGACAAAGACGCCGTCGAGGGCTTTGTTGATCTCTGCTTTTGTCTCGCGATCTTGGTAGACAAGGCTGCTGACTTTGCCGTGCGTCGCGACAATTTTTTGCGTCATCACGTTTTTCAGTATGCTGATATTGCTGCGCGCATGGGCCTGATCAACTAGGATTTTGTCTGCTTTTAACTCGGGGGCAAATTCAAAGACGGTTACCGACTTGGCGATGCCTGACAGGTCTAGGGCTGCTTCAATGCCTGAGTTTCCGCCGCCGATCACCGCGACGTCTTTGCCTTTGAAAAAGGGTCCATCGCAGTGGGGACAGTAGGCGACGCCGTTGCCGATATTTTCTTTTTCGCCGGGCACGCCGAGTTCTCTCCAGCGCGCACCAGTGGCGACAACGATTGTGCGGGTTTGAATAATCTCGCCGGAGGACAATGTCAGGGTTTTAATATCGCCTTTTTCAATGGCGGTAACGCGCAGATGCTCTTTGAGGGTGATGTCGTACTCGTCGAGGTGCATTTGCATGGCTGCGGTTAAGTCTGGGCCCGTTGTTTTCGGGACTGAGATAAGATTTTCAATGCCCATGGTGTCTTTCACTTGACCACCAATGATGTCGGCAATCAAGACGACTTTTAAGCCTTTGCGGGCCGCATAAATGGCTGCGCTAATACCTGATGGGCCGCCGCCGATAACGGTGACATCTTGCACCGGCAGTGTCTCTGCGGGCTCAGTTGGGCTTGATGGTGGGTAGAGCTCAATCAGTTTGTCGATCAGCTTGGCTGTGGTGATTTTGCCATTGGCAAACAGCTCGCCATTCAGATAGACACTGGGGACGCCTTGAATATCGCGCGCGGCAATAATATCGGGGAACAGGCCGCCATCGATCATCTCGCTGCTGATATTGGGGTTGAGCAGCGCAAACTGGTTCAGTGCCTGCACAACATCGGGGCAGTTATGGCAACTGAGGCTGACGAATACTTCAAACGTCAGTTTTTCCGTGAGTTCGCTGACAACAGTGGTCAGTCGTTTATCGAGCTTTATGGCCGATCCTGCACTCTGCAGCAAGGCGAGAATAAGGGAGTTGAATTCGTGTCCGCTGGGGATACCGGAAAACTGGATGCCGGTGGCGCTGCCTTCTACTTCGAGGAGGAAGCTGATGGGGCTGCGCAGTTGGCCGTGGGTGTCGCGTTCTTCTAGGGTAATTTTCTCAGCGACGCTAGCAACACTGCGCAAGAACGCAACCAATTCGGCGCGCTTGGGGTGGTCACCGGTTTGAATAACCAGTGTGACGGATTTCTGCATGGTGTCGGTGTAGCCTTTCACGGCGGCTAACATTTCATTGCTTAACATAACCTTTTCTCCTTTTTGCAACGCACATGGCGGCGGGTACCTCCCCTTGGCAGAGCATTTAAAAAGTGAGCATCGGGGGAATACTCACTTTTGTCCTACATTTTTTAAACGCTTAGATTTTTCCAACCAGATTCAAGGACGGGGCAAGTGTTGCTTCGCCTTCCTTCCACTTGGCGGGACAGACTTCGCCTGGATTGTCAGCAACGTACTGGGCTGCTTTTACTTTTTGTAGAAGCTGGCTGGCATCGCGACCAATACCTTCAGCGGTAATTTCTAGCGCTTGGATAATGCCATTGGGGTCGACGAGGAAGGTGCCGCGGTCGGCAAGGCCTTCACTTTCACGCATAACTTCAAAGTTGCGCGTAATGACGCCTGTTGGGTCACCTATCATTGCGTACTTCACTTTGCCAATTGTCTCTGAGCTGTCGTGCCATGCTTTGTGGGTAAAGTGGGTGTCGGTTGATACGGAGTAAATTTCAACACCGCGCGCGGCAAATTCGGCAGCGTGGTCAGCGAGATCGCCGAGTTCTGTTGGACAGACAAAGGTGAAGTCTGCGGGGTAGAAAAAGAACACTGCCCACTTTCCAGCGATATCGGTGTCTGACACAGAAATGAATTCGCCATCCTTAAATGCATTTGCAGTGAAGGGTTTAATTGCAGTATTAATCAGTGACATGGTGGTTTCCTTTTTAATCAATGGGGGTAAGTAACAAATGCACTCTCTGTTGCTGAGTCCATGGGTGCCATTCTAGGCAGCCGCATTCATTTGATAAATTGATTAATATAGATGTTAATGTTCTAATTAATAGAATGTAAAAACAAACTTCTACCTTAGGGCTATCTATGATTTCGCTACGACAAATCACTTATGCGTTGGCCGTTGGTCGAACGTTGCACTTTAAGCAGGCCGCTGATGCCTGCGCAGTTTCACCGTCGGCCCTGAGCACTGCGATAACTGAGATGGAGAGACAATTGGGCTTTACTCTGTTTGAGCGGGACAACAAGAAAGTCTTGGTTACGACTCGAGGCAAAGAGGTGCTGGAAAAATTCCACTCAATTAAGTTGCAAGTGGATGATCTGGACAAGTTGAGCTATTCAGGGCAAGAACCGCTGAGCTACCCGCTCTCCATCGGCATTATTCCAACGATCGGGCCCTATCTTTTACCCAAGGTGCTGCCCGCTTTGAACCACAAATACCCTGCTCTGCAGTTAACCGTTATTGAGGAAGAGTCTCAGGTGTTGCTTGAAATGCTGCGCCGCGGTGAGCTGGATACAGCAATTTTGGCCCTGCCCTTTAGACTCGATGGGCTGTTGAGTTTTACTTTCTGGGAGGAGGATTTTTACTGGATTACCCATCGCGATGATGTTCAGGCGAATAAATCGGAAGTGGCCGCAAGTGAGTTAGATACATCAAAGCTTATGTTGCTTAAGGAGGGCCACTGCTTAAAAGACCACGCTCTGGCCGCCTGTAAACTGACGCAGGATGCCCACCACAGTTTTAGCTCGAGCAGTCTTTACACTTTGGTGCAATTGGTTGCTGGGAAGATGGGAACAACCTTGGTGCCACAGATGGCGCTTGGGCAGTTGCTGGCGGCCAATGACGTGCTTGTTAAAGCGCATTTGAATGAACCTGGGCCGCATCGCAAAATCGCGTTTGTCACGCGGCCCAATTATGTGGGTTTGGACGATCTCGAGGCACTTATGGCGCTGTTTAAGCAAGAGCTCGCCAACCACACCTAAGGTTTCGACGGCAGTCGACGCGCAGGTGTTGCCACTATGAAATTGCTGTGTTTAACGCGCGTATCACAACACTGCGGGTGTCTGCTGGGTCTATCACTGCGTCGATTTCAAGATGGGCGGCGGCTTCGCTGGCCTGCCCACGCTGGTACATCTCTGCTAGCAGTTTGCTGAACAGTGCATCTTTCGCCTGCTGATCTTTTTCAGCGGCCAGTTCTTTTTTAAATCCAAGCCGAACAGCGCCCTCGAGCCCCATGCCACCAAACTCGCCCATCGGCCAGGCAGCGCTATAGATCGGTTGATGAAAGCTGCCACCGGCCATCGCCATGGCGCCGAGGCCATAGCCTTTGCGCAGAAAGATGGTAACCAGAGGTGTGGTGAGTTTTGCGCCGGCAATAAAGAGCTGGGCCATGCGGGTTGCTGCGCCCTGCTCTTCGCTGTCGGGTCCTACCATAAAGCCGGGGGTATCGCAGAGGGACAGCAGCGGTATGGAAAAGTTGTTACAGAGGGTGATGAAACGTGCGGCTTTGTCGGCGGCTTCGGCGTCGATTGCGCCACCGAGGACGCGACAATCGTTCGCAATTAAACCCATGGCTTTGCCTTCGATGCGAACAAAGCCAGTGGCTATTGCGCGACCATACTGTTTTGACAGTTCTAACCAACTGTCGCTGTCCGCGAGATGCTGAATAATTTTGCGGATGTCGTAGACATAGCGTCGGTCGGCGGGCATAAGATCTCGCAGATCAGCCTGTTGCGCACACTGCCACTGCCTGTGATCCCCCTGAAAATAACCGAGCACCTGCTTGGCCAAAGCGGTGGCCTGCGCTTCGTTATCGGCAACAAGGCTTACCACGCCATTTTTGGCCTGAACGTCGATTGGGCCAATATCGGTGGGTTTATAGCTGCCAAGTCCTCCCCCTTCGATCATCGCAGGGCCGGCCATGCCGATCCATGATTGTTGGGTGGCGATGCGAATGTCGGCGCAACCAAAGAGTGCGGCGTTACCGGCAAAACAGTATCCATTATTGACAGCAATAAGCGGTACTTGGCCGCTAAGGGCAGCCCATCGGGCGAATGAGCTGACGTCGAGACCGGCAATCTGAGTTTTGACATCGGTATCGCCGGGTCTGCCGCCACCGCCTTCGGTGTACATAATAACGGGGAGGCTGTGTCGTTTTGCCTGTTCAAGAATGCGATCAATCTTTTTGTGGTGAAAATAGCCCTGCGTCCCCGCCAACACGGTGTAGTCGTTGATAACGACAGCGACTTGGCTTGCGACGGGGCCGAAGAGTGAATGGTTGATGGTGGCAAGCCCGGTGATAACTCCGTCGGCGGCGGTTTCGCTGCGCAGTGCATCAAGGCTTTTGCGACCGCGCTGGGCGGCGACGGCAAGCTGGCCATACTCGACAAAGGAGTTTTCGTCACAGAGGTCTTGTAGGTTTTCTCGGGCGCTGCGATAGCCTTTGCTGTGGCGTTTGGCGACAGCCTCTTGGCGGTGGTGGTCGAGAGTATTGCTGTGCTGCTGGTAAATGTGGGCCAAAGGGCTTTTTGCGTTAACGTCGACGGTGTCGAGGATTTCGGCCGGTGTTTGCGCAGGCGTTTCCTGACCTGCGCCTGCTGTGAGGGTGGCAAGGCGCTGCCCTGCCTGGACTGTCTCTCCGAGCGCGACTGTCAGCGCGCTAATGATGCCAGCGGTGGGCGCAAGAATGGCGGTCTGCATTTTCATTGACTCGAGGGTGGCAATAAGCTGCCCTTCGCTAACGGTCTGGCCTTGGCTGACATCGACGCTGACAACAGCGGCAGCGAGCGGTGCATTGATGGTATGCAAAGAGATTCCCCTGTGATGGCTTTTGGGCGCGGCTGGTGTTGTGGCGCGCCTTTTATGCTTAATTATTATTGTCTTTGGCACTTCTTTGGTCAGTGTAAATAGGCCTCGCTGAGACCGCAACAAAAGTGCCGATATAGTCGCTATCGGTGCGGCCTTTATTGCTGTAGTCAACGCGTCACAATCCGCTGCTAAATTTGCTATCGCGCGTTCGTCTTCTATACTTCAGGACTGATCGAGCTGCCTTTTTGGTGCTACAAATAAGGGCTGTTATAGGGATTTTTCACCGGCGCTTCCCGCGCTATTTTACTGACGATTGCCTTAAGGAATGAGCTATGAAGTCTACGCAAGAAAAAGTATTTGTTGTTGTCGATCCTACCGCGAGCGAACATATTGCCCTGCAGCGTGCGATTATTACTGCAAAATTCCGCATACCGCTGCCCAAACTGTATATTTTTGTTGGCGTTGACGCTGAGAGTGTTGATACGCGAGCAACCAATGATACTTTGTATAAAAATACCACGTGGTTTGAAAGTGCCATTCACGGGCCCTTGCGCGCAGCGGGCTTGGAGTATCAAATTGAGATTTCATGGTCGAGTGAGTGGCAGAAGTCGATTTTGCAATCATCGACGCGATTTGGCGCAGATCTTTTACTGCTGCCTATCCGCAAAAAGAAGAGCAGCATGCTGCGGTTAACTTTCAGGCCTTGCGTGAAAAACAAAAAATACTCAACTCGAATATTCTCAAGCGCGGTGCTTGGCTAGCAGAGAATTACGGGGCTGAATTTCATGTGGTCAATGCGTACCTCGATTCAATGAACTACCCCGATCGCGGCAATCTGGCCAAGGCCACTGGCCTGCCATCTAAATTTATTCACGTGGTAAAGGGCTATACCGATGAGGCAGTGGCCAAGACCGCCAAAAAACTCAAGGCAGATTTAGTGGTTATGGGCACCTTGGGGCAGACGGGCTTGACGTCGACCCGTCGCGGCAATACCGCTGAACGAGTTATCTCTGCACTGGATGTGGATGTGGCGGTGGTCAACACGGAATACGAGAGCTAATCAGCAAAAAAACCGTCGCTGGCGGTTAGTTAAAACGCGAAAAGCCGAGAGTGTTACCTGTGAGGGTGTCGCTCTCGGCTTTTTTATTGATTGTTTTTTATTGATTGTTTTTTATTGACTGTTTTTTTGCTGATTAATTTGGGCGCTTACTGCGGGGAGTTACGGCTGGGATGAGCGAGTTTTGGGGCCCTCGTGTGTGAAGAAGAATTGCCGCTATTAGAGCTTTTAGCGGCGCTTGCCGCGATATGTACGCCACTGTAAAGCTGCTTAACACAAACATTCCTTGTGGCACTGAGTCCAAAAAAGCTATACATTTGTCTCTGCAATAAATAACTATAATTACAAGTCTAAAAAGGTGGTAATAATGCTAAAGCCCCTCTGGCGAACCGTGCTGATTCTAACTGTTGCCCTAGTCATCACCGGCTGTAACATAGTAAATACTCCGTCAAAGTCAAACACATCCGGTTCGTCAAAAACCACGCCCGCAGAAATTTCTAAGTCATTTGCTGACATCCCCATTGCCTCCGGCGATACCGTAGATGTAGATAAGTCGCTGTTGCTTAATTCAGGGGACCAGTGGATTGGCCGCGCTGTTTTGCGATCAACGCAAAACATGGAAGATGCCTTTGCATATTATCAGGCCAAAATGGCTGAATATGGTTGGATGACAGTGACAAGTGTCCAGTCAAAAGTATCTGTGCTGACCTTTGAAAAAGGGTCCCGAGTCGCTACTGTTCAGATTGAAGGTGGCGGAATGCGCAGTAGCTATATCTCAGTGACCGTATCTCCGCGCGAGGCTTATAAATAGCTCTGGGCAGGGGTTGTCCACTGCAAAAAGAGCGACCACCAAAAAAAATACTAAAGATTTTCCTGTAACTGTCGATACTCCTCTAGGAGTGTCACCCTTTAACTTATTTTATTCAATCAACACACTGCCGGAGAAATGGAAATGTATCTGCTGTGAGCGTCATTACGACTAACATCAACGCCCTGAAAGCGTTGAACACGTTAGGGAAAAATGATCGCACCATGTTCTCGACCATGGAGGCGCTGTCTACCGGCAAGCGGATTACATCTGCTGTCGAAGATGCGGCGGGCGTCTCAATGGCCTCTAAAATGACCTCGCAGTATCGCAGCCTTGCTCAGGCAACACGGAATATTAACGATAGCGTGTCAATGCTCCAGGTGGCTGACGGTGCCAGCGCTTCAATGAGTAATATGTTACAGCGGCTACGCGAGTTATCCGTGCAGGCTTCTTCAGGCACGAATACAACAGATGATCGCAGTATTATTGAAGCTGAGTTTCAATCACTGCTGACGGGTATTGATCAAATCGTTGACACGACGCAGTGGAACGGCATGAGTCTGCTGGACGGCAGTTCGCGGGCAGTGACGGTTCAGGTTGGCGCGAATTCTGGCCAGACTCTTAGCTTGGATCTGGGCAATCTCGCGCCGGATGCTTTTATCGCTGGAATTCCTGGCACTGCCACTCGTTACTTCCTAAATTCCGAGGTCCAGTCCTTAACGGCGATAGAAATTGGTGGTTTGGTCATCAACAATGCCGCGTTGTTGGCGGCGACAGATGATGTGACGCTTGCGGCCGCTTTAAATGCGGACAGTAGCTTCAATGAACGCTACTTGGCAACATCTACGGCTCATGTGTTGACCATCACTGAGAAATCCGGCTACGAGACTTCTGCGCCGATCGCTATTCGCGCCTATGCTGCTAACGGCGCAGACTTCGCGCCAACAGCGGCAACAGTTCAGTGGCATGCCGACGGTGGAATTCGAGCGCTGGTTAGCATTCATATCGGTAACATCACTGTCAGTAGTGCCGCATTAGTCAATGCTTATAACGCTTACGATTTTGTCAATGCACTCAACGCTGACTCGGGTTTCAGCGCGCGGTACACAGCGACCCGGGTCGATCCTAACCGAACCTTGATCGCCGAAAAACCGGCTACCATGACTGGCGCAGCGATCACTATTCGCGCAGTCAAGGGCGACGGATCTGGTTTTACATATGCTCCGACTGCCCGGCCGGGTAGCACGGGCAGCCAAACAGTGGGCGCAGAAGAAGGTACCGCGGGTCTCGGTTCGAACCTCTCAGGATTGACATCTTCAAGCAGTGGTATCATTGACAAATTTGATAAAGCCCTTCGAACAGTTGCGATTCAGCGTTCAACTTATGGCACCGCGATCAATCGGCTGGAATATACCGCCGATAATTTGACGAGACTGTCACAAAACACGCTCCAGTCACGCAGCCGCATTGAAGAGGCCGATTATGCGCAAGAGACCTCAGTATTAGCGCGAACACAAATCATTCAGCAAGCCGGTTCGGCCATGCTTGCCCACGCCAACCTAAATCCCCGCGACGTGCTCAGTCTTTTAGAGTAATTTTTTAATCAACACTGCGCTGAAAATCTTCCGCGAACAGTTCCTCTTCATCACCTTGGTCAAACCAACTAATACATAGTGCCACTTCCGGAAATCGCTAGAAAAAACGCCTACGAAAGCAATCTCTTCTGTATGCATGCCCCTGCTGATTGCATCCGACCAAGGATTGCATTCTGGTGAGCTCTATGTGATGACCTCTATAGGTAGCGAGGGTTCTACTCCGTTTTCACGGCGGGTTGAAACTAGATTGAATTTTCTAGTCTTGCTCAGCAACACCTCGGCGCTTATCTGTATTAAGAATGCTTCAAGAGTGCATCAAGATTTTACGAGAAGGACAAACAGCGCTGCGAGTAGCGCGCCGGTCAAAAAGCTAATAAGAAATCGACTCGATTCACGGCGCTTTCGGCGGGGATAAGGTTGCGTGCTCTGCGCGCTAAACTGGTCGTCGAGGCGCTTTATCTCGTCATTGGCCCAGGGTTCAATCGCGTCTAAGTCGGCCTCGACAATTTTTCCATCTTGCGGGTTAGGCATGCATCAACGCGATTTCAGACAGGGCTTTTTTAGTTTGCTCGCGCGCGCAGTCGAGGTGGAGATTAACGACATTCTCCGAGAGCGTTAGGCGTTTACCAATTTCACTGACCGTCATATCTTTGAAGTGGTACAAAAGATAAATATAGCGCGTCTTTTCTGGTAACTGTGACAACCGTTCTTTAAATGTTTCGCGCTTGAGTTCTTCCAGTAATACTTCGTAGGCGGAGCGGTCTTGAGTCAGCTGCGCTTGCTCAGATGTGGGGTTGCCGTAGTAGTCGCTGTTCATCTTGCGCTTGCGCAGAACGTTCAGCGCCAATCGCACGGACATGCTAAATAAGTAGCGGCGCAGGTCGCCGATTTCTTGATTGTGCTTGATACGAAGAAGTTTCAGATAGGCGTCTTGTGCGAGCGCTTCGGCGCCCTCTTCATCGCCTAATTTGCACACGAGCAAACGGCGCAGTTCGTCGGAGGTGTCTTGATAGAGCTGTGTAATTTCGGCATTGGTGATGCCAACGCCCGATGCGGTCATTTCCAAAATAAGTCCCTCTATTTCTTGAAGCTCGCGGTCCAACTGCAGCGGGCAGTTGAGCTCTGCTTGTTTCAAGTCTAGGTCTTGCTGTTTATGACTCACCTTGTCACCTTCACATCCCTTTCCTAACAGCTGTCCTGCCGTTAGCACTGATTCCAAAAATTCATTTCTTGGTTAACCTCAGTGGACAATTTCACGCTTTCACACCTTGGTATGACATATAAGACTCAGAAAGAGCATTTATCCCTACCTGTAAATCGAGTTTTTTTCAAAATGCATATTTTAGTGTGGTGAAAAGCGTGGTGAAAAAGCATGGCGCTTTGATTTGGCGCTACCAACTATCGCGGCGGGCGCGCAGGGCGATAAAGACCTCTTTGTCGCTTGCTTGTTGGCAGTGAAGTCTTTCACGTATTTGCGGGTTGGTGAGGCGAAAAAAGCTGTTGAACGTTCTTTCGTCGCCAATTGTGGTGGTGGGTATGGGCGCGTCGGTAGGTTCTAATGCAAGCCGCTCAAGCCATTGCTTTGCAGCGTGATTGTCGGGTTCGACACTGAGGGTAAAACGCAGATTGTTTTCGAGATAGTCGTGACCGGGGTAGACAATCACGTTGTCGGGAAGGCTGTGGAATTGTTCTGAGATGGTTCGATAAAGTGTCTCGGCATCACCGCTGTCGCAGCGCCCTACGCCTGCATTAAATAATGTATCGCCGGTAAATACCGCGTGGGGCTGACCGTTTTTTTGCAGTAAAAAACAGAGGTGGGCGTAGGTGTGTCCGGGGGTATCGAGTACCTTGAGGGTGAATTCAGGGTTGAGGGCGATGATTTCATCCCGTTGCAACACGCGATTGAGCCCAGGAATTTTCCCCGCACCGTTGGCGTGGGCCCAAACGTCACAACCATGCTGGGCAACCAGTGCTTTGTTGCCTTGGATATGGTCCCAGTGCTCGTGGGTGTTAATAATCGCGTTGAGAGACAAACGGTGATCGTGAAGAAATGCGTTGACCAGTTCGTCGCTCCAGGGATCGACGACAATGACGGTGCGATCATCCAGCACAATAAAATAGGTGAAGTTGCGCAGCTGACTGTGGGTGTAAATGGCGTGGATTTGCACGGTAACCTCGAGGTCAATTGAAACGCAAAATTAGCTTTTTATAATCAGGCCTTTGAGCACTTCCACAACCACATTGATGGCACTATTTTTACTTAGGCCTTGGTCTTCTCGAAGTCGATTCCAGAACTCAAAAGAGGCAACAGCATCGATGGCTTCGCGAGTGGTGGTGTCGAGGTGGGTGATTTCGGGTAACCAGTTTTCGAGATCTTTGCGCAGGCCGCGCTGATAACGCGCATAGTTTTGGCGCAATATTTTGTAGCGCCAGCGCTGGGCTAGGGTCATACGCGTGATGTTGCCATGGAGCTCGTACCCTTTGGCATGCTGCTCTGCTGCGTGAACTATGCGCTCAGACAGTGTGCCTTCGCGATTACCGCTGAGAAAAATTTCTTCATAGCTTTGGCGTCGGGCGTCGTCGCAGAGGGAAAAGAGGTTTTCCATATCTTCAAAGTGACGGAAAACGCTGCGAATACCTACCCCTGCCCGCTCGGAAACCTGCTGTGCGGTCGGCATCAGGTTGCCCTCGCTGATCATGTCCATCATTGCGTCGATAATCGCTTGTTTGCTGCGTTCGCTGCGAAGACGGCGGCCGTCTGGGACAGTGGTTGCGAGTGTTTTGGCCATCCTGTTCTCTTCCATCACGGGTTGTGACTCAATTAGTTCGGCACAGTATATGCCATAAGTTGCTGATAAATAAATCTACCTGCTGCCGGCGATATTTTGCTCGGCTGCAATGATTCTGCGGCTCTATTGGTCGTGGAACAGACTCTCGCAGCCGGTGCCGGCCAACAGCCCGTCAACACGCTGGCGGTCGGCAGCGGTCAGGTCTCCATAGTGCTGTTTAATCCAGGTGAGACATTTACCCTGATAGGGAAATGCCTGCTGAGCCCAGAGGGTACCGTCAATCTCTGTTTGCCAACTTTTCTCGCCAGCCAGCAAGGCACGTGCGTTTGCGAGGAGCGCGGGGGCATACATGCGGCCGCATTCTGCCAGAAGTGCTCGCAGTGTGCTGGGCATAGGGTCAACACTGCCCCAATCCTGATCGCTCGACTCTAGGCCGCTGAGGTCTGACAGTTGCCCAACCCAGGCAACGGTGCGCGGCGACAGCTGGTGCGCTATGGCGCGAGGCGTTGGATCAAAGCCGACAAGCTGCGTTAATTGGCCGTACAGAGCGAAGTCGCTAGCGGCAGGGCGATGGCCTAGCATAAAAGGTTGTGTGGCGAGGTGTGCTTCCATAGCGGCGAGGAAGCGTCGGTAACTGGCGTCGATGATGTCAGCGGTGGTGTCATTTGAGCCGACGACATAAAGGCGAGCAATTTGTCGCTCGGCGAACATTTGCTTCAGTTTACTGTGACTTTCTGCGGGCAGACTGACATTGTAGCCAAGAGGTAACAGCGTGCCGGCGTTGTCGGCGTCTGCGGCGGGATGCCAGCGAAAATGGAACATATATTTTGTCACCCATTCGTCGGCAAAGTCTTCTAGCAAATAGTCGATAAATCTGAGGGCTGGGTCGAGGGGCAGCACCGAGCGCTGCGGATAATCTGTTTCAAGACGGCGAATAATGGGCGTCGAATCGCAGACTGCTGTGGGCTGGCCCTGCTCATCGTCAAATACAAAGGTGGGCAGCAGAACGGGTTTGGGCGGCGCAATTCCGCGCGCCGGCAACACTTGATCGGGCATACCCCACACCACGTGATAGGGAATGCGACGGTAGCGCATGAGCGCCACCATTTTTTGCGTGTAAGGAGACGGTGTTGCACCGATAAACGTGACCGGTTTGCTGTTGATCATGTCGCACATTCCTCTTGGTCTGTGAATAAGCTCATGGCAAAAAATATCCCTTAAAGCGATACACCTAAAGCGAGACAACTAAAGCGAGACAATCTGACCTGCAATGGGGTCAGCCGCGCCGGCTAATACGCTTTGGTACGTTGCCAGCAGAGCACTCTCGCCCTGACTGTGGGTGACCGTCATCCAACTGTCGCAAAATTGTCTAAAAGCTCCGTAGCTGGCGCCTAGGGCGGCTAGCAGCGCGGGTACGCCAATTTCCGCACCGCGACTGCGCACATGTGTTGGCGCAAAGAAAAACTGCGGTGCGGGGCCTGGCAAATCCTGTGACGGTACCATTTCGGTGTAATGTGTAGCGCCAATGCGGCAGGAGTGCTGCAAGTTGTTACCATAGTGGTGATGAATTTGACTGATCACTTTTGCATTGCCGGCCATATCAACCATCACTGCTGGCGCTGTGCCGTCGAGCCTGTCGAGTTGGCTGTAGGAAATGACATCGTCGTAACAGCCTAAGGCTTCACAAAACGCGACGTTGGCCGACGAGGTGATGCCTATGCTGCGCAGCTTACCGCGCTGTTTTACAGCGTGCGCTAGGGCAATACTGGTTTTGCTCGAGGCACTGGTTATCAGGCAGCTTTTGGCGTTGAACTGCTGGTGCAGTTCAAGAAAATCTTCCACCAGCCACGAGGTCATATACAGGCCACGCAGCAGACTGTCTTGGTCTTCTCGGGCGGGTTCATAAAGGGGGTTGGCGGCGGCGCGGTCAAATTGACAGTAGATGGGCGCATGGCCGGCGCGGTGAGACGATACATCGCTAAAGGAAAACGAATTGGTATAGCCGGCTAAAATTTTGTGGTGGGTGCTGTAGGGGGTAAACCCCCAGACGCGCTCGCCAATCTGCACCTGCGGGTGAGCGGAGGCGATCACTTCGCTCCAACCCATGCCGGGAATTCGCCCCCAGCCCGCTTCGGTGGGGGAAAAAGCCCAATAGTGCAAGCTGTCGCCTGCGGTCGCGTAGGAAATATTGTTCGCGGTCAACGCTTGGCGGTCGATCTTCAATAACACCTCGTTGGGCTGCAAGTCGGCACTGAGGGTTTCGCGGTGCACGCGCACCTCTGCCCAGTTGTCTTTGCGCACTTCAAAGGTTTTTACGCTGAGAATAGTCGTCATTCGGCTATTTCCTTTTTAACGGACAAGGTCGCTAATGGTCAGTTTACCGAGTTGCGACATGTGTACTTCGTCTGGGCCGTCGGCGATACGGCAAAAACGTGCGACGGTGAAGGCCTCTGGAATCATGGTGTCTTGGCAAACTCCAGCGCCGCCGAAAATTTGCATGGCGCGATCGGCGACGTCTTGGCACATTTTGGGGGCCACAATTTTGACCATGGAAATGTAGGGCATGGCCGCTTTGACGCCCTGCTTATCCATAACGTCTGCGGCCTGTAATGTGAGCAGTCGGCACTGTTCAATGTCGCAGCGCGAGCGGGCAATTTCGTGCTGCACGCTGGTCTTTTTGCTGAGTTTTTCACCGAAAGCCACACGCTGTTCAGCGCGCTCGCACATAAGTTCCAAGCAGCGCTGGGCCATGCCAACAAACATCATGGCGTACTGAAAACGGCCTGGCCCGAGACGGCCTTGGGCGATTTCAAACCCACAGCCTTCTCCTTTAATCATATTGCTGACGGGGACGCGGACGTTCTCAAAGACAAACTCGGCTTCACCGCCGGGTGAGTGGAAACTGTCAAATACTCGCAGTGGGCGGATAAGAGTAATACCCGGGGTGTCACGCGGCACGAGCACGGTGGAATGCTGTTTGTGACGCGGTGCGTCAGGGTTTGAGCGGCCCATCACAAGCATGATTTTACAGCGTTCGCCAATGGCGTTGGTGGTCCACCACTTGCGACCATTGAGAACGTATTCGTCGCCATCGCGGGTAATTTCCAACTCCATATTGGTGGCGTCGGAGGAGGCAACCTGCGGCTCGGTCATGGCATAGGCCGAGCGGATATCGCCAGCTAACAGGGGCAGCAACCACTTTTCCTGCTGCTCTGGGGTACCGTATTTCGCCAGTACTTCCATATTGCCGCGATCGGGCGCGTTACAGTTAAATACCGACTGCGCCCAGGTGACTTTGCTCATGGTTTCAAACAGTGGCGCTATTTCGATATTGGTGAGTCCTGGACTCCAAGGCGTGTATTCATGAGGTAAGAAGAGGTTCCACAGGCCCGCGGCTTTGGCTTTCTCTCGCAGGCCGTCAAACCAGGGTGGCACTTTCCAGAGGTTGTTGTGACCGAGGGTGAACTCTTGCCAGTCGTGCTCTCGCGGGTAAATGTGCTCCTGCATAAACGCCTCGAGGCGGGTATTTAATTCTTTGGTCTTTGGGGATATTTCAAAACCCATTTTAGTCACTCCTTGGTGAGTCAATAGCTGCAGGCTGCCGCGCAGCTGTGCGCTGTTTAATGGCGCTCCATAACAGGTTTGCCATGGCGAAAATAAATAAACGGCCCGCTCTGTTCGGGCGTCTGACTGTTGGTTATGCGCTGTTCAACTTCATCGAGTACAATGCGGGTGATGTGCGGTAGCTCTAGTTCTCGGGCCTGAGCGAGGGTCACCCAATGCAGTTGCAACAGCTCGCCAGAGGCTTCCGGCGCTGGGCCTGTCCCCGTCTTTAGGCTGTCGGCGTCGGCCATAAAAAAGCGGGTATCGTAGCGGCGACCGCGGTATGGCGGTGTGATGGCGCGGGCGATAAAGTGCAGGCTGTCGAGTTTTGGTGTTAGCTCGTGGCGCAGAAAATTACGCCACTGCGGTGAGCGGGTTTGCACGGTGTTCTCTGCGGGCTCACCGAGTATGAGACCTGTCTCTTCAAAGGTTTCGCGAATGGCTGCCAAGGCTAAGGCTTGGGCTTTGCTCGATGAGGCGCCTTTCATTAGGCGGGCTCGCACCGCTGGGTGCAGCTGACTGTGGGGCTTTAAGCGGCTGTCGGCAAGATCGACGACGCCACCGGGAAAGACAAATTTGTTGGGCATAAAACGGTGTTTGGCTGAGCGCTTGCCCATCAGCAAGGTTGGCTCGGCGGTGTCTCGGCGCACAAGAATAAGGGTCGAGGAATCTCTCGGGCGCACCGCCCTGCCCTCTGAACGGAATTCACTCTTGGCCATGTACTCAGCGCCTGGGCGGGACCCGTCGATATGTGTCATGGGATTACTCGAGGTAGCCCATGGCTAAACCCACCAGCGGTCGCACAAGTCCACCGACGTTGTTTGCCGCGGCATTTGAGGCGTTGCCATCGACGGCGCGTTTGGCGACACCTTGGCAAATAGCTGCGAGGCGGAAAAAGCTGAAAGCGACATAAAAGTTCCAGTTGCCAATACTATCGATGCCCATCAATT
>TARA_B110000503_G_scaffold27900_1_pt1 | contig 29021 bp, 34 predicted proteins | sample TARA_B110000503 | Tara Oceans TARA_B110000503 (sample SAMEA4397472) | marine metagenome | biome: Polar Biome; feature: [SRF] surface water layer (ENVO:00010504); material: water (ENVO:00002006), including particulate matter (ENVO:01000060) such as... | depth 5 m | reverse complement strand
CTCTGGACTCTGCTTCGGCTAGTCGGGGTGGTCGCTAACTTGCGGTACAAATGTTGCCTAAGATGCGGTATTGTACCCCTAAATGAGGTATGAGGCATACCAAAATGTATCCATATTTAACTATGGGTTCAAATGTATGCAGATTCTTAATTCGAGCCTGTTTTGTTTCTAAGTCCGAGGGGCGAAAGGTAGCGTATGGGTCGTACTAATGGTGGGGTATGGGTCGGAGAAGTGATAAATAAAGAACCAGTATTATCAGAAGCACCTAAATGTGTTGCCGAAGGTTGCTGGTATGGCATCGTCGAGAACGACGACGAAACTGTTGGCTTATGCCCTAAATGTTTGGGTACAGGTGTAGCACATTTCTGATACGAGAACCTGCTACGCGCTCAAAATGATGCAAAACGTCATTATAGTTACATCTAACACACTTTAACGCCATAATAGTTACACTAGTATTCCGAACATGGAACAGAAATGAAACAATTTAGCCGCTGGCTCATCCCGCTACCAGCAATCCTGTACAGTTTTTTCCCGTTGCCTGCATCTGCTTGGCACAATACGCCAACAACAACCACTACATCTGTTCAGTCCACTACGACTTTGCCCCCAGATCCAACGACCACGACTTCACCCAGTACCACCACAACCCCATCTACTACGACCACGAGTTCATCCACCACTACTACATCTAGTACTACCACTACTACTTTGGTGGATTCAACTACTACATCTAGTAGTACTACTGTTCAGGAAACTACAACGGTATTGCCTGCAACAACATCTATCCCCGTGACCACATCGACGATAGAACTACCCACAACCACAAGGCCGACAGAAACAACAACAGTTTATATCGCACCTATTACCATTCCCCTCGTTCTACCCGTAGAAACAACCATCGTAGTAGTACCGACGGGGACAATAGCGCAAATAATAGAAGTGCGACCCATTGAAACGACCAGTCCCCCAACAACAGTAGAACTAAAGCCAAAAATTGATATACCTCCGACAACAGATACGCGACTACCTGAAACAGTGCCACCGCCAATTGAAACAATTGCACCACCAACATCTATAACCGTTCCTTTCGTGCCTCGTCCCAGTCCCAGTGCGGTTGGCACAACTTTATTAACCTCTCCTGCGCCGACTTCTTCCGTTGAGACAACACTGCCAATACCATCAGTGCAGCCAAACGCCCTAATGCAGCCACAGGTACAAACAACAACACCAGTAGAAAGTTCATTGGTAGTAACTATACCTGCTCAAATTAGTAATGAGCAAATCACCCAGCTAGTTTCTAGCCCTGAAATCCTTAAAGCTTTAACCGTAGATCAGGCTGAACAACTGTTTGAAGAACTAGACGTAACCGAATTAGATAACACCGAACTAGAAGCCTTCACCGAAGCCATCCAAGTAGCACCCGTAGAAGTCCGTAAAGCGTTTGAGAAGAAGGTTAATATCTTTGGCTCACAGTTTGAGGACTATGTTCCAGCAGGATCAAACATCCCTGTACATACCCGCAGAAGCCTTGTAGCGGCAGGCGCTTTAATTGCTACGGGGTCATCTACTAGGATTAGACGTAAATGAAACGCATACTCAACTACCTAGCAGATAACACTTGGACTTGGGTTGGTACTGGCATGGTGCTAATTACTTTGTCTGGCCCTACCCTGAAACAAGCTTTATTACTTACTGGTATAGGGGTTTTGCTACACTCGGTTATATCCCTTACACAGAAAGATACAGAATGAACTCGATGATTGCTAAAACTTTAGACCTTTGTCAACGACTTGTGTCCCTATTCATTGCGAGTGCGTTACCAATTATTACTGGTGGTGCAATCCTTGGTGTTGACATTGTTAAGTCGGCTGGTGTTGCTGGACTTACAGCATTGTTTGGTGTTATTCAAAAACTTGCTGCCGCATCTGTTGACGGCGAACTAAGTGCAGAAGAAATTCAAGCAGCTTTTGGTTCCGTTAAAAAGTAATGGCAAATTGGCCAATCGTCAAAGTAGTATTACCAGCAGATCTTAAAGGTGTAAAACCTGGAGCGCTTCCAGACACTCTCCTGCGGGTAGTGAAGCCCTACGGTAAACTACATTGGCGTGCGGCTGACGCATATCACGCAATGCGCGACAAAGCATTAGCAGATGGACTCGGTACTTTTAAACCAACATCAGCTGGTGATACTTACCGCACTCTTGCTATGCAAACTGCATCGTTCCTTCAGCGTTATCAAAAAGAACCTATTGCTGGTGCTTCTACCCGTACTTGGGATGGTGTGAAGTGGTACAAGAAATCTGAGAAACTTGCAAGTCTTGCTGCTCCTGGTTCATCTCAACACAATCTTGGTATCGCTGTTGATATTTCCGAGGCATCTGGTAAGCGCTTTGAGTGGATGCTTGCTAATGCACCAAGCTTTGGATTTTCCTGGGAGGTAGTGCCCGAGGAACCCTGGCACATACGACTAGTAACTGGTGATAACCCTACACCTGCCGTACAAGCGTGGGTTGACGCACAGAAAGCAGTATGACGTGGATGGTGGTTGGGCGTTAGTAATCTCTGCACTCATCACCGCTCTTGGTGGTGTTGCTGTAGTTATGTTCGCTCAAATGAAAAAGGAAAATAAGGATGACCACGCTGTAGTTGCTGGGATGCTTCAACATATATACAGAGTTACTGCACGTGTAGAAACGAAGGTTGAGAAAGTTGACAGCAAATTGAACACACATATTGAGGACCATTCCAAGGTAAGTTAGACCCGTGTGTGCCCCCCGTCGGGTTGCCACAATCCGACTCCCTATTACTACTCACAGCGCCTTGCCACATGACATGGCAATCTACCCAGGTTTCCCTGTTTACGCCCCGCCTCATGCGATTGAGGTACAGCCATGCAAATAATAAATTGTGTTCACACAGTAACCGAATGCTTGCAACATTGCAACCTGCGTGTTATAGTTTTTCTGTAGCTCAGGGGGTTTTGGTTCTTCCCTTCCTTTGTCTCTCTGAGCTACACATATCAAACGGGATGGTCATGAGTCAATTCAAAGATGTACTACTTACAAAAGTAAAGTTAAACCCAAAAGATTCAATCAAGCAAGTCCTAGACGAAGAATCCTTTAATGATTTTGAAGCAGCTTTGAAAGACAGGCTTGTCACGTCTGCTGCTATTGCCGCATCTTTGCGACAGCTCGGAGTGCAAATATCCAACATGACTATTCAACGCTGGAGAGAATAACCTATGAGTAAGTTTGATGAAGTTCTACAACTAGAAGCAACTGTCATTGAACTGCGAAAGGCTTTGCTTCAAGCTCAAAGATCCGAAGCTAAAACAAAAACAAAAACATCTGATCTAATCGAAGCAGTACACGAAGCAGCTCGATTATCTTTGTTGGCTACACCGAGAGTAAAAGTACTGCCACCAAACAAAGACCCACGAAAAGGAAAGACAGAAGTTGCATTAGTCCATCTTACAGATTGGCAGGCAGGCAAACAGACCGTTTCGTTTGACATCCCAACACTTGCTTCTCGCATAGAAGCAATGATTGAAAAGGTAATCCATCTAACAGAGATCCAACGAGCGCACCACCCTGTTAAAGACTGTGTGGTAATGCTGGGCGGAGACATGGTTGAAGGCGTAGGCATATTCCCTGGACAGGTATACGAAGTAGGAGCTCACCTGTATGAGCAAATGTTTGAGGTAGTTCGCATCATTGAGCAATCCATCCGCACTCTGGCGCAAAACTTTGAGAACATAAAAGTAGTATGCGAATTTGGAAATCACGGACGCCTTGGCCGCAAGGGTGACATGCCATCAGGCGACAACATTGATCGTATGGCGTACAAGATCGCATCAATGAACTGCAAAGATCTTACTAATGTTAAGTGGCAGATGTCCGATGATTGGTACCAGATTTTTGCTATAGGTAACTACAAGGTTTTGTTAATACACGGAGATGAGATTGGTTCATTTGGTGGGATACTTCGCAAGGTGCAGTCTTGGTCAACAGGTGTTGTTGAACCATTTGACGATTGCTACATGGGGCATTTTCACACACCTACCGCGCTCACGCTGGCTAATGGTGGGCGCGTGTTCGTGACAGGTTCGCCAGAATCCCACAACGAATATGCACGAACCTTTATTGCAGCAGTTGGTAAACCATCACAACGACTTCACTTCATTGATCCCGTCAAGGGCAGAGTGACATCTGAATATGTGTGCTGGCTGTGACGCTCACCCGCGCGCGTACATGTGCGTGCGTATTAAAAAAGGTGGCGCCGATTCACCCGACCTGCGGGGAGAAACCCGACGATGATGAGGAGTGACCTGACCTATATATACGTCACCTGGCACGACGCTCACTCGGGATCCGAAACCTGGACAAATGTGCGCGAGCTCGATCAAGAGCCCGTGCTTGTGCGCACGGCTGGCTTCTTGCTGCCCGAGAGTGATGGTGGCAAGGTCGGTCATATAACTATTTTTCAATCCATTACCCCGAACGATGATGTAGACCACGTTCTGCATATCCCAGTCAAGATGGTCCAGTCTTTTAAATGTATTCAAATTAATTTTGCAGATGAGGTTGTGTCTCCCCCGAGAGTGTGATACATTTGTAATACACACAACAAGGAGGGGTATGAAAAGATATACAATCGCAAAGCCAGAACACGGTAGCCAAGCATGGCTAGATGTGAGATGGCAAACCGAAGATGGATTTAGCCGCATCTCTGCATCAGCAGCAGCAGCAATCCATAACGAACATGACTATATGACTGCTGGGGACCTAGCAGTAGAGCTGTTAGCAGACGAGTCACCAAAGCCGAAGCCAACAAACAAGGCAATGGACAGAGGCAATCGTCTAGAACCAGTAATGATTCAATGGACTTGTGACTTAGAAGAAATTGATTTGCTCACTCCAGATGTGATGTATTGCTATGAAGATGGTGACGCACGCATGATCGCAACACTTGACGGCATCTATCAGGATATCCCGTTTGAGATTAAGACTTCAAAGAAACGATGGACAGGAGAACTTCCTCGTCAATGGTATTGGCAAGGCATTCAACAATCTATTTGCGTTGGGTCAAATGTGATTGAGTGGCGTATCTTTGATAGCGAATTAGAACTGCATCAATACACACAGAAGATCTCATCAGATGAGCAGCAGATTCATATTGAAGCTGTACGCAACTTCTTAAATTCAATCGACCAAGGGCTTACCCCTGAGGTAGCTGAGTTATCGTATAAAAACGTGACCGACATATACACCAAGCCAAACGGTTCACAGACCATACTCCCTGAGCAATCAATACATTTAATAGATTTGTTAGAGAAAGCAAAGAAAGCAAAGAAGTATGCAGAAGAACAAGAAGATGGAATAAAAGCAGAGCTTGCTTCTCTAATGAAAGATGCGGAGGAAGGTGTCTACAACGGAGATATCGTCGTGACATGGAAACCGCAAACCCGAGTTGTGTTTGACACAGCAAGGTTTGACAGCGAACATCCAGCGCTGTCAGAGAAATACAGGAAGAACACAACATTCCGTGTTCTCAAAACCAAAGCGAGGAGAAAATAATGGCATCATTCAACTTAGATAACTACGAAACAGTAGAAGATAGATTGGTAAAGTTTTGGGCAGACCATCAAAAGGGTCGTATCCATACATCAGTCCACTACTACGATGAATCACGGATACTTGTTAGGGCAGAGGTTTACTTTGACCGAGAAGATGTAAGACCAGTAGCCAGTGGGTACGCAGAAGAACTACGAGGGGCATCACCTGTCAATCGCACAAGCCATGCAGAGAATGCAGAGACGAGTGCTATCGGTAGAGCATTAGCCAACTGTGGTTACGCTGCCAAGGGTTCACGCCCTAGCCGCGAAGAGATGGAGAAGGTTCAACGAGGAGAGCAACAGCCAGCTCGTTCTTACCCATCAGTCCGTGAGTCAGTTGAGAAGACTCCATTTTCGGAAGGACAATTCCAACCTAAACCTGCAGCATCACGATCTCATGAAGAACTCATCGATCAGCTAGTAGAAGAAGGTGCCACAGTAGTTGAAGATCCATACGAGAGTCAGAACTCCAGTAAATCGTTTGCGATCAAGAACCCAGGTGAATCAGCTTCACCGAAACAACTAGGCATGTTGCGTGCAGTGCTGCGTAACCAAGGCATCATAGACAACGGCGAAGTCATCACTGTATGCCAAGCAATAGTCGGTAGAGAGTTTGAGAAACTAGACCACTTAACCAAGGGTGAGGCGTCAGCGTTAATCACCCACTTTAAGTGACCTCGGTAGCAAAGACCTTAATCACTGTCCGTTTAGACCCTGAGTTGATAAAAGAAATCAGCAAAGAGTCTAAGCGGATTAGTAAAACTAGGTCTGAAACAATTAGAACATTAATCAAATCAGGATTAAAAACCAATGGATGAAAGGAAGGGTTATTGTGAGGGGAACAGAGATAAGTGCAACGCTGGAGGATGCCCACTATTTGGCACACGGGGGCGAGCCAGTCGTGATGGTGCGCACAGGATTCGGGGCTGTGGTGATCCTACGGCTAGGGGAAAAAGGAACCGCACCAAAGGTGATTCCAAGGCGCGTAGTGCGCGTAAAAAACTTGGGTTGGGTGGCCATCTTACCCGTCACGAAGAAAACTGGGGTGGCGCTTTTCGTACCGAAGTCAAGGCGGGGGCGCAGGTCGGTCCGATTTATACACGCTTTAGAGACGCGAAAGCACAAAGCGATTATGCGAAGGCGTTGGGTGACAACCGTCCATTTATAATGGTGGCTATGCCAGACGGGACAACTGAAGGTATAGTGCTAGTCACTCTTACGGAGTTCACAGAAATCATTAGCCTTATTCCATAAGGCTTTTATCAAATAAACTATAATGGGAGGGAACAATGAACAACATTATAAAGTGTTTTATTGGCGTCGTATTAAGCGCAAGCGGTCTGGTTTCTCAGGCTCAAGCAGCTAGCGCACCAGCGTCTGGAGTATCAGCAGATACTAAGCCCCAGATGTCGGCTGTCCAAGTTGAGGTTAGAAAGGTATCCGAACAGATACGTTTTCGACACGGCGACTGCTCATGGCTGCCAGAACTGGCGCTACAGGCAGGGTGGCAAGCACCTCAGATCGAGAAGCTCAAGCAGATCGTATTACGAGAATCAGGTTGCTGCCCAAACAGATTGGGTGGCGACAAGGTTGACAAAGACTGCAACGTTACGGGCGTCAGCGAATGGAATCATAGGTCAGACTCTGGACTCCTACAGATAAACGGAGTACATTGGAAGCCCGATCATGCACAGTATGACGGTCAGATTTGTAAACGTATGAAAATTTGTACCCAAGAGCCATTATTGGCAGCCGAAACTAATCTCAGGGCAGGAAAGTTACTATACGATATAGCTGGCTGGAACCCCTGGACACCTATTAAATAACAACAACGAAAGGGAACAATATGACAGTGAATAAATTAAAAGCAAACCATGAGACTGATTGGAATTTACTCAATCAGGATTTTGAATGGACAGATGCGGCAGCTTGCAAAGGTATGCCAACATCAATGTTCTTCCCACCCAAGGGTGGACCCAACAAAACAGTCAGAGCTGCGAAAGCTATATGCGTTGACTGTGTAGTTAAAACTAATTGTTTAAATTTCGCATTAGATAACTCCATGCAATACGGGATTTGGGGCGGAGCAACAACGAAAGAACGACGCCACCTTAAATCGGCAAGGAGATACAATGCAGCAAACCCAATCACTAAATAAAATTCACATAACGGACTCAATGCTGGTTAGCATGTCCAAGTTTCTGCGCAAAGCCTACGTTGGGCGTTTAGATGAAGACGAACTATATAGTTGCGTTGCGTTGATTGAAGATGAAATTAGCAAACGATTCAAAGCGAGGGTTGATGAAGCAAGAAAACATAGAGCTATTCATTGATCGTCTGTGTGCACTATTCCCAGGGGATGCAGTCGCACGCAACACGATTAAAGCAGGATGGAGAGTAGACAAAGATCTACTAAACGCAGACGTTGTTAACTGTCGTCGTGCGCTGCAAGTGATAGAGGGGGACAAAGCATTCCCTTCCCTGTTCAGGGTTAAGCAAGTACTAAAGCAATTCAAACCCCACGAACATATTAAAAAATGCCAACTATGCAACGGCTCAGGGTGGGATGATGGCTTGCGCATAGAGACAAACGATCAGGGCGAAACCAAAGTTACGCAAGATAGATACACTAAAGAAGACGAGCTCGGCGTACTGATTACGTACGTTAAGCCTTGTTCTTGCAAAGGAGGAACATTGAATGACTAAGCAAATTGAAAACAAAGAGTTCACGAAACAGGAATTAGAAACAGCAGAGAATCTATTGATCGAGCTATTGGTTGCTGCTTGTAAAGCAGGCGACCACATACGCCCATCTATAACAGAACTAGCCATAGGTGTAGCAGAAATACTGCCCGTTGAGGCAGTGCAGCGCAGCCAAGAATACGCTTTATTCAGAGCAAAAAAGGGAAACTAAACATATGGAACTTGAACAAGAACTTAAAGACATTATGGACAACGCTTACAACGACATAGTTACCGAAGGATTGGAGAAAGAAAAAGATGCCTTCAGTAAGATAGAAGAGTTCCTGTTTACGAACAATAAACTAACCAGCTTGGATACAGAGATCTGGTACATCTCTTCAAACGAAGATGATGAACCTCTTGAACCAATCAATGAGGAGGACATGGATGACGCTACAGGAAGAATAGATATCAAGTTCAAGGCCACATACACAAACCTGTTTAAAGCTTTGCACGATTTAGACATGATAGAAGAATGTAAGGATGACGGAGGCGTCGGTATCATCACCAGATCTCAAGTAGGGATAACCCACGTTTTTGATCCAATCTTTGATGAAGTATTAAACAAAGTTGACAGTCTCAAAGGATTGATTACCACTTTGACTACACCATTAGCAGTACATACAATTATCAGATTGGAAGACGAGATAATTAGAATGACAGCCGAAAGACAAGATATAAAATACGGCGAATCTCGATTGGTAGATGCACTAATCCACGCCTGCTTTCACTGGTAGCAGCTACCGCCACCGCCACTATTACTACCGCCATTGTCTCTCTACGTGTAGGCGCACGCGCACGCTCGCACGCGGTAGTTAGTACTTAGTCTCCGCGCGTTCTTAAATTGCGCCGATTTGACAGGTCGGCTCGGCTCGGCTAGGGTTGCCGAAGCGATTCCCCGAGGAATCGCTCTTAGCCCTAGGGCTTAGCAACAAAAAAACAAGGGAGACAATAATGGATAGCAACTTAGAAACGGCGCTACACGCTTTGTATATGGCTAAGGCTAAATGCTTAGTCAGATTAACGCATAGAGCCAATTACACTACAGAACTTTATGCTATGGGTGATCTTTGTATACAAGAATACGATTACCAAATGGAAGAGTTTGCTAAGGCGTTAGATGCTTTGAACGAACTGTTCCTAGAGATCAACAACACTATGCGTGCTTACGTAGAAGTCAATACATCTGTCCGTGCTAAGTACCAACAGACCAAGGGGGCATAATGCCTTGGGCACCTGACACAGAACGCATAGCGAACTTAGCGATTGAGTTACAAGATGCCATTGGTTATAACTTCCCTTGGGAGATATCGCATAGTGACAAATTGTGCTTAGACCATACGACTATTGAGCAAATAATTCAAGCGGTAACAGACCTAAAAACTCTTGAGCAAATACTTCGTAAAGACATAAGGACTAAAAGTTTGGGTCATACGATCCAAAGAATAAAGCAAGCAATAACCAAACAAACAAACAAGCAAGGGAGATAGTAATGAACGAGCCAAGCATAATGGTGGCATATCAGGAAGCAGATATACCTAATCACCTAATAAGCCTAAAGCATTGGGCGTTAGAGATACAGATGGCTTTACAGACGGTGGATAACTGGGTAGTCAGATACCCAAACTTTCCTAAGGCTATAGCCATAAAGGTAGGGGTGGGTAGAGGCTCTTTGCTATTTGATAAAGGCTCTTTAGATGCTTGGCGTGATGAGCGAACAATGAAAAAGATAGAGAACATTAAAAGAAATATAGCAAGAGAAGCAAAACGATTAAAGAAATATGAGTCAGTGTTACAAACCATACAAACAACAAAGGGAGATAGTAATGTCAGATAACACAGTTATAACACCTGAGGGTGCAATTCAGTTAGAGAATACGCCTATGAAGGCTTGGGAACAAGCAGACTATGCGCTTAGTAATGGGTTAGGTAGAGTGTTGCTATACGGCTTGCCAGGAACTGGTAAGAGTTATTACGCTCTCAACTATCACACAAACAACCAAGAGACATACAAGTTAGTTTGTACGCAAGATATGACCGATAGCGACTTAATCGGTATGTACAAGCCAACTACGGTCAATGGGCAAATGCAACTAACGTTCCACGAAGGCGTAGCGATTAAAGCGTGGCGCACAGGCGGAAGGCTTGTAGTAGATGAGATCGATAAGGTCAATGGAGACATAGAGTCTCGCCTTATGAGTCTTATTGACACACACACTTCGTCTGTATGGCAGAATCCTGATACGGGTGAAACAATTAAGCCACACCCTGACTTCAGCGTAGTAGCAACTATGAACGGAGAGCCTGAGGACTTAGGGAGAGCGATACAAGATCGCTTAGTGGTACAGATAGAGATTAACGAACCACACCCTGACGCTATTGACTCTTTGCCTAAGTATCTTAGAGATATGGCATACAGTATGGCTAGCCGTACTGGTAAAGACCGTTACTCGTTACGCAACTTTGTTGAGTTCAGCAAATTGTACGAACGAACTAATGACCTTAATCGTTCAGCGCAAGTGTGTCTACCACGCATACAAGAACAACTCGTAGATGCATTGTCTCTATCAAAGGTGGAAGCATAATGGTTACCACACTTACAGACATAGCAGTTTCTGCTGAACAAAGGTTAAACGATAGCAAAATAGGTTATGACTCTAAGACTGCCAAGATCTATGCGGTTAACGCATCAGACGATGTAGCCCTTAGCGAGTTAGAACTTGAGTTAGTGGACAGTCACAAAGATGTCTATGACCTATTGGACAATAGCGACTTAAGTTATGTGCTTAAGGCTAATAGTCACATTATGGTTATGACTTGTGGTTGGGCAGCACCTTTGTCTAAAAGCACAGAGGAACTAGATGCTTTACCACCATCTGAACATCCACAAAAGCGCAGAGTTCGTTTAGCGATACTGGCTAACCAAGAAGGCATAATGAGTGTTATACGCTTTCAGGATAGCGACGAGACTGTGCTAGATGAAGGTAAAGCGACTGGCTCATTAGCAGATGCAATAGCAAAAGCATTACGCAAAGGCAGTAAGGCTAATCACCCATCAACTAAAGGAGAAGCATAATGGTTAAGAGCAACATTGTAGTTCCTGAGGCATTACCGCAAAGACCAGACTTATATCACAATCGCTACAAGGAAGGCATAGTGCCTTTGGGTCTTGATGGTGTGAGTGTTGAGTTTGGTACACCCACTAAGCCCCATACATACAATGCCCCAACGGGTGACGGCTTAACAAGCCGTCGCCTTAGGCGGTATGCGCTAACTCTCACTAGGTTTCAGTTGCCTAGCGTACGGCTATCTGCTAAGGCTTGGAAGTTACCAACTTCTATAGTCGCTAACGCAGTATCCATAGTGGCTACCAGCGCATATCGTAAGGCATATAGTGATGATCCAACTAAAGGGACAGTAGATGTTAGACCTTTAGTGTCGATGCTTAATGAGGAAAATACAACTAAGGAAGCAATAGCAAAAGCACTTAGTTATATAAATACTGAAGCGTTTGCAACTATTTGCTCTACGGTTACTAGCGATGTGCTTAGAGAGTATCTAATGAACGCTTCAAGCACTCTTAGTCGTTGGGATAATGGCTGGTATTGGGAAAGACTTAAGCGCATAAACTCTACCGACAAGTACGATAAGCGTAATGCCAAGAAAGAATACAGAGAATTGGCTGAACGCTTATTGAGTTTTGCTGACGGTATTGCTAAAACCTTATACGAGGAAGCAAATAAGAAGTCTAGCGAGTATGGTGAAAATGTTAGAAACGGTTATACAGACGGTACAGATAACTGGTATCCGATCTTTGTAGATAAGCCCGAACTCTCTATCAACCATACTGGCAAACTGGGTAGGCGTAATGTTTATACCGATACTGGCAGATCAGTTAAGAACGTTAGTCGCTTATACACAGACCCTGAAAAGCGTATCTTTACCCGTAAGACTAGGGCGTTAGGTGCTGTAGTGGTTATTGACTGCTCAGGCTCTATGAGTCTAAGCCAAGAGGACTTAGAGTCTTTGATGTCAGTATCTGCAGGCGCTACAGTCCTATGTTACTCAACTGGTAATGAGCCTTCAATCAAAGAACCTAATGGTTGGATAGTTGCTAGGAAGGGTAGGCAAGTAAGACATTTGCCCCATTTTCCTGGCGGTAACGGCTGTGACGCACCTGCATTACTGTATGCCCAAGAGTATCTAAGAGATAACTCTAAGCAGCCTTTGATATGGGTATCAGACGAGAAGGTAACTGGTAGAGGTGACTGTTCAGATAGGTTATTAAGCGAACAATGCGATGGAATTAAGGCTAGATACAACATACAAGTAGCAAGCGATGTAGAGGAAGCAATACATCTAATGCGTAAACTCCAAGGGAAGGGATAATACAATGGAAGATAACAACAAAGACCTTATGGCAGAACTACAAGCCATAACAGACAAAGAGGCTGATCGCCTAGAGAGCAAAGAAGCAAAGGAACAAACTGCTGTATTTGATGGCTTACTTAAAGCCTTTGATACAGATAGGGCTAACACTGAAGCGATACTGGCAGTAATCAACATAGTCAGTAGAGATCAAGCGTTAACAGAACTAGGTAAAGAAGGTGCTAAGCGTATATTGCGAGACGATGTAGATATGGATGACCCTGACCTAATGGGTGGCAGAGTAACCATAGTTACAGAGACTCTTAAGGCTGAGCAGTTTATGAATATGCTCAAAGACTTTGAGACATCTATCGTGCTTAGTGCTTGGCGTAAACCTACAGGGCTAGTATCTAGGGTAATCATAGATAACTCAGTGCTACAAGTAATGGCGTTTGCTGACAAGTTGTCTTATCGCAAGACACTACCGTCAGGGGACAGTGTTACTAAGCATTGGAACGTTATAGTTGATGAGTCACCTGAGCGTGAACACTTTGATACTGACTACGAGTACGACTTAGTAAAGCAAACCTACATACACCTAACTCAGCCTATGATGTTCAAGAGCGAAAGCCCTTTGATGTATGCAGAGACAAGCGCTATGATCCTAAGGCGTATATCGAAAGAGATAAACGAAGGTGGGCGTAAGCACCCATTTGACAATGAGGACTAAGTTCCATAAACTAAGGAAGGGAGAGGGAAGTTATGACATAAGCGTAGTAGGTATAATAATGCATCTAATTGTAATAACTGTAATACTGATAGTAATATCAAACAATTAGGTTAATGCCCGTAGTGCTAGTTCGCCCTTGTTCATAGCACTACGGGATTAGCCCTACCGCCATAGCACACAATGCGTCTAGTGCTACCGCCACAACAAACAATGCCTCTAGAATTAAAAATTAAGGACATCGGCGATGGGTTATACTATTAGTAGTAGCACCTAATCAAGCCCGATTTGACAAGGCTCGCCGAGTGTGAGAGACTGGTTTCAGTCAGCCAATCGGCTGACGTAACCAATAAGTCGCTAGAAACAGGGCTAATTATGGCTACATTAAATGCTAGTAATAAGCGGATTTCGGATAAAGGCGTTGAGCCTGCTATCTGGGGTCTGGCAGTCTATGACAATGGCACTAAGCCAAAATCGGGTGACTCGGTAATCGTAACTAATCGTTGGGGAGCAACTAGTCTCCAAGTGTTAGGCGATCAAGTAATGGATGGCAAGAATGCTGTAACAGTACCTGCTGACCCTTCCAAGGGTACGATGGGCTACTCGTTATGGTTCAAGGCCGAACTATCCGCTAAGTAATAGCAGGCTAGGTGTATCCCTATAGCGACTGGGGATATGCCTAGCCACTTAGGGGGGGAGGGGGGTCTAATATCGTTCCTGTATATGTGTGGATTTGTTACATTTTCTGTAGGTTATCGCGGCTGTTTGTGTGTATGTCGTACACAAACGATTTGTATTGCTACGTTGGGAAGCAAAGTTGTCAGCTCCCCCCACTGTTCGCTCTCTTTAGGAGCAGGTAGCCGTAGCCAAGTATTTAGCCGACACCTTATTTGATGAGTTACCGTTCATCACGTCGCTTCTTCTAGTCAATAGAAGATCTACCCCAGTTCCCTGGTGTGAATGCCCCGCCCTGTGCGAATAGGGTACAGCCGTGAGTTGTCATGATAGCACGATGGTGTACTATTTGCAACATGGCTTATGACTACAATCAGAATTTACAAGACTGGAAAGATTCCAAAGATATTCGCAATCCAGAACGCATTAAAGGTGAGAACAGCATGATGATGAAACTTCTTGTTGACAACTACCTTGAGGATCAATCTATTGCCCCAGGGTTTGTGAGTGTCGAAAACGCTAAAGAGAATAAAAGAGTACAAGAGAAACTGTACGATCAAAGAATGTACGGTGGATCCTATGGAGCACCAGTAAAGAAGAACTAACTTTGTCTCAAGGAAGGCGAGCTATCTCGGCAGAAGACCGAGCTCTTTTCTGGCAGGCTTTACAATCTGGGGTATCCACTAAAGAAGCTGCACGCATCTCTGGAGTCTGTTACAACACTGCTGTTAAGTGGCGAAGTAAAGCCAAAGAGACTGAAGCCAAACTTGAGTTAGAACATATCAAGTTAGCCAAGCCAAGTGGTGGTAGGGGCTCTGTTGAAAAGGACAGAGTTGAAATGGTTAACATGCCACCAGTCATCCCTACTGGTCGTTTGTGTGAAAGAGCACAACTCGGGTTAGAGGACTTCGATTACTTCCGCCGTGTATACCTAGGACGTGTTCCTAGTAACTGGCAGGTAGACGCAGCGTACAAGATCGTTGCAATGTTGGAGCACCCAGAGAAACAGTTCATGGTTCTTAACTGCCCTCCTGGTGTGGGTAAGTCAACCCTGTTCCACGACGTAGCTGTATGGTGCATTGTTCGCAACAGATCCATCCGTGTGATGATCGGATCAATTTCTCAGACGTTAGCAAAAATGTATTCCCGCCGTATTCGTGAAACCTTAGAGCGCACTTCACCACTCATCCCAGATCCTGAGATGGTAGCCAAAGGATTGGCGCTCAATGCAGAGGGATGCCTTTCTTTAGATTTTGGCCGTTTTCGCCCCAATCATGTTGGGGCTCTATGGCGTGCAGAGGAGTTCGTCGTTGAGCAACAAGGTAGTGGTGGTTTAGATAACAAAGAGCCAACAGTTTCGGCTTACGGTATTGAGTCAGAGTTCATCGGACATCGTGCTGATCTATGCTTGTTCGATGACGTGTCGTCCCCTGAAAATTCTAAAGAGTCCGTTGCGCGCGATAAGCTCATTGAGCGTTGGGACTCTATGGCGGAAGCCCGTGTCGATCCAGGTGGGATGCTTGCAGTCATCGGTCAAAGACTCGGACCTGGCGACCTTTACGCTCACTGCCTCGCAAAAGTCTCATACGACGCAGACGATTACGACGGCGCTGACGTTACGGACGTATCTGAAAACGTTGAACCAGTTAAGAGCTTCAAGTATCAGCACCTCATCTACAAAGCCTATTACGAAGAGTTAGACTCAGGTCCTCTCTCACGTAGACAGGATGCCCCAGCTTGGCCTGAAGGTCCGTTGCTTGAACCTTTCCGTCTTTCGTGGAAAGATCTCTCCTATGTCAAGCACAGCTCTCCAGCAAAGTTTGATGTTGTGTATCAGCAAAAAGACATTTCCGAAGACCACTATCTAATTAACCGTGTGTGGGCAACTGGTGGTTTGGGCCCAGATGGTGTTCTTTATCCAGGGTGCATTGACAATGATCGGCAAGCTGGCTACATCCCAGAGGGTTTAACCCCACCTATTATTTCTATTGCGTCAGTTGACCCATCCCCAACAATGTTTTGGGCTTTGCAATGGTGGCTATATCAGCCAGCGACAAACCTCAGATACCTTGTTGATGTTGAGCGGATCAAACTAACAGCAGAAGACTTACTGGGGTTTGATACTTCGACCCGCCAGTTCAGTGGGATAATGGAAGAATGGCAGAACAGAGCCATGTCGTACGGTTACCCTATCTCCCATTGGGTTGTAGAGATTAACGCTGCTCAAAGGTTCTTGCTTGCACACGACTTTGTTCGTAAATGGCAGGCGCTACATGGGGTGAACGTTATCCCGCATACTACTTCTAGAAACAAGTTTGACGAGAACCTAGGTGTAGAAGCTTTACTTCCCCCACTGTGGAGAGCGGGACAAATTAGAATCCCAACCATGCGAGGTAACTGGAAGACAATGGCGTTTATAGATGAAATGGCTTCGTGGACTAGGGATAAGAAAAACGGTACCGACTTGGTGATGGCTCACTGGTTTGCTGAACTACACATGCCTTCGCTGAAACCACTTCATGCCCCACCGAGGATGTGGCGTCCTTCGTGGATATAATATGTGCTATTTTGTACAGTGACGATATGGAGAGCACGGCATGGCAAAAAAATTAAATCCTGTAGAACAACAAAGAGTTCAGCAACGAAAAGCTTTTGTTAAAGCTAACCCCGACCTTGATCCCGCTGCAGCTCGTCAACGCTTCTTCGTCCAGACCCGTGTCCAAGAATTAACTAAATCAGGTGTCGAAGTAACAAAGGAACGTCGCGCTGCACTTCGTCAACAGTTTGCCAGTGGAGATATTAGCCGTAAAGGTTTCTTAACCCCACAGGATGTACAACGTTCTAGTACTAATAATACAAACAACAATGTAGTTCCACCTCCAGTCAAAATCCCAGGTGGAGTTGCTGCAGCTGCTGCTCGCGCAAAAGGCATGGTAAATACTTCAACACCAATTACATACGGCCCGAGAACCACTACATCTAGTACTACTCCAACGTCTACAAGTACTTCAACCACTACATCTAGTGCTACACCAAAAAAAGATCAAAACCCATTTAACAATCCAGTTACAAGATTTATTGGCAAAACAATTTTGGATACAGGTGATTCCCTTAACGCAACATTTGTTAACCCAACCGTTAATCTTGTAGGGCAAAAAGTATTTAACAAAAATCCTAACCTCCGCGAAGCGGGACTACTCGAATCAACCCTTACTACTGCTGATGCTATAGCGACCATATACTCTGCGGGTGGGAGTAAAGTTATTGGCACCGCCGCAAAATCAGCAGCTAAACCACTCATAAATAAATTTGCTGGTGCAGCTGCAGAAAAAGGTTTGTTTAAAACAGCTTACGCATTGGAAGGAATTGCCGCAAGATCAGGTTTTAGACAAGCCGAAAAAACAGCTTTAACAAAAGCTGAATCTGCAGCTTTAAGAAGTCAAGCAAGCAAAGATGCAGCACAATCTGTTTTCGATCAAGCACCTGGAAAAAGTAGATCTACTCCTAAGTCTACCCCTAAAGTTGAACCAGAGTTTATTTCTGGAGGGATAGATGGTCCTGTTCCTTTTAAAAACAAACCTGGCACCAAACCTCCTAAAACTAAACCATCAACGGTTACGGAAGTAAAAGGCGAAAAAGCCGTTCCTAAGCCTAAAAACAAAAAAACTAAAGCTCCTAAGGTTGAATCCGTTGATCCTGTGGTTGGCAAATCAGATAAAGACTTAGCTCCATATTCGGATACTGTGCGTACAGGCCCAGTAGAGATGTCCAGTACTCAAGTTCCAAAGACTAAACCAACACCAGATGTAGCTCCAGATACAACTCCAGCTGTTGGCTCTGCCAAAAGAGTTGAATGGGTTCGTCAAAATAATCCAATTGCGGAACCACTTAATTTGGACCCAATCCCTGATACTGCGCAAACAAATAAAGCTGTTGATGAGTACACAAAATTTTACGATTCTCAACCTTCAATTCCTGGTCCTGGAGACATAACACCTTCCGCTTTCAAAAGAGCGGTTGAATCGATGGATCAACCTGTAGTTCCTACTACCCCAAAACCTAAAAAACCTAAGACAACAGCTCCAGCGACAAATCTGTCAAGGCCTGTTACGGGTTCTACAAAAGCACCAGTCGAAACACACGCGCGTGCAGGAATAGAATATCCAATTACAACCAATTTCACAACACAACAAGGGTATGATAACTGGCTCACTACTGGTGGAAAAGAAAAATTAAAAGAATTGGCTCGCACTGATTCTGCTGGATTAATTAAATTTTCTGTAAAGAATAAGAAGTTTATGAAAAGCAGAGCAGCCACAAAGCAAGCAGCTGAAGATCTTGCTAATAAAGCAGAAGTAGACGCAGCCAAAAAAGTGATTGCCCACGAGCAGGCTATCAAAGCTGGGACACCTGAACTATCTCCTGCTGTTCAAGAAGCAGCTAAGTTGAAAGCTGTTGAAATTCCGACCACACCTAAACCAAAAGCTGAACCAGCTCCAGCAAAGAAAACTAAAGCAAAGAAAACTCCAGCAAAGAAAACTAAGGGTAAAACTTCTCCGCCTGAAGGTGGACTATTAGATATCTTTAATAAAATCACCACGAAAGGCATCTAAGGATGCTTTCATCCCAAGAGATTGTTGAACTCTACAATCAACGGAAAAAGAATGATGGACCTCTAAAAGAGCAGATGCGTCGTATCCGAGATTTGGCCAACGGCGACATTGTTGTTCCACTTAACGAACTAGATAAGAACTCTAAAACATCTGTAGCTAACTTGCTTGTGCAGGGACTAGATCAGATGTCTATGCGTATATCTTCAACGATGCCACAACCGTTCTTCCCTCCTGTCAAAGAAGGATCCGAACGAGCAAAGAATCAGGCTCGTCAAAAGAAACAAGCAATGCTCGCAATCTGGGATAACAACAGGATGAATATAAAGTTGCGCCGCAGGGCTCGACATCTGTTAGCATACTCAAATGCTCCCGTTGTAATTAAACCAAACTTTGCAACATCAATGCCAACCTGGACTGTGCGCAATCCACTTGACACATACGCTGCACCAACAGAAGACGTTGATGATCCACTACCTTACGACTGCATCTTCGCGTATCGGGTAACTGCTTCGTGGTTGTTACGAACCTATGGCAAAGCTGTCATTGGTAAGTTGCAGATGGAAAATCTCGACAAAGACAAAAAGTTCTTAATGCTTGAGTATGTATCCCCAGAAGCTATACAGCTTTGTGTTGTTGGTAATGGCAGCGATGATCCGTCCTATGAAGACGGCGTTCTGTATGGCGGGTTCTCGGCAGTTATGCTGGAACAAATCCCAAACCGCACAGGATTGTCACTTGTTGTCAACCCGCGAAGAATTACCTTAGATCAGCCTCGGGGACAGTTTGATGGAATCCTTGGCATGTACTATACGCGCGCACGCTTGCAGGCTTTAACTGAGATTGCTATTGAACGCGGAATCTTCCCAGAGGAATACTTGGTTGCTCGCGCTGGAGAGAACCCAGAGATCATTCAGGTGGCAGATGGCAAGACGGGTCAGTTGGGTGTAGTCAAGGGTGGCGATATCCAACAAATGCAGTTGAACCCAGGGTACAAAACAGATACAGCATTGGATCGTCTTGAGCGTCAAGAGCGTTTGGAAGGTGCTATCCCTGCAGAGTTTGGTGGAGAATCTGGTAGCAACATCCGTACTGGTCGTCGTGGCGACTCGGTGCTTTCAGCAACAGTTGACTATCGCGTACAAGAAGCGCAATCAATTTTTGAAACATCAATGGTCCAAGAAGACCGTATCGCTATTGCTATTGAAAAAGCGTACTGGGGAGACTTCCAAAAATCATTCTACATTCCTGGTCGTGCCGCAGCAGGTATGGCTATCTATGTTCCAAACCAGTTGTGGACAAATGATTTCCACTACGTAACCTACTCAGCTGCAGGCTCAGATGTTAACGGTTTGATTGTCGGACTTGGACAACGACTTGGAACTGGTTTGATGAGCAAAGAGTCAGCACGGGAAGCAGACCCACTAATTTCTGATCCAGATTTGGAGCATGATAGAATCATCCAAGAAGGTGTTGAAAGCGCATTACTGTCTTCAATCCAACAGCAAGCGGTAGATCCAAACGGACCTTACCAACCAGAAGACTTGGCTTATTTAACTCGTCTTGTAGTTGAGCAAAACTTGCCATTGTTCGAGGCAGTGAAACGTACAGATCAACGCGCACGCGATAGACAAGCAGCCCTAGTCCCAGCTGGTGCTCCAGAGGCTATGCCTGGTTTAGCTCCACAAGGAATGGGCGCTGAATCACCAACACAGGCACCTGCGGGGCCAGAAGGATTGGACGCTTTACTAGCACAAATTGGAGGTAGGTAGTGGCACTAAGAACAGATCTACAAAATAAGGCAAAAGCAATTGGCGACACAATGGTTCCTAAGGTTGGACCAACTAACCAGTATGGCGAAGTTGCCAAACTTACACGGGGTTTACAACAGGTATCTTCTGGTCCTGCCGCTGCTGATGTAAATGTAAATCAAGCACAGGCACAAGTCCCAAGAAAACCAATTGATCTATTGGGTATGACTAACAATCCCAATGAACCTATTACTGCTGGCGCCCCTTACGGTCCAGGGATGGGTCCTTTGCAAGCTGGGATCCCAATGGCAAACCCACTCAATGATGCCGTAATTGAACTAAGGAATATTGCTCGCATGAATCCAAATAGCGGTCTTGGTGATCTTATAGATAAATATGAGATTAGTTAATGACTTGGCAAACAGATTTAGATAAACAATCAAAAGATCACATCTTTCAACGTGTAGCTCAACAGCAAGCAGAATTACAGCGCCCAACCTACGACGATCCAGTAGTTAATGAGCGTATTAATTACATAAACAGCCGTGCACCTTGGCTGTCTCTTAACCTTCAGTTAGCTTTGGCAAAAAGTTATGCAAGCGATATGGCTGTAGATAAAGCCGCCGAGTTTGGCGCAAAAGAAACAATCGATAATCCAGAAGCAATAGTTGACCAACAACGAAAAGCTCCTGATGTTGCAGTATCTCCAGGAGTATTTGGTGCACATGAGAAAGCTGCAATGGGAATCCCAGTCGGCGTCGATGCTTTAAAAACGGGCGCATCGGAACTATACAGCACTTTGAAAGGTGTTGCCCGTGCCACCTATGCATTAGGAGTGTTTATCCCTGAAGCAATCCAGACAGGCGCTTCGTTGACTAACTTAGGGTTAAAAAGAGATCAAGACAGAAATCTTACGTTACGTAACTTCAATGAGTCATTTAGTCTTTTCCAATTATTAAATAACTGGGACGAACAGGGGAGTGGGTTTGGTCTTTCTGAAGAAATGATGTCTCGTCAGGCAGAAGCTGCTAGAGCTACTAGAGGAACAATTAACGGTTCTGCTTTTACCGTTGGTAGAGGCATAGCAAGCGCATTATTCATTCCCCCTGACTCAGATTGGTATGGAGGTGTATCTGGGTTCTTTGACTTTATGATTCAAATAGCTGTTCCAGATCCAACAAAATATATCGCCAAAGGAACAAAACTCACAAGCCAGGCACTTAAGGCTAGAAGTCTTGCTACAAAAACTGGTGAAAACTTTGCAGATGTTCTTCCTTTTGTCCAAGGAAAGATACCTTTGGTTAGCGAAGTTGATGTAAGAAACTATAAATCTTTTGCCAAGGCTGGACTTTGGAATCAAGGGGGCGGATCTAGAAATCTTACAGGCTTAACTCTTGATGCACAAAAATGGCACAACTTTGTAACCTCTCACCCAACTGCTGTTCAAGCCATAGACGACATTGCCGCAGAAAAAGATATTTTGAACATCATGCAGAAGTTTAATTGGAAGATTACTCCAGAAGAAGCAATTGCTTTATCTAAGGCAGATACACCTCAGGCAGTAAGAAACCAGTTAATCGGAAGATTTGCAATTGGTGGGAATACTTTAGACACAAGTATCTACAGCATTCAACCAAGTTTGCTTCATAACCCAGGACAGTACTTAATTCAAAACACTCCTTTAAGAAACTCAAGACTCCTGTCTCATATGCCTGAGAGAGAAATAATTATTAACGGAACTAGAGAAGATCGGATCAACGCATTAAAAAATATGACCCTTTCGCTAAAAGGCGCTGGTGCTAGTCCAGAAGAATTAAGCAATTTTGCAAAGAAAAACTTTACGATGTTCAGAGATGGCGCTACTCCTGACGATCAACGTGATGCTTATAAAGCATATCAAGCATATTTAAGAATTATCATGGGGAAAAATGGTGTTGCCCCAGAAGCAATAGAAGGTTTATTTAAAAGAGTTAGTGTAAATAAAGATAATTTGCGCACGATGGTGTTAGACAAAATGGGAACTGAAACCGATAATGGGTTTATGAAAGTTTATGGGGAGATGCTAAAGAAATATTTCCCTCCAGCTTTGTGGAATGACTTTATGGTAAAGTCTGCGGAAACTGGGGTAAATGGTTTTGGTATGACTCGCCCTATGCAATTGTCACAATTATTTGACCGTGTACAAACATTGCCTGATCCTAGAGAACTTCGTCGTTTGACATCCAACCCATTAATTATGGAGAAGTTAAACATGTTAGGGGATATAAGTGGAATTAATAAAGTTATCCAAGCAGCTGGTGGAAAAATAACTTTTGTAAATACAAAATTTGATGGACTTGGACAAGTTGTTGGCGCAGCAAAACGAACATTTACCAACAAGGTTCAAAAGGTTGATGAGATAGAGATTCTTGATGAGGTGCGTCATAGTCAGATAACTCAAGAGCTACTTGGCTTAAACAATAAAAATCTTACGGTTGCTGAAAGATATCGTATGAATAATCTGCAAGACGAAAAAGAGGCTTTAGAAAAAACAGTTCAGGTTTTCCGACATACAGGCGAAGCCTCATGGCCTATCGAGTTTGCAGATTTAATCCAAAATAAAATTTGGAAACCTTTAAACCTAATCAGTATTGGCTATGTAGTCCGTAACTCAATAGATGCCCATATGCGTATGGCTCTTGGCGGAGGAACTGGCATAACACATCCTGCGGAATATATATCTTTAGTATTGGCAGAAACTAAAACTTCGGGCAAACTGTATTCTTTAGCCCAAAAACTCGGCAATACTAAAGAGCGTTCAATTCTCGGGGAAAATTTAATTGGTCGGCAACCTGGATATTTTAGAAAAGACAAAACAAAAGACCCTGAAATATTGGAGGCGTTTAGTGAATTGCGCGATGAGCACAGGGAATTAATCCAATTAGAGTTACGTAAGCAAGGGCTAAGCGAAGTAGATGCTTCTCTGGCTTCACATAAAAATGGACAGTGGCGCACTGTATCAAAACAAGATAACGAAGATGTCTGGGCTCATGGTGCCCTTGAACAAATGCGATTATCACATTCCGATGAACTCCAACGCAATGCTGCACGTAACATCATCTTTGGAATGACTGAAGATGACAATATTGCTGACACGGTAAACTTGGCTAACAAAACACAGAAAATTAGAAACACGATAAATGGCATATATTCAAGAGGGGTTGGTTTTAGAAACCTTGAAGGAACCCAGGTTTTTGGTCCTCAAGTAAATCTTCAGAATCTGTCAGAAGTGCAGCGTGCAGAATGGGTGGCTAGTCACGTAAGGTCTTTTAGTCTTCAAAATATGAAAACAGCTTCAGGCAATCTGAGCGACACCACGTTTATAATAGCGTTTGATCGTGTTCCTAAAGCTGAACCATTTGCCGCCAAAATATCTACACTGGAATTAAAATACGCTAACGAAAGCTTAAAAGAAGGGTCTTATGTTGTACTTAATAACGACCCAAACGATTTAGGTATTGTTACTAAAGTTGTAAAAGATGAAGCAACTGTTGTGCCTGTCCACAATGGAAGTGCCACTGGAATCAACACTGGGAAGCCTCACAAATCAGCACTAAGACTGGTCAAGACACAACCAATGGATATCCCTGATGCGTCGGGTGCTTTTTCTGGTGTTGGTCTAGCCCCAAAGTATGGTTTGGAAATGTCAAGTCCTGCAGACCCAGCAACTCGCCAGCAATGGGGAAGCAAACTTCAAGCTGGTTACGACAGAACAGTAGATCAATTCTTCAATGAGCTTATTGGTAAGCGTTACGTAAAATCGTTAGAGCGAAGCCCTGTTTTTAGAAAGTTCTATTATGACGAAATTGGGAATCAAATAGATAAATTAAGTTATAGTGATGCGCAAAGACTTGTAGGGTCTTTGGAAAAGCAAGCCGCTAAAGCAGGTTTTGGTACAGACATAGGCGCATACATTGGTGATGCTAAAACTGCAGAAAAACTGCGTGGCATTTCGTCATCTAGCACTGGCACTATAACCAAAGCACAGCTTGATGACTACGCTCGCATGATGGGGATAAATAGAACGAAAGCTTTGTTATATGATGCAACAAGCAAAACTAACCTTGAAGATGTACTCCGTATAATTATGCCGTTTGCTTCAGCGTGGAAAGATGTTGCAGGAAGATACATGTCTTTCATGTACGAAGATCCAACTCTTGCTGTTAAGTTTAATAGGTACAGCAACCAACTTGGGCGTGCAGACCACGACAATGATGGTAGAGGATTTTGGTATAAGGATCCTCAATCGGGGGAAGCTTATTTCAAATTTCCTTTTATAACTGGGTTCCAAAAAGCGCTGGGAGTAACTGGTGTTGATGCATTTTTTGAAGCTCCAGTTAGTAACTTAAGTCAAGGTATGAGTTGGTTGCCTGCTCTTGGGCCACTAGGTCAGATCCCAGCTTCATTCTTATTGCAAAGCAAACCAGATACAAATTGGTTAGTAAAACAACTTTTGCCATATGGCAGAACAACTGTTGGAGATGCTGCAAACCCGCTTCCTAAAACAGTACAAAAAAGTTTTGAGGTCTTCCAAAGTCTTTATACAAACAAAGAAGACGACATGAACTCTCTATTTGCTAGTACCTATGTTGACGTGTTGAGGGCAAAGTTTACATCTGGGGATTACGATATCTCGACTCCAGAGGGATTAAAGAAACTCAAAAGCGATACAAAAAAAGACGCTCAGGTAATTTCTTTACTCAGATCAGTTCAAGGGTTCATTGGACCTACAGCTCCTCAGGTCGGATACAGCGTTAAACCTGTTAGTGGTTTGGCTCAAGGTATGGATGTCTACGTAGATGTGATGGCAAATCTTTTAACCAAGATGCAAAACGAAAACTATGATACAGCTACGCAGCGTTTCCTAAAAGTATTTGGCGAAGAGTCTATGTTGTACATAGGTTCAAAAACTAAAAGCGCAACTCCTGGTTTGGAAGCATCAAGGGAGTTCGGTGAATGGGAATTAGAGAACCCTGACTTGCTTAAAGAGAAACCTTTGGTAGCAGCGTATTTTGCCCCATCTGGTTCAGAGTTCAACTTTGATGTGTGGCGCAGACAAAAGCTTGAAGGCAAACGTATCAGCCTTGATGACGATGAACTTATAGCACTTGCTCAAAACCGTATTGGTTCTTCTAGGTATCGTGAAGCCCGTAAAATGTTTGGCGCTTATCCAACGGAACAGCAACGCGAGAAACTTGCTATGTATAGGGAGTCTCTTAACGCAGAATACCCAGGGTTTAAAGCAAATGTCGAGTTTACTGTCGGCAAGTTTGAAAACCAGTTGGATGACCTTACAAAATTGGTAGATGATAAACGGCTGAACAACAATGAGCTAGTTCCCCCATTGAAAAAGTATCTAGAATTGCGACAAAACTTATTGAATAGCATGAATGTGGACAGTTTTAAATCCCAGAAAGCTGAATACATTAGAGAGAGTCTGTATTCATATGGTAATCAGGTGGCAGCGCAGGATCCAAGGTTTGCTAGAATCTGGCAACGCTTACTATCTCAAGAGGTAGAGGACTAAATATGGCAGCAACAAAACCAAAAACATCCCCGACTGATAGTACGACAACGGCTGAACAAGACATAGTAGACATAACAGGTGGCACTGAGGGCACTACTACTAACGCTGATGGCAGTACCAGTCAAGCAGAAATTCCAGTTACCTTACCTAAGAAATATGGGCAGACTGGTGTATCAGATTATGAAACAGCTGGGTTCCCTTTTAATTTTCACGTAATCGATATCACTGATGAGACTACACAACTTCTATTATTAGATGATAAACAAAACAATCCAAGCAAGATTGCAACGGGATATGCTTCAACATTCCCGTCAACTGTTGATGTTGTCGGTTTTCCTGGTGGTCCCCCTCAGTATATATACAAAGGTTCAAAGTTAGTAGAAGATAACAAGCTTGTACGTAACCAGTACGACGTGTATTCCAGTGAAGCTACTGGTCAAATAAACTCTGAGTATTATCTAATCAAGAATGATGCAGAACGAAGTTCATTGTTTTCTACGATTTACCGCATGGGATATTATCAGGGGGGAAAGCCAAGTTCAACAGCTTTGGCTGGGTTGGGTATGTCAAATACCGACAGAAACGCTTTAGGTGATTTCTTAGATTTTTCTAACAGGAATACAAAAACTTGGCGACAGATGATAAAAGATGTTGCTAGCGGAAAGATCAATATTGGTGCTGCTACTGGTGCTGGCACTGGTAGAAAGGTCTCGGTTGTATCCAGAGAAGAAGCATCAAAAAGTATTGGGGATGCGTTCTTTGCCGTTTTGGGTAGGCCTGCAACTCCAGAAGAAATAAAGGTAGGGGTTAAAGCAGTTCAGGATTTGGAGCGCAGTCGTGTTCTGTCTGGCACAGAAGATCCAGCCAATCTTGCAACAGCAGCAACTTTGCAGGCACAGAAAGCTAGCCCTGCTGAAGCAGGAGCATATTCTATGGGTAGGGCACTTAACCAAGTATTCTCGCTGTTGGGTGGTGCATAGTTATGGCAACTAAAAAGAAAACTAAACCGCCAGTTAAACCTGTATTGGTGGATCCACGCGCAGATTTTATTGCTAAGTTCCCACAGTACGCCAAGATTTTTGACGGAGGTGTTGGGGAACAAGAAGCCAGACTTGTATTTGGCGAAGAGTTAATTAATCTAATTCTTGATGTTGGGGCTAACCCTAAACAGTACAGCATAGATACACCAGCTGGGCTAGAGGCTTTCAACAATAAAGTAAAAGCTACTAAGTACTGGAATGAGACAACTACTAAATCTAAAAACTTTGATGCATTAACAGAAGCAGATCGAATTGAGCAAATAAAAACTCAACGTTTATCTATAGCAAGCAGTTATGGCGATCTTGGGTTGACCTCTTTAGAGATTGACAATATAGCAAAAGCAACTGCTCGTTCAGGCATTACTGGAGTTGCATTAAACTATTACATAAATACTGTTGCAGGTTCTAAGCCGCGTGGAAAAGAAGATCTGTTGGCTGGGGAAGATGCAAAAGGTTTTATGAAACTAGCAAAAGACTATGGCTATAATCCTCCCGATTTGAAAGAAGAGATACTAGCTGCCTTGCAGGGCAAAGAGTACAACGGAGAAGTAATCAATGCGGAAACGTTTAAGCGCAAAGGTATGGCTATGGCTAAGGCAGCTCATTTTGGTTTAAGTCCTCAGCTTGATGCTGGCCTTACGCTTGCACAGATCTTTGACCCGTATCGAAAAGTAGCTGCGGAACTGTTGGATGTACCCGAGAACTCAATTGATTTTACTGACATAAAATATCGGGATGCGTTTGGTGGTCCCAATACTCCAGCCCCTTCTCTTAGCGAATGGGAAAGCCACATTATGACAGATAAAAAATTTAAGTATGGTCAATCAGCAAAAGCAAAGAATGATGCACGGAGTATGGTTATGACGATTGCTAAAGCATTTGGGCAGGTTGTATAATGGTAAATCCACTTACGGGTTGGACGGGTCCAGGTCCAGGTCCAGCAGATTATGGGCAATCTAATCCAGGGCAAGAGGATTCTAATGCAGGGCAAGAGGATTCTTCTGGGCCGTTACCACAGTATGCGGCTTTAGCGGAACAAGCTGCAGGTCTTTCAGGTGATACCCCTACTGCTAATTACATTAGAGACTTAGCGTCAGGTAAATTGGGTGGCGAAGCAGACACTAATGCTGCATTCGGCAGACTTATTGAAGAAGGTCGTTTGCGAAACGTTGAAGCTAGCCGCGTTGCAACTGACGGCAGCACAAAAGCTGATCCTACTGCTTCTTCTTTCGCAGCGGAACCAGGGGCAGAAGAAATACTGCGTGCAGGTTTAGCTCAATACGGACTAGAAAGTTTGTATCAAACATTGTGGGGAAAGTACACAAGTAAAACTATTGATCTCGCAGATCCAGCGGGATTTATTTATGCTCTTCGTGAAGAACCAGCGTATAAAGCTAGGTTTGCTGGGAACGAAAAGCGTAAATCTTTAGGGTTTACAGAACTGTCTCCAGCTACTTATTTGGCATTAGAGAAATCCTACAAAGATACCCTTTCCGTAAACGGTTTACCTCAAGGCTTCTATGATTCCCCAGATGATTTCCAAAAACTTATTGGTGGTGATGTGTCAGTAAACGAATTGAATAACCGCTTAAAGGATGCGTACTCTATTGTGCGTGATGCAAGTCCAGCGGTAAAAGCAAAACTAAGCGAAATGTACGGGATTGCAGATGGGGATATTTTGGCGTATGTAATCGACGCAGATAGAGCTAGACCTTTAATGAGCCCTGACTATAAGCGTCAAGCCCAAGCAGCCTTAATAGCTGAAAGCGCTCAGCGTTATGCAGGCATAAACCTTGGAGCTCCTGCTGCTGAACAATTTGTACGGCAGAACATTACGCAAGCAGAAGCAGAGAAAGCTTTTTCTGGCATTGGGCAGTTGGCGGAGTTTAGAAGGGCCAATGTTGGGGAAGAAAAGATAACGGATCA
>TARA_B110000503_G_scaffold35011_1_pt1 | contig 29159 bp, 26 predicted proteins | sample TARA_B110000503 | Tara Oceans TARA_B110000503 (sample SAMEA4397472) | marine metagenome | biome: Polar Biome; feature: [SRF] surface water layer (ENVO:00010504); material: water (ENVO:00002006), including particulate matter (ENVO:01000060) such as... | depth 5 m | reverse complement strand
TAACAATAGAGCAAAAGGAATTGCTATGTTGGAAGTTGATATTGGCCTGATCGGTCTGGCGGTGATGGGGCAGAACCTCGCGCTGAATATGAATGATCATGGTTTCACGGTTGCGGTGTTCAACCGTTCCGTGACAAGAGTGGATGAATTTCTCGCGGGTAGTGCCAAGGATACGCAAATCATCGGTGCTCACTCGATTGAAAGCCTGGTCTCTGGTCTTCGATTGCCTCGGCGGGTGATGATGATGGTGAAGGCTGGTGACGCAGTGGACTCACTGATTGAGCAATTATTACCCCATCTCAGCCCAGGTGATATTGTGATCGATGGCGGCAACGAATTGTTCACCAACACCAGTCGCCGTATGGCGGAACTCGCGAGTCAGGGTATTCTCTACGTCGGCACAGGTATCTCTGGTGGTGAGGAAGGGGCACGCCAGGGGCCCAGTATCATGCCGGGGGGTAACCCTGACGCCTGGCCTCAGGTGCAAGAGATCTTTCAGGCGATAGCGGCTCGAGTCGATGATCAGCCTTGTTGTGATTGGATCGGCGCTGGTGGGTCGGGCCATTACGTCAAGATGGTGCATAACGGTATTGAGTACGGCGATATGCAGCTGATTGGTGAAGCCTATGATTTTATGCGGCGTGGCATGGGCCTTAGTCAGGGGCAGATGGCGGCGGTGTTTGGTCGCTGGAATACGGGCGTCCTGGATTCCTACCTGATTGAGATTACGGCGAAGATACTCGATTTTGTCGATGACGAAGGCCCAACTCTGGAGCGTATTCTCGATCGTGCGGGGCAAAAGGGTACTGGCAAGTGGGCTGGAATCAATGCGCTGGAGTTGGGCATTCCGTTGACCCTGATTGGCGAATCGGTATTTGCCCGGTGTTTGTCGGCCATGAAAGCTGAGCGACTCAAGGCGGCGGCATTTCTCCCTGGCCCGAATGGGGTATTGATTGGTCAGGCTGAGGAATTTACGGCCTATCTACACGATGCACTGTATGCCGCTAAGATCATGTCCTATGCCCAAGGTTTTATGCTGATGCGAGAGGCCGCCAAAGCGTATGGCTGGCAGTTGAATTACGGCTCTATTTCCCTGCTTTGGCGCGGCGGCTGCATTATTCGCAGTGCGTTTTTGGGTGATATCAAGCAGGCCTTTGATAACAATCCGGCGCTTGAGAATCTATTGTTGGATGAATTTTTTCGCGATGCGATCAATCAAGCTCAATCGGGCTGGCGCAAAGTGGTGGGGAAGGCGGCTGAGTTGGGTATTCCAACCCCAGGGTTTTCAGCGGCACTGGCTTATTACGACGGATATCGCAGTGCCAGTTTACCGGCCAATCTTCTTCAGGCCCAACGAGACTACTTTGGTGCCCATACCTATGAACGTATCGATCGGCCCAGAGGACAAATGTTTCATACTGACTGGGCGGGCAATCGTAACCCGAAATTAGATGATCAGCCCTGATTGTCGATAAAAGTCTGGGCTCTTAATATGGCATTGTTGCGGATGTTCATATAAAACAGTGCGTAGTCGAGACCGTGGTAGTTGCCGTTATTATCTGATCTCATAGCCAAAAATGCGGACCCACTTTGGTTGGCTACGAACAGGGTGCCGTCCCGACATTGAGCGCCGGTGCGCGCGACTTGGGGTGCGCTGAGTTCAACCAGTTGCTGGCCAGTGGCTAGATCTTCGGTTTTGCCGAAATCCAGATTGTATTTTCCCGCAGGTACGACCGCACCTTCGTTGAGTTCAGGGCCTGCGGCAGTTTCGCTGACCTGCCAGGTTAATGGGTTGGTACATAGGCTGGCTGCGGGTCTCTCGATGGGGTCAGTGCCCTGCGCCGCCGTGTCCCAGTGTATGACACAGTGCAAGTCAGTCGCACTCTGGCAGGGTTTGATTTGCTTAAGGGACGACAGCCACGCAGGTGAAATCGGTATCACATAGGCGCCGATCATATAGGCGGCGACCATGCGTTGGTAAAGATCACTCTGATCGATCACGTCGCTGAGTAATCGTTGCGCAAGATGAGTGCCCTGGCTATGACTGGCGATAATAAAGGGTCTGCCGTGATTGTCGTGCTCAAGATAAAAGATGAAGGCGCGCTTCACATCCTCGTAGGCAAAATCTAATACAGCATCGCGTTTGTCGGCGGATTGCATATAGGCGAAAATCGTTGCTTCGCGATACCGTGGTGCATAGACATCGCAACAACCGTTAAAGGCGCTGGCTTGATTTGCCATCATCCAGGCGGTGTTTTCTTCCGTCGCCGAATGCTTGTCCAGTGGCGAAGTCCAGCTCGATGATTTTAAAAAGCCCGTTGGATGAATAAAGAAAGTATCAACTTCAGCCCGACCCTGGAGCAGAGGCGCTATCCCGTCGGGGACAAGATCTGCGGGATCTTCCATGCCGGGTAGTGCCGCCCAGAATTCTCGGTGGCCATAGTCCGGCGCGGCGACCACGCCTTGACCCGTAAAAGCCGGACTGGGGGCGGCGTAGAAGCCATAGGCTTTGAACATCAGAGCCTGACCCAGTCCCGAAACCAGCAGGCCAGCGCCGACGAGTATCACGATGGCGGTCAAGATACTGGTAGCTTTTAGTGCTCGCATACGTGGCATACCCATTGACGGGTCGACAATTCAACCCTGATTGCGGAATGAGGCACCTAGCGCTGTGCTTAAACCCAGCGCTTAGTCCCAGTGCTTAGATCCAGTGCTTAAACCCAGTGCTTAAACCCAGTGCTTAAACCCAGTGCATAGGCCCAGTGCATAGGCCCAGTGTTTAGGAGGAAGCACTGAGGCGTAAGCGCCATTCTCGAGCTTCAGCGTCTCGTCTTATTGCTGGGGTCTGGCGCTCGGTTTAACCCTGAAAGTGAGGTGCGCGTTTCTCCATATTGGCCATGACTGCCTCGACCTGATTGGGTTTGCCGATGATCTGATCCTGTTCTCGAGACTCGGCTAACAGAATGTCTTGCGGGTTTTGGAATGGCGCATTGTTCAAAATCCGCTTGGCAGCGCGCACCGCTTCTGGGTTTCTGGAAGCGATCTCAGCGGCAGTTTGTAGAGCCGCTTCAATGGGGTTGATGACGACTCGGGTGACGAGGCCGAGGGCTTGGGCCTCATCGGCCTCGATGATGCGGTTGGTGTAGGTCAACTCACGGAGTACATCGTCACGGAGTAAATGGGGTAGGTACGGGGTGGCGCCCATATCGGGTACCAGGCCCCAGCGCATCTCCATGATGCAAATTTTTGTGCCGGGTGCAGCGTAGCGCATATCCGCACCAATGCTGATCTGACAGCCGCCACCAAAGGCCACGCCATGTAGTGCGGCGATCACAGGCACCGGTAACTCACGCCAGACCCAGCTGGTGTACTGGGCCCGATTCGCCAGGCCATGGGTGCGACGCTCGAGTCGGCCCAGGGTATCGGTTGGGGTCTCTGACTTTGCCGTCGCGGCATCGGGATTGCCTGATGCCATATTCGCGAAATTGCCCATGTCCAGACCCGCACAGAAGGCCCGGCCCTCACCCGACAACACCACGGCACGGATGTCTTTGTTCGCCTTGAGTTGCTCGCCGGCATCAACGATGGCCGCAAACATGGCATCATCCAGGGCGTTCATCTTGTCCGGGCGGTTTAAACGGACATGCGCGACATGGTCTTGAATATCAATAAGTACACGGTTTTCCATGTTGTTCTCCAGATGTGACACGGCGATTCAAAGGTTTCTGGCAAGCATTAAACGGGTTCTTTGCGGGAAAGTACAGATCATGCGAACCGGCATCTCGATGGCGCTATCGCTATTTTTGGAGGAATTTTCTATGCTGGTCCGTCAATGTTCTCAATGGTGAATCATGATGGATTACCCCTTATCCGGTTTGAAAGTCCTCGATTTTTCCCGAGTGCTGTCGGGTCCTTTTGCGGGTCGAATGCTCAGCGATCTGGGGGCTGAAGTGGTCAAGGTGGAGCCGCCCGAAGGGGACGTGACTCGTCACTGGGGGCGCGTCATTGGCGGGGTTCCTGGCTACTACCACCAGCAGAATGCGGGTAAGCGGAATATCTGTCTGGATTTGCGGGCGGAAGGGGCGGTGCAGCTGGTCTGTGACCTGGTGGCGCAGGCCGATATTCTGATTGAAAATTATCGACCGGATGTCATGCAGCGACTGGGTATTGGTTATGAGACCTTGCAGGCCATCAATCCGCGCTTGATCATGCTGTCGATTTCCGGCTTCGGTCATCAGGGTGCTGAATTGCGCCGGCCGGCGTATGCACCGGTTGTGCATGCGGAGATCGGTCTGCTGCATCGCCACGCGGAACGCAATGCCGCACCGTATAGTGACCTACCCTTGTCAGTAGCCGACACGAATGCCTCACTCCATGGATTGGTTGGCATTCTGGCGGCGGTGATTCTGCGTGAGCGCACCGGGCTGGGACAGCATATCGATATTGCTATGGTGGACGCGACCACGGCCACCGACGATCAATTGCAATATGATCTTGAAGATTCCCACGACACAGCGCCACTTCCTAATGCCGTCTGGGATTCGCCACTGGGGCCGGTGTTGTTGTCTACTGACTTTCGTTTGTTATGGAAGTTATTGACCAGCGGCCAGGGTGTTGTTGATCCCACTACCGTTGATATGACGCTGGCGGAAAAAATTGCCACGCGAAAACTCGTCGCCCAGGCATTTTTTCGAGAATTGACCGATGGTGAGCATTTCAGTCGCGTGATGAGTGAGATGAATATTGCCTGGGGTCTGGTGCGCGACCCGGTAGATATCCGGGATCAGACCAGCATCCATGAGCGCGGCAGTATTGTTCAGATCGATGACCGGGCCGGTGGTACCCGACCTATTACGCAGTCACCTTATCGATTCTCGGCAGCCAAGAGTGGCGTGCGCGGACCGGCCCCTCATCGTGGCGAGCATAATCAGGCGGTGCTGGCAGATTGGCTGGCTATGGGTGCCAGCGATGTTACAGAGCTGCTGAAGCGGGGCGTATTGCAGTTCGATGCGGCACTGCTGGATGCCTAGAAGCCAGGCTCAATATCGCGAGTCTAATCGCAGCAGGCTGAGGGTGGTCCGGCACTAGCCTGGCGGGTTTCCCACGACACTTTGACCTGAGTCAATGTCACGATGACGGGCTGCGGCACAGTGAACCTACCCATTAGCCACTGTGTAACCCGTGATATGAGTGAAGCAAAGAAGCCGATAGCCAGTGCGGTACAACCCGCAGTCGAGCATTTTGATGTACTTGTGGTGGGGGCTGGTATTTCTGGCGTCGGTGCAGCCTATCATCTGCAAGACCAGTGCCCAGATCAGACCTTTCTGGTCGTCGAAGGGTTGGAGAGCTTTGGGGGTACCTGGCAGATGCACCGCTACCCCGGCATCCGTTCCGACAGTGATCTATACACCTTTGGGTATCGGTTCAAGCCTTGGGTCGGTGCGCCGATTGCGACCCGGGATGAAATACTCAGTTATATGGGTGAGGTGATCGAAGACAACAAGCTCGACGCGCATATTCGCTACCAGCACCATATCTCTGCCGCAAACTGGTCTAGCGAGAAACAGCGCTGGACACTGGAGGGTACGCGCAAAGATACTGGAGAGGCCGTGCGCTTTACCTCGAGTTTTCTTTGGATGTGCCAAGGCTACTATGAACATGCCAAAGGCTATACGCCGGCATGGGAGGGCATGGACGAGTTTAAGGGCCAGATTGTCCATCCTCAGACTTGGCCAGAAGACCTGGATTACAAAGGCAAGCATGTTTTGATTATCGGTTCGGGCGCCACAGCGGCCACGCTGGCGCCGGCTATCGCCGCCGATTGCAGTCATGTCACGGTGCTGCAGCGTTCACCCACCTACTTTATTCCTGGCGTCAATGAAAATGAACTCGCTGATACGCTGCGAGAGCTGGAAGTTGATGAGTCCTGGATTCATGAAATTGCGCGGCGCCAGATCCTTCGCAATCAGGCGGAATTCACCCGCCGCGCCTTTGAAGAGCCCGAAGTGGTCAAAGCCGAACTGTTGAATGGCGTGCGCGCCTTCCTCGGCGATCAATATGACATTGAGAAACATTTCACACCAACCTACCGACCCTGGCGGCAGCGAATTGCGTTCGTGCCTAATGGTGATATTTTTCAGGGAATCGCGGCGGGCAAGGCTTCTATGGTCACCGATGAGATCGAGTGCTTCACAGAAAAAGGTATTCTGCTGAAGTCTGGCGAAGAATTGGAAGCAGACATTATCGCGACAGCGACGGGTTTCAACCTCAGCGTGTTAGGTGGTATTAACTTCTCTGTGGATGATCAACCAGTGGATTTCGCTGAGACGGTCACCTATCGAGGCATGATGTTTACCGGTGTGCCCAATATGGTCTGGATCTTCGGTTATTTCCGCGCCAGCTGGACATTACGGGTAGATATCATCGCCGACTTCGTCGGTCGCTTGCTGAACTTCATGGCGGCTAAAGGTTATCAATCTGTGGTCCCAGCACTGCGACCTGAGGATGCAGAGATGCCCTTGCGTGAATGGATCGATCCGGAAAATTTCAACCCGGGCTATCTGCTGCGATCGATGCATCTGATGCCGAAGCGCGGTGACAAGCCCGAGTGGCAGCACACCCAGGACTACTGGCGCGAGAAAGATGAACTGCCGAAGATCGACCTTGAGGATCCGGTGTTCAAGTACCGCTAGCTGCTGCGGGTGGTTGAAGTTAGGGGGCCCTGGACTGGCGGGCTGAGCGCCTTTGGGATATCTTGAGACAAAACCCCACTAGGCCATGATATGCAGGCACATTTTGATAACGGCAGCTTCTGGTTCGATTCCCTTCAAGCGTCCCTGCTGCCAGCGCCCGTTGAGACGCTACCCGCACAGGTAGATATCGCCATTGTTGGTGCAGGCTATACGGGACTCTGGACTGCCTACTACCTGAACCAACTTGCCCCCTCGCTGTCGATTGCCATTTTTGAGGCGAATACCATTGGCTTTGGTGCCAGTGGTCGCAATGGCGGTTGGTGTATGGGTACCGCCATGGGTGTCGATCAGCTGCTCGCGCAACCAGCTCGTGCGGCCCAGGGACTTGCTATCGCGCGCGCGATGCAACAGACCGTGGATGAAATCGGCGAAGTCTGCGACAAGGAAGGGATTGATTGTCATTTCAAGAAAGGCGGTACCTTGACCGTCGCAACTCGGCACTTCGATGTACCCCTAATGCAACAAAGTATCAAAGCCCACCAGTCACTGGGTTTTGACGCCGAAGATTTCATCTGGCTTGATGCCGATGAATCGAAGCGGCGGGTCAACATGCAGCCTAATCATGGCGCACTTTATACGCCCCATTGCGCCAGTATTCATCCGGCCCATCTGGTCAAGGGGCTTGGTCGAGTGCTGCGGGAGCGAGGCGTTAAGATCTATGAGCAGACAGCGGTGAGTCGTATCAATCCTGCTGAGTTGGTCACCAGTCGAGGGGTGGTTAAGGCCGCTAAAATTCTGCGGGCCACTGAAGGCTATACAGATTCTATCGAGGGGCACAAACGCCAACTGCTGCCTTTGTATTCCATGATGGTTGCCACCGAACCCTTGTCAAAAAGTGTCTGGGATGACATTGGCCTGCGGCAGCGAGAAACCTTCGGTGACGCTCGACGAGTCACTATCTATGGTCAAAGAACCCAGGATGATCGTCTGGCCTTCGGCGGGCGTGCGGGCTATTACTATGGCTCCAAGCGTAAAGCCGTGATTGATCCACAAGACCCGATGCTGGACCATGTGGCTCGCACCTTGAAGGAATTGTTTCCAGTGCTGCAGGGTACCGCCATTACCCATCGCTGGGGTGGCCTGATGGGCGTGCCGCGGCACTGGCGACCGTTTGTGACCTTCGATAGCGCAATCGGTATTGGCAGCGCCGGCGGTTATGTGGGTGAGGGGGTGGGCGCGTCAAACCTGGCAGCACGTGTCCTGGCTGACCTGGCCTTGGGCCGAGATACGGCACTGACGAAGCTAGCCTGGGTTGATGATGTTGCTCGGCGCTGGGAGCCAGAACCATTCCGTTGGCTGGGTGCCGGTGCCATTCAATGGTTTGGTGACCGTGCTGACCGGCAAGAATTTCAAACCGGTAAGCGCTCTCGATTCTGGGGCGGTTTGTTTGATCAGTTTGTCGGTTAGTACCGTGGCCTGTCCACGCCATTCCATAGCACTCCAGGCGAGTGTGAGCCCCCGTCAGCGGTGGCAATACCTGTGGCTACTGGGCGTGATCCTGCTCTGCCTGAATGCCTGTGTTCACCAACCCCGAGTGTTGGCTGTCAGCGGGTCTTGTGAGCAGACCTTGAGCGAATGGCAGGCCACTCGCAACCGCAGTGATACCCGCGACGCTCAGGTTTACAATCTAGACGACCTGGGTGTGTTTGCGGTAAATCGATTTCTCGTTGGCCTGGTGCCTAAGCTCGATACGTTAGGCGGCAAAGAATTTTGGCTGCGAGAATCATGGCGCTTGGCTCAGGAACAACGGCAGATTGAGCTGGCTAACTTGTGGCCGGCGTTACCTGGTGAGGACCGGCGAGAAATCGAACGTTGCGCACAGCAAGCCTTAAATGAACAATTGGCGCTGGCAGCGCAGGGTTTTGGGCTTGATTTGGCCTCTCAAAAGGTTCCTGACGATTATCGGTTGTGGCGGCGTATTTTAGGCCTTTATCCACTAACCCGATTGTTTGTGCTGCCGCCATTGCGAGCAGAGCAGGCGCAGTTTCGAGACCAGTTGCAGCGAGTATCACCGCCATCCTCGACGCGTTGGTATCTACTACCTGAATTAGAACAAAGGCTTAATCCGGCAAAGATCAGCAGTCTGCTGCAGGTCGCACGGTCTAGTAACCCGCTAGGCTTACCGGTACTCGATGCGGCAGTGCTGCAGACGCTGATGGCACATTACGCGCCGGGTTGGGCGATTGATACGCGCAGCGCCAGTGATCAGCCCGGTCGAGTGACTTGGCAGACACCGGTTCGGATCAATGTCGATCAGCAGCAGCCGGCGATGTATACGTTGGCGTCTTACACGCAGTTTCAAAATGAGATGTTATTACAACTGAACTACTTTATCTGGTTCTCTCAGCGACCGAAGAGCGGCAAGCTGGATCTCTATGGCGGAGAGCTGGACGGTTTGATCTGGAGAGTCACGCTGCGTGCCAATGGCGAAGTGCTGGCCTACGACAGCATCCATCAATGCGGCTGTTTCCATCAATTTTTCCCAGTGGATAAGCGGCTAAAAACCAAGCCGAACACGGCGTTCCAGGAGCCACTGCTGGTACACAACAAAGCCATTCCCGATGGCTTGCGGGAACGCGTGATCGTCCAGCTGACTCACAGTACACATTCCGTAGTGGGTGTGCATGGTCAATCATTCCGTGTTGCCCAGACCGATTCTGATTCGAGACCTGCCTCATCTAACGAAAGTTCCGTGCCGCTCGTGCTGCATGACTACAATGAAGTTCGCAGTTTGAGCGTTGATGGTAGACGCCAGAGCCTGTTTGCTGACAATGGCTTGATCCCAGTGAGTCGACGCCTAGAGCGCTGGCTACTTTGGCCGATGGGTATTGAATCCGCCGGGGCAATGCGTCAATGGGGGCATCATGCAACGGCGTTTGTTGGTCGCCGGCACTTTGACGATGCGAACCTGTTGGAGAGCTTGTTCTATTATGAATGATCGTCTTTATTGGTGCTGAGTATTCGGTCATTTCTGCCGGCAGCGCTTGATTCAGTTTGAGTCGAGAGTTTGATTCAAGAGTTTGATTCGAGAGTCTGAGTCGAGAGTCTGTGTCGATACAGATTAGTAAGTATAGGAAAAAGCCAAAGAGCCGTAGGAGTGTGCACTTGGCTGTTGGCTAAACTCCTTGCTGCGAAATATATGCGCGTATGACAGTTTGACGCCGCCATAGATAAAGCTAATGCCGAGGGCACCTTCAACTACGCCACTATTTTTATCGACGCTGTGACTGGGCCTGAAGTTGTTGCCGTCAAGAAAAATGTCATGGCCCACCAGACGAGCATCCATCGAAATAAAGCCATGCATCCCCCAGCGTCGCAAGTTAGTCGAACGCGGGTCCCAGATAGATCCAGGCGAGCTATTGTCACCGCCGGGCCGCAGTGCCGAGGTACCGAAATCGTTGGGGATCGACCAACCCAGGCGTAATTCGGCGCCGGCGTTGATATAAGTGGCAACATTGCCCAAAGCCATTCCGCTGTGGCTGATGGCGTCGAAACCGAATCGGGAGTTAGCGTAATGGCGACGGATAAACTTAGATTTGTGCTCCCACAGAAAGATGACACCGAACTCGTTGTTGAGCTGGTTGTCCCAGCCCTGAAAGGTCTCGAAGCCGCGCAACTTGTGGATGAAGTCCTGGGACTGTTGACCTAGCGCGGCAGGACCCACCATGCCGACGCTAACTTCAAGGGTGTCCATCTGCTGATCATTACGAGTCTGGTAGCCCATGCTCGCGAACAACCACGCAGCATAGGGCCGGTCATCTTCCACCACATCTAGGCGGTTAAGGTCATGGGGGGTGTATAAGGTCTGGCCTATGGAAAAGATTAAATTGCGTTTCAGGCCCTCGCGGTTCTGATGGAAAAATGTCAGCCGCCGGTTAGCCGATCGAATCCAGCTGGGGAGCGTTTCATCTTCCAGATAGTCGCTCACATCGGGTGAGACCCAGGCAGCGCGCAGGCCGTTGGTATAGCCCTCGTCAGTATTGGAAAACAGATCGTTTTCTAGGTAGAGGTTCAACGTCCACTGGGTGGTCTGGTCCTGGTCGGCATAGGTATTCAGGCTGAGGCATAAGGCCGCCGCGAGCCAAATTTGCGGAAATAATTTCATGAACAGGTGCTTGGTTTAGGACTCGCTGCATTTTGCGCGGATGTCGAGCCTGCCGCAAGAAGGCGGATGCCGTATTGCGCAACCAGTCGTCAGTTGCGTAACGGGCTGTGTTGGGGGCAAGGGATTTCCGTCAAGACGTGGATGTTCAGGTGGGTAGCGGTCCCGGAAAAATTCACTTACTATCGAGTAAAAATCAGGATGAAAATCATGCTCAATCGCTTTGTTGTGCTTGCACTAATTATCGGTTTGGCTAGTTGTACGCAACCAGACACCACGACTATCGCCGACACAGCGGCAGCCCCGGGAGCGGTCATGGATGCCGAGGCAGAAGCACTGCCAGAGTTGCCGACCCATTGGCTCAATGACAAGGCGATTGGTGTCGGTGCCGGCCCGGTCACCCAGGCGGATCTGGCGAAGGGTCTCTCCGACCCCTCGAATTGGTTGCTTTATGGGGGCGACTATAATAATCATCGACACAGTCCGGTTACCGATCTGAACCCCGATACGGTGAAGAACTTGGAGGTCGCTTGGGCGTTTCCGACGGGTACCCTGGGTCAGTTCGAAGCCAGTCCCATCATCCATGACGGCATCATGTATGTCAGTTCATCTTACAATCGTCTGTTTGCCTTGAACCCTGAGACGGGCGAACTATATTGGCGCTACGATCACGTCTACCCTGATGACCTTCGACTGTGTTGCGGTCCAGTTAATCGGGGCGTGGCTATTGCCGGTGATCTCGTGTTAATGGCGACCCTGGACGCCCAGTTGATTGCCTTTAATCGTCTGACGGGTGCCATCGTTTGGCAAACTGAAATTGCCCCTTACGCCTTGGGCTATAGCGCCACATCGATGCCGATGGTCGTCAAAGACCTGGCGATTATCGGTATTGCCGGCGGTGAGTTCGGTGTTCGTGGCTTCTTTGATGCGTATGATGTCAAGACCGGTCAGCGGGTCTGGCGTCATTACACCGTGCCAGGCGAAGGCGAACCTGGCGTTGAAACCTGGGCTGGGGAGTCTTGGAAAACCGGTGGTGCACCGGCCTGGACCAGCGGGGCTTATGATCAGGACACCGATACGCTCTACTGGACCACAGGGAACCCGGCGCCGGATTGGAACGGTGATATGCGAGCTGGAGACAATCTGTTCTCCAATAGTATTCTGGCGCTTGAACCGGCAACCGGTAAGCAGAAATGGTATTTCCAGTTCACGCCACATGACGTGTGGGACTATGACGGTAACACTCAGATATTTCTGGTGGACATTCGTCGAGACGGTCGGAACGTGAAAGCGATAGTGCAGGCCAACCGGAATGGCTATTTCTACATTCTGGATCGTGAGACCGGTAAATTCATCGATGCCAAGCCTTATGTAGAGCAGGTTAATTGGGCCACCATTGACGAGACCGGTAGGCCGATAGTGAATCCGGCAGCGATGCCGAGCGAAGACAACGATTTCAGAACCTGCCCGAGTAATCTTGGTGGTATGAATGGCGCTTGGACCGGCGCGCTGAATCAGAAGCTGGGATTGGCCTATATACCCAGTATCGAGGCGTGCCAGTCTTATCAGAAGGGTTTGGATATCTATATTCCCGGGCAGGCTTATATGGCTGGAATGCCGACCTTGATCGATGTTGAGGCGGGCACCTCCTATGGTCATTTGTCGGCGGTAGACTACAACACTGGCGAAGTCCGATGGCGTTATAAAGATGCGGACCCCATGATGGGTGGCGTGGCCTCGACGGAAGGCGGTGTCATCTTTACCGGCAACCAGGCGGGTTACGCGCTAGCTCTCGACAGCCGAACCGGGGTCGAACTTTGGAAGTTCAAGATGGGTGGTGGCGTGCGCAGCCAGCCGGTGGTTTTTCAGGTCAAGGGCAAGAGTTATGTGGCCATCGGTTCTGGCAATTGGAATACTTTTGCGGCGTTCAGTGGCGGGCCGGTGAATATACCCGAGGGCGGACACCTGTTTGTCTTTGCCTTAAAATAGCCAGTGAGTGATTTGCAGATGGGATTTTTTCGGTGGTACAAAACCTTAAGAGCGGTAGTGGCTCTAACAGGTATGTTGGGGTTGTTGGTGTTTACGGTGGGTTGTGAACCGCAATCACCGGCCATGGCTTTGCTGGATGACCCAGTGGCACTGAAGCGCGGTAAATTAATATATGTCGGCTCCTGTGGTGGTTATTGTCATAATGCTGGGTCCAGCGATGTGCCGAATTTGATGGACTGCACTTGGCTTCATGGCGGTACTGATCAGGAGATCTTTAACACGATCGCCAATGGGGTTCAGGGCACTCGCATGATTGGTTTTGGTGGAAAATTACCGCAAGGCGATGCAGATATCTGGAAACTGGTGGCTTATTTGAGATCTCAGCGCCAGTGTTGAGCCGCAAAGCACGCGGGTCTGTTCGATAATCAACCAGGAATTAGTCGTGAAAACATTATACGTGGTTCGGAATAACCCGGTGGCGGGTCGAGAAGATGAATTTAATGACTGGTATAACCAGGTTCATTTGCAGGAAGTCTTGAAGATTGATGGTTTTCTATCCGCGCAACGCTTTTGCTTGAACGAAGTGCAACTAGTACCTGGTCAGACCTTCGGTTATATGGCGTTGTATGAAATTGACAGTCAGGATGTCGCAGGTACGCTGGCGAACCTGCGGGCCGCCACCTGGATGAATGTGAGTGACGCCATCGATCTTGAGAATATGGATATCTCGGTATTTACGACGGTGGGTGATCAACTGTTATCAATCTGACAAGCCAGATTAGTTAGTAGGTCTCGACCAGTTCCAGGAAGGTGCCGTCGGGATCCTGAAAGCAGAAGAATCGACTGCCATGGTCAGCATCGATTGCCACCGTCGCCGGTGGCGATAGGATATCGACACCTTGGGCTTTTAAAAAAGCATAGTCGGCATCAATGTCCGTTGTCCGCAGCGCTAGGCGGCTGATGCCAAGATGATATAAATGGCCGTAGGGCGCTGCTACATCATTGGGTTCCTGCCACTCCAACAGGTCGATCACCAGCGCTGGCGTGGCGCCCTTCAGGGCCAGCAAGGCTCCCTTGACTCGATAGGGCGGCATACCCACGGCGGCGGCGACAGCCGCGGTATTAGTCGTAGGCACAGACCAGATTGCTTCGAACCCGAGCATTTCATAAAAACTTCTCGACTGGTCGTAGTCGCTGCAATTGATATTGACGTGCACCATACCGCTGATGTTCATATCTTTCTCCTGCTATTAGTGCTGTCACCGGTTCTACGGTCAGACGACGGTATCACCGTTATCGATGACCATCTCGCTGCCAGTGACGTGTTTCGATTCGTCAGAGATCAGGTAGACGATCATATGCGCGACATCGTCAGGTTCGCCGATGCCCATGGCCAGACGTTGTTGTTCAGGATCAGCCTGGGCAGGCAAGTCAACGCCCACCAGTGTTTTCAGCGCATGGTGCACCATGGGGGTACTGATACTGCCGGGGTGCACGGAGTTACAACGAATGCCGAGCTGCTGTTGCTTGCAGTGAATAGCGATAGATTTGGTCATCGACCGAATCCCGCCTTTCGCGGCGGAGTAGGCCAGGTAGGCGGGAATGCCCACCAGGGCTGCCGTCGAAGACATGTTGACGATCGAGCCGCCGCCAGAGTCTTTCATCAATTTGATGGCAGCCTGACAGCCCCAAAAGGTGCCGTCGAGATGAACCCCCATGGTTTGCCGCCAGACGTCAGTGCTGGTGGTTTCGATGTTGGCAATAATACCGATGCCAGCATTGTTCACCAGACCATCGAGTCGGCCATAGGTCGCGAGGGTAAAATCCATCAATGCCTGCCAGGAGTCTTCCTTTGAGACATCCTGAGTAAAAAACGCCGCGCCAATTTCTTGTGCCAGGGCTTCGCCTGCTGGGACATTGATATCAGTCAGAACCAGCTTTGCTCCTTCACGGCGCAACATTCTTGCGTCCGCGGCACCCAGCCCGGAGGCAGCGCCGGTGATGATCACCACTTTGTTCTCGACCCTACCCATAATGGTTCCTTATTCGCCAGAGTTGGTCAGCGTCCAGAGTGATAGGGCGCGCTAGCTCCGAACTCGTGATTATAGTTTGATGCCATAGTAATTCAGCGTGACGACCAGCAGCCAGTAGGCAGCAATGGTCATGCCGATAGACAGCGCCAAGCTGACGTAAAAGTGCAATCCCTGTTTGAGCAACAGGGGTAAAGCAATAAACAACACCAGGGAGGGCAGCACCAGCCAGAAGACACTGGTGGCAAGATTGCTGACCTTCTCTATATCTTTGGTGTCGACATACAGCCAGATCATCGCTAGCACGGAAACCAGCGGAATAGAGGCCAGGAGCGCGCCAGCAAGGGAGCTGCGTTTGGCGACTTCTGATATAGCGACAATCAATATTGTCGTGATCGCAACTTTAGTGATGGTGTAAATCAACTGACGCTCCTTTTTCGCTGCAAGATTTCTTCCCGCTAGCTCGCCGCTGCCGTCGCTGCGCCGATTGTTTTAGTCGCTCGACTATAGACCATAGATTATAGCGCAGTCGCCTCGACGTGATCGATCTGCTCAGGCTTTTGTCTGGCGGCCACAAGGCAGCCAATAACAATCAACGCTGTTCCCAACAATGTCACCGCCGTAATCGCCTCGGCGAATATCAGCCAGCCAAGCAGTGCGGCCCAGATAAAAGCCGTATACTCTACCGGAATTAAAATAGTAGCTTCAGCACGGGCATAAGCCCACGACAACAATAGCAGTGAAATGATGCCGAGAATAGCCGCTCCCATTAGACCTGGGATCATTGCTGAGGAGGGCATAACAGCCCAGAAAGGTGCAAATAGCAGGTACACCGCAACCACCGTAGCGTTTTGGAAAAAGGCAATTTCAAAGGGTCTGGCCACTAATGCCTGTTGGCGCTGGAGTATCAAGTTATAGGCGTAAAGCACCGCTGAAACTAAAATGGCGGCCATGCCCTTGCCTATATCCGCACTGTAGTCGCCGCCAAGTTTACCCCCAATAATCACGCCGGCACCCGCCAGCCCCAACAAGGAGGCGAGTACGGCCTTATTGTTCATTTTTTCATTCAACAGGACAACGGCTAGGTATAAGGCGATCAGGGGAGCGATGAACGACAGGCCGATAGCCTCCGCCAGGGGCACATAAACCAGACCCCAGAAAAACAGGTAAGCCATCAAGGATGTCACGACACCGCGCCAGATATGTAATTGAATAATGTGGTTTTGCGGCCAGCGTTCGCGCCTCCATAAAAACAGAGCGGTCGCGATGATCAATGCGATAAAGGTGCGCCATAGCATGGCGTTATAAGTTCCCATCTCAATAGAGAGCCCCTTCATTAACGCATCCATGCCGGCAAAAGTGGCGATGCCCAGGGTCGCGACACTGAAAGGGATCGCGGGGGGTATTCCAGAATTACTCATGATGACGTGGTCAGGGGGTTAAGGCAGCGCGCTACGGGCATATTCAGGTATCACAATGATTAAAGGATATAGGTATCGCCGGATGCGCGCACAGTGATTTCACTGATGTTGACGCCCCAGGGCTGATTGATTACCGCGACGATTTGATCGGCGAGATAGTCAGGTTCGAGGGCATAGTACTCGATACTGTTGACGTCAGTATATTCAACAGGTAACTCACCGTTTTGCATGGCTTCTCGCTGCTGCATATAGCCGGGGGCGTTCTGGCCGAGAATGCCGATCACGGCTGCCGGATTGATAATGCCGGCGCCAAGTCCCGTCGCTGGAACGCCCGTTGGTTTGACGACGGTGACCTTGATTTTGCCTTGGGATTCCACGCGTAATGAATCGGACAAGAAATTCACCGCAGCTTTAGTCGCGCCATAGACACCAGCGCCGACGACAGGGAAGTTACTATAGATGGACGAGAGATTGATGATGTGGCCCCGTCCTTGATTGATCATATAATCGTGCGCCGCCATGATGCCATGCATGACACCCTTGAAATTAATGTCAATACAACGATTCCAGGCAGGTGCGGCGAGGGCATGATCTGCATGGAAGGCGAGAGGCATAATGCCGGCGTTGTTAATCCAGACGTCGATACGGCCAAAATGATCGATAGCGTGGTTCGCTAACGCCTGCATCTGCTCGAGATGAGTCACATCGGTGACAAGGCTTGTGACGCTCCCGCCTGCTGCTGCTATCATATTTTGAGTGACTTCCAGCTCTGCCTGATCGATGTCTGCACAGACCATCTGTGCGCCTAGGGCTGCTGCCTTGATACTGACCAGTCGGCCAAAACCGCTGGCAGCGCCAGTGATCACGATAACCTTGTTGGCGATATGTTCATTCATAACAATGCTCATTCTCGAATTGGATCAAATAGGAATCTGTGGTGCTGATGCCTTGTGACTATTGCTCGCTCGCTGCATAGATCATATCGACATAGGCCTTCTCTATATCGGCGAGACCTTTGACGGCGCTACCGGGTGTCGGCTCAACGAGAAAAAACTCGTTAGGCGCATGAGCACCATTGCCGTAGCCGAGTCCTGCTGGCACCAGCGGCAGACCTAAGCGGTCGGTAAATTGGTAGAAGGGTGCGCTGCCAGGAATGCGCGGCTGAATCGCGAGACCTTGGGTATATTTGTTGTAGACGCTGATTGTTGCTTGTACCAACGGTGCTGCCACGGACGTCTGGGCGGCGGGGTAGCCTGATAGTTTGCGAATGGTGATGTCCTGAAAGCCGCCGGCATCTAGATGGCTGCGGATCTTAGTCAGCGCCTCGTCGGGATCAATACCCACCGGTAAACGTGAATCCATCTTTGCCGTGGCAATGTGGGGCAGAATGGTCTTGGTACCTTCACCGGTATAACCGGACCACAGACCGTCAACGTTCAGAGACGGTTGATACAGCGATTCGACGATCGCATCGCGGCCGTGAATATCGTCTATCCAGCGGGCCACCCCAAGGGATGCCTGGATTCGGGTCTCATCGTATTGTGCCGCGGCGCCGTTGATCAATTCCTGCTCCTCGGTGGTTGGCGGTCGAATGCCGTCATAGTAGCCGGGCACCAAGATAGTATTACCATCGGCGGTTGTCAGACTGGCAATGGCTTGTATCAGACGCAGAGTTGGAGAGTCGACGATGGCCTTGTAAGAGCCGTGAATCTCGGCAGTCTGGGGTCCGCCCCAAGCGCCGCCACGGGATTCAAGCTCAAAATAGACGATGCCCTTGACGCCCAGCAACATGCTGGCATTGCCGTCTGGACGCTGCACGGCCATGGGAAACAGAACGCCATCGGCCTGCCTCATTCGCGCTTCATAGGCATCAACGATTTGGGGGTAATGGGGTGAGCCAAGCTCCTCTTCACCTTCAGCGGCGATCATCAGGTTCACGGGCAAGGTGCCGGTGACAGCAATGATGGATTCGAGGGCGTTGAGAAAGGCGCGTTCTGGTCCTTTTTGATTCACCGCGCCTCGGGCCATGATCACTTTGCCATACTCATGGTCGATGATATTGGCTTCGAACGGCGGGCTGTCCCAATCATCGGGATTGACCGGTTGCACGTCATACATCATGTAGACCAGCAAGGTTTTTTCAGCGCCGGCGTCAAAGTATCCCCACACACCGGGGTGGCCGTCAGTAGGGATCAGTGCAGTTTCTTGAAAGCCGATGTCGGCCAGATCATCCCGGACCATCTCAGCCATCGCCTGAATGCCCTGGTTCTGGGCGCTGATCGAAGGTTGGCGCAACCAGCGTTGCAAGGCACCAATATGCGCGGGTAGGGCACTATCGATATGGGCATAGATGGTTTGGTGGTCGCCGGTGTATGCCGGTACCGCGGAGGGGTCGAAGGCCTTGTCGGTGTCGATAGTAAACACCGGGCGCTGAATAGCCGGCGCGGTCGTCGAGTTGTCCAGGCGCTCTGCAGAATGCTTGCCGCCGTCGCAGGCGGCTAGCAAACAGAGTGAAAGTGCGATTAACGGAAAAAAGTTGTGTGTTTTCATAGGGTGGTTTTCCGATGAATGAGAGTGTCAAGCCCAGCCCTGTAAGGGCTCAGGTGCCGGAGGTCGTCAACAGGCCACGCTTCTTCAGCAGTGGCTCGACGGCAGGCGCCCGACCTCGAAAGGCCTGGTAAAGGCTCATGGCCTCCGCGGTACCGCCACGTTCTAGTACATTTTGGCGAAATGACAGCGCCGTGGCTGGATCAAAGATGCCATTTTCCTTGAAGGCCTCAAAGCCATCAGCATCCAGCACCTCGGCCCAGATATAAGCGTAATAGCCTGCGGAATAATCATCCCCAGCAAATATATGCTGAAAATAGCCTGAATTGTATCGAGGCCCAACCACATCGATTAAGTTGATGGCGGCCATGGCTTGGGACTCAAATTCGTCGACCCCCAGCGCCGTGGGTGCTTCGATGCCGGACCAGGCCATATCCAGATATGAGGCCGCAAGGTATTCCGTGGTGGCAAAGCCCTGGTTAAAAGTATCGGCAGCGAGCAGCTTGTCGATCAAAGCGTCGGGTATGGGCTCGCCGGTGTCCACATGTCTGGCATAGTTGCGCAAGACGCTTGGCTCGGTCGCCCAATGCTCCATGATCTGTGAAGGCAACTCAACGAAGTCCTGTTTCACATTTGTGCCAGACTGGCTTTCATATCGCACCTGACTCAACAGCCCGTGTAGGCCATGACCGAACTCGTGAAACAGCGTGCGCACCTCGTCCATCGTTAACAGGCAGGGGGTGGATTTTGGAAAGTTGCAGCAATTGACCACGATCGGTCGAACACTGGCATCGAGGTTGGATTGGGCCCGAAATTCACTCATCCAAGCGCCGCCTTGCTTCGAGGGTCGCATAAAATAATCCACTAGAAACAAACCGATCAGTGAGCCATCGGCATCCGTGACCTGGTAACTGAGGACATCGGGATGATAGACCGGCACATCGTTGACCAGCTCAAAGGTCAAGCCAAAAAGCCGGTGCGCAACATCGAAGGCGCCATCGCGAACGTTTTCAAGTTTGAAGTAGGGTTTCACCTGATCTTCGTCGAGGGCATAGCGCTCGCTGCGTAACTTCTCGGTGTAATACCACCAGTCCCAGGGGGCTAGCTCGAAATTGTCGCCTCGTTCCTGAATCATGGTCTGCAGGTCTTGCGCTTCCTGTGCCACCTTTGCTTGGGTAGGTTGCCAGATCTGCCCCAACAGTTCGCTGACGTTGGCTGGGCGCTTGGCCATTCGATCGTCCAGCATGTAGTGGGCATGGCTCGAGTAACCCAACAATTGAGCGCGTTGTAATCGTAGTGTGGCGATCTGGCTGACAATGGGCTGGTTGTTGTTAGCATTGTCGTTAGCGCCATTGCGGATATAGGCGCGGTACATTTTTTCGCGCAGTTCTCGTGAGTCGGCGAATTGTAGTAACGGTGTGATTGAAGACCTTGAGACAGTAAAGACATAGCTGTTGGCTTTGCCGCGCTGCTGGGCTTCAGCCTTGGCAGCCTGCAAAGTGGTTTGAGACAGGCCAGCAATATCCTCGCTAGCGTCGATCACCAGTTCAAACTCGTTGGTGTCTTTGAGCACGTTCTGGCTAAATTGGGTCTGCAGTTCTGCCAGGGTTTCATCTAATGCCATAACCTGGTTTCGGGCCTGCTCTTCAAGGGCCGCGCCGGCACGAACGAATCGCGTGTGAGCGTCCTCGCAGAGCTTGACCTGATCAGCGTCCAGACCGGCCTCAGGCAGGCTCGAGAAGACCTGTTTGACCCGCGCAAACAACGCCTGATTATTCAGCAATTGACCTTCATGTGCGGCATATTTGGGTGACAGGGCCAGCTCGATAGCTTGCAGCGAGTCATTGGTGTCTGATGAGCTTAGATTAGAGAACACCATGCCGGTCTTGGCCAATAGCGCGCCTGATCGCTCCAGCGCCTCGATGGTGTTTGTGAAGTTAGCCGGAGCCTGATTCTGCGCTATGCGATCGATCTCGGCATTTTGCTCGGCGAATCCTCGTTCAAAGGCTTCGAGGTAGTGTTCATTGTGAATAAGATCAAAAGGTGGAATACCGTACGGTGTGTTCCAGTCCTCAAAAAATGGATTGCTCATGCCGGTTCCTTGCCTTTGCTGATAATAAGTGCTGAATAGGGCTGGCGGGTTTGCCAGAATAGTCGTCGATCAGAATTATCCGGGTTTGGCGTCTTAGGTAGATTCCAGACCGCCATTTAATCGATGATACCCTCCGATCGCAACCGTGCAATTTCGGTGGCAGAAAACTTGAGTACCTGCGCCAATACTTCATCAGTATGCTGACCAAGTTTTGGTGAGTGACTGGATGTCGAGATGTCAACGCTCGCTAATTTAAACGGCGCGTTTTGAATCAAAAAGGCACCATATACATCCTCTTGCTCAGTGAATGCCTGCCTTGATATGACCTGGGGATGATCGAACAGGTCTTCCGGGCTATTGTACAAGCTGCACGGAACGCCAAATTTGTTCAGCGCCAGTTCGCACTCCTGGGCTGACAGGGACTTGGACCAAATTTCTATTTCCGCGACGAAAGCGGCGGTATTTTTGAAATGTCCACCCGCAGCGAATCTTTCATCCTGGAGCATATCGGTGCGGTTGATCGCCTCACAGAGGCGGCGCATATTCTTTCCAGAGACGATACAAATCATGACGAAGCCGTCGCTGGTACGAACGGGGTGGAAGCCATTACCCGGTGTCGCGTTTGGAATCTGCGCGAGCTGAACCTGGGCAGGAATCAGGCTCATCATGGATTCAAGCATGGTGACATCAATATAGTCACCCTCACCGCTGCGCTCTCGCCCTAGTAAGGCTGTTTGAATGGCGCCAAAGGCGTAGGAGCCGGTGAGCATATCCGCAATCATAATGCTCGAGACTGACGGCGCATCCGAATCCAACTGGGTGCGCATATGGGCTATATCGAAGCCGCTGGCGGCGTGGGCGATGGGTGCGTAAGCCGCCCGTTGAGCGAATGGCCCTTGTTGCCCAAACCCGGAGATAGAGCAATAGACGATATCCGGTTTGATTTGTTTGACCGATGTATAGTCGAGGCCGAATTGCGCCATCACGCCAGGTCGAAAGTTCTCGATGACCACGTCCGCTTCGGCCAGCATCTGGCGGGCAATGTCCTGACCCGCCCTATGCTTGAGGTCTATAGCGATACTGCGTTTGCCAGCGTTAAAGTGGCTGAAGACCCGGCTGGTACCCTTAGGTCCGCGAGTAACGTCGCCGCCTTGAATCGTTTCGACCTTAATGACATCGGCGCCGCAATCTGACAATAGCCGCGAGCAGATGGGCCCAGCATAGACGGCGGAAAAATCAAGTACCTTGAGGTGGGCGAGGGGTTTTGATCGGCTCATCTGGTTCTCCAGTTGGGGTTAACTGTAACCCAGATGCACAGTCTGCATCTATCCGATTTTATACGATCGGCAAGAGACCGGTTGGTTGCTCGAGACCTCGCTGTGTCGCGCATGAATCAAAAGGGCTAGCGTCATGACCTCGGCGGTCTTAACGCTCTTGAGCGTAAATTTCCCGAAGGATCGAACGCCATTGTTCATACTGAGCTTCGAGAGGGCCCTTGAGTTCAATGACACTGCCTTCCAGCATTGAGATGGTCGGATGGATTTCAGCCTTAAAGGAGTCGGCCAGTTCCCGCAGTTCATCTTCGTTCATTTTGTATTCTTTATAGGTTCGATAGACATCTTCCGTCGCCTCCCAGCTACCGGACCGGCGGCGGTTGCTCACGGAACCATTGGTCTTGATTTGGTCGTTGTAGGCCAGCAGTTCGTAGCTGTAGGTCTGCCAGTAGGGATAGACGGTCTGCAGCCTGTCAAAGAACAAGTTGAAATGTTCATCCATCAGGTCGGTAAATCGGTATTCAGCCTCTCGAATTTTTTTGACTCGTTGATACATTTTATCGTCGAGTGCGGGCAGGCCCGTGACCTCGATGATGCCTTGTGGGTCTATTGCCAGGTAACTGGCGAAGGCCTGTGGCGCGAGGGCGTTGGCATAACGTAGCAATGAAGCGCGAACAATCCAGGTGGCTTCAAAGGCGGTCAGCTGGCTTCGCGCCCGGTAAATATCGTTGGCGATGCGATGATACAGTCCCTGGAATGGGTCCTGGCGCAGTCGTTCATCAACAGCATAAGCGGCGGTCTGGGCTTGGTCACTGTATAGGTTGTCGAGCCAGATGACCCCGCGACTGTCGACCACCTTAACCTGTAACGCCAGGTCCAGAGCAGTAGAGGTCAGAATGGTCGCGGTGATCTGGAGTTCTGCAGCGACATCCTCGCTGGGTCCGACTCTGACAGCGCCCCAGTGTCCGGATTCGATCAGGCTGTTGCGCAGGATGATTGGCAGATAATTCGCTTCGGCCTCATGAATAGGTCCGTAGATGCGATTGATTCGGCCAGCGCTGGCGTTGTCGGGTATCAGGCTCGGATTGGAGAAGACCGCAATGCTGATATTGAAGTACGGTAAGGTGGGGGTACCCGCAACAATCAAGGCTTCAGGCGCATGTACGGTGACGGAAATGTCCCGGTGTTGAGTCGCGCAGGCGGATAACAGGAGCACGAGGGTTAGCAGTGCGGCTCTAGTCATCGGTGACCGCCGTGTCATCCTGCCGAAGTCGACAGACCTTCTTTTTCTCGAGGGTGTATTCACAGGCGTAGAGCCCTTTGCCAGGCGGAAATAGCCGATACACTCGGTTTAGGCTAAAGGACTGGCCCATTTTGGCAGAGACTAGGGTGGTTGAAACCATCAATCGTTTGCTCTCGAATGTTTGGCTACCCCTGGCGAGACTGTAGCGGTTGATCACCGTCAGGCCTTCCGGCAATTGAGTGGCGAACACCAGCTGGCCATTGCTGTCCAGTCCGCAAGACTCCTGACCAATCGCCAGGTCATTGGCTGGGGCGAGAAAATCGCAGGTCAGGGCATAGTCACCACTGCGCTTGACCGATATATAGTCTAGAGACTGGTCAATGGTTAAGACGGTTGACTGGGTGCTGGCATCAGCCAGCGTGCCCAGTTTGATAACGGCAGATAAGTCTCGCAGGGAATTGCCCGATGCGGGCCGTGCTCCATCCCGGTCGGTTTTCATTTTCTGCTGTTGTTCGAATTGACTTTGAGCGATCTCATACAGGTAGCTGAGTCGGTCCTGAGGGTTTTCTGTATGTTCGTAGTCGATTTCCCAAGAGCCGGAAAAATCCGCCAACGGTGCGATTTTGAGCGCCGGCACCTCTCGGGTTTTACTGGCGCAACTCGTCAGGACCGCGATGCACAGAAGACTTGTCGTAATGACGTTGCTCATTGAAGAATGGTGGGCCTGAGACGTTGAGAAGGGCGGGAGCAGCAGGGCGATTATCGAGGTCTTGGTCTCGATAATCGCAAGTGGTGGCTTAAACCTTAAGCGGCTTTCGCCATTTTGCCTGGCACGGCGAAGAATTTGTCGATCAGTGGCTTGAAGCTAGCCAATGAATCAACTTCGTAGGCGGGGTCAAAGGCTGCTTGGTCCCACTCATCAGTAAACTGCTCTGCCTTGGCAAACCAGGGCTCGTCCTTGAACTGTAATCGCAGGTCCCGCTCCTTGCCTTGGAAATGGTAGTAGTGCTCACCCTGAAAATCCTGATGGGTGCGAATGATGTGATAGGCGTCTTCGCTCACATAGGCCTTGATGATTTCAGCACAGATCTGACCGTGATTAATCACGCTGATAGTTTTGCCAATGTCGTGGAGCAGGCTGAGTAACACCATCTCATCTGCGGCGCCGGCTCTGCGGGCCATCGTTGCGGTCTGCAATGAGTGATGGAGTTGGTCAGTGGCGAAACCCAATGACACGCCTTCCAGTGACGCTAACATGCCATAGATACGGTTTGGCATATCTTTGATATGAGGTACATGTTCCTGGCCAATATGATTCCAGTCTGCTTCGGTACCTTGATCCATTCGTGTGAACATCTGGGTCTCCAGTAATTGTGTTTAAAAACAGGATGATAGTGGGGAATCGAGGTGGGGTCAATTATACAGCGTGCGCCTCCCGTTATGCCGTTGGTGACGATGGCGGTAGATGAACTCGGTATTTTCAGGGGAATTGCTGGCTTATTTTGCTTAAAATCGGTATAAAAATTCCGCAGCAGTTGTAAGCCCTTGTCGCAAAGGATTACGATCTCTATATTCGCGCAATAACAGGAGCATGAAAAAACAATGAGATATGAAACGCCAACAACAACAAAGGAAGCCGCTACGCTTCTTCATAAGGAGAAGGGCCAGGCCCATATTCTTGCCGGAGGGACTGATCTGCTGGTTCGTATGAAGATGGGTATGGCAGAGCCGGACCTTGTGGTTGACATCAAACATATCCCCGCGATGCAATCCATTACTAAGAGCGCGGCGGGATTCAAAATCGGCGCCGCGGTTTGTGGTGCCGCGATGGGCGAACATGCCGCCCTCAGCAAGGCTTGGCCGGGCGTAGTTGAAGCCGCTAACCTGATTGGCTCTGACCAAATACAAGGTCGTTGCACGATGGTTGGTAATCTCTGTAACGGATCGCCAGCGGCCGACAGTGTGCCAGCCATGATAGCGGCCGGTGCCAAGGCGATTATTGTCGGTAAAGATAAGCGTCGTACGGTCGCTGTCGAGAAAGTCGTTATCGGTCCTGGTAAGACATCTTTGGCGAAAGGCGAGGTGGTTGAGGCAATTACCTTGCCGGCGCGGTTGCCGCGCTCAGGGGATGCTTATCTGCGTTTCACCCCAAGAACAGAAATGGACATCGCAGTTGTCAGTGCTGCTGTGAACTTGACATTGCAGCGCGGGGTGGTGAAAACGGCCCGGGTCGTACTGGGCGCTGTTGCCCCGACCGCTGTCATCGTTGCTAAAGCAGCGAAAGCCATTATCGGCACCAAACTTGACGAAGCGGCGCTGGAAGAACTGGCCGCGGCTTGCTCCGCAGCCTGTAATCCGATCGACGACAAGCGCGGTACCATCGAATATAGAACCAAGGTGGCCGGCGTTCTGGCTAAGCGGGCCGCCAAAATCGCATACCAACGTGCTGGAGGTACATTATGACAGGCGTACTCGTCTCAACAACAATTAACGGTGACGCAGTTCAGTTCGCCTGTCCTACAGATGAAGTTTTGCTCGACTCGCTGCGCAATCGCGTGGGTTTGACCGGCGCAAAGGAAGGCTGCGGTACGGGTGATTGTGGTGCCTGCTCGATTACCCTCGATGGGCGACTCGTGTGTGCCTGTCTGGTCCTGGGTGTTGAAGCTAACGGTCGTGAGATCGGTACCGTGGAGGGCATGGTTGAGGGTGGCAAGCTACATCCTTTACAGGAAAAATTCATAGAGCATGCCGCGCTGCAATGTGGCATTTGTACCCCCGGTTTCCTCGTCGCGGCGAAGACTCTGCTTGAGCGGAATCCGAACCCCAGCGAAGAACAGATTCGCTACGCACTGGCGGGAAATCTCTGTCGCTGTACCGGTTACGACAAGATTGTTCGGGCCGTGCAGGCCGCTGCAAAAGAAATGCGTAAAAAATGAGGATTTGCGTTGAACTTTAAAGGTTCGCATCGTCGGGAATGACCCGAAGAGCAACCAAATCAACAACAATCCACGCAATCATTAAAGACAGGAATTTGATATGGGACACGACACGAATTATCAAGATCGTGAGTTCAAAATTATTGGAACTCGCGCCAAACGACCAGATGGTATCGATAAGGTTACTGGCCGTGCAAAGTATGGCGCTGATACCTTTGCGCCGGGCCAATTGGTTGGCAAGGTGCTCAGATCGCCACATGCGCATGCCATTATTCAGAAAATTGATATTTCCAAGGCGGAGAAACTCGCGGGGGTCAAGGCCATCATTACCAGCGCTGACCTGCCAGACCTGACAGGTAGCAATCGAGGCATGACTGACATACTGGAAAACTGTATGGCCCGTGGACGAGCGCTGTATCACGGTCATGCCGTGGCGGCAGTGGCGGCTATCGATGAGCAAACGGCAAAGCAGGCGCTGAAACTGATCAAGGTAACCTATAAATTGCTACCCCATGTCACCGATCTGGACGAGGCAATGTTAGCCGATGCGCCAATCATCCAGGCCCATGTTCTACAAGATGGTAAGCCATCTAACATTGCTGGTATTTCGACCTTCGGTCATGGTGACGTAGACGCCGGTTTTGCCGAGGCCGATGTGATTGTCGAGAAGAGCTACAAGACCGAGCAGACCCACCAAGGCTACATAGAGCCCCATGCTTGCCTGGCGAGTGTTAACTCTGATGGCAGCGGTGAATTATGGGTGACGACCCAGGGGCATTTCAGCTTCCGCGTGGTGTGCTCGACGCTGTTGGGCCTGGATATGGCGAAACTGAAAGTCACTGCATCAGAAATCGGCGGCGGCTTTGGCGGTAAGACCCATGTCTGGACTGAACCATTGGCGCTGGCTTTATCGCGTAAGGCTAATCGACCGGTAAAACTCGTGATGACGCGAGACGAGGTCTTCAAGGCTTCTGGTCCAACCTCTTCTACCTCGATGGACATCAAAATTGGTGCCAAGAAAGATGGCACTATTACCGCGGCTACCGCCATGCTGCGTTACCAGGATGGGGCTTTCCCCGGAATCTGGGGCATGCTCGGCGCCATGACAGCCTATGCCTGTTACGATCTGAAGAACGTCAAGACGGTGGGCCATGATATCCTAGTGAATCGACCTAAGGTCGCTGCTTATCGAGCGCCTTCGGCGCCTATGGCCGCCTTCGGTGTTGAAAGCACCATGGACCTTGTGGCCAAGGAAATTGGTATGAGCCCCCTTGACTTCAGGATCAAGAATGCCGCGAAAGAAGGCACTCAGGCGTCCTATGGTCCCGTATACGGCCCGATTGGCATTGGCCCCACCCTTGAGGCGGTCAAGAAGCACCCGCATATGCGTGCCAAGCTGAAGAAGAATCAAGGTCGCGGCATGGCTTGTGGATTTTGGTTTAACTTTGGTGGCCAGACCTGCGTTGACCTCAATATCGGCCCAGATGGGACCGTATCACTCACCATCGGTACTATCGATGTCGGCGGTTCACGTTCATCACTGTCGTTAATCGTCGCTGAAGAGTTGGGCATTCCCTACGATCAGGTGCGAACGAATATTGGCGACACGGCGTCTCTTGGCCATAACGACACGACAGAAGGCAGTCGGGGTACGTTCTCGTCGGGAATGGCCGCGATCTTTGCTGCGCGGGATGCCGTTGGCGTGCTCCGCGCCCGAGCGGCGAAAATGTGGGATATTCCTGTTGATGATGTTGTCTGGGCTGACGGTGTCGCCACGGCTACAGGTGAGAAGCACAGCAACCTGCCGCCATTGACCCTAGCGGCCATTGCCGCCAAGGCAGCTTCCACTGGCGGGCCGATTGCCGGCCACAACGAGGTCGTTGCCGACAATGCCGGTGTGTCTTTTGCGAGCCATATCTGCGACGTTGAAGTGGATCCGGAGACCGGTGGTACGAAGGTTATTCGTTATACCGTTATTCAGGACGCCGGCAAGGCGATTAATCCAGACTATGTGGAAGGCCAGTTTCAAGGTGGTGCAGCTCAAGGTATTGGTTGGGCGCTGAATGAAGAGTATATCTATGGTGCCGATGGTTGCCTGCAGAATACGGGGTTCTTGGACTACCGAATTCCGGTTTGTTCGGACCTACCCTTCATTGACACGCAGATTTTGGAGATCCCCAACCCTAATCATCCTTACGGTGTTCGTGGTGTCGGTGAAACTTCGATCGTGCCACCGTTGGCGGCGATTGGTAATGCCGTGTCACATGCTGTCGGTGTGCGTATGACGCATATTCCGATGTCAGCGCCACGCATTCTGAAAGCGATAGATGACGCTAAGGCCTAAAGCCAGGGGCTAGATTCGTGCCTTGGCGTGACTCCCGCCCTCGAGTCAGATCTTGACTCGGGGGAGGGTAACGCCGATCAAGTGACGGAGTATGATCAATGCCCAGAATCAGTCTGACATCATCCTTGCTCGATGCTGTGGATGGCGCAGAATCAATCGAGCTGCATGCGGAAACCATTGGCGAGATGTTTGCGAAGCTGGCTGAACGCTACCCTAGAATGGCAGACCGTATTGATGCTGGAATCGCGGTGGCGATTGATGGTCAAATTTATCGGGATGACTGGAATACCAAAATTCCAGCTGATGCCGCAGAGGTGTTCCTGTTGCCGAGAATACAGGGCGGTTAGGCATCCAATAGAGGGAACCGTCGAGTGAGCCGAAAGTCGGTCGCGGTGCTGCTACCCTTGATGTTTTGAGCTGAAGCGGTTG
>TARA_B110000503_G_scaffold143788_1_pt1 | contig 29170 bp, 23 predicted proteins | sample TARA_B110000503 | Tara Oceans TARA_B110000503 (sample SAMEA4397472) | marine metagenome | biome: Polar Biome; feature: [SRF] surface water layer (ENVO:00010504); material: water (ENVO:00002006), including particulate matter (ENVO:01000060) such as... | depth 5 m | reverse complement strand
CGCACGCTTGGAAAGCGTGTATACCTTTACGGGTATCGGGGGTTCGAATCCCTTCCTCTCCGCACTAAATATTTAAAAATTAGATTAAAATTGTAATATTAACCAGTGACTAAACTGAATATGAAAAAGTTATTAAGTTATTTTATTTTGGCAGGAGCTCTGACCCTAACATCAATTGGTGCATTTGCACAGAATGAATCAGATTCTACAGACATGACAGCATCAGAGGATAGTGTTATAGCTGTTGAGGAGGAAGTCGCAGTCGAGCCAGCAGTAATGCAGGAAGAAGTTGTGCAAGAAGAAGCGAGCTTCCACCAAGTGGTGAAACAACAATTTATTGATGGAGGTCCGGAATTTATGGGCATCGTTTTAATTTGTTTGATTTTGGGCCTTGCTATATCAATTGAGCGAATTATTCATTTAAACATGGCTACTACCAATGTTACTAAATTATTGGCCAATGTCGACGAGGCGTTGAATACAGGTGGTGTTGAGGCGGCTAAGGAGGTGTGTAGAAACACGAATGGCCCAGTGGCTTCGATTTTTGTTCAAGGTTTAATGAGAATGTCGGAAGGTGTAGAGATGGTAGAAAAGTCTATTATTGCCTATGGATCGGTTGAGATGGGAAAGTTAGAAAAAGGTATGGTTTGGATATCATTATTTATTTCACTTGCTCCGATGTTAGGCTTCATGGGTACGGTTATCGGTATGATTGATGCTTTTGATGCGATTGCGGCTGCCGGGGATGTTTCTCCGTCACTAGTTGCAGGTGGTATTAAGGTGGCACTTCTAACCACAGTGGGTGGTCTAATTGTTGCGGTTATCTTGCAGTTATTTTATAATTACCTAGTGTCTAAAATAGATTCTTTGGTAAATAGTATGGAGGACGCATCTATTACATTGGTTGATATGCTTGTTAAGCATAAACTGAGCAAATAATTTTAAAAAAAGAAAAGTATGGATCTTATAGACATTGGATTAATTGGTAGTTATATACTTATTGGTCTTTGCACACTATCAGCAATTATTATCCCACTAGTTCAAGCGTTTGGTGATCCCAAGTCATTAGTTAAATCTGGGTTGGGTGTTGCTGTGATGGTAGTTGTATTTTTTGGGTCTTACCTAATGGGAGATGGAAGTACTGGAGGAATAGATGAGACTACGTCAAAGCTTGTTGATGGTGGAATTATCACAACCTATGTGTTCTTTTTCGCGGCCATAGGGGGAATTGTATATACGGAAGTATCTAAAATTTTTAGTTGATATGTCTAGAGGAAAGAATAAAAAACCACCCGAGGTTAATTCCGGTTCGATGGCAGATATTGCTTTCCTGCTGTTAATCTTCTTTTTGGTTACCACAACGATAGCAAATGATAAAGGACTTTTGCTGAGGTTACCTCCTCCGCCAGACCCTAATCAAGAGCAATTGGACATTAAAATTCCTGATCGGGCGATTTTCACAATTCTTGCCAATTCGAAAGACCAGCTATTAGTTGAAGGTGAGCCTTTTGATGGTACGATGGATGAATTAAAAGATGAGGTAAAAAAATTCATTTTGAATTTTGGGAATCCTACGACTGAAGGTGTTCGGATTTATAATACCTTACCTTCTAAGATGAAGGCTTTTGTAACTGCAAATGGTCGAAATCCTGAATCATCAGATGACCCAACCAATTTGAAGGCAATTGTATCATTTAAATCGGCAAGGGGAACGAGTTATGATTTGTACATAGGGGCATTAGATGCTATGAATGCTGCGTATAATGAAATCTATGCCGAACGTGTTGGCATAACAGCAGAAGAGTGGCTGACCTTAGATAGAGACTCAGATTTACAAAGAGATCTTTATGAGCGAGGGCGTGATGGGATTCCTAGAGCAATATCAATTGCAGAACCGGATTAAATATTAGAGCTAAAATTTATGTCAAAATTTAAAAAGAGTTCAGGTACTTCTCAGGAAATACCTACAGCGGCGTTGCCAGATATTATTTTCATGTTGCTTTTTTTCTTTATGGTTACTACTGTAATGAGAGAAACTGACATTTTGGTAAATCAGAAAATTCCAAAAGCGACTCAGCTCACCAAAATCGAGAGGAAGTCTCTGGTGAGTTATATTTATGTTGGAGAACCTAAAAATGTAATCTTATTTGGATCAGAACCCAAAATACAGGTTAACGATGTTTTCATAACGAAGGAGGATGTAATAGGATTTGTAAATACCGAAAAGGATAAATTGGATGAAGTTGAAAGGGATCAGATAACGATGTCATTGAAGGTCGACGTAGAAGTAAAAATGGGTATTGTGTCAGATATTCAACAAGAATTACGAAAGGCAAATGCGCTTAAAGTGTTGTATACAACGATGAGAAGAATTGCTGAAGATTAATTAATATTTTCAGTATAATCAATAATAAAGAGGGCCCTAAAAAGGGCCCTCTTTTATTTTTTAATTGTATGCTTTAGGCTCTAAGAAGGGTAACCAGTCGTCTTGATTTCGATGATTTAAGTTTTTTAAATACATAACGAATGAGGGTTTCACTGGATTTTTATTCAGTTTCATATTTATTTCGCCAATCAGATGATCTCCTTTTTTTGCGTTACAGGAGCGGCATGCGGTCACTAGATTGGTCCAAATTGATTTTCCTCCTCTTGATCTTGGTATTACATGATCAAGGGTTAGATCATTTGATTTCCCACAGTACTGACATAAAAATTGATCTCTTTTGAAAATATTTGTTCTACTCAGCGTGACGCTCTTGTGAGGAATGTTGATATATCGATTGAGTTTGATCACTGATGGATAGGGGAAAGACTTATTGATACTTCTCAACAATCGATTTTTTGATTGTGCGATTAGGTCAGCTTTGCAATTGTAGAGTAATAGGAAGGAGCGATTAACAGTGCATATGGTGAAAGGACTATAGTCTTGATTTAATACAAGAACATTCATGATTACAACCTAGTTTGATTTAGTTCTCTTTCTTGGTCTTTCCTCTTGAGACTATCTCTCTTGTCATGCAGCTTTTTTCCTTTAGCCAATGCTATTTCCATTTTGGCGAAACCGCGGCTGTTGATATATAATTTAGTAGGAATCAGCGTTAACCCTTTTTCTTCCGTTTTTGCCCTTAGTTTCTCTATATCTTTTTTACTCAGTAGTAATTTTCTTTCTCTAGTTGGTTCATGATTGTAATAGGAGCTTTCTATATAGGGAGAAATATTCATAGATCGTACAAATAATTCACCCTTACTTACGATGCAATGCGCTTCCTGTAATGAGGCCTTCCCTTCACGTATTGATTTTATTTCACTCCCCAATAACATGATACCAACTTCCAACTTTTCAATAAGCTCATAGTTAAACTGAGCCTTTCGGTTTCGAATGGAAATGTCATTGGCAAATCTGTCCTTTTTGTTTTTCATTTAAAATTTAAATCTAGGGTGTGGCGCATCGGTCAAATTCGCAAATTTATTGTAAGGAAAATAAAGATGCCCAGTGAGTGCAATCATCGCAGCATTGTCAGTACAGTATTGAAAATCTGGGATATAGGTGGACCAATTGTATTGTTCGCTCAATTTACTCAATTGAAGTCTCAACTCGCTATTAGCGGCAACGCCGCCAGCCAGTGCGATTTCTTTTATCCCAGTTTCATTTGAGGCGAGTACCAATTTTTTCATAAGCATTGATATCAGATGTTGTTGATAACTGGCACAAATATCATGAATGTTTTCTTGTATAAAATTAGGTGAATGTTTCTGCTGGTCTTTTAAAAAATACAATAACGATGTTTTAATTCCGCTGAAAGAAAAATTCAAACCACTGACGTTTGACTCTGCAAATTGAAACCTATTGCTATCTCCTTTTTTGGCATATTTGTCTATAAAAGGGCCACCTGGATAAGGAAATCCCAATAGTTTGGCACCTTTATCGAAGGCTTCACCGACGGCATCATCTATGGTATTCCCCAGTTCAATCATTTCGAGCGGTCCGATTACTTTTATTATTTGCGTGTGCCCGCCGCTGACAGTAAGGCATAAGAAGGGGAAGTTTGGTTTTGGATCATCAATAAAGTTGGCAAGAATATGAGCTTTCATGTGATGTACATTGATCAGTGGTATATTTAACGCATAAGATAAGCTTTGAGCGTATGAATAACCAACGATCAGTGCGCCTAATAAGCCTGGCCCTTGCGTGACTGCAATAGCCGATAAATCATCAAAGGTTATTTGTGCGTCATTTAATGTGGAGTGAATGACAGTAACTATATTTTTTTGATGGGCACGAGAGGCAAGTTCCGGTACGACTCCTCCGTAATCTTTGTGAACAGATTGTGTGGCGATAATATTATTTATTACTTTGCCATCAATACATACAGACGCCGAAGTTTCGTCACATGAAGACTCAATACCAAGTAGGATCGTTTTCATTTTAAATGTTATTGACAGGTTTTGAAAAATAAAATTACAAATATAGTCAAGTCGGTCATAAGATATTTGGTTTATGCACTAGGCCTTACGTTATTAATCTTTGCATTATTTTTTGTTTTGCTTAGATTTTATGTCATCCAAGAATATTTTGTTAATTCTTTGACTCAAAACATTTCAGGAAGTACGGAACATCAGATCAATGTAGGTCAAGTGAATGTCGATTGGTTTGACCAGATCAGGATAAATACTATTACCGTTGATGATCTAGATGAAAAACGAATGTTATCCATAAGTGATTTGATAATAAATTATGATCTATGGGATTTGTTGAGCAGGGGTGATTTCACGATTAACGGGATTTATATCGAAAAAAATCATATTAATTTAAGGAAAAACACAACGTCTCAGCGCTGGAATGTAGAAGTATTTTTGAATTCTTTGAGAGAAGGCCAGCGTGAGGGCTCGCTTTTTGATCGCCTTTTGATTGAAAATTTAAATTTCCATCAAACGGTTATTAGGTTAGAAGACCTTTCTGAGACACAAAGAAACAGTATCGGAATAGATTCGAATTACAAGGAAGTTATTATTGATGAGCTATTGATAGAAAAACTACAATTACAAGCAGACTCTGTGGTATTAAATATCGCTTCTCTAGTGGCATATTCAAGATTTCTTCCTTCACTTTCGATTAAATCTTTTGAAGGGAAAGTAATTTTAAATCACGATCAAATCAATTTTAAAGAATTTTCTCTTCAAACGGAAAACAGCCATATTGGAAGTTCATTAAGTGTTGATTTTAATCGTGGATTGGGTGGGGAGATTTTAGTTGATAGTTTGAAGTTTAATTTAGCGTTAGTGAATTCAGTAGTGGATCTGCAGGAACTGTCTTCGTTTTTGAAAACACCATTAAAATCCACCCTACTTCAATTGGAGATGGATGTAAAGGGAGATCGATCAGTATTGGAGGTTTCTAGAATTCATGGAAGCTTGGAATCAGGGAGTTTCATTATGGGAAAAGCAAGCATAAGGGATATTATGGATTTGAGTGCCATGGAGGTCGTGATTGATGTAGAATCCTCAATGTTGGCTGAAGAAGATGTTAATTTTTTTACCAAATCCTACCATTATGGACCAATGAATTATCAAGGGGACATTAAATGGAACTTAGATCATTTGGTTGTGAATGGGCTTGCGTCGGCTGCTTTTGGGAAATTCCGCACTGATATAAGTTTAGAAAATTGGAGGGATATTGAAAGCATTGGCTACGCTGGAAGCATTAATTTTAATCTAACACATTTAACTGATTTAACCGGGATTCAGGGTCTTGGAAATGCAGAAGGAACTGTGAACTTAGAAGGTAATGGATTGACATTAGGGGGCATTAGTGCCAAGGCCCTTATGAACATCAAACGTGCGGCTTATCTTGATAAGGTTTATGAAAAAATAGACCTTACTGTTGAGTTAGGTGATGATTTTTTGAATTTTTCTTTACTTATTGATGATGCAGATTTGCAAGGGGCAGGTAAAGGAATTTTTCACACGGGCAATCGCTCGCAGCTTGATGTTGATCTGATGATTGCTAAAGCGAATTTGAAAAATATGCACTTTTCTAAAGAAAGGTTTGATTTGGAATCAAATATGTCCTTACATCTCATGGGAATCAATTCGGGAAACTTAGTAGGTGATTTAAATTTTCATGATTTGAATTTGTTTATGGGAGATGAATTTTTTTCATTGGGGCCAATTAAGCTCGACTTTGACACGTTGATTGATCAAAGAATTATTATCGAGAGCCAAGATATTGATCTTATCGCGAGTGGTGATTTTGAACTCAAGGAAATTACTAAGGATCTTTTTGACTTATTTCAGAGATATAGAAATCCCATATATCTAGAACCACAAGGAAAGACTGTAATAGCAATCAATCAAATACCGTATAAATCTTCTTTAAAGGCGCATATTTCAGAAAGAGTTCCTATGGGTGCTTTTTTAGGTTTAAATCTAGATATGCGCGGAGAGATGGACTTAGATGTCATGTTTGAGAAGAATAGCCACCTTGCTGGAAATATTCATTTTGAGAAATTAAAAATTGACGAGCATTTTTTTTATAGCAATGATTTTTCAATATCGGTTAATGATGATAAAAATAATGATCTAGCAGCTAGTTTAAGCATATTATCAAAGGGGCAATCATGGCGAGATATGTCGGCTACTAGTAATTTATCTTGCTTATTAGATTGGAAAAATGATTCCTTAAATGGGGAATTACACTGGATTCAATCAGAAAATGGCTTCAAAATGGCTTTGTATTCGCAGCTTATTCTAGAGCCAAAAATGCTGCATTTTAAATTATTACCTTCAACAATTGAAATACTTAATCAACCGTGGGTAGTCAACCAATCAAATTCTATTAAGATCGATAAAAAGAACATTTCTATTGCCAAATTTGAACTATCACAGAGTAATCAATTAATAGGAATTCAAGGAATTTTTGATGAAAAGGGAACCTCTAAACTTGATCTTTATGCGCATGATTTTGAGCTGATGAATCTAGCGCCAATCATTAACTTACCAATCAATGGAAAGGTTAATGGGACAGCGGAATTAAAGCGACTAGCCACTGAAGATCATTGGTCAATCAATTCTGACGTCAATTTATTGAACCTTGGTTTGGATAATCATAAAATAGGTGATCTGAGTGGATCGTTTAAGTGGCTAAATCTAGAGAATCGATTTGCTACAAATTTACGATTAGTTAGCAATAATGTTGAGACGGCTTGTGTATCTGGTTTTATTTTACCTTTTAATGACTTAAATCAAATTGATCTATTAGTTCAGTTTGATAATATGAGGGTTAATTGGCTAGAGACTTTCTTTAAAAATAAAATAAATGGGGTGGATGGATTTGCCAATGGGGTTATAAACATCAATGGTTTATTTACAAATCCGCAGTTAATTGGACAGGCAACTTTATTTGATGGAATGCTCACCTTGGATTATTTAAATACCAAATATTTCTTTTCTGGAACCACTTATTTTGATAAAAATAGAATTGATTTTGGTCGTGTTAGCCTATCTGATAGATATCAAGGAGAAGGTCAAATGATCGGGCATATTATCCTCGATCGACTGAGAGCTAAGGAGCTAGATTTGAATTTAATATTTCAAAATATTGAAGTATTAAATACGGTCAAGAATCAAAATAAATTGTATTACGGAACTGCTTTTGGTACGGGTGACGCCCATTTCTTTGGCCCTATATCGGAGATGATAATTGATCTTAATGTTAAAACCGATGCAAATACTCGAATTAAAATCCCATTGGAATCACAATCCGAATTTGAGCTAAAGGATTATATCATTTTCAATAATCCGCAAGATATATCAACCCTGTCAAATGTGAAAATAGAAGCGCTCACTGCTACAAATGGTATTCAATTAAATATGAATCTGGAAGTTACTGATCAGGCCTATGCAGAATTGATCTTTAATGATCAAACAGGCGATATCATAAGAGGGAAGGGGGAAGGTAATTTGCTAGTAAAAATAAGTTCTTTGGGAGAATTTGAATTATTAGGTCAAGTGGAAATAAAGGAAGGGGCTTATAATTGGACTTCTGATTTCTTGAATAAAGAATTTCAAATTATTCCTGGTGGCATTGTTTCATTTTCCGGAGATCCCTATAAAGGAGTAATTGCCATAGAGGCTTCCTATCGACAGCTTGCGGATCCGAATAGTTGGACGGGACAAAAAAATGAAACAAGTAAAAAGGGAGCTGTTTTGGTAATATTAGCATTAGATGGACTCATAGATAACCTTAATCTTAATTTTAAGTTGGCCTTAGATAATAGTGATTTAACATCAAATAGCAATACTGAATTATATGACATTATTACGGCAATTAATGCCAATGATCTTGAATTAAAGAGGCAAGTCTTTAGTCTCTTGGTTCTAAAGCAATTCGCCCCAAACAACAGCCTTATTTCTTCAGATCAGTTGGTAACAGGATTTGGAAATAGCGTGAGTGAGTTTGTTAGTAGTCAGCTTAGTTACTGGTTGAATGGCGTAGATGATAATCTTGACGTTAGTATAGATCTTGCCAAAATGGATCAGACGACGGCACAAATATTTGAATTAAGATTGGGCTATACTTTTCTTGAAGGCAGGTTACGGTTAGAAGGAGGTAGCTTTTTAAATAAAAGTCAAAACAAATCATCTGGGGTAGGTAATTTCATCGGAGATTGGGCCTTTGATTATATTCTTACCGAAGATGGTAGATTAAGACTCAAAATTTTCAGTCAAACCAATCAATTTTATTATCCTCAAAATAACTCAGTGCAGGCGGGATTGAGTTTACAATATGTGAGATCATTTAATAAATTGAAAGAGTTACTTCAAATTTCAAAAAAGAAGCGTGCATTGTTGTCTAATGAAGAGAACCTTTTGATTGTACCCATTTCAAAGTAATAAACTAATGTTTACCTTTGAACGGCAAGCGAGCTCATCGCCTCGCAATAGCGAGGAGGAAAGTCCGGGCAGCATAGAGTACCGTACTTCTTAACTAGAAGTCTTTTTGTGAAAAAAGGAGAAAGTGCAACAGAAAATATACCGTCCTGAGGTTTTGGGATAAGGGTGAAAAGGTGAGGTAAGAGCTCACCGGTTTTAATGTGAATTAAAACGCATTGTAAACCTTACGTGCTGAAAGGTCAAATAGGTCTTGCTTTTAAGAGTTACTCGCTCGTGCAAGATGGGTGGACCGTTGGATCCCAAGAGTGATTTTGGGACTAGATAAATGATGAGACAGTGCTGAGATTCATCTCTGCATGGTACAAAACCCGGCTTATTTGCTTGCTATTTTAATTTTTATTTATGGCGGATATTTTAGTTGTTGATGATGAAAGCAGTATTCGGGAAACGTTAGTTGAGATTCTTGAATATGAAAATTATAAAGTTGCTCAGGCCGCAGACGGACTGGAAGCGCTTAATTATTTAAAAATCAATAAGGTTGACGTAGTACTCTGTGACATCAAGATGCCTAAAATGGATGGTATGCAGTTATTAGAATGGGCGCAGACTGAAGGAATTGACGCTGCCTTTATCATGATCTCAGCGCAAGGCACTATTGAGACGGCTGTAGCAGCAACTAAAATAGGCGCTTTCGATTTCATACAAAAACCACCTGATTTGAATAGGATGTTACTTACTATTCGAAATGCAATTGACAAGGAAAATCTCATTAAGGAAACCCGTACCCTCAAAAGAAGAATAAGTAAGACATCCGAAATTATCGGTAATTCAAAGATCATTATGGAAGTCAAGGGTACCATAGAAAAGGTAGCCCCAACGGATGCGCGTGTTTTAATTATTGGTGAGAATGGAACAGGGAAAGAGTTGGTTGCAAAATGGATTCATGAAAAAAGTAATAGGTCTAAGAAAAATTTGATAGAGGTAAACTGTGCCGCTATTCCCAGCGAGTTGATTGAAAGTGAATTGTTTGGGCATGAAAAAGGATCCTTTACTTCGGCACACAAGCAGCGGATTGGAAAATTTGAGCAAGCCCATCTTGGAACAATATTTTTAGATGAAATAGGTGATATGAGTCTGACAGCTCAGGCCAAAGTCTTGAGAGCGTTACAAGAAAATAAAATCACTCGGGTGGGTGGTGAAAAGTCAATAAGTATTAATGTCCGAGTGTTGGCGGCGACAAACAAAAATTTGAAAGAAGAAATCGCGTTGGGTAATTTCCGGGAAGACCTTTATCATAGACTTAGTGTAATTATTATTGACGTTCCACCTTTAAGAAGTAGAAATAAAGATATAGAAGAACTTACCTACTATTTTTTGAACGAAATTTGCGCAGAATACGGTATTTCATTAAAAAAAATTTCAACAGAAGTGCTAAATAGAATTAATGGATATAATTGGCCTGGAAATATTAGAGAATTACGAAATATTATCGAACGACTGATTATTTTATCAGACAAAGAAATCACTACTAAAGAAGTTTCACTCTATACTAATCTCTAGCTGAATTTTATTAATTATGCTTTTATAGCCTCTGATGAAGTAGAATCAATTGTGTTTAGGTGAGAATAAGTTGGACAAAGTTTTTGAGAACATGATCCTAAACCTATTACAACTAAAGAAATTAATATTAATTTTTTCATATTTTTGCTTATTTCTTTGTAAACATAATTAATCCTTTCGATAATAGTTCTTATATCGATATAAATGTTAGTGTATAGAAATATGTCATCGAATATCGTTATTATAATTGATTGCATCCTCGGATGTCAGAATTATCAAATCTACCGATTACATTGAAATAATTATTGTCCATTGCAATGCCTAAATCTTTCGTTTCAATAAAGGCACAGGTACTGACATTGGCCAAGTCGATGATATTGATTCCGCCATTACTTTTTGTGTTAAGATAGGTAAAGGGATCATTTATGTCCCTAAACAGGCATTTGGCCCAGGGTGGAAATCTCAATAAACCATCTGTTTTGGCGTAGGCTTGAGAGGTCAGTTCAGTCATCCCATATTCTGTATTAATATGATTAATATTAAAGCCTTGACATAATTCCTGATGTAAATGCGCTCTTGTAATTTCTTTTTTCCTGCCCTTCATTCCCCCCGTTTCCATTATCTTTAAATGCTTATTAGGGATATCAAGGAGTGCTAAATCGAGCAGCGCGTAGCTTACACCAATAAGTATTTTTTCTACTGAATCATTGAATATAGAAGGGAGGCTCGAATCATCAGATGAGAGGAAGCCTGATCCTATTTGACTATGCGACATGAAGTGATCAACCATTTCAACAAGAGATGAGTGACCTTGTTCTTGATAGGAAGGAAGTAAGGCCAGTATCCGATACTGGTTGAGAGGTCCAAAAAAATGCTCGAAAATGGATTTTGAAATTTGATGATAGAATTCGACATCCCTCACCAAATTTTTACTTCTTGTGTTTTGAGTAGTACCACTTGATAGAAAAGTTTTTTGTGGAGACCAGTTTTCAGATTTAATTTGGTGTGTTTTGAAAAATTCAATGGGTAAAAAAGGAATATCTTCTAATTGCCTAATTTCGTCTTTATTTATTTTAAGATGAATACAATAGGAGCGATAAGTGTCGTTGGTATGATATTGGTAGTCGAATAACTCAAGGGATTTGTCCAGAAAGTTATTTTCATTTATTTCTAGGATATCATTTGTAAAATTTTGGTAAAAACTCATTAAAATATCGTGTATGAATTAAATATGAATGGTCATTAACTATGAATGGTAAAGATAGAATTACCTTCGTTTATTTTGATAAAAACGCTTACTTTGCTTTGTAATAAGATGAATATAAAAAGTTTTACATTTTTAATTACTGTTTTCCTAATAGGCTGCTATGATCCTCCTGAGTTGTCGGTTGAACCTGCAATATCATTCAATAAGATCATCTTTGTAGAGGTAGATGGGGCTTCTGATAGTTTAATTTTGACATTTAATTTTCAAGATGGAGATGGTGATATAGGTCTCGATGCTAATGAACTAGCACCACCTTATCATACATTCAATTATGTGGTTGAACAGTTACCGTCAAGCTATAATCCGATTGAATTTGGTCAATCCCAATTTTTAGAGCCGCTTCAATTGGCTGTAATTTATAATGAAGAGATTATATTGTCAGGTAGCTATGATGCTTCAGGCGGCTTACCACCTTATGGATGTGCCGATTATATTATCGTTATGGATGAACAAGCAAGTCCAGGAGATTCTGATCAAACCGACACCTTACTCATTGAAAAAAACATTTATAATAAAAACATTTACGTAGATTTTTACAGAAAGATAAGAGGGGAATATCAATTAATTAATGATGATTTTAGTCAAGGGGGGTGTGTGGAGTTTTTTAATTCTCGAATACCAGTTTTTGATGAGAATAATATAGGACGTGTATTAACAGGGGATATATCATTCTCGATGCTCTCTCAAGGATTTAAGCAAACTTTCAAAAACGATTCTATTAAGATGAGCTTTTATATTTATGATCGAGGTTTAAACAAGAGTAATGTGGCTGAAACACCCGACTTTGTTTTGGCTAACATTACCAAATAATAAATTAGATCTCTAGGAATGTCTGGGGATCTCGCTCATGCATAATACTATAAGCCATCTCAAATAAATCTTCTACGCTTGGTTTTGAAAAATAATCCCCGTCTGAGCCATAAACAGGGCGGTGATCTTTGCTAGTCAATGTTCGAGGAGTAGTGTCTAACCATTGATAGCCATCACCTTTTTCAAGGACCTGCTGCATCATAAAGGCGGAAGCGCCACCCGGAACATCCTCATCGGCAAATAGAATGGCATTGGTCTTTTTTAAAGAGTGAACGATGGTCCCATTCAAATCAAAAGGAAGCAAGGTTTGAACATCTATAATTTCAATAGAAATGCCATAATCTCGCAGCAGTTCGGAAGCCTCTAAGGCGAGTCGGCACATGGAGCCATAGGTTACCAACGTTAAGTCCGTCCCCTCCAATAAAATCTCAGGAATGCCTAGTGGCGTGCGCATTTCAAAAATATTTTCTGGTATTTTTTCCTTAAGTCTGTAGCCGTTTAAGGTTTCAATAACAATGGCAGGGTCGTCAGACATCAGTAAGGTATTATAGAAACCGGCGGCTTGAGTCATGTTTCGAGGCACCAATACATGAATACCTCTTAGTGAGTTTAAAATCATGCCCATTGGCGACCCTGAATGCCACATGCCTTCTAATCTATGACCTCTTGTCCGAATGATTAAAGGAGCTTTTTGACCGCCTCTTGTCCGATGATGGAGGGTGGCCAAATCATCAGATAATGTTTGAATTGCATAAATTAAATAGTCTAAATATTGTATTTCAGCAATCGGCCTCAAGCCTCTTAGGGCCGCTCCAATCCCCTTTCCAATAATAGAATTTTCTCTTATTCCGGTATCCATTACGCGGAGTGCACTATATTTTTTTTGAAGCCCTGAAAATCCTTGATTTACATCTCCTATTTCCCCGACATCCTCACCCAATGCAAAAAACAATGGATTAGTGGCCAAATGATGATCAAAGCAAATATTTAAAATTTTCCGACCGTCGACCCAAATGGGATCCTTACCATATACAGGTTTAACTCCGACTATTTTGTTGGCAGCTTCTTCTGATTCGCTTGAGAGATGAGAGCTGTAGTCGTTTGAATATTCTTCATATTTATCAGAAAGCCAATTTTTTAATTCACTTTTCCCTTCACTTTTATTTTTTGTTAGCTCCCAAAGTACCGTACGGCAGGCTTTGAAAATATCAGCTCTTAAAGGAGTGGCATTTTCTTGAAGCTCTCTTTGGATATTTAAGAGTTGGATTTTATGTGGAGAGGCTTTGATAATAGCCGATATAATACCCACAGCAATCTTTTGATCTGCTTTTATATTTTTAATATAAGCACTCCACGCTTCATTTCTAGAATTCTTTGCAATCGATTTGGCTTCTTTTTCCAATTGATTAAGATCCTCCGAACTCGCTAACTTTTCCTCCAAAATCCATTCTTTCATTTTGAGGTTACAATCAAAACGCTGCTCCCAGAGCAAGCGATCGTTGGATTTATATCTTTCATGTGAGCCTGAGGTAGAGTGACCTTGCGGCTGAGTAAGCTCTGTTACGTGGACTAGGCAGGGTATGTGCTCTTTTCTTGCTAATTCGGTGGCTTTCTGAAAAGTGGCTACTAATTCGAGATAATTCCAGCCTCTGGCGACCATTATTTCAATTCCATTGCTGCCATCTTCTTTTTGGAATCCCTTCAAGGCTTCGGAAATACTTTCTTTGATAGTTTGGATTTGATTTGGAACAGAGATTCCATAACCATCATCCCAAACCGCCAATACGATCGGAATCTGAAGGACTCCCGCGGCATTCAATGACTCAAAAAAATGCCCTTCAGAAGTAGAGGCATTGCCAATAGTCCCAAAGGCTACCTCATTGCCATTATGAGAGAAATCATCATAACTGGCTAGTTCAGGATTGTTTCTGAATAATTTGGAGGCCAAACCTAAACCTAACAATCGTGGCATCTGAGCAGCGGTTGGCGAGATATCTGAACTCGAATTATACTGATCCATAAGCACCTTCCAATTGCCAAGATCGTCAAGACTTCTACTGCCAAAATGACCATTCATCATTCGGCCGGCAGAAGAGGGATCATGCTTGATGTCTGCATGGGCATAAAGTTGGGCGAAAAATTGTTGAGGTGAGAGCTCTCCGAGCGCCATCATCAAGGTTTGATCCCGATAATAGCCAGACCGCCAATCACCTTTCATAAACACCTTGGAAAGAGCAATTTGAGCAACTTCTTTACCATCGCCAAAAATCCCAAACTTGGCTTTGCCCATGAAAACTTCTTTGCGACCCAAAAGACTTATTTCTCGACTTATAGATGCTAACAAATAGTCATCTAAAATTTGTTTTGTTGATGAATCCGTAGTCTTGTGGGGATTAATATTCATAGGCGCATCGTGGGCGAAATCTATTTTTTTAGCATACAAGTTTAACAATAAAAGGTTATAACTCAATTCTTTTGGAATAGGTAATATTTTTTTTTCAAAAAATACATAGCCTTAAACGATAGAAAATAAAGATAAATTTGAATTATACGAAAGATAATATCGGTACATAGAATTCCAACATTCGTTTACATCTGAGTATTTTTTTTTTAAGAATCGAGCATTTTCGCTTTAATAATCTCGCAATTATATTTGTGTTTTTTCCACATTTATCAGATGGTTACGGTTATGAACATTGGAGTTCCAAAAGAGATTAAAAATAATGAAAATCGAGTGGCTTTAACTCCGAGTGGAGTGAAGGAATTGACCAAAAATGGGCATCAAGTATATGTTCAAGCGTCAGCAGGTGAAGGAAGTGGGTTTTTGGATTCAGCCTACACAGCAGTGGGTGCTCAGTTACTTGAATCAGCAGTAGAAGTTTTTGCTATTGCAGATATGATTATTAAGGTTAAGGAACCCATCGAATCGGAGTACGAGTTGATAAGAAAGGATCAATTATTATTTACTTATTTCCATTTTGCTAGTTATCAACCGTTAACGGATGCGATGATAGCTAGTGGTGCCATCTGTTTGGCCTATGAAACAGTTGAAAAAAGAGATAGGTCATTGCCTTTATTAATACCCATGTCGGAAGTGGCAGGAAGAATGGCCATCCAAGAAGGTGCCAAATATTTGGAAAAGCCGTTGAAAGGTAGGGGAATTCTATTGGGAGGAGTTCCCGGTGTTTTGCCAGCCAAAGTGCTGATTTTGGGAGGCGGAATCGTCGGAACAAACGCTGCGAAAATCGCTTCAGGAATGGGCGCAAATGTCATTATTATGGATGTCAATCTTTCTAGATTAAGATATTTGGATGAAATCATGCCGGCCAATGTAAATACCATGATGAGTAATGAATACAATATAAGAGGTATTGTAGCGAGCTGTGACCTAATCATAGGCGGGGTATTAATTCCGGGAGCGAAAGCACCTCATTTGATCACCAAGGACATGCTTAAATTGATGAAGCCGGGAACTGTTTTAGTTGACGTGGCGGTGGATCAAGGAGGATGTATTGAGACCTGTCGTCCGACGACTCATGAAAACCCCACTTATGTTATTGATGAGGTGGTTCATTATTGTGTAGCAAATATGCCTGGAGCGGTTCCATATACATCCACATTGGCCTTGACAAATGCCACGCTGCCTTATGTGATTCAGTTGGCCAATAAGGGTTGGAAAAAAGCATGTAAGGAAAATGATGAATTGAAATTGGGACTTAACGTTGTCAATGGTCATATTGTTTATGAAGGGGTAGCTGATGCCTTTGGTTATGCAAAGGAATTTGTTGAAACCTTTCTTTAAGTGAATTCAGGGAAATATGAAAGTTGTTTGTAGGATTTTAGGTCGGCGGATTTTTGCCACACATAATGCTTCATGCCGTTGGTTATTGCCAAACAGGTAGCGTGATAGTTTTGATTGTAGATGCTGATTTGTTCAATAGTGGAGGATGTTAGTGGGATATGTGCCGCTTTACATTCGACCAGTAGGCTAATCTTTCCTTTTCGATCGTATACGTGAATATCTGTGCGTTTCTGAGAATTTAAATAATGATGACCCTTTTCAATATTAATGAGTGCTTTTGGATAGTTGAGGTACTCGACCAGTAAATGAATAAAATGCTGCCTCACCCATTCTTCGGGGGTAAGAACTAGGTATTTATGCCTAATAAAATCTTTGACATAGGCTATTTCATCTTTCCAAATAATGTCAGCTGCTATTTCCGGAAGATTAAGATTCGGAAGTTTGAGACTTTTCATGGGGGACTTTGACAAATACCAAAAAGGCCAATCCTATTATAAAGAAGAGCGCAAGTACTAAAATACTATTTCTCATGCTCCCAGTGAGTTGATCGATTAATCCGTAGGCAAAGGTTCCTAATACCACACTTATGTGGAAAGTAACATCGTAAAAGGAGAAAAAAGAAGTATGGTCATCCGAGTCGTTTGGAATCAATTTTGAGAACGTGGCCCTGGAAAGAGATTGAATACCTCCCATAACCAAACCTACGAGTCCGGCAACGATATAAAATTGATATACTTCGGTGACACCATAACCATAAATACAGATCCCTATCCAAATTAAGATCATCATTGACAAGGAGAAAATATTGCCGCGATAATCTGATAATCTTGCGAACAGGATTGCCCCTAAAATGGCCACAAATTGAATGATAATGATGGCAGGAATCAATTCGGCGGCTCCAAGCTGTAACTCTTTTGTGCCAAAAAGAATGGCGAGTAGCATAATGGTTTGTACACCCATATTATAAAAGAAAAAAGCAATTAAATAGATTTTCATGTGGGTTAGTTCACGCAGTTTATAGAATACTTTTTTCATTGCCCGATAGCCATTTTTGAAAATATCTCGATTTATCTTTTGATGATAAGAGCTATCGGGAAGTAATCTAAAAGGAATCTGAGCAAAGCCTATCCACCAAAGACCTACCAAGATAAAAACAAAACGTGTGGCTTGACCTACATCGCTAAAGCCAAGCTGCTCGGGGATTTGGGTAATGACAATACTGATAAGCAAGAGCACCACGCTACCCGCATACCCAAATGAATATCCTCTTGCACTGATCCGATCTGCCATGTTTTTGGGTGCTATTTCTGGCAAGAAGGCATCATAAAAAACCAGGCCTGAACTATAGCCTATTGAGGCCAATACGACACATAATATGCCCCATTCAATGGTATTAACATCTTTAAAAAACACCAATCCGATACATGCTGACGCACCGATATAGGTAAACAATTTGAGGTAATTTTTTTTCTTACCCGTATAATCCGCAATACCTGATAAAATAGGTAGTAATGCCGCTGATATGAGATAAGAAAAGGAAATAGCATAACTATATAAAACGGAGTTTACGACTTCGATACCAAAAAAACTCACTTTATCGGTATTGTTCACGGAAGTGACAGCCGTATAATAAATCGGAAAAATAGCCGTGTTAATGACCAAGTTATAGACCGAATTGGCCATATCATAGGTGCACCAAGCATTGATCACTTTATTGTTTCGTTTCATGTAGTGCCTAAATTAAACAATTAATAATTTCAAAGTCAAGGATCTAAAACCAGATAACTTTATATTGATTACTTGAGTAGTGCTTTCATCCAGTCAATCCAGGCGTGGATCACTTGGGACTGTTCGAGGTCATTATGTGGTTCATGATAGACCCCCTCCCAAAGTTTAAATGTTAAGAATTCAGTATTAGACTGGGCCAGCTGAATAGTCGCACTATGATCAATTAGGGCGTCAGATTGACCATGCAGTACATAACCTGGCGTTTTTATCGTTGTCGATTTCTCCATGACATATTCAGCACCTTCGGTGATGGCCACAAATAGTCTTGCTGAAATCTTAAAATTTACCAACGGATCCAAATCATAGTTCCTACTGACTTCAGGGTCTTTGCTCAAATGCATGCTTTTCAGTCCATTGGGTTGGCGAAATTTCGGAAGGATATTTGCCATCGCCCTACCAAGTTTTTCTTTCCAAATGGGCGGTTTGAATGCTAATTTCAACCAAGGTGATGAGGCGATGAACCCAGTTAATTCTTTTGATCTATCTCTCAAAATAAAATTCAACACCAAATTTCCGCCCATACTATGACCAAACAAAAAGAGGGGTAAATAAAGCTGCTCCGAACGTACCATTTTAAGAAACTCTTCGATGTCGTCTAGCAAGCAAAGTAGACTAGGCGCATGGCCTTTTAGTCCTTCTGATTTTCCATGACCGCGAAGATCCATACCATAGGCATTAAAGCCAGATTCATTGAGGGTACTCATGACATGGGAGTACCGTCCGATGTGCTCACCAAAGCCATGAACCAAGCATACCAATCCAAGCGGATCAGGGATGGTACTCGCGATTCCAGAAAGTTGCTTTCCATCTTTGGCAGTTATAATCAGATGCTCAATATCAACTTGACTCAATTTATTATAGGGATTAAGTGTTTTTAAAATATTTTCCTAAATAATTTAGCACATCTGACCATAACAACGGCCAACTTCAACAAAAAAAGTCTTATCTGCTTCCTAATTGACTGAAAAGGCTCGGTATCCAAGAAAAATCAATGCCCTACCATCAAACAGGCAAGAACGATTTTCAGTCTATCAGGATAACTTTCTCCATGGTGTCACCTGGTCGAATCATATCAATGACGCTTAGACCTTCGATTACTTTCCCAAAACAAGTGTGTTTTCGGTCCAAGTGAGAAGTATTACTTCTGGTATGACAAATGAAAAATTGAGAGCCACCTGTATTTTTACCGGCATGAGCCATTGACAGCACACCGCGGTCATGGTATTGGTTATCACCTGTCAATTCACAATCAATTGAATATCCGGGACCACCAGCGCCTGTTCCGTCTGGACAGCCTCCCTGGATTACGAAATTCGAAATGACACGATGGAACGTCAGACCGTCATAGAAGCCTTTTTCTATAAGATCCATAAAATTCTTTACTGTATTGGGTGCGTCTTTTTCGTAAAATTCAATTTTCATGACACCTTTTTTGGTATGGATTTCTGCTTTTTTCATATTGATCTGTTTAAAATGCAAAATAGCATTAATGATTTCTAAAATTCGTGAATTTTGGATAAAAAATGTTTTGATTTGTTATATTGATATTGAATTATTTTGATAAAATTTCGATTTATATTTATTTTATTTTGGTTTTTAGCTCATCAAGCTGTTGGTCAGATAGATCAACAAAAGGTTGACGTATTTGTAGCCAATTATGCCAAGAATAATGGGGTTTTACCAGCAGAGGTTCAATCTATTCTTGAGCGAGCAGTCTATCAGCCAGCGATTATCGAGCGTATCCAACGCCCCTCTGAAGACATATCCTGGAAACGTTACCGAGGTATTTTCATGACGGATGAAAGAGTTGCGAAAGGCGTGACCTTTTGGGATAACAATTTAGGCACCTTACAACTTGTCAGCGATGATACTGGAGTAGAAGTGGAGTATTTGGTTGCATTATTAGGGGTTGAGACTTACTATGGGGAGCGGAAAGGGGGTTATAAAGTCTTAGATGCTTTATTTACCCTAGCTTTTGGATATCCCAAAAGAGCTACTTTTTTCACTAAGGAATTGGGCGAGTATTTAACACTAGCCAAAGAGCAGCGATTGGATGTATTTGAAATGGAAGGTTCTTATGCAGGTGCCATAGGATATTGCCAATTTATGCCAAGTAGTTATCGTGCTTATGCAAAAGGGTTTGCAAATGTTGCCAGCTGTGATTTGGTCAACAATGTGGACGATGCCATTTCCAGTGCGGCAAATTATTTGAAGGTTCATAAATGGCGGCATGGGGAAGTAGTAGTGATGGGAACTAATAAAAAAGATCACGCGACGGTCTTGGCTGTGCAGTCGCTGAAGCCAAGTTATTCAGTAGATCATTACTTGCAATTGGGTTATGTTGCTGAAGATTTAAATCAAAAAGGATTGGTTACCTTGATCGAATTAGATAACGAAGTATCCAAAGAATATTGGTTTGGGTTCAATAATTTTTATGTAATAACCCGATATAATCATAGTGCTCTCTACGCCATGGCCGTACATCAATTGGCGCAAGAAATTAAAAAAGCGCGTGGATAAAGTTTTAACTGATTCTTATTGATGAATTTCCATTCAAAGTGTTGCGCGTGACTCCACAATGGTATACCAGGAAATAATCGTGTACCAAGACGCTCATGAGCCTTATGGTATTAGTTCAACAATAGCCTTACAGATCAAAAATTATTTTTTTTTAGTTCATGTGGTGATGAAGTTTGAGTGACCAGAGCCTCTCTTTCTTGAGCTAATTTATGGAACTGGCTCACTTATGAAATCAAGACACTACTTACTGAATGAATACCGATCATAAATCATACTTACCGATTTTGAAGTTAAAACGTTGGTTTATCAATTGTATGGATAATTAATCTTTTACATACCCTATTTAGCGTAAATTTACTTAAGTGTTCGGAGAGTCGTACCAAATTGATTTATTGCGATGTTCGCGAATAATTTGTATCGAACTGTATTTAAATCTTACAAAATCTAAGAAACCCTTTTAATAAATTTTTATGAAAAATCTTCTTTTCCTCGTTTTATGGATCTCTATTTCATTTGGTGCGATGGCTCAAGAAATTATTCCTGAGTCTACCGAATTATACAAAGAGTTGCAGCGCGTTGTACCAGGGAAAAACGGATCAGCCCCTTCAGATGCGATCATTATTTTTGATGGGAGTAATTTGGACCAATTTCAAAAGCCACCCTTTCATTATGGTGCCGGCATGAAAGAATTTGAACAATTAATACCTAAACTTAAGGTGGGACCTTATTCAACAGGTCCAGCTGATTGGAAAATCGAAAATGGGGAGTTGGTGGTGGTCCCTGGTGCTAGAGACATTTCGACTAAGGAACTTTTTGGGGACGTGCAATTGCATATAGAGTGGTTGGCGCCAGCGGCTCAAGGGAAATCAGGTCAAGGCTATAGTAATAGCGGACTTTTTTTTATGGGATTATACGAAGTTCAAATATTGAATTCATTTGATAATGACACCTATAACAATGGCCAAGCGGGAGCTATTTACAAGCAGTACATGCCCATGGTCAATGCCTCCCTAGCTCCAGGTACCTGGCAGATGTATGATATTATTTTTAGTGCTCCTAAGTTTTCTCAAAGTGGATCTGTTGTAAATCCTGCAAGAATTACCGTCTTTCACAACGGAGTATTGATTCAAAATAATGTGAGTTTATTGGGACCTACTTGCTATAGGGGTCAATCCTATTATATAAAGCATCCTGAAGTAATGCCCATCTTATTTCAAGATCACGGAGATGCTGTGAGGTTCAGAAATATATGGGCGCGCAAGCTTTAAGAATAATGATTACGGTTATTTAATTAAGTACTGAGACGCGATTAGCGATTACCTTATTTTTCTGGAAGTGCGTGGCTCATTACCACTTGTGTAAGTTCTTATGGGATTTAGCTGAGAGGCAATTATATTCATGGCCAAAGATGGGAATGCTCTCATCCATGATTGCTGACTTAAAAAATGAAAATGAAAAAAATATTAGCCCTCTTAATAGGTTTAGCTTGTTATTTTGGCGCCTATACACAACCAAAAGTAGTTGATAATGTAAGATTTGCTTTTGAACCTCAATTAACCGTAAACAGTGAGATAATCGCACCAGAGGCATTTTTAGGATATGAGTTGGGCGCCTCATTTACCTTGTACGCCCAAGTTGAAAACTATTTAAAATCGTTAGCAAAGTCCTCTCCAAGAGTGCTCTATCACGAATATGGTCGTACCTATGAGGGGAGACCATTGATCAACTTGATTATTTCTTCTGAGGAGAACATTCAAAATATAGATCAAATTCAGGCGAGTCATTTGGAATTAATGAGTGATCCTAAGGGAGCTCAAGCCGAGCTAGCAGATCAACCCGTTTTTATTTCTTACAGTTATAATATTCATGGAAATGAAGCCTCTTCAACTGAAGCGGCGATGCAGGTAGCTTACAGGATGGCAGCGGCCCAGGATGAGGAAACAAAGGAAGTGTTAAAGCAAACCGTACTTATTATGTACATCTGCATTAATCCAGACGGTAGAGATCGTTATACCTATTGGTATAAATCCATGAAAAGACTGAACAGACCAAGTACGGAGCGAGAAGACATGGAGCATGTGGAAGGTTGGCCCGGAGGTCGTACCAATCATTATTGGTTTGATGTAAACAGAGATTGGGTATGGCAAGTGCATCCCGAGACCCGTGGACTCTCCCAAGAATACCAAAAATGGATGCCGCAGGTGCATGTTGATTATCATGAGCAGGGTTTTAACAATAATTATTTTACTGCACCAGGAACTACGCCTCGAAATAAGCTCTTGCCTGATGCTTATGAAGGGTGGTCCAAAGTATTTGGAGACGCCAATATCAAGGAGTTTGACAAGCATCAAATCAATTATTTTACTCGGGATCGTTTTGATTTTTTTTATCCAGGTTATGGATCTAGTTATCCGAGTGTGATGGGTGCAATAGGGATGCTCACAGAACAAGGAGGAGGTTCGGCAGGAGGGCGTATTGTTGAAACTGAGGATGGCGTGCATCTCACCCTTAGACAACGGGTCTTTGACCATTATACCACCTCAATAGCGTCTATAAAAACTGCTTCAGAAAACCGAAACGCGCTCTTGAGATATAGTTTGAATGCCTTGCAACCACAACATAGCAAGTCTAGTACCAGTGCTTATTTTTTTAGTGATCAAGACATGTACAGTGCTGATCTAGTCAATGTGTTGTTGCGCAATGGAATAAAAGTACAAAGAGCAAAAAATAGTTTTCAGGTTGCTGCTGCCAAGGATTATCGAACAGGAGCCGTTGTGAAAAAAACCTTTGCCAAGGGGACCTTTGTTGTATCCACACTACAGCCGCGTCATTTATTGATTAATAGTATTATGGAGCGTAACATGGCTATTGAGGATTCGGTGATGTATGATATGGCGACATGGTCGGGCCCACTCGCATACAACTTGGATGCGTATTCAACCAATGGGACATTTTCCGTCGAATTAGGGCAGATTGATTCCGAAATAATTCCACAGGGTAAGGTGGATAATAATGCCGCCCAATATGCCTATGTTATCGATTGGAGTCAACACAACGCACCGCAGGCATTGGCGCTACTTTGGACCAAAAAATACCGTGTCAGATCTGCTTTTGAACCATTTAAAAATAGTTCTTATAGTTTTCCTGCGGGCTCGTTGATTATTCTTAAGGGGAGAAATTTGGAAAAGGCCGATCAAATTGATGCTGATATCAAAGAAATAGCCCATTCAGCAGGAGTAGCGATTGTGGGTTTTAATACGGGGAGGGTAATGGAAGGAATGGATCTGGCGAATAGTCGAAATGTACCGTTAAAGCAGCCCAAGGTGGCGATGATGGTAGAGCCGCCGTTTAGTTCTTATACAGGAGGTCAAATTTATTTTCTCTTCGATTGGGTCACAGGAATACCTATTGAACGTATTAAGACCTCTTCTTTACAACAAACGAGCTTACCTAAATTGAGTTATGGTGCCGGTAATGTAGATCTGAAAGATTATGATGTCCTTATTCTACCTGATGGAGGCAGTCAATTATCCGAAGTTTTTGGGGAAAAGGCTTTGGTTGCACTGAAAAATTGGGTTCAGGAAGGAGGGACCTTAGTGGCCACTGAAAGAGCGGCTTCATTTTTTACCAAAACGGCTTCTAATTTCACTGATATTGAGCTTAAAAAATCCCCTCAAGATTCAAGTAAAATAGCGAAATTCTTACCTTATGACCAATTGGAGGCTTATTATGGTAAAAAAAGCATACCTGGAACAGCTCTTAACGCAAAAATTGACATCACCAATCCATTGGGTTTTGGACTTAAACCAGAACTATTTACCTTGAAGTTTGGTAGTGCTGGACTGGTGCCCTCAACCCAAATGCAGACTGTGGGATCCTATGAAGTACTTAGTAAATTGAATGTCGCCGGATACGCATCAGCTGAAAATTTTGAACATTTGGCTGAAACGACCTTTGCTGGTGTAGTAAATATGGGTAGTGGCAAGGTGGTCTTTTTGATTGACAATACTCAATACCGAATGTTTTGGTTAGGCCCGTCTCGAATGATGCAAAATGCAGTGATGCAAATTCCAGGATATTAATGATTCCCAACCTTTAAAAAATAGATCTATGAAATTTTTAAAATTAGTTTTTTTAGTACTACTGGTTTTACCGTCAAGTACCAATGCTCAGAAAAGCAATAAAGATTCGAAATCATTAATAAGTCCAGTAGCTCCTGAGTTATTTAAGGAACTAAAATGGCGAAGCATCGGACCCTTCCGAGGAGGCAGAAGTGTTGCTTCCACGGGCGTGGCAGGAGATCCAATGACCTACTATATGGGTAATACTGGAGGAGGTGTATGGAAAACAGTTGATGCAGGGATTACTTGGAAAAACATTTCAGATGGCTTTTTTGAGATGGGATCGGTAGGGGCTATTGCCGTTGCTGAATCAGATCCTAATGTTATTTTTGTTGGAATGGGGGAACATCCGGTTAGAGGTGTAATGACCTCTCATGGAAATGGTGTCTATAAATCTACTGATGCAGGACAGACATGGGTACATACAGGGTTGACTGGAACCATGACCATTTCTGATGTAATCATACATCCGAAAGATCCGGATATTGTTTTTGTGTCGGCTCAAGGTGCTCAACACGGCCCCACAGCCGAGCGCGGTATTTACAAATCAACAGATGGCGGTACCACTTGGAGTAAAAAATTATTTGTTGCTAATAATGTAGGCGCATCTTCTTTGAGCATGGACATGAACAATCCACGGATCCTTTACGCAAGTATGTGGCAACACATTAGGCATCCCTGGACCATGGAATCAGGGGGTGCTGGCTCAGGTCTCTACAAATCGACGGACATGGGTGAGACATGGACTAAAATGGAAGATGGATTACCCAAGGAATTCGGTAAATCGGGTATTTCGGTTTCTCGAGCCAATGGCAATTTAGTTTTTGCCGTTATTGAGGCAGAAGGTGAAAAAGGGGGTGTTTATCGATCTGATAATGCAGGAAAGAGCTGGAGACAAACAACAGGTGATCGGACGGCCATTGCGCGCTCTTGGTATTACATGGAAATATTTGCAGATCCTCAGAATGAAAGTATTGTGTATGTATTGAATGCTCCAGTTTTGAGATCTATAGATGGAGGCAAATCTTTTCAGCCAGTAGCAGTACCGCATGGTGACAATCATCATCTCTGGATTAACCCATTAAATAATCAGAATATGATTAATTCCAATGATGGCGGCGCCAATGTTACCTTTAATGGGGGAGAGAGTTGGTCAGATCAAGACAAGCAGCCGACTGCTCAATTTTATAGGGTCATTACTGATAATTTGGTTCCTTACAATGTCTATGGTGGTCAACAAGATAATAGTTCTGTGAAAATTGCAAGTAGAACCAATGGTCAAGGAATCACCTGGAAAGACTGGACTTCTGTAGCAGGTTGTGAAAGTGCTTATTTGGCTTTTGATCCAAATCATCCTGATGTTGTTTACGGCGGCTGCTATCAGGGTATTATTGAAAAATGGTACTTAGATGGAAATGAAACGAAATCGATAAAAGAATATCCAGAATTGAACCTAGGCAATGAGCCTAAGGACTTCACTTATCGGTACAACTGGAATGCGCCAATTGTTGCTTCTCTACAAGACCCATCGGTTATTTATCATGCTGGAAACGTTGTTTTTAAGACTACTGACGGGGGTCTACAATGGCAAAAAATAAGTCCAGATTTGACTCGAAATGATAAAGCGCATCAAGGGCCCGGTGGTAGGCCTTATACAAGTGAAGGAGCCGGTGGCGAAGTCTATAATACGATTATGTACTTAGCAGTTTCACCTCATAGCAAAGAAGTACTCTGGGCAGGATCTGATGACGGATTGGTTCATTTGACAAGAGATGGTGGTGTAAACTGGAATGATGTGACACCTGAAGGATTGCCAGAAGTCATTGTCAATACCATTGAGGTATCCCCGCATGATCCGGCTACGGCATATATTGCCGTAATGGGTTATAAATTTAATAACCTTGAGCCAATGGTATACATGACTACCAATTTCGGCGAAACATGGAAAAAAATCGTTAAAGGATTTGATGATCAATTGATTGTGAGGGTTGTAAGAGAAGACAAAGTGGTTAAAGGGTTGCTATACGCTGGAACAGAGTCGGGATTATACCTCTCGTTCAATGGAGGTCAGAATTGGCAAAAAATACAACTCAATTTACCTATTGTTCCAATTAATGATTTGACAATTCAATCCAATGATTTGGTAGCAGCAACCGCAGGCAGATCTTTTTGGATTTTAGACGATTTGGGCGCTTTTCAGCAATCTAAAGGAGTTTTTGAGGATAGTTTGATGTTATTTCAGCCCAAAAAGACCTATCGACTTTTTGGAGGATCTTCGGAGGATCCAAGACCTGGGTTGGGACAAAATCCAAAAACGGGCGTTGCCATTGATTACTATTTAGGTTCCGCACAAGACAGCGCTATGATGACATTGAAAGTTATCGATGCGTCTGGTAAAGTAATTCGAACAGTTACCAATAAGATTACTGATCATTTTTCGTCTTGGCCTGGAGGACCTAGGAAGCCAGCGGTATTGAGTTCAAAGAAGGGAGTTAATCGATTTGTATGGAATTTCAGAAGGGATGACTTACCAGCAGTTGATAAAGTCTTTGTATATGGTGATTACTTGGGAGGGAATTCAGCACCAGGCACCTATACGCTACGATTGATTTTAGAAAAGGATTCCTTAGAAACAACCGTAGAAATATTGGCGGACCCTAGAATTAAGGCAAGTCCGTCTGATTATGTTGATCAAGAAAAAATGGCTTTAGCGATTGAAGAAGGGATTCGAGAAATTCATCAATCTGTATCGGCAATGCGTTCGGCTCATGGTCAATTGAAATCCTATCAGAAATTATTGAAGGATCATCAGGAGGCGGCAATACTCTTAGATACGGCGGCGGCCATCGTCGCTAAGATTGAAAAATGGGAACATGACTTGATTCAACCGAAGCAGAAGACGTTTCAGGATGTGATCAATTTCAATAACCAGCTTAATGCAGAATTCATGAATTTGAAAGAATATGTAGATAGTGCAGACCCTGTCATCACGATGGGTGCTAAGCAGCGTTTAGGGGATTTACAAACCCAATGGCAGAAATTCAAAAACATTCAGAATGAAATCATTAAGTCAGATATGGCGGCGTTCAATAAAATGTATAAATCGTCGAATTTGCCTGTCATTATCATGTCTGAAAATTAAATTTTCGGCAGTAAGTTTTTATTGGATTTATATGGACTAGGACAATATTTCAGTTTTTGACTACTGGCCCTATGGGATAAATATTTTCACAAAGAATAATTTCAGCTATCGGATTATTAAGAACTGCCTTATCTTCGAAAAGAGAGGGTTTCTTTAAAAAAAATAGAAATGGATAATTTACAAGAATTAATTAAATCAGGGGCTGCAGTGATAGATGTCAGGTCTCGAGAAGAATTTGAGGGTGGACATGTCGATCAGTCAATTAATATTCCGCTGAATGAGGTTGTGACAAGGATCGATGAATTCAAGGCCTTAAAACAGCCTTTTATCGTTTGCTGCTTGAGTGGAGGAAGGAGTCAACAAGCGGCAGCATATATGCAGGTACAAGGAATTGAATGTATTAATGGGGGAGGATGGCAGCAAGTCAAGGGGCTTTTACAAAGATAAGAGTATAAAATATTACCGATTAAACCCCTTTTTTATTTAAGATAATTCAATCCAATTTCTGTGTTGTTCAATTTTCTGATTATGTTCAAGTATTTTAAGTGCTCTAGAAATAACCACGCGAGATGTATTTAATTCGTTGGCAATTTGCTGATGTGTCTTTTTGATGATTTTGTTACAATTAGAATTTTTTTTATCTAATAAGTATTTGTACAATCGAGCGTCTAAGTTCATAAAGGAAATACCGTCCACTGTAGAGAGTATTTCATCAAATCTGGTTTGATAGGATTGAAAAACAAATTTCCTAAAACCTTGATATTTTATCACCCATTGATCCATGAGGTGCCCTGGTATTGACCAAATTTCGGTATTTTCTTCAGCAATGGCCCCTGCTCTGGTCTTATGGGATCCCTGGTAGCAAGTGATGGCCAAAGAGCAGGTTTGACCAGGTTTCATATAATATAGGATGACTTCATTTCCATAGTCACCTTGTCTGAAAATTCTAATAGTTCCCTCAATAACAATTGGGATGTGTGTTACAGGGCTGCCGGCCCCCGCGACAAATTCGCCTGCCCTCACTTTTTTTAAGTTTCCTGAAGTCCATATTTCTTCACGTAATTCAGGCTCAAATCCAATAATGTTTAATATATTTTTTAATTTGATTTCGAGGGCAAGCATGGTACTTGGTTTTGGTGCAAATTATGTTTAATAATATATATTGAAAAATCAAGCAAATTTGAACTAATTTTTGATTAACAACTGTTCGTATTGTGAAAATTATAATTCCCCCCAATTTCAGGACAGCTAGTTAAAGTGTAAATTTA